>ERZ1026796.938-NODE-938-length-21123-cov-3.454753_pt1 | contig 21123 bp, 16 predicted proteins | sample MGYA00520874_ERZ1026796 | MGnify/ENA primary metagenome ERZ1026796 (study PRJEB33270, sample SAMEA104284474) | anaerobic digester metagenome | biome: Anaerobic digester microbiome; feature: mesophilic sludge digester; material: Anaerobic digester biomass | place...
AGACTATTGTGGGCACATACACGGATGATCCCGGTCAGGGCGATATCCGCTACCAGCTGATGATTATACAATTTACCGGCCAAGTTTACACCGCCGGCCCCATACCCGACGGCATCCGCACTAATCACATGCTTTCCTGCGGCGCCGCAAATTTCTGGGTTCATCAAACAAGCGTCACCGCCTCCGGCAGCACATCTTTCCGCGACTGGGTATCGAGTTTTATCGGGGCAAATCCTCCCCCCGGTGCCCTTCACCTCACGCTGGACACAACCGGTAAGATTGCCATGGCCGAAGACAATACCTTCCACGGACAGGCTTCCCACGATGGAACATTCACCGTCAGCACAATGACAAACAATAAAGACGTCGGCGTTTATGGTCTTCAAATAAGCATGCAAGGAGCCTACCAGAGCATACCCAAAAAAGATTTCAACTCTGACGGCGTCTCCGGCGTCATTTGGAAAAGGCCGGATAACAAACATGTGCTCTGGTTCATGAAAAAAACCGGAAGCGCAACAAGCACAAGGTTACTTACGGCGCTGACCACATGGAATGTTATCGCCACCGGCGATTTCAACGGCGACGGCGTCTCCGATATCATCTGGAAAAGGCCGGGCAGCCAACCCCTCCTGTGGTTAATGAACAAAACCGGAACCGTAAAAATCGCCAAGGTTCTCACAGCTCTTGCCACCTGGACCCCCTACGCCTCTGCGGATTTCAACGACGACGGCATCTCCGACATAATCTGGAAAAGACCGGATAACAAACATGTCCTCTGGTTCATGAAAAAAACCGGCGGTCCCAAAACCACAAAGGTGCTTGCCGCCCTGGACACGTGGGTATTTACTGCCACCGGCGATTTTAACGCCGACGGCATCTTTGACATAATCTGGAAAAAACCGGATAATAAATATTTACTATGTTTCCTGAACGAAGACGGAACCTTTGCCGTCAAAAAAATCCTTGCCGCCCTGGCCACGTGGAATCTCGTGAAGGACAAAGTAGCCGGAGAATAAATATCTTATATTATCGGGGAGGGAAAATTACTTCCCTCCCCATTATTCTTTTTAATTATTTACCCGCCAACAGTAACGCGTAAAATTATAATTTATTCTAAATGCCCTGCCCCCGATCCTTGTACCATATATTAAGTTGGAATTCAGCTAGTTATTGATTACATATTGAAAGATTGCATGGCTGATAATTTTAGTGTTTTGCTTTTTTCAGGAAGGCATCGTCAATCGTTGAAACCACCTACCAATAAACGACTTTAAAAATTCTTGATGTGGCACACTTACTATTTGACATGTACAATTAATTTATACAACAAACATAGGACGACAAAACTTAATTTTATATTTATTTTCGCAAGCTGTGCAGGCTATCTCAAGGTGAATCTCCTTGCACTTTACCCCTTGTTCGATCCATGTTCTTTTAGACAGGCCCGCACCGCAATGACAGGCCGATGGAGAAACCACTTCCAGCTCCATATCGGATATGCTGATGTGTTCGACTTGTGCATCGAACAAACCATCTTCTTTAAGAGATTTGAGAAAATCATGAATAAAGCGAATGGTTTCTGAAGACCGTCTCTCGGCAATGAGGCGTCCTGTCTTGGTCAACATTCTGCGCGAGGCATATCGTGCATAGGTTAATTCTACCGTCAGGCGGATGATCATCTCAGCTGTTATACCCTCGCCACGCAAACCGGATTTGATAAAGTAATTGGCAATCCCAAGGAAACCCATTTTGTCCAAATTGTCGGCATCGAAAAGAACCATACTTAGAGGTGTTGGTTTTGGATCATCACGATAAAGCTGCTGGATTGCATTACATACCTCTTCTATCATTGTCGGATCCAGCCCGTTACTTCCACCTATCTCTCGAAGTACCTCGATAGAGTACTCTTCTTCCGGTTTGTCTCCTTTATGGTATTGTCCACTGTGAAATTTACCGGCATCATGAAATAGTCCGGCGAGTTCGGCACAGAGAAGATCAACACCTTCTTTCGACGCCAAACGCACGGCGTAAGATGCAACTCGCTCAAGGTGCCCCATCAGGGTATCCGGCTCATTGATGGCGCTCCCGTAGGAAGAGTAGGCAAATTCTTCCTTTCGGATATAGTTGCCTAGTTTGTTACGGATCGGCGTTAATTGGGAATTGAAAACGGACACAGCACAGTACTTTGAAATATCCCGGTTCTTATGCATCATCAATGTATCCTTTTTGTTGCAATGTTAATGCGAGGTCTATGTTCAGTTTATGGGATAAACGCATGGTGCGCAAGTAAAGTTACCGAAACGAAACAGACGCTCAACCTCCAATTAAATATCATAATTGTTGAAGAAATAAAATTAATGCTTACCAATTAATCTTTTCATGAAAGAGCAAAATTGGAAAAACAACATTACAGGAAGTATCTAATGCTGCACCTACTACTAAATGGTGGTAAAAAATCTCTATATTGATGAGTACTTATCGAAAACCAGCAGAAGATAAGAAGCGGCGTCTTTTATTCCATTGCTAGTAGCAGATTTTAGATAGAACAGTTCATTCAGTGCCGATAAATAATTTCAGCCAACTCCTTGGGATTCTTGAGCATACAATAGTGGTCGGAATCAAGTTCGAAATAAGACCAGTTAGAATCCCCTGTCTTTGTATAGATCCAATTTCTACCTTCGGCTTGTTTTCTGAAATTCTGGGGAATGTTCTGCGTCATCTCCAAAAACTGGCTATGAATACAATGAATGTAGGCTTTTGGTATTTTCTTAATGATGGCTTGATCGAAGAAAAGACGCTCCGTAAAAGGTGGCCATTTCGGAATACCGAATTTCCCCGGATCAATACCGGCCAAATGAAAAATATCAAAGAGGGAGTTACCGCTTTCCGGAATTGAAGAATCTACATGGATCAACCTTGCGATTTTTTCAGGTACGGCATTTGCGACACCGGTAATAACAAAACTGGCATAACTGTGCCCGACTAAGCAAATATCTCGAACTTTGACTGCATCTATCATACTGCACACTTCGGATATGTGATCGCTCAGGGTAGAATGTTCGGGGTCCGACAATGTAATGGCATCGGTTCGCTGATCATGCGATTCCAGTACAGCACGAACATCATCCCAATCGTCTTTTTTGCGTTTGCCTCCGGGCACAAAAAGATAATATGCCATCTTCAAATCCTTCTTGTTAGCCGCCCACCCGTTTACGATAAACGACAAAGGTTGGCCGGTCGCAGCTCACAAGATAACGGCTCTCTTAATAAAATCTCGCCTGGTTTCCATATCCTTCTCGCAGGATCGTTTTCAACCAGCTATCGGTAAATCATGATAAGATATTCTGCTCTATAGGTAAAATATAATCCCAGTGAATCTTGTATGTCAAAGGTATAACAAAGGCATTGATTATCACTTGTAAGGGAATATGTCCTTCAAAATCGCTGTATGCTCGATTACAGGAAGAAAGAAACATAAAACCCCTGATTCAGACGTCGAGCATGCACCCGATAGGCAGAGTCTGGCTTAATCGACTACTCGATGATTTTTTAGCATTTTCAGGATTAAGGATACAAGAAAAGAGAGTACCCAGTCGAAATGAAGGGTTTGTTCATGGTTAGTCCTTATTTTGGCTGTGAGTGAAGAATGGCTGTTCAGTTTGAGGAAAAGTATGGTGCCAGGCTGATCTCCTCCCAGCCGGAGTATTCGCGCACCTTAAGCCATATCTTGAGCGTGGAAGGCTGAACGACAATCGAATAGATCGTTTTGAACTCCCCACCTTCCGGAAAGGTTGCCCCAGCCGGCGAATCCGTTAGAGTTTTGTCAAAGATCTCCATCATCTTCTGCGGTGTGATGTTACCCTTGTTTAATTCGCCGAGAACAAGAAGGTTGGTACGACGGGCGACCGTGTCGGCTGTGTCGGCGTTGTCCGTGGCGTAGAGATGGATCGGCGGGTCCGTCCAGGATGGATCAATAAAATCATTGGAAGCAGAAATTAGCCCGTTTGCATTACGAGCCCTGACGCTCCAGGTGGGAGACCATTCATAGATCGTGGTGTGATCTTGGAATGAGGCGTTCATTATGAGCGCGGCCTGCGGCATTGTCGTTTGGAACCAGTTGTCGACGTCGGCTGAGGTAACGTTATAGAAAAGGCTCTCGAGCAGGAGATCGTTGGTGTTCTCCCGGGTCCACACCTCGCTGGTGTCAGACATCTGTCCATTCTGCAGCTCCAGGAAGATGCCCTTGCTGTTGATGGCGGTCTGGTAAAAAATAGAGCCCATGAAATCGATGTTGGCCACAGAGGCCGCGTACCCCGTCGGGTTCCAGACGACGACGTGGAAGTACTTGCTGAACCTTCGCAGATTTGCTGCCGCTAGGTCGAGGTTCCTCCCGACTACCGTGGCGCGGTCGGAAGTGTAATCCCCCCAGGCTGAGAGGCTGCTACAGCCGGAGCCGGTCATGTAGATCAGGATAAAGATGGATGACATGATATAGGTTTTATCCTGGCCGAGTCCGTTGGTCTCGGCAGAGCCATCCAAGAAGTCCTTGAATATCTGAGGATATGCGTTGTAATTGGCCTGACCATTGACGAGAAGGTCTGCATAGGATATTCCCTTCAGGCCGATCAGGAAATCCTCGGCGGCCTCCTTATAGAACTCCTGCAGCTGGTCCTTGAGAATCAGCCCATACTGGCGTCCCATCTGCCGGAACGTCCCTTTCAGGACGACGACGTCGAAAGTCCCGGAGGAACTCGTTGAATACCTGCCTCCCTCATAAGGATCGCCGCCTCCGCCACCGCACGCGGCGATTCCTAGGGCAAGCAGCAGAATCAGCAATAGAAAATATTTTATGGCCGGACGATGCCCAATGGCGGTATGAAATAGGTTCGGATGAATTAAAGCAATTATACGAGATCGAATGGTAATCCACAAAAGAAATATCTTCATTAATGACTCCTTTTAGCGATGAAATCTCATATATCAACCAGAAGCAAAACACAACAAATGTTAATGATAACCATTCGAAACGTGGCATTCTGACATGGATTTTGTGTAGAGGACTTCAGGAAGAATCTAATACTGCACCTACGAGTCCGCAATCACGAGGGATAAGCAAAATTAAAGATTACTAATTGAAGGGTTTTAACGAAAAAATCACCCGGAGCGTAGCGATCGGGTGCATTGCTTGTGTTAAACTGTTTTTTTATTTAATACTGTTCCCTGTTCTATTACTTCAACTATCCATATACTGGCTGTTACAAATACAACGTCGATAATAATTCGCAAGAATAAATCCAAAACTGACACTCGTACATACACTAATACAAACAAATTATAAATCAGCCAATAACTTCCCAAAGCCAAACATCCAAATCGGATTGCGCGTAAGGATTACTTTCGATACGACTTCAAGCGGAATTGTACTAGCTCACTAATTCGGTAACTTTTTGGAGTTTATCAAAAGGCGTTTCATAATTCAATCCACCATGCCTTCTGAGGTGATTGTATTCAAATAAGTAACGTCCCATTTGTTCTTTCACTTCGTTTAAATCCTTGAAAGAGTTTGGAGTGAAAAACTCTTTCTTTAATATTCTGAAAAAAGCTTCAACCTTGCCGTTTGTTTGTGGTCGGTAAGGTCTCGTCAGATAATGCTTTAATCCTATCTGTAAACAAAATGTTTCAAAGGGATGTTCTCTGTCCAAAGAACCCCTAAATTCAGGCCCATTGTCAGACATGACAGCTTCATATTCAAACCCGTATATCTGCTTAAACCAGCTCAAGCCTCTAGCCATAAAATAAGTTAATGTACTGCTTCTCTTGTCGGCAATTGATTCCACATAAGTTAGCCGCGTACAATCGTCCTGCAGTGCCGCCACATAAGACTCTTTCATTTTTAAGTGTGCCCTTAAATCTTTGGGTAACTTTGTTAAATCAATATGTGCTAACTCTCCAGGTACTTTCTTCTCATATCTTTTAATGATCTTTTTCTGGGATGGATGCAGCGGATAACGTGACTTTATCCTGTCCATCGTTGCCGGTGATGGCGTCTTATCCAAATAATAAGGCTTAAATAGCAAAACCAGTTCATATCTGTTGGAGCCAAATTGCCGGTATGCCTTAACTATGTTTCTTCCAATCTCTTTCGGCGTTCGCCTTGATCCTGGTTTCGGGCCTCTTTTCTCAGGTAATATTGACAAAGGGTCTTTCTTGGACTCAACCCACCTCGTATGATATCTGCGCAGTTCCTTAGGTGAAACATGATGAGCCTCACAGAGCAATCTCACGCTCTTAAATGCCCGGGGTTTTACTTTTGCCCTCGTCCTTTCATATTCCTCTAATATCGGTATCCATCGTTTAATAACCACTTGTTGTTCATGTTTCATCGGCTTCTCCTTCAGTATATCTACAACTTTACAAATTATACCAAAAAAGTTACCGAATTAGTGAGCATTAACAAACGTCCCCTTTTATTTAAACGCTCCTTCAGTTCTTTTGCAATTTGGCTTTCATGGCCGGGCTTAAGGGGATCATCAGTTCCGCGTTATACGACCCCGTCGGCATCGGCTTCACGGTGGGATCATTTGTCGGATTCCACTTCGTCGTGGTATCCCACGTTTTGACAATCTGTGTTGCTGCAATGGCGTATTTGCGTGACGTTGCCGCAGGCGTTCCTTCCTGGACTGCCGGATCAACATCGGTGGTCACAATGGAAATGGTGGCGTCGCTGTTGAGGTAGATTTCGAAGGTGCGAAACTGCTGCGGGAAGTCCCGAAGCGAGGGGGTTTCCACATGCCAGAAGCCTTTCTCCGGCTGGGTTGGATCAGGCGATACAAAGGCTTTCACGGTACTCAAATGGCGATGACCGGCCATCCACATGATGAGATTCGGATGGCTTTGCAGCTCCGCAATGAGGCCGGGCAGCGTGGCGGCATTTTGCGGATCGGTCCACCAGCCCATTTCGGAATTCGGCGCGGTCACTTCAACGCCGATCGGCACGTGCGCGGCGATGATCATGAGTTGACCTGCCGCGGTGCCGTCAGCCAGTTCTTTTTTAAGCCAGGCCCAGCGCCTGGCATCCAGAAAGCCGTGGCCGTGAATATCGATGGAGCCGCTGTCTTCCTTCTGCGTATTGTCCAGCACGATCACCTTGAGCGGAACATTCGGTTTTGGAACAAAGCTGTAGCAGGCAAAACCCTCTTTGGCGTCAGTCATGTTGAAACCGTGGCCGGCAGGCGTGGACGATGTCTTGAAAAATTCCTGCATCCACTCGGTTCTCAAAAGCGAACGGCGGTCCGGATCGGCTGCCACTTTGGGCACGCTTTTGAAATCGCCGACAGGCCCGGCATGGATAATGTCACCGTAGGGCGTCGAGCCGTCGAGCACGCCGACATAGTAGTCGCGGCTGTTAATTTTCCGGGGGTCGCTCAGGACATCGCCTGTGGCGAAGACTTCATCGGAAATATAGGATTGTCGAAGATCCTTACGCAGGCCGTAGTCCACGGGGATGGAGCCCATCCAGAAATGATCGTGATTGCCCAGCATCTGATACCAAGGGATCGTCTTATTAAGCCCTGCCGCTTTGTAGGGTTTCTGATAATCGATGGTTTTAGCGCCCAGATGCGCGCCGGAGCTGGGGGTGATGACCTTGCCGTCGATGACATCGATATACCACCGTGTTTCGTTGTACTGCGCGGTGTTGCAGGCATCGCCCAGCGACAGACCGAAGTCCAGAGGTTTTTGCTTATGCAGCGCGTTTGCCGTCTGGATAGCCGCATCGAGCACATGCGTGGTATAGAGCATGATCCCCGAATAGATAGAGGCCCCCACCGGCAAATTAGGATGCAGGCGTTGAATATAGATCAACTGATTGGGCGATTCTTTATCGGTGATGTGAATATCCGAGATGGTAAAGAAATTGGAAAGCAGCGCCCGCCTGGTGATGCCTGAGCCGCTGTAAGTTTTCGGCATAAGATCCAGCCGTTTGTCATAGGCAAGCCCCGGACCATACGTCCAGTTGCCATAGCCGTATTGATCATATTTGGAAATCTCCCAAAGATTGATGGCCGTCGTTGGAGTCGGCCCCGGCACGATCGTCCTTTGAGCCGTCGTTTGCACGTTGGTGGCAATCGGGTAACCGGCAGGCTGACTTTGATCTTTCACGACGTTTTTTGAGCATCCCGATAAAGAAAAAATCAACACGCCCGCTACAATGACGAACCCTAACTTTTGAAATCTACCAGTCTGTTTCATGAACCACCCCTTTTTTGATCAGGAATTATTTTTTCGATTCTAACCATCTGATTCTTAAGCGTGTCTGCTGATGCTCTTTACCCACGGTGACCTAGTTTGATAAGAACTTGCTTTCATTGGAAGGGAGTATAAGAAACACCGTCTTGTGTGTCAAGGAAACCTTGACCACAAACGTGAGTGGGGCTGTTGATTTTGGTCGCCGTATGCATTTTTATTTTTTACCAATTGAAATGTTGCACATTTGATAATTAGAATGATTCCAGGAAGTATCTAATGCTGCACCTACGAGTCCGCAATCACGAGGGATAAGCAAAATTCAAGATTACTAATTGAAGGGTTTTAACGTAGAGCTAACCCGGAGTAGCCCGAAAGGGTCACGATCGGGTTCAGCGTTTTGTTAGCCGTTTTGTAAAATCACGGCCTTATTCGGAAACATTTTTGGCCTGTCGACAACCACGAAACCTTTATCTTGTGCTTTTCTGATGGTGCCTTCAAAATCCTTCTTTGAGGCGTGTAACGGCGGCTCCACTATGAGAACCTGTCCATTTGGTTTCAGTACCGATTTTATGTCATTGAGAAAACGTTCCTGATCAGGAATCTCGTGAACCATGTAGAATGCTAGGGCAAAATCAACAAGCTCCGACAAACCGAAACTGTTCTTTTCGCACTTATGCAGCGTGATACGCTCTTCAATCTTCGTTCCCTGAATCTTGTCTCTGAGTTTCCGAAGCATCCCTTCCTGCAAATCCAAAGCAATAACTCTGCCTGATTTGCCGACCATCTGAGCCAGTTCAATCGAGAAAAAACCCGGGCCGCATCCAATATCCAGAACTTTCATTCCTTCCCTGACGTAAGGTTCAAGTATTTTGCGCGGATTTTGCAGCCACCTTCGGATTCTGTTGTCGAGACTGCCTGCCAATGTTACCGGGCATACACGATGCTTCGTATGGGTCACTATATCTTTCTCCTCCCTGCGGGCGAACAAATGGTTCAGCTGCAATGCGAGTATTGGCACAGACACTGAAAAAGAACAATTGAAAGTTGGAAGCTGTACACCCGACTGCGACCAAAGTACTAGCGTTGTCAGGCTGCAACAAAATGTTAGAAATATGTAATTATTAATGGCATTTTATACATTTTGTTAAACAAATAAAGAACCTTACGAAGATGTGTTCCCTGTTTTTGCCTTTCTGATATTCGACTGTATAAGTTTCACTTTACCCATCGCATCCGGATCACGGTCGATTTTATCGATGAAGCGAATATGTATATCTGGATATTTAACGCCGAGTGTTTGAAGAGTCTCTATCAAATTCACTTTAATTTCATTGGTTACATTATCTTCAGAGGATCCTTTTCGCAATACAACGTTTATTATCAGCCCTTTGTCATCATGGACAATTCGATATTCCTTAATGCCCTTAACGACTCCCACAGCAGTTGTAAAGTGGATATGATGAACTGGTATGTCCAGCCCGGATGCATTCCGGAGATATATTATATCGTCATTTCGGCCTTCCACTTTAGTAATTAGTCTGAAAGACCGTCCGCAGGGACAGACTTCATTTGATATTGTGACCATATCGGTAATTTCGTAGCGAATTAGCGGCTGAGTGTAGTTAAAAAGATTTGTTATCAAAATTTTATTCCCGAGTGATCCATCTGGGACAGGTTGATTTTTATCATCTACAACTTCCATGATAGTAAGGTCTTCAAAAATATGAATTCCACGATGAGAGGGACAGTCGACGTTGAAAGCACCGCCCTCGGTTGAACCGTAAACATTAAACGGCATTACATTCCATGCCTTTTGAATATTCGATTCCATTTCCTTCGTGCGCGTCTCCGCGGCAGTTACCACAACCTTTGGATGAATATTTAATCGTCCTTCCAGCTGTTCGATTGCCAGTAATGAGGCAATAGATGGATATGTTGATAAGAATTCAGGCTGAAATGCATTCAGTGCATTTACCTGGGATTCAATGCTTGATGCTGCACTCAGCCTCTGTGTATTAATAACAGGAAGCTGTCCGCTTACGGTCATTCTATAGGTGATATGAACAGCATTTCCTGCATAAATTTTGGTTTCTTTTAATCGGTTTGGGAAACGCAGAGAATCAGCTGCAACCAGTGAACTGCCTCTGTAACCACCGGCAAGATTGGTACTCCATTCCTTCCTGTTGTAAACGAAAACACCTTTAACGCCGGAACTCCCGCTTGTTGTGAAAACACGGTATTTTCCCAGATAATACTCATCACCGGAGAGCTGACGGATGTGTGTTTGCAGTTCTGCCAGCTTTAAACTAGGATCTGTTACGAATCGATCAAAATTTTCCATCATAGTTGCTTTGTTAATAACAGGTAAATCATTTAGAATAATCGGCTGGTTGATATTGATATTTTTGTAGAGCTCTTTATAAAATGGGGAGTGATTGACTGCATAAGAAATAAGCAATGAAAGCTGCTGATGCTGGAAATTTGCCAACTTTTCCCGCGTCCATCTCTCGTGTTTTTTAAGCTCTTTAAGTATCCATAAGGCTCTTATTATATCTTGGGTCCTTTTAAGTTGATATAAAAATTCCATCGTTATATCCTTTTATTATTAAGAGTTTATCAAAATTTTTAACATTGTTTATATAGATCTATGCTAATATAGCAAACGCCGACAACTCCTTCTGTATACACCCCTACATTGAAAGTGACTGTTTTGATTTTGATATCTTAATATAAAACAACCATCAACCCTTTTTCTGCTTCTGTACTTGGGTATAATATCCCGACTCTCTTACTGGTGATTCTTAATCATACAGATGTAATGGATTGCCAATTGAAACAGAACATCATATTTAATGATATAAAATTCTATTTTTCAGGAAGGCATCGTCAAAGCGTTGCAGTCATCTACTTGTCGACACTTTTGAAGATTAAAGTCGATTGAAAATTACTGGATGAAAGAAAGCGACAGACACAGGTCAGGAGTGCAGTAAGGCATCGCCCGTCCGCGACTCACTACACCTATTTTACGGCCTTCGCCTCGTTATCAATGGCCAGCTGCACTTGCTTGTAAAACGCAAGGCGCTTCGCCTCCTGATCGCCACCCTGCTTATCAGTGGCCTTCGGCCAGTTGCTATTTGAAGCGATGATCAGCTTCCGCTTGGGATCGATGAAGATGCCCTGACCGAAAACCCCCCTTGCTGCGTAGCTGCCATCATTTATTGTCCACCATTGATAGCTATAACCATATCCGGCCTCATCGGTATCGGCATGCTTCGTAGTTGCCGCAGCGATCCAGCCGTCGGGCAACACCGGCTTGCCTTCTGCCATGCCGCCGCCCAGCATGAACAGACCAAAGCGGGCAAAGTCGCGGGTTGACGCCTGTATGCAACAGCCGCTTATCTCATGGCCGGTGGATCCCAGTATCCAACTCGCATCCTGCTCCATGCCAAAAGGTCGCCATATCTTCTCCGACAGATAGTCGGTCAAGTTCTTTTTGGTCGCCGAACTGACCAGCACCCCGACCAAATTGGTTTCACCGGTCTTATAAACCCATTTCGTGCCCGGAGGCACTTCGCGCTTCAATTTGCGCATATAGCTGACCGTCACATCGACGCCCGGCTCGGCCTTGTGCGCGTCGAACAACGCGACGTCCGATTTGGGGTCGGCATAATCCTCATTCCACTTCGCGCCCGATGTCATGGTCAGCAGCTGCTTGATCGTTACATCATCATAGACCGACCCTTTGAGATCGGGAATGTAGTCCGACACCTTGTCGTCGATGCTTTTGATATAGCCGTCCTTGATGGCCGCACCGACCAATGTGGAAGTGACTGATTTCGCAACCGAGAAGCTGGTCCAGCGTCCATCGCCACTGAAGCCGAGTCCATATTTTTCGAGGCGAATTTTGCCGTCCTGAATGATCACTAATCCGGCGGTGCGCTGGTCCTTCATATAGGCATCGACATTGATACCGACATCAAGCGGCGTTCCCTCCGGCAAGGGATAGACGTTTTTATCAGCAGAAATGATCCGGGATTTGGCAATAAAAGGGATCCGATCTAACGCGCGAAAAGTAGCATCGCGCTGCGGGATTGACCAGAAAAGAACATTTCTGTCGGTTGGCAGATGTAAGATCACCCCACGCATATCCTTGTCCGTCGTCGTCCAGAATATGCCGCCGGCAGCCGCCAATACTACCAATATTCCAATGATCCATTTCTGCATGACGCACCTCCTTTAGTATTCTGTAATGAAACGCCTTATAATATTTTAATGAGGAAAAATTTTTGACGATCACACATTGTAGCATAGCATAAAATTAATTATTTGAAAAATAAGTATAACAGGAAGCAAAAATTGCATTTGCCACCTACAAAGCCGCACTTGTTTGTATCGCGTAGAATCAATGATAACCATTTGAAAGACAGCATCGTAGCCCTTAGCAGAGTATAATACGCTTTATTTCCCTGTCCAGTATTTTTGGGGGAAAGGTATCCCTCATGATACTCCCACGATCCTAGATCTCGTCATTTACCCAGCAATCTACCATATCTGGCGGCGCCTGGAGCTGGGAAAGGATTAACGGGTGGATCTTGCTTTGTCCTTCGCCAGGAATGAAAAGAGCAAGCTCATCAGCGCCAATACTATCCCGAAGATAAAAGCCCCTCTGAAACCGGCCATCATTATATCCGGGTGCTGCCTGACCTGGTCCAGCATAATATTAAGCTTTGCCACGTCGAAGAGGACGACCTGCGCCATGACCAGCATGTATAAGGCGATGCCGAGAGATGAACCGGCATTCAACGCTACTTTGTAAACACCCGACGCCACTCCCTGCCTGTCCGCTGGGGCATGCTGCATGAGCAATCGGTTATTGGGCGCTAAAAAGAATCCCATCCCGATCCCTAAACAAGCCAGCGACAGGATCACCCAAAGAAGGCTGGACCGAGGCGTCAGGAAAGAAAGGGAGGTGAACGCGATCACCGCGATCGTCATGCCGGTGATGCATAGAATGCGCGAGCCCAAGCGGTCAGAGAGTGCGCCGGTGAACGGGGCGAGAATCATCGACATAAGCGAAGAGGCCATCAGGACAAGTCCCATCTTGGCGATCGGAATATGCATCATCATCTGCAGAAAGAAGGGGAAAAGGAACCCTATGCCGATATTCATCGCCATGGCGCATAAGGCCGCCAGCGCTGCGAAGGTAAAATTCAGGTTCCTGAAAAGTTTGAGGTCGAGCAACGGATAGGCGATCCGTTTCTCCTGAAAAACAAACAGAAGCAACGATAGAAGTCCGGTTGCAGAACTTGCAACAACGAAAGGCTCTCCCCAGCCGGTTTTTGCGCCAGTGTTCATCGCATAAAGAAGACCGACAAGCCCGATGAAAAGCAGCGCGGCCCCAATGTAATCGAAGCGGGTGTCTACGGCTTTTCCCTGCTTTGCCGGGAGCTTTTTCCAGGCGGCGATGAAAATAACAGTGGCAAGAGGGACCGCCATTATGAAGTTGCCCCGCCAGGAGAAATAACTATTCATGAAACCGCCGACCACCGGACCGCACGTCAACCCAAGGCCCTGCAGGGTAGCATACAATCCGAGCGCCCTCCCTTTGATATTGGCCGGAAGATAGTAGGTCAGCAGCGCTATGCAGATCGGGCTGTACATTGCCTGTCCCAATGATTGCAGTGACCGGGTAATAAAAAGGAAAGTAAAATTCGGCGCGATCGCGCATAGGAGGGCACCAAGACCGAAAACCACAAGGCCCATAAGAAAGACCTTCTTGTATCCGATATTATCGCCCAATTTGCCGAACCCAAGAAGGGTGCTGGTGATGATCAGAAGATAGATCGTCGGCAGCCAGGCGACCAGGCCCACTTTGATTCCGAAATAGGCGGCGATGGAAGGCAGGGAAATGATGAGACTGCTGTAATCAAGGGTGATCATGAAAGAAACAGCGGAAACGATCGCAATCAGCCAGTATTGTCCTCTTTTATCTTTTATGACAAACTCATCCATTTTGTCACCCCTTTCAGAATTTCAGCGAAGTCGTTATGTCCTGCAATGTCCTGGCTGAATCCTGAAAGGCTTTCTGCTCTTTATCGTTCAATTCGATCTCGACTACTCTGGCAACGCCTTCGCGACTGATAATGCAGGGGACGGAAATGCAGAGATCAGAGACACCGTAGTAATTATTTACCAGAGTGCTGACAGGGTAGATCTTTCGCAGATCCTTGAGAATGGACTCCACCAAAGTCGCGGTGGAAAGGGCAATGGCATAATTGGTAAAGCCCTTCTTTTCCATGACCAGATACCCGCCCTTCCTGGTCTGCTCAAATAATTCGTTTATCCTGAGGCTCTCCTTGAATTTCCTTCCTCCCACATTTGCCGAGCTTAATGCCGCAAACTGGCTGTCGCCGTGTTCGCCGATAATATAGGCGTGAAGTTCGTCCGCGTTTATCCTGGTTTCGGAAGCAATCAGGGCGCGGAAACGGCCGCTGTCGATCATGGTCCCGGTTCCGATGACCCGTCGGGATGGGAAACCGGAAAGTTTCAGGGCGGCGTAAGTCATGATATCGAGTGGATTGGTGATCATGATGATGATGGCGTTGGGACTTGCTTTGGCGATTTGAGGGATGACGCCTTTAAAAAGTTCGACATTGCCCTGGCACAGATCGAGTCTTGACTTGATATCGTTCATCGGAACCGAAGCGGTGACGATGACAATGTCCGAATCCTTGGTGTCGGGATAATCTCCGCCGCGTATATCCATGGGATGGATAAAGCAACTCGCGTGCAAAAGATCCAGGGCATCTCCTTCCGCGGCTTTTGGATTATAATCAACCAGCACCATTTCACTTGCCAACCCCTTTATCAAGAGGCTGAACGCGATTGCTGATCCAACTTTTCCGCAGCCGATTACTGAGATCTTAGCCATTGTTTCCCCCTTTGTCTGGCGTCGTGCCTAAATTTTGTAAATCCCGGTCTCTAGATAGGATTGGATATCTCTCGTCTTCATACCATACAGCCCGAGCTTTTTCAGGTTTCTTCCCTCTTCGAAATAGTTCGTGTCGTTGTAAATACCATCGATATGAATGATGGCCTCGAAAGTAGAAACATCCACACCCGCCAGCTTGCCCAGGAAATAGATCGGCACGCAGGCGAACGGACAATCTTCGCTGATATAACGTTCTTTTGGGCTCTTTGGAGAATCATTGGGGACAAGATTGTGATACGGGCTATTCTTGGAAAAGTCGCGGATGCTGTTCATGTTGAGACTGTAAAAGGTGTTTACAATCTCAACGAAGGTCGGCAGCTTCAAACCGTATGCCGCACCGACTGCAAGCCTTTCCCGATCCATGGCTTCCAATACCTTGCAAACCGTATCTGATGCGCCCTCGGCATAGAATTGTATTTTCCCTTGTCTTGATTCCATCGGCCCCATCCCTAGGGTAGCAGTCGGAACATGAATAATTATATTTCCGTTATTCATCGCTGCGGCAAAAATATTATCATCCAGTTCAAGTTTAAGCAGCAATACCTCTTTCAGTTTTTCTGCTGTTTTTTTCGTCATTGCGGAAGGAAAAACGCCGATCGAGAGCTCAGTCTTCTTGGCCAGCATGTAGATCTGGCCCGGCCCGATGACCCTGACCGCATAGGGGATGGAACTGGCCTCAACAAATGTCACTTTTACATCAATCCCTGCCTCTCTCATCATCTTGGAAAAGATCAGGGAAGCGAAATTGCCGGGGAGAATACAAAGGATCATTCCATCCCTCAGGTGCGGCATGACAAGCTTGAAGATAGTCTCCTGTCCGAAAGCTGGTACGCACATGATCACGATGTCAGAAAAATTCATGGCTTCCTGGGGATCGGTCGTAACCATTGTTACCTTGGCAAAACCAGACATAAAAGCCTTTGCGCCGCCGACTTCGCTGGGTAATTCAGGCACCGCTTCTATCCCGCCTTTTTCTTTTATCCCGTTCAAACTTTTCGCGAAATCAGGATGTTCAAAAAGCATCACTTTGCCGCCATTTTGAGCAATATCATACGCAAAAGAATGACCTGCATTCCCTGCTCCTAAAATTGTTACTTTTGCCATGACAATACCTCCTTTTTTAGGTGTTACACGTGAGCTGGTCTGATTTCTTGAGATAACCCGGAGTGCGTTATAGAAGTTAGTTACATTGGTTTATAGCGATTTCTCCAACTTCGATAGGCTCGGGTAGATCGGTTTTTCCACACCCAGCAAATTGAGGTTATTTTCCCTTTCAGAAACAGAGTTTCAATAATCAATCCGTGTCATCACCTTTACAAAAATGACACAGATTAATTATTAAACTTTTGACGATACCTCATTCAAATTTTTGTTTACCGTGCTCCTAAAACAGCAGAAAGTCAATATTGTATTTTATTGGATATCATTTGAAAGGTTGGATGACCGCCAAAATTGCTGGATGCTTTGTTACAGGAAGCAAAAATTGCATTTGCCACCTACAATGTTGGTAGCAGCGATGAAATCAAAAGTGAAGATTATGGTTGGAAATAAAGCATTTCGGAAGGTTAGTCCATTAATCAGGTTTAGATGTTAACTGATCATGCCAGAAGGGAAAGTGTAAAAAATGTCTGTTTCACAGTTCAGCTTAATGAAAAAAGTAAATTACTGGAAGGCAGAGTATAAACAGATTAATCTTATTTTTTTAAAATAGTAACTTGTTGTACAAAAAAGCAGATTTGATAAACGAACTGGCACGGGTGACAGCTACGAAGAAGGAAGCAGCCATGACAGTGGAGATATCCTTAAACTTAATTAAAAGGACTATAAAAAGAAAGAGGATATTTACTTCTCTGGTTTTGGCGCTTTCACGACAGTCAAAAGGAAAGCAAGAAAAGGCAGTAATCCCAAGACTGCAGAAGCAAACAGGGTTGCAGCTAAAGTAATCCCAAAAGTCAAACCGGCTAAGGCGTTCAAGGAAGCGGTGAGGTAGGGGTACTAGAGAACTGTCAACTCAAGTCCGTCTTTCTATACTTAATTTGAACAAAACCTTTGATGACATACAATCTTCTTTCAGCAATCAATTGGACTACCCATCCATTTCTATCTTCCCGTTGTGCTTTAGTTGGTCACGAATGACTTTGTAGCTCCATAGTGATTTTAATAAAGGTCGACTTTCAACCAGTTTACTTAATTTGGACTCACCTTCCTCCTTAGCCCAGAACACTGTCAATATTGAACCCCAAGCAGCAGCGCGTTTGTTTCCAATAGTAGCTGCGAGAATTGTAGCATCTTCTACAGCCTTCACATAATCCCACTTGTCATCTCCAACAATTAGCCAATATATATTCTGTCCAAAAGTCCCTCGGTAGACGCCATCATCTTGAATGCGACTCAGCAAAGTAACAACTTCTGAAATAGTCCACCTGAAATGATGGCGGATATCTTCACAGAATTTTAATCCAAACAACATTTTGTCTAAGTAGGCATCATAATTTAAGGTGAATTTTCCCAGTACATAAATAGCATGATCTAAAGCTGTATTGTGAAGTCCAAACATCATCTTGCGAAGAAGAATATAATGTCTTGGATCATACTTACCGAAGTAAAGGATGTCATCAACCGCACTCACTTGCTCAGATATGTAATCCGATGCAAGCTGTAGTGCTAAAGACCCAGCAATGCATTTAGCTACTGCAGTATCGAAAAAAACTTTTGCACCCTCTTTTGAGTTTAATTCATTTCTTGATGATGTATAAATTTTATCTCGCTTGCCTTGTTTTTGCAGCGTCCCTGTTATGTCGCACCAATAAAGACCGTTAGTTTCGGGATCCCATATGATTCCGAAAACAGGAATTGTGGATTTTTTCCAAGATTTGCGTTGTATTTGGTTTGCCTTCAACTCATACTGATCAGTACTCCAAAGGGAGCGACCACCTTTTATCTGAGCAGCAACACAAAATACTGAATCCTTAGTGAACTCCAAATACCCATCTTTACCCACACTTGGTTGTTGCACTCGCGAAGTTTCATGAAACTCCCACTCAAGCTCTAAACACCTTTGCTTAAAGACAGCAACTCCATGGTTATCAACAACCCATGACCTTTTTACTTCAACTGTAGTAATAGTCATATTGTATCCTTTTGGTAATGATTGTGAAACAAAACACTTTTATAGATATTTATAATAAAAAATATTTTATGTTTCCTAAATTCACCCAGAGGCTAAAATGTTTGCTGAGTTTAATATCAACGCTTTTTAGAACATCATACCGTAAGCTTACGCGGTCTTGTCATCTCATTGTTACATTTATCTAAATGATACATTCTACCTATACTTGGCTTCTTCTTGATTTTAACTTCATCTTTACTTTCATGATCGGTTTCAATAATATATAAACAGTTTACGAAATAAAAATTCCCTTGCATGTAGCCTCCTGCATAGCTATGTAGATCAGCTTCGTTTAATTATTTTCACTTCGCCTGTGTGCCATCCGCTACGCGCTCCATGAGTTCTTTAAGCATCCTTTTCTGTTCCTCAGGAGATGCAGACGCAAAAAGACGAAGATAGACTTGAACTGGATCACTTTTGTCCTCCTGGGGGGCTAAATCCATGGTTGGGTTGTCAAGGCAGGATTGTAGTTCAAGAGGTTTTAAGCGTGATTCAACGTCGAAATCCTTCCATTCAGGAAGCCGTGTAACATTATCGTCTGCATAGATCCGCATGTTGATCTTCTTTTCCCCTCTACTGTCGCTACAAACACTAAACAGGTGCTTGGATTCATCAGGCGTGAGGATAATATATGAATAGCCATTCTTGTCAGCATTTTCGAGAATGAGAACAAGATGGTCTGTTTGCTTCCAATTATGCCAATAAGACTTCGAAACCCCCCAGAACCAACGAGATTGATCATCATGGAAGCTGGAATACTTACAAAGGAATATTGCGTTATTAAACATCAACTGTGATTGACCTCTTAAGGTGAAGTGCCCCAACTGTTCCTGCAAACGCTTGCCGAGGGACTTCTTCAAGACAGATTCAAGTGCGGTATCTCTTTTTTTTCGGTCAGATGATAAGTCATCTCTCTTAATTTCTCCTAATGAATATAGTTGATCAAATTCTCTTCTTGGAATGATTGGATTCATTTTTCCCTCCTCTTTGACTAAACTGTTAAAAAATGACGTGATCATCTCTTCATGATTCGTAAATTTATTCGTAAGCACTAACTGAAACCCCTTCAGTTCGGGGTCGCTTAAGAGAATGTCTACTTCATTAGCCGTCTTCCCAAGCTGGCGACAGTATTTATCGATAACGGTTTCAGGAGCTGTGCCATTTCGTTCAGCCACAATTTTTGTCGCCTCTGGCCTAGAATGTCCTTTTTGAATTACTAATTCTATAACTTCTAGTATCTGAGAAAGGGCCTTAGGGATATTTTGGTTTGTTCTATGTACAAATATTTTCGAATTTCCGTAAATACTACCTTTGCCGAATAAGAGCCTGTGGAGGACAGTATTCGGTGTGTCAACAAATGGCTCTGCCTTTTGTTTTAGATAGTTGAATATTTTTTCATCTACTTCAATTGTGTATAATTCCATGTCGACCTACCTCTTTCGTCGTTACGTACAACCAAGCTTTACTAGCATAAAAGCACAGATAGTTAGTATTGTCAAGTATATACTAATTTATTAATCGAAGCGCAAACCGTATGCCACACAAACAAGATAATACCAGTTGAGCAAAGGCTTCGTATTTATTGGATTTAGCAATCATATTTAGCGATATTTATTTGATAGGGCAATTAAATGACGGGGATGTCAAAAACATAGGACAAACGGTCACACATTATCGTTTGAAATGATGCTTGGTTGTCGTGGGTGGCGTTTGTTGAGTTCAGGAAGCAAAAATTGCATTTGCCACCTACGAGTCCGCAATCACGTTTAAAGCGTAACACACAATTTGATAACCGCCCGCAGGGTTTCCTGGATCAATGTGATCGACTGCAGGATAAAGCGGATGGCACCCCTCCCCGCCTTTAACTGGCGTTCCTTTTTTAGGGTCAAAAACCATTTCTGCGCCAGAAAGAGCACACCGTCCTTTTTTGTTTAATCAGCAAGTCTCGCAAAGTCTTGGGAGATGCCCCTTGCCTGGTTTTAGATGCCCACTTTTTCTGTTCGTCTGTCAGTTCCATATCGCACCACAAAAATAGTCATGTGTTATTTCTGTTGATTACTTTCAAATATCTCGCGAAATACTGCTTCAGCTTTTGGAAATTCAAGTTTGGCCTTTTTCAGCAGGTTCTCTGCAGTAGAGTATAGATTATCATATTCCAGTGTGCCATTAATTTTGTGACTCGCTCCGTAAAACCGGCTATAAGTAGCATTCTTTTCAAAAGCTTTGGCTGTAAATTTGAAACCAGCCGCGTCTAACGACTTAATAATCTTTAATCGCAGGTCAGGATCACTCATTTTTGATACCTCAAAATGACTGTAAATCGTGTCCTTATAAGTTTCAAACCAACAAGCTATGCTCAAAGGCCGTTTTAAATGCGTCCATGCTATGCCATTTTCCGGTATTATGTTAGCCCACGATTTCGGCACAAACCATACCGATGAAACACCGGCTGAAAGGATTTCAAATTCATTTTCTTTTTCATGCATGGGATTGCCACACCTTCTTATAGGGAGGTTTGCAATGGCACATTAAAATAATTTCAATTGGTGCGTTGAGGTAGATTTGCGTTCAGGTTTCGTTTAATTAATCAAAATTCTCGAGTATTCCTCAACGTACCCTACCACGGCATTTTGGTGTAGGGTGTGTTGACCAAAACAAAAATATTCACAAATAATTCAAACATCGATGAAATCAATCAAAGTGGTCAACGCACCAA
>ERZ1026796.947-NODE-947-length-21047-cov-3.764818_pt1 | contig 21047 bp, 17 predicted proteins | sample MGYA00520874_ERZ1026796 | MGnify/ENA primary metagenome ERZ1026796 (study PRJEB33270, sample SAMEA104284474) | anaerobic digester metagenome | biome: Anaerobic digester microbiome; feature: mesophilic sludge digester; material: Anaerobic digester biomass | place...
GCTCTGTGCCCTGAGCCCTGTGCTCTGTGCTCTGTGCCCTGTGCTCTGTGCTTCTCGTCTTGCGGCGGGCGGCATGCGGCTAGCGGCATGCGGCGTTCTTCCTATGACCTTGCGTCTTGTGTCGTTTTTTACGATAAAAATTCGTGAGTTTTTAAAAGCTGAAAGTTACTATCGTTCGCGAAAGCCCCATGGTAAAAGACTTGCACGACTTGCAAGATCCCGCGGAGCGGGACTTCGTCGTTTCACTCCTCAGCCTGCAAGACCTGTCCCTGTGCCCCGTGCCCTGTGCTCTGTGCTTTTAGTCTTGCGGTCTTGCGGTCCTGCGGTCTTGCGGTCGTTTTTGCCCTGAGCCCTGTGCTCTGTGCCCTGTGCTTCTCGTCCTGCAGTCTTGCCGGATTTAAAAATCTGTCACTGGATTGAAATGTGCATTTTTTTCCCAAGTCCCTGTTCAATTAATCTGTAAAGAGTAGATAACTGAATGTCGGAATGTCCGTTTTCTATCCTCGAGATGAAGCTCTTTCGGGTACCGGTGCGCCTGGCTAGTTCCTCCTGAGTCATTTTAGCTTGTTTCCGTTCTTCCCTGATTATTTCTCCTATGGCGAATGACTTTGCTTTTATGTCAAAGTCAGCTCTTTCCTCAGTACCAACTTTACCATAAGTTTTATCAAGATATTCTTCAAATGTTGTTATGTCCTTTCCCTTTTTCATTTTTCTATTCCTTCCCTCTTTGATTTGAAATATTCCTCTTTAATTTTCAGAGCCTTATCGATCTCGGATCGTGGAGTCTTCCGGGTTTTCTTTTGAAATCCATTAAAAAGAACAACAAGCATCCCATGATCAAAGCAGCAGAAAATTCGATAGATATTACTTTCATATTCAACTCTTATTACATACAAGCCGTCTGTCCCGGTTAAATGTTCAAAGAATTTTGAAGGTATCCGGGGCGATACGGTTATCGTGAACAACACATAAGCAATTTTTTCGCGGACTCCTGTGGATAAAGAGTTAACAAAATCCTCGAAATAGGTCCGGAAAAAGATTATTTTCCGCTGTTGCTCCATTATACAAAGTTAACTAATAATGTAACTTTTTCAAAGTTTTATTAGAATTTTCTAATGAAACTGCAAATTGATAAAACATTTGCTGAAAATATGAAGAGCTGATATGCGGTATGCAGTGGACTGCGGTTTATATTGCAGATTCGTCTTTTACATGATTGTATGTAATCATGCATTTCCACTGGAAATATACATAGGGTTTGGAAAACCGGTGATTTAAGATATGCGGCATGCGGCTAGCGGCGGGCGGCGTTCTTTCTATGACCTTGCGTATTGCTTTGTTTTCGCCCTGTGCCCTGAGCTCTGTGCTCTGTGCTTCTCGTCTTGCGGCGGGCGGCGTTCTTCCTATGACCTTGCGTCTTGCGTCGTTTTTTTCGATAAAAATTCTGAGTTTTTAAAAGCTGAAGGTTACTATTGTTCGCGAAAGCCCCATGGTAAAAGACTTGCAAGGCTTGCACGACCTGCAAGATCCCGCGGAGCGGGACTTCGTCGTTTCACTCCTCAGCCTGCAAGACCTGTCACTGCACCCTGTGTCCCGTGCCCTGTACCACAATTCGATCTCCCTATTTCAATTGAACTTTCATCAGAACAGGATTGCTGAACTCAGTGATATTACTCAAAACCGGGGACATTCTTTTCAAATACCCTGACGACGTCCTGCTCTCCAACGGACTCGATTTAAAATACTTCACAAAATCAGTTGCTTCTATGACGCTGTATAAACATTCATCATAATAGAACAGATATCCATCCTTATTCATGGGAGGAAATGGTAATAAATTGTCCAGATCGTTTTTCAAATAAACCTCCCTGACAGAAGGAACGTAATCCTTATTCCTGAAAATCGAAGTTGAATTTGTGTTTTTATTATAGACAGCAAACATCTGCGGGTACTTGTAGGAATTCAAAACCATTAACAAGTAAGATTCAGTCTCAGCGAATGATTGTACCATGTAACCGTCTGGCGGACCTCCTGCCAGGTTAAACGCACACTCTCTCCATGTTTCCCATGTGAGCTTCCTGTCACCTAAGTTTATTATATATCGAGGCGTCTGTTCAAAATCCTTATTCACAGAGAATATGGTGTCGCTGTATGTCTCTTTGTATAAGAAAGTGGTATCAGTTATTTGATAATGGTAATCATAAGGCGAATAAGGAATTTGATTTTCCTGCGATTTGGTATAGGTTCTGTAATTCCTGCAAAGGATGCGGATTGAATCGGTTGATAAATCAATGCCCGAATAAAGATACTTCGTATGTGGTCGCTGTGTTGTATGAACAAGCAAATTGTTGGTAAAATATCCAATTGAGTAAACCCAGGTTCCGGGATGCCTGACAGACTGTTTCACGGTTTTGATGTAATTGCCATGAAAATCATAGATTTTTACATCACTTATTTTATGATTGTAAACAAATACTCTTCCCCCACTCTCATCGACTGCTATGCAATATGCAGCTGTTTCTCCCGGACCTGATCCAATGTTGAACAGGCTGTTTATATAATTGCCTTTTTTATCAAATACCTGTACACTTAATTCATTTACAATGAAGAAGTAATCTTTTGTGATCGCGAAATTCCTGAAATACCCCATTATGGAACTGTCAGTGGTCTGAAGGGGAATATATTCAACTTCCCGGGCAATTTCAGACAGGTGCATGGAATCTTCAACAGCTTCTGACAAATTCAGGTTAATGGAAACCGGATAATCAATCTTTTCCGCAACCTGCTTTCCAGGTCCGGTGCATGAGATAAAAGCTGATACCAGAATTAACAAGTACTTATTCATTTCGCGAAAAGACTGAAGTTTAAATATAATAAAACCTTAGTTTGGAATAATCTGTAAATAACCGGTAAATGATTATTTAATGTTGTATTGTTCATAATTAATTGAATAATTGCATATTACATGGAAATTGCCAATTAAGCGTTCTTTTATTGACCCTGTGTCTTTAGTCCTGCGGTCTTGCAGTCGTTTTCGCCCTGTGCCCTGTGCCCTGTGCCCTGTGCTCTGTGCCCTGTGCTCTGCGCCCCGTGCCCTGTGCTCTGCGCCCCGTGCCCTGTGCTTATATAGCCGAATTATTTTCTACAAAATCATTCCATGAAATGATTTTTATATTTTCAATAGTGGTCGTTTCATTTCCCAGCCAGATTACAGCCTTCTTTATCTCCCTGTCAAGATTCTTTTCAGGGAATAGAATCAGGTTTCTTAAATAGTTACGACTAAATGTCTGACCTGCCTTGATCTCCAATGCTGTCAGATCCCCTGACTCCCTTTCAATAATACAATTCACTTCCACGCCGTTACTCTCACGCCAGTAATATACCGATGGCCTTTTGCCCTGGTGAACCTGTGACTTGATTATTTCGCTTATCACAAGGTTCTCAAACAATGCCCCATAGAGATAATGGGTCGAAAGGGTGGCGGTATCAGCTATACGGAGAAGGGAGGAAGCCACACCGGTATCATGGAAATATAACTTGGGTGATTTTATTAAGCGTTTATTGAAATTGCGATGATATGGCTGCAGCAGGAAAATTACATAGCTTGCCTCAAGTAATGAGATCCATGCCCTGGCCGTGTTAACAGAAATACCCGTATCGTTTGCCAGTGAAGTGAGATTAAGGATCTGTCCTGTACGTCCGGCACACAAGCTTAAAAACCGTGAAAAAGTCTGAAGATTCTCAATTGATCTTAAAGTCCTGATATCCCTTTCAATATATGTTTGCAAATATAAAGGGTAAAAATCCTGAGCCGCGATTTTCTGATCATGTACCCTGGGGTAAAACCCAGAAAGGATCAATTGTGCCGGATCGAGGATTGCATGTCCGCGAAGTTCATGTGTGTCAAAAGGCAGCAACACATTTACACTCACGCGTCCTGCCAGAGACTGACTAATGCGCTCATTAAGCAGAAAACTCTGGGATCCCGAAAGAATAAACTGACCATTGGATTTCCTTTCATCGGAAATAACCTGAATATAACTGAACAATTCAGGAAGGTTCTGAGCTTCATCAAATATCAGCTTACTCCCGGCTGAATTAAGAAATCCAACCGGATCAGCCGAGATCATTTCGCGTATATCCGGCCTCTCAAGGTTGTAATATCTGAAATCGCCAAAAACATTTCTTAGCAGAGTGGTCTTGCCGGATTGACGAGGACCGGTAAGAAAAATTACCGGGTATTTTTCGAACATCTTTTTAAGATGAGAGCTGATTTGCCTGTCAATTATCATTGTATGTAATTTTGCATTTACATTGCAAATATACATAGTTTTTTGGAAACCGGTGATTTAAGATATGCGGCGGGCGGCATGCGGCGTTCTTCCTATGACCTTGCGTCTTGTGTCGTTTTTTACGATAAAAATTCGTGAGTTTTTAAAAGCTATTTGTTTAAACCAAGAACCCACCCCCAACCCCGAGGAGGGGATTCATCCAATATAACCTTCGCTAAAGCCTCATTATAAGAGACCTGCAAGACTTGCACGACCTGCACGACTTGCATGACTTTCCCCGTGCCCCGTGCCCTGTGCTTCTCGTCTTGCGGCCTCTTCGTCACGTAGTTTCCGCGTACCGTTCTTTTTGTGGTACGCGATTCACCTATTGCAATCCAAAGGATGTAGCAAAATCTTTTGTCGGTTTCCCAATAAGCAGAACAGGGTTGTCGGTTTCCCTTAACGTATCCTTTATGACATCCAATTGTTCATACAAACTCTGTGGAAAGTTTCGGTTTACTTTATTATCAGGGCTTATACCAAGCAAATCACGGGAGTTGTAGATGAAAAATGACATGTTGTTGGCCTGGGAAACCGGAAATGACATTGTTTCACTGCTACTCCCCTGAACTTTGCCTGTCAGATCATCAGTGAATGAATTAATAATCCCATACTTACCGTTGGCTTTATTAAGTAGAATGTAAATATTCCTATAATCAGCCCTTGATCCTGTACTGTTTGGAACAAAACCCTCAAAGGTTGCATTCCTTATGATCATGAAATACGGATTTCCTGATTTTTCGAAAAAGTTTCTTTCAGTGCCTGCTTCCGGCGGTATCATACCCGGAGTATTTGTCCTGAGCGATATATTCTGAACAATAATATAGGGCACCAACTCGAGATCCTTCAGAATAAACAAAGTATCATCATAAATGTATTTGGCATATTTGTTCACACCATCATAATAAAACTGCATCCTCTGCAATACTTCTTCCTGATTATTGGTTCTTATGCTCGTCCTTCTGCTATGAATGCCTGATAAAAAGTTCCCTCTGAAATCCTGGTAAAACATTGCAAAAGGATTTGAATCAGAATCAATGCCCGATAGTGTTCCGGCAATCACTGAATCGTTATATAACATTAAATCACCCCATTGACCCGGAAAGCATTTAGTGACAGGTGGCATCAATGACCGGGATTTTAAATTATAGCACATAATATCTCCCGTATTATTGAAAAGATCATTAATGAACAGAATATCTTCATCATCTGATATATAAGCCGTATGGCCTATGGATAATTCTCCAGGACCTCGTCCCTGATTTATTATCTTTCCAATAAACCTGCCATCTACACTGAACAAACATACTCCCCTGTTATCGTCAATCAGTATAAATTCATCACTGACATAGACATATCGCAAACCATCACCAAGGATTGATTCATTTGTCGTCTCAAGAGGAACCAGGGTGCAACTGTCAATCAGATCACTTAATCTCAGATTTATTAAAGTCTTGCAGTTTTCGATATCTATGATGTAAGGAACACTATTGTGTGAACTGCCAGGAGAATTCTTACATGAGAAAAATGTTACATTCAGAATCCAAAAAATGAAAAGGAGTTTAATAGAGTATTGATAAACCGCTTTCATTCAAACTAATTTTGTTGCGCCCCGTAATTATTGAACTGTTTTGCTCTAAATTCGATTCGAATTACTTTAATTCCAAAACTCTTACATTCTGTATAGTATTATTGTCTGCCACATCATCGATAAGTCCTTTGATAAATTTCTGAATTAAATCTGACATGACTGCAGAAAAATATCGTCAATAATCATTAAAATTTATCAAAATTCATCAAAACTTGTAAATAATTTGATGCAAGCCCAATTCCGGTTTCCGAACTGGATTAAGTAGCGAAGAGGGGCAGAAGGAGTGAGGCATGAGACAGGTAGCTCGCTATCCCTGAAATCCGGGCTGGCAATGTGATCTTTTAATTGTTTAGCTTCGATCCACATCACCAGAGTAGAATCACTAACCTGCTTAAATGGATAGATGTTGTAAAACGATAAAACGGATATTGTTTTTCAATAAAAATTCGTGAGTTTTTATAGCTATAAGTTACTATCGTTCGCTAAAGCTTCATATTAAGAGACCTGCAAGACTTGCATGACCTGCAAGACTTGCATGACTTTCCCCGCGCCCTGTGCCCTGAGCTTATAGTCTTGCGGTCCTGCCGTCCTGTGGTCTTGCAGTCGTTTTCGCCCTGTGCCCTGTGCTCTGTGCCCTGTGCTTCTCATCTTGCGGTCTTGCGGTCGTTTTCGCCCTGTGCTCTGTGCCCTGTGCTTTTAGTCTGGCGGTCCTGCTGTCTTGCGGTTGTTTTCGCCCTGTGCCCTGTGCTCTGTGCCCTGTGCTTCTCATCTTGCGGTCTTGCAGTCGCTTCGTCATTTAGGTTTCCGCGTACCGCGTGCCACACGCCGTTCTTCCGCCTTGTTCTCTTTCCCCCTGTAAACATACCAGTACGCCAGCGGTATAAAGAAAAGACTCACAACCGTACCCAGCGACATACCTCCTATAAGCGCCAATGCCAGGGGCCGCTCCAGCTCGGAACCCATTCCCTGATATAAAAGTATAGGCATGGTAGAGAAAATCGATGCCATAGCCACCATGATGATCGGCTTTAGCCTTCGCGATCCTCCCTCGTAAATGGCCTCCTTCAGCCCCAGTCCTTCAGCCCTGAGATTGTTTATGGTATCCACCTTCAGGATCGAGTCGTTTATTATAACCCCCGACATCACTATAAGCCCTATCATGGTTATAATATTGATGGTCCCGCCCCAGATCAGAACCAGCAACAGGGCGCCGGCTATATCAATGGGGATCTCAAGCAATACGATAAAGGGCTGCATAAGCGATTCAAACTGGGCAGCCAGAATGAAATAAAGCAGCAACAGAGCCACTACCAGGATGACAGCAAGTTCCCTGAACAGCTTCTGCCCCGATATCAGCGATCCGCTGAAACTGACATTCAGATTCTGATCCGATCCTGCAATACTCCGTATCCCGCGGGTTATATCTGCCGGCCTGTTAGTCTCAATATTCATATATACGGGTACATACTCCCCGTTTGTCCCTCCCTTGATGGTCTTGTAATCATGAACCCTCTGTATCCTCACCAGCTCCCTTACCGGAATCGGCTTTCCGTTTTTATTCAAAACATCTTCCGTAGAGATAATGTCACTTAGCTGTTTTTCCTTTCCCGACAGCACTATCGGCAGGATCTCATACGATGCCCTCAGCTGACCAATGTTGTATCTGTTCAGCGCTGCTTTAAGGGTATTGTACAGTGTCACCGGCTCCACATCATATAGCAGCAGCCTGTCGGGATCTATCCGGAGCAGTATCTTGTCTTCAAGCGGCGGATTCGATATCCCCGCTTCAGGCCACTGTTCCTGCATCCGGGATACGATATCCGTCATCACTTCAACGGGAGGCACTTCCTTCTCCTTCATTAAACTTACTTCGGCCACGAGAGGGACTTCAGAAGCTGAGAAGATCTTCTCAAAAATGTTCTGCTGGGCCGCGATGTTCACTGACGCTCCCGGCCATTTCTGAGCTATAAACCTGTTGATCTGCTCCCAAAGCTCTTTCTGTGCCCGATAACTCCTGGCCTTTATATATACCTTCGCCTGGGTGTACGAGAGGTCATAATCGCGGTTGAACAGGAACTGCTGCTCCCCGACAAAGGAATTGCTCTGTAAAACAAGCTCCCCGTGCGATTCCGTCAGCTGCCTTATCCTGCGCAGGTTCTCATCCAGGCTGATATTCTCGTTCCAGTCAACCGTCACTACCAGTTCATCCTGCCTGATTTCCGGAAATCTCTCCTTTTCGAGGATGATGAACAACCAGACCATCAAAAGGAGTATCAGCCCGAATGATATCATGGCAGCTCTCCTGTACCTGAAAAAGAAATCCATTCCTCCTTCGTATCTCTCCTCAAGCCTTTTCAGGCTTATCTTCTTCACAAGCCTTGTAAGCCAGCCTTCCTTCCCGTTCCTGTAAAACAGGTAGTAAACCGTCGGAAGAAGCGTGATCCCAACCAGAAGCGATACACCCTGGCCTATCACGATGGCAATCGCCTGGTCATAGAACAGGGCCCCGGAAATGCCGCTCAGAAATATCAGGGGAATGAATACCGCACAGGTCACGAGAACCGATGATATAAGTGGCGTGATGACTTCGTTGGTTCCCCTTGCACAGGCTTCAGTGAGTGAAAGCCCCCTGTCAATCCATTGTGTTATGTTTTCTATGATAACTATCGAGTTGTCGATCATCATTCCTATCCCAAGTATCAGTCCTGCCAGTGAGATGATATTTAAGGACAAGCCAACCAGATAAAAGAACAGCAGGCTTATCACAAGGGTTACCGGTATACTGAAACCGATAATAAGCGGCGACTTGCCGTCCTTGAGGAAGAAAAACATGAGTATGAAAGCCAGCAGACCACCTAACAGAAGGCTTTCCCAGAGATTCATGATGGAATAGTCAAGAAGTATTGTCTGATCCTGTGAAATCTCAAATTCCATTTGCGGATAATCCGCCCTGAAGACATCCAGAAGCTCTGCCATCTTCGATTCAAGGGAAGCCATCTTTGATGTCGATTCCTTGATTATAGCCAGGGTAATTGCCCTTTTACCATCCGAATAATATATGCCCCGCGGCTGTTCCTCCCTTAGGCCGACTTCGGCTATATCCTTCATCTGAATTATTCTCGACCCGGTCCTTATAAATATATCCCTCACATCGTTCAGATCACTCAGATAAGAGCTGAACTCGAGGTTATACAGGTATTTCCCGTCCTTTACCAGGATATTGCCGATATTTATATTGTTTATCCTTACCGCGCTGGTTATATCATCGTCAGTCAGGCCCAGGCTGTTCATCTTTTCCCTGTCGGGACTTATATATATCTCCCTTTTTATTTGTCCGGTTATATCAGCCATTCCCACTTCAGGAAGCTGCTCTATTCTCTTTTTTATGACGGTCTCGGCAAATTCGCTCAGTTCGATGAATTTCTCATCACCGGCCATGCTGTCGGTCAGCATGATGTTAAGCATGAACACCGGGATGTCAGTGGCGCTTGCTTTTATTATTCTCGGTCTCTCAAGATCGGCGGGCAGATAGTTCATCGCCCCGTCGACTTTTTCGTTTACCTCCATAAAGGCAAGGTTGATGTCGTTCCCGAATTTGAACGAAAGCCTTATAAGAGCACTCCCGTTACGCGATTCGGATTCGATACGGTCGAGGCCCTGTACCTGCATGAGGTTACGCCGCAGAACCGACACGACACTGTTCTCAAGCTCCCTGGCACTCACATCCGGACGCGAAACCGCGACCGTGATCTCAGGGATATCAATATCAGGCATCAGCGAAACCGGCAGACGGTTTGAAGCAACAATGCCTAGAAGCAGTAATGCCAGAAAGGTCATTACAACTGCAATGGGACGGGAGATGAGGAATTTTACCATTTAGCAGAATCTAATGTGTTTTATTGCATTATATAAAGGCACAGGGCTCAGAGCACAGAGCTCAGGGGAAAAAGGCTCAGGGCTCAGAGCACAGAGCTCAGGGGAAAAAGGCTCAGGGCTCAGAGCACAGAGCTCAGGGGAAAAAGGCTCAGGGCTCAGAGCACAGAGCTCAGGGGAAGAAGGCACAGGGGAAAAAGGCTCAGGGCTCAGAGCACAGAGCTCAGGGGAAGAAGGCACAGGGGAAAAAGGCTCAGGGCTCAGAGCACAGAGCTCAGGGGAAAAAGGCTCAGGGCTCAGAGCGCAGAGCTCAGGGGAAAAAGGCTCAGAGTGAAGGATTTTCATTGGAGAGATTTTCTGAATGCTGTTATTTTCTTGCTGAGCAATAAAAGCTTTACTCGCATGGAATTCTTACCCGAAGAGGTAATGATGTTTCTGCGTTCGAATATGTACAGGATATTCACACATTCAAACAGGGAGCGTCGTGCAATATTCAGAAAATTTGAGAATTCCTTATCAGAAAAGGAACCCGAGCCTTCTGCAATATTATTCGTAATACTCAAACCAGCCGAACGAAGCTGCTCAGCAAATTTGAAGTACTTCTTTTTATCTGCTTCATCTGCATAGTCAAAAAGTTCATCAGATATTTCAATAGATTCTTTCCAGATATCAAGTTGTTCAAACCTAAAATCTTCCATAACTTATAGCAAGTTAATTAATCACTTCATTCTCTAAACCTCCTCTTCTTTGCCCTGTGCTCTGCGCCCTTTGCTCTGTGCCCTGTGCCCTGTGCCCTGTGCTTCTTTAGCATCATCGGCTGATAAAAAACCACCCCCACAAAACTGAACAACAGTCCTGAAATAGTTGCTGCTGCAAGGGCAAACCAGAACTTTTCATCCTTGCCGGTAAGCAGAAAGGGTATCAGGCCCACTATTGTCGCGAGGACGGTCAGTAGTATAGGAATAATCTTGCCGTTAAAAGCTTTCATATACGCCCTGACTTCAGGCAGATCAGGCTTTTGCCGCCTTATGCGGTTGAAATCATCAAGTATATAGAGGGTGGCATTTACAACAATGCCGCAGAGCAGTATCATCGCGGCGAAAACTCCTTCGTCGGCCGGGATATTGAATATATGGAATGCTATAAAAACTCCTATGAACGAAAAGGGAATAAGACTGATTACCACGAAGGGCTGAGTGAATGACTCGAGCAAAATTGCACAGATAAAATAGATTATCAGGATCACCAGGAAGATCAGAAGATAATTGGCTTTCTGCTCTTCCCACGAATACCTGTAGGAATCGCTCTGTGCCGAAAAACCGAGAGGAAGCATGGAATTTGTCTCATCTATATTCCGCTCGAGGATCAACTGCCCCAGCTCATAATTACCTACAAAATCGAAGCCCACGGTGATCAGGTATTGCTGGTCCTCCCGCCTGATTGTATTATCCGAGATTTCCCTGGTCACCCGCGAAAAGTCTTTCAGCTTCACGATGCCTCCTGTCGAAGTCCTGACAGGTTCATTGCCGAGGCTCCAATAATCAAAAATCTCCGACTGCAGGGATTTTATAACCACCGGTGCCGTTATCCCCCCGATATACGCCCGCGTTGAGGATGTTGTGCTTCTGGAGTAATTCCTGGCTTCACTGTAAGCCGAAGCAACATCGGAGCCGCTGCCTGCAAGATGAAACTTATCCATTTCGAGCTGGTTCCTGTAAACCTTGTGGCTGTTGGCCTTGATGATAAAACCACTGTAATCCTCTCCAAGCAGGTAAACCTCCTTTATCCTCCCCTTTCCGCTTTCAACAAGCCGCTCACGCAGATCCTCGCAATAGGAATACAACTCATCATAATTGTATCCTTTCATTATTACCCTGTAATTCGTCCGGATATAATCGCTGTAAACCTGGTTTGAGAATGCCTTTCCCACCCCGGCAACCGTGGCGTGATAGCTTCCTATACTGTTCATGTATTCCTCTATCCTGATCTTGAGGATATAGGGAAAGATCGTGAAATCGTGTTCAGGTTTGAAGGTGATCGAGACACGAGCGTTATTCTCATCCGAAATGCTTGTGGTGAACATGTCTATCTCGGAATACGCCGCGAGCATGTTCTCAAGCCCCATGCAGGTAGTGTTTATATCCTCTATTGTAAGCCCCTCCTCACTCAGTCCTATACTGACGGAGAGCCTTGTCCGCTGAATTTCATCGGAGCCGCCGTACCAGTAAAACCTGCTGTTCTTTACCTTCTCGTTGAATAGCCTGAATGTTCCGCCCAGAACTTTATTCACAACAGGCTTAATGTCCTGCACGTACTTGCTGTTCCCAAGTGTTTTGTTATAAAATTTTTGAAACTTGTCAGGCTCCGGTTTGTTTTGCTGCCCCACAACAGCTTTAGGAAGTGAATCGGGAAGATAAAACACCGGCAGACCGAACAGTAATATGGCGGCAATGATCAGGATGGCCCTTCTCTTCAAAATGAAATCTATAATTCCCAGGTATTTTTCGGACAAACGGACCACCCTTCTTTTTCTTTTTATCACTACAGCATTGTATTTATGGGGCAGCCTGATCTTTTCAAGAAGGGAGGGGATGAAAAACAGGGCTACGGCAAGCGAAACGGAAAGGTTGATTATTACCACCGCGGCAAAATCGGAAAGTGTGACTCTTGAGGCTTCATCTAAAAAGAAAATCACAACGAGCGCACCTATGGTGGTCAGTGTTGCTGCAACGAGTGATATTCCCACTTTCTTGTTCTTCCGGAACCTTATGTGGTCGGTCATAACAATCGTGTTGTTTATGATAATCCCGAACGACACCGTTATGCCTGCCAGTGAATACAGATGGATCTCGAGACGGAAGATATAATAAAAGATAAAGGCAATAAGGATGTTGGCCACGAGGCTTATCGCAATTATCAGGAGATATTTCAGTTCACGGCTTATCGCCAGGACGAAGAGCAGCAGAAGGATGACCGAAAGCACGGCCCTGAAAATGTTCTTGGAGATCTCCTGCTTTAGGTAAATGGTATTATCAAGCGATGTCCTTATGCTGTAACCCGGGGGAAGTTCCTTTTTAAGGTTTTCAATTACAGCCTTTACTTCACCGGCCACCCTGATATTATTCACGTTCTTCCCTGCATTTACATTGATATTGATTGTATTCAGCCCGTTGATCCGGTAATAACTCTGCGGCCGCCTGTCTTTCATCCTCACCGTGGCAACATCGTTCAGGTGAATTATCCTGCCCGACGACTTTGCCACAGCTATATCATCCCATCTGAATTCCGGGTTCATGTTGCCAAGCAGGGTAAGATAGGTCATTCTGGCGGGCCCGGAACTGTTCAGTTCAAATGCTCCCCCCAGTTCCATCTCAAAAAAGTAGTTGTTGATCGCGGCGCTTATTGAAGATGGACTTATCTCCATTGAGGCAAGTTTCTGCTGATCGTACACTATCTCCCATTCGCGGGGAGTGGCGCCATATACATTAACACTATAGACACCTTCCACAACCGAAAGTGCAGGTTTGATCACTTCATCGGCAACAGTGTATATGTACGAAGGACTGGCGTTCCCGTTAAGCTGAAAGGCAAGAATAAGGGATCCCGTGAGATTTGATGGCATGTTCATGGTTATCTCGGGGTATGATACCCTTTCGGGAAGCCTGTCGCGCGATTGCCTCAAAAGGGATGCGACTTCGAAACGCTTTGCCCTCAGATCAACATTTCTGTCGAATTCGACAGTTATATTTCCGCCGTTGTTTAAAGTATAGGAAGACACTTTCTTGACTCCGGTGACAGTCGTTATCATGCCCTCGAGCACGGTGGTGACTTCCTGCTCTACAACCCGTACCGGGGCTTCAGGCCAGGTCCATGAGATTGTGAGCGAGGGAAGGTATCTTGTAGGGTTCAGCTGAAGAGAGAGCAAAGGAATCATTGCCGCACCGACAATGATCAGCATTACAAACAGAATGTTGACCGTGAATGTGGAGAGAAAAGAGCTGTGATGAGCTTCAGTGTTCATTCCTCCTTCACTATTGTTTCGTGGGCGAGATTAACATTTCCGCTTACAATTACCAGGTCGCCAGGCTCAAGGCCCTCGCTGACCGAAAAGCTGGTACTGCTCTCGAATTCGACAGTTACATATTTCCATATCGCGAGCGAATCCTGTCGCACGAAGATCACATCCTTCCCCTGGCGTATTACCAGGGCTTCCTTCGGAACAACCAGCCGGCCGGGAACAGGCTTCCGTATAACTACCTTCACGTTCATCCCGTCGATAAGCTGGCCATTGTTCCGCAGCCCTGCTTTTATCTTTACCATTCCCGTCTCATCTACCTGGGGATTGATCTGGGTGATATTGCCGGAAATAACAGTGCTGTCGTTGATGAAAGGCATTATGCCCACGGGCATTCCCTGGTGTATTAAAGCATATTCCGATTCGATGACCGGGAATTCAACCTCCATCTTCTGGTCGTTGATTATCGTGCACAGGTTCTGATAATTCTGGCTGGGATTCCACTGAAGAGCCTCAAGATTGGCCACCACGCCGCTTATGGGAGAATGTATCCTGGTATTGTTGAAGTTGTATTCGGCAAGCCGGAGGGCTGTAACAGCATCATCAAGGCCGGAGCGGATGCGGGAAGTTTTTATTTTCTCTGGTGCAAGCCCTGTCGTGTCTAATGTAAGGTATTTACTGTAAATATCGTCCTTGAAATTGATTTCAGCTTTCTCATAGGCTTGTTTTGCGCTACGGAGCTGCGACTGATATTCAAAATCTTCAATTACTGCAAGCAGGTCGCCTGCATTAACTTTCTGACCATTGCGAATCAGAAGTTCCGTGATCACCCCTCTTACCTTTAATGGTACAACAGCCTTTTCCGATGAATACACTTTGCCATTGGATACCAGTTCATGGTAAAAGGTGGATTTTTCAAGTTTTACGGTTTTAACCAAAACCGCTTCGGGATGTGAAGCACGACGTGCCATTTCCTCGAGGTCATCAGCTGTTTTTTGTTTGCACGAAACAGCCAGACTTACTGTTAAAATCAGAAACAGAAGAAGCCGGATTTTCATTTCGATCGACTTAGGTTATAACAGGAAATTAACAACTATAAATGTATGTATTAATCCAAAAAAAACAATGGTTTGAAACTGTTTTTTTCGTTAAAAAGAAATGATAAAACGGGACCCTGTTCGGGATTCAAGGTTTTAAGCGGTAATGTATTAACAATGAGCAATTAACAATTAGCAATTAACAATTAGCAATGAGTAATGAGCAATGAGCAATGAGTAATGAGCAATGAGTAATGAGTAATGAGCAATGAGCAATTAATCTGTTAATTGATAATTGTTTAACCAATACCCACCCCTAGCCCCGGAGGAGGGGATCCATCCGATGTAACCTTCGCTAAAGCCTCATTGTAAGAGACCTGCAAGACAATGTATCATGTATTATAGGCGATGTATTATAGGCGATGCGCCACATTGGAAGAGACCTGCACGACCTGCAAGACCTGTCACTGTACCCTGTGCCCTGCGCTTCTTCCTCTGTGCCCTGTGCCCTGTGCCCTGAGCTTCTTCCTCTGTGCCCTGTGCCCTGCGCCCTGTGCTCTGTGCCCTGTGCTCTGTGCCCTGAGCTTTTCTTATTCTTCCCTTCATTTTCTTCCTCCCTCAACAACCCTCTGCATTAATGCTTAAGCCTGACCAGCACCAAATTCGGATTATAATCAATTTTTACATTTTGCTATTACAATTACAGGATTACTGGTTTCGGTAAGATCATTCAACCATTGCATTTCCTCTCTTAATCTGTTGGCTTTATCATGGTTATTCTCTAACCAATGAAGGATTTCAATGGGGCTTAGAACTGATATCATTTCATTTTCCTGTGTGAAATCAAGCGGAATGATCGGCATAAAACCATTCATATCATCTATAAGTGCGGAATTATTTTCAGGAGTTTCCCGGCATATTGTTGTAGTCTTTAGCTTCTTATCGAAGAAACCAATATATCTCTTATTATGATAATAAGACAAACAAAAGAATATGAATCTGGAATTTTCATCAATATCGGTTATCAAGAAATATTCTGAACTAATCTGTCCAAATGATGGACTAATTTTTTGCTGGTCTTCGTATGATAAGCCATACTTCCCCATTTTAAAAACTAATCTTGGCTTTAATTCCTCTGTCGTTACATGAAAAAGGGTATCGTTGAAAATCTCTTTAAAATACAGATTGTTATTCCAACGTATAAAGGCTGTATTGAAGCTTGGCCTTCTGTTCTTTGTTAAATCCTTGTCGCCCCATTTCAGATAATTAGGAAATATCTTCCTAATGGAGTCCTTGTTAAAAATGACCAGCTTTGTTTTAATGGCTCCTGTATAATTGTCAATGAAACTGACATAGTTTTCGTCATCCAGATAGGTACCAAACAAAATACTGAGTTTCCCTCCCTTGACAGAAGGCTCTGCAATTTCTGGTCGAGAAAAACTGTACAGAAAAGAGCCGGTTAAATCAAATACTTTCGTCTCATTATGTTTATACCCATTAGTATAAACATAATTTTTACCCGTATTGTAATAATCTTTTACCGGGAAATTGTATTCATCAGGTCCCCTGCCAACTTTCCCTATAGTTCTGATGAATTTCCCATCCGATTTGTTGAAAAGCAGGAGTGGCATGTCAGATCCTGTATTCCTGACAATTATATAATCTCCCACTTTGATAGAAGGATAATCTGAAATGTATGATTCTTTAATTGTTTCAAGTGGAATGTAAGTAACCCCTGTTACGAACTCGCTTAGTTTTACTTCCATTTGGTTTTCAAATGAATCAGCTACATCAATAGTCATCAGTTTATTATGTTCATCTGAACAGGATAAAATAAAAACTGCAAGGAATAACATCAAACTAAACCTCATAATACTGAAAACTATTATACCTATTGTTGACAATTAGTCTGCAGATTACCCTGCAGACTAATTGTACTTGATATACACTGTATTCACTAAGACGGCCTTACTTTTTTCAATAACCACCTCCCCTGAATGTTATAAGCTCATCATGCGTCATTACCTTTTCAGGATTGATTTGCAATTTACCAAGTTTCTTCATAATGATTGTTTTTAAATTTCAGAAACATTTTTTCAATATTCAGTATGTACCAATCTGTTTTCCATGCCGCGCGGCATGCTTTTTATCGCCCGGGATGAACCCGAATTAAGAAATACCCCCTGTTTATTATTTCATAGCCTGGTGATACCGACCTATGAAAAAATGTCAGAGTCCACTACCTGAGTTACAAAAAATGTTATATTTGCATAGGCTAACTATTTTTTAGGAAAGTTCCGGGCAGGAAGTGACTCAGGGCACGGGGCACAGAGGAAAACCCCTGCCCGGATTTTTCAGATTAATAACAAATGAGTTCATAAATGTTAATAGATTGACTCATTGTTAATCTATTAACAGCATTTGTTTTTGTTTCAACGCCCTCCTTTCCCCCGGCGACCTGTCGTGCAGGTCTTGCGGTCTCTTCGTCACTTAGTCTCTTAGTCTCTGCGCCTTACCGAGAACCCACCCCCACCCGCTGAGCGGGGCAGGCTCTCCGCAGGAGGGGATCCGTTCTGTTCAACCCTTCTGCCATCTCTTAGTTTCCGCGTACCGTTCTTCTGCTCTGTGCCCTGAGCTCTGTGCCCTGCGCCACAAGCCGCAAGCCGCGTGCCGCTCGCCGTTCTTTCGCCCCTTCAGGGCTTTACATCATAGAGAGCATCCAGCCTCCGGTTGCACCGGAGGTTATTAAAATTGAACCGCTTCACGGTTTCTTCCTTTAACCGCTATCGCGGTTCACCGTACCTGTAACATATCTGCTATAAATCTATGTCGTGGATTCTCGTTAAAACACTTTCCTTTCCTGATTCCTTCCCCGGCATCGACAATCTGTATTAACTACCTTTCAGAGTAATACATAATCTATTGCCTGTAATACATAATACATTGTCTTGCAGTCATGCGGTCTTGCGGTCCCTTCTAAAGCGGTATATTGCCTATAATACATCGCCTATAATACATATCTCATGGTCTTGCAGTCTCTTCGTCTCCCATTCCCCCCTTCATCTTCTTCCTCCCTCAACAGCCCTCTGCACTAATGCTTAAGCCTGACCTGAACCAGCACCGGGTTGTCCGTTTCCTTTAAACTGGCAGCCAGTTTTTCAAATTCCAGTTTTTTGGAAGGAACTATTGGATTTGAGTCTTTAAACTCCTTACTGGCAGCACGGGCTATTATTTGGTATGGGTATTGAATTCCAATTAAATATTCATCCCCCTCCCAAGAATAGTAGTAATTGGGAAGAAACCATGAACCACTGTCAAAGTCATTGACCATACCACTTATTGGATGACCTCCTACGGATTCATCCCATTCATATTGGAATTTGGAGGTTCTCCAGGTCTTTTTATCGACAAATGCCATTGTGTATCCCTGATAATAGTATTTAAACAAAAAATACCTTCTGGTCTCAATCAGTTTGGTAATTCCAAAATATTTTTTTTGGAATATATGATCGGTGGGTACATAATCTCTTGGAAATCTGTGATCTCCTGGCTTAACAGTTATAATAGGTTTCTCTTGAAAATCTTTATCCACGGAATATATTGTATCAGTCCAAGTGTTGTAATATGTAATCCTGTTATCGAAAATATATGGACGGCCTGTACCAGAGATATTAGCAGAAAATTTTGGTAAATGTCTTTTTTGAGTTTTTAATACTTGACCAAAAGTATCACAGACAATCCATTCAAAATCATTATAATCAAATTGCATATCTAATTGAATAAAAATATTAGAATTAAAAAAAATGATTGCTGAGATTGGAGTTGCTACTTCATTAAGCTTAAAATCTCTTACTAGATGACCTTCTTTTGAAAACACTTTGATAGTTTTATTTCTGTCGGAAAGATTATAAACGTTGCCTGTTCTGTTATCCCTTCCAAAATACATGTAAAAAGTGTATTCACTTGGCCCCCGACCTATGCTGCCTATTCTGTTTAATAACTTTCCAGCCAAATCGTAACGGAGTAAACCAATATCTGCTGAACTTATAATTATATCGTTACTGCCAAATGCTATGTCAATAAATCTATTAACCGGTATGCTGTTATCAAGTGGAATGTATTTAATGTCACTGGCAATGTCAGAAAGGAAAACCTGGTCATCTCCAATAGCACGGGGATCAAATTCATAAAATTCTGAATCAACTGATGTACAAGAAGATAGGATTAGTGATATTAATAGAAAGTAGAAATCCTTCATAATGCATTTATGTCATTAGATTTATCCGGTATTATTTGCTAGTATGGTGTGAAGGATCCATAGCATCTAATTACTTCACACATAATATTACATTCATCGGCACTGCTTGCAGCACCAGTTATGCAAACATCACCATCTCCATTTTCTTTTTGGAAGCACCAGCAGTTAGTACCTCCCTTAAGAGAAATCAACTCTTCATTTTTTATCAATCTTTCAGGATTGATTTGCAATTTACCAAGTTTCTTCATAATGATTGTTTTTAAATTTCAGAAACATTTCCTCAATATTCAATATGTGCCAATTTGTTTTCCATGCCGCGGCGGCATGCTTTTTATCGCCCGGGATCGTATAAGTCTAGCAGGGAATGCACAATTAGCATGACCTGCATAACCTGCATGATCCCGAGTCGCTTCGCTTTCGGGTACTACGTCTCCTCCTTACGTCGGATACGTAGCCTGCAAAACATCTTGAATCACTGCTTCAATCTTACAAGCATCAAAACCGGATTGTCTGTTTCATTTATCTTATTGACAATTTCCATCACGTTAGAGTTTCCATAATTTTCCCCTGATAGGTCTAATTTTAGTGATGTGAACTCAAAGGCATTTACTAATCCTAAAAGATACTCCCCCTGTTCCTTCTCTAAACAGCAAAACGGCTGGAAATCCGGGCCATTATCAATATCATTACTGATCCCTCCAATATACTTTCCATATCCGGAATCATCGCGTTGTAATGGAACAGCAAATGCCTCTTTATTTTCTTTATTGATAAAAGCTATAGCTTCTCTGCCGTCAAAAAAATATTTGAAAATGTAGAACTGTTTTGTCTCAAATAATGAATGCGGCTGCATATAATAAGATAATTTTGAAAAATCATTTATTGGTGATCGGGGAAGCCTGTGATTTCCCGGGCTAAACAGTAAAACAGGGTGATAGTTAAAATCAGGGTTGATATAAAAGACTGTATCATTATAGCTATTCCAATAGTAAATATTTTTATCATATTTATAACAACCTACCCAGGCTCCAAGGTTAGAAGGGAAATTTGGTATGAAATTTGGTTTCTTAATTAATTCATTACCTAAAGTGTCTAAAATGATCCAGTCATATTTCGAATCTCCAAAGGATGAGTTCGCGATAAACAGCATCGAGTTAAAATATTCAATGTCGTCAAAATAAGCATCATTGTCAGGAAAAACAATTGTTCTAACAAGCAAATTATTTATTGAAAAAATTTTAACGCTTTTGAATGAATCCCTAATATAGATATTTTCATTATCGTCTACAGCAAACCGAAGATAGTATACGTATTCCTGGGGCCCTCTTCCTATATCTCCTATTTTTGTAATGAATTTCCCATTCAGATCAAAAACCAGTATCCCGATATCTTTAGCGGAGATAAAGATATGTTTATCTGAAACTTCTATTGAAAAGACAAGTCCAAATCTAATGGAATTATCTAATGGAATATAACGTATTTCATCTGCAATTTGGGACAATGATATTTCTTTGTCAATAAAGACTGTAGGATCTATTTTAATTAATTCAGTTTGATTACTTCCACAAGAAACAAGAAATAATATAAGAATCTTTAGAAAAATTTTAACTATTTGATTTTTATCAGACATCATCTTATAATAAGTTAATTAGTTGAATTAGTCTGCATTTTTTAATTTCTGTATGAATTTAAGCATTAATTAATTGCTTATGGCTTTAAAATTAATTGAATTTTTGATTCCCTTCCAAAAAATATACCTTAAATTATAAGTAATATTTTTTGTCGTGCTTAAGACATATTTTCCACCTTCACTAAGCCTTCCGCGAATGAAGCAGTTGCCGCCAGGTAGTCCAAAGAACGGCATGCTACCAAGCACAGAGCACAGGGCGCAGGGCACAGGGCGCAGGGCGCAGGGCACAGGGCGCAGGGCACAGAGTAAAAG
>ERZ1026796.951-NODE-951-length-20988-cov-4.430037_pt1 | contig 20988 bp, 15 predicted proteins | sample MGYA00520874_ERZ1026796 | MGnify/ENA primary metagenome ERZ1026796 (study PRJEB33270, sample SAMEA104284474) | anaerobic digester metagenome | biome: Anaerobic digester microbiome; feature: mesophilic sludge digester; material: Anaerobic digester biomass | place...
TGCGAAACGCCCCGTGCGAGCAGGCCCATGCCTTTGCGTCGCCGTGCTTCCATGCCATCGAGATCCCGCTTGGTTTTGCTGCTCATGCGGCAGCATTGTGTTACTTATTTATGCGAGAGTCAATAGTGAAGACAAATCCTCCGTCGAAATTCTAAAACCGTACCTGCGCGGAAAGGATATAGGCCGCTGGCGGGCGCATTTCGCGGATCAGTTCATCGTCAAGATTGAGTCTTCGGAAAACAAAGACCATCCGTGGTCAGGCAAGCCGAAAAAGGAAGCTGAAGAAATCTTTGCGAAAACCTATCCAGCGATTTACTCGCACTTTGAAAATCTGCGAAGAGAACTTATCAACCGTGACGACCAAGGCAAATACTTTTGGGAGCAGCGCTCGTGCAAATACTGGCATGAATTTGAGAAGCCAAAAATTGTTTCCACCAAGATTTCCATTCGGCCAACCTTCGCTTTGGATTTGGAAACACGTTATCTTGGTAATACCGCCTACTTTTTGCCATCGGTCATCGCTGGCCACTTTTTGCTGGGCTTGTTGAACTCCAGCCTGTTTTTCACTTACGCAAAGAAAGTTTTTGTCGAGAAGCAAGGTGGCTGGTTTGAAGTTCAGCCTGACGGCCTTGAATCGTTTCCCATTCCCGCCGCCTCGCCGGAAAAGCAAAGGGCCGTGGAGCGCCTGGTTGACCGCATCCTCGCCGCGAAGCAGCGCGATCCCACGGCGGACACGAGCGCGTTGGAGCGGGAGATAGACGGGTTGGTGTATGCCCTCTACGGCCTTACGCCGGAAGAGATCAAGATCGTGGAGGGCGCGGCCAAATGAATTACGAACTTTCAGCCCACATTCAGGACGAAATGACACGGCGCGGAATTCCGCTGGCCGGGTCGAGTCCGTTCCGACCGCGCCGGCGCAACGCCCCCCAACCACGCCACCCCGCGCCCAACGGGGGCCGTTGATTCAGCAGGGTATCCAACTTCCGGGGTTCATCCCTTCGGCCTGTTCGCGCGCGCGGCGCCGCGTTGCCCGCGACGTCGGCCGGCCGTTTTGAATCCATAGACGCTTTCACCCCCGCCCACTCAACTCGCAAAGCGGCCTGGGGTTTGGAAATACCGTTTCCCCCTCATCCGCCGAAACTCAGGCGCCGAAAACAAAAGGCCCCGGGCCAGCCAGGACTTAACGGTCGGGTGCTTGTGTGTGGCATAATTGTCCATAATCAGGTGAATCGCCTGCCCCAAGGGAGTTTCCCGGTCGATCACCTTAAGAAAAGCCAGCCATTCCTTGTGGGGGTGTTGCTCCGCCGTGCGGCTCAAGATCTTGCCGTCCAGATAAGACCGTGCGGCAAAAAGGATAACGGTCCCGTGCCGAATGTAGCCATGCGTTCGCGTTCGAATGTGGCCCAGGCCTAAAGGCCGGCCCGGTTGGGTGCGTTCCAGCGCCTGACACTGGCTCTTCTCATCGCAACCAAGCCCCAGCGCTTTATCGGGTGGATTCAGATAGAGACCGATCCCATCCCAGACCTTCGTTTCAAACTGCGGGTCGTTGGATAATTTGAAGGTGCGGGTCAGCTGGGGCTTGATGTCGTTGGCCTGCCACAGGGCATGAACGGTGCCGACCGACACGCCGGCCCTACGAGCCATCGAACGCACGCGGCGCCGAGTCCGGCCCTTGGGCGGCCGGGTGGCTTGAGTGCGGATCAGGGCCCGGGTCTCTTCAGACACCGAAGGCTTGCATCCGCGCCCGCCAGCATCAGCCAAGCCAGCCAACCCCAGCTTGCGAAACCGCCCGCACCATTTGGTCACAATGCGGCGGCGCACGCCTACTTGGCGGGCCACTTCCTCCTGCGAAAACCCGCCCGCGCAGGCCAGAAGAATGCGAGCGCGCTGCGCGCTCCGCGGGGCCGTCGTTGGCATTCGGGCCAGGGATTCGAGCGCTCTCCTTTGATCGAAATCCATCTCCAAACCGCGGACAGGTCTTGCCATGCCCCCCCAGAGTATTGCCAAGACCCACCTCTGCCCATCGATTTAATGAACACTACACTAGCGCCGCCGGCCGCCGCCAAAAATGCTCCCCAGGACGCCGCGCATGACCTGGTTGGCGATCTGGCGGCCGATGCTGCTGCTGACGGAGCGAACGGCGCTTTTGGCGGCCATGGTGACGAACGAGTCCGGCTGGCGGCCCGCGGGGCGGCTGCGCGGAGCGGCGGGTGTTCCGCCGCTGAAAATCGGGCCGGGGCTTCCGGATTTGCCTGGCGGCGGCGCGGGTGCGGCAGCCGGCGATTGCACGGCCGCGAGCCGTTCGTAGGCGGACTCGCGATCGATGGCGGTATCATAGGCGCCCGCGACGATGGAACTCTGCATGAGTTGCCGGCGTTGCTCCGGCGTGATGGGGCCGATTTGGCTGCGCGGCGGGACAATCCAGGCGCGTTGGACAATTGCCGGCTGGCCGTTCTCTTCCAGGCAGGAAACGAGCGCTTCCCCCACCGCCAGTTCCTTGATTGCATCGGCAGTCCTGAACTTCGGGTTTGGCCGGAAGGTTTCCGCCGCGGCGATCACTGCTTTTTGGTCGCGCGGGGTGAAGGCGCGCAGCGCGTGCTGCACGCGGTTGCCGAGTTGGCCCAATACATTGTCGGGCACGTCGCGCGGGTTTTGAGTGACGAAATAGACGCCAACGCCCTTGGAACGAATGAGGCGCACGACCTGTTCGATTTTCTCCAGCAGCGCGGGCGGGGCTTCGTTGAAGAGCAGGTGAGCTTCGTCAAAGAAGAACACCAGCTTGGGTTGGGGCAGATCGCCGGCTTCCGGCAGCCGCTCGAACAGTTCCGAGAGCATCCAGAGCAGCAAAGTCGCGTAGAGGCGGGGGGATTGCAGCAGCTTATCCGCGGCAAGGAGGTTCACGATCCCCCTGCCGTTGGAGTCGGTCTGGAGCAGATCGTCGAGGTTGAGGGCGGGTTCTCCGAAATACTTGTCCGCACCCTGCTCTTCCAGCACGAGGAGATTGCGCTGGATGGCGCCGATGCTGGCGGCGGAGATGTTGCCATACTGCGTCGTGAATTGCCGGGCGTTTTCCCCCGCGTATTGCGCCAGGGCGCGGAGGTCTTTGAGATCCAGGAGCAGGAGGCCGCTCTCGTCGGCGATCTTGAAGATCAGATTGAGCACGCCGGCCTGGGTGTCATTAAGCTGCAGCAGGCGCGCCAGCAGCAGGGGGCCGAATTCGGAGATGGTGGTGCGTACGGGATGGCCCTGCTCGCCAAACACGTCCCAGAAGATAACAGGACAGCCGGCGGGCGTGTAGGAGTCGAGCCGGAGCTGAGCCACGCGCTCCTTGACCTTGGGGGACTGGCCCCCCGGTTGCGAAATTCCGGCGAGGTCGCCCTTCACATCAGCCAGGAACACAGGCACGCCGCGGGCGCTGAAGCTTTCCGCCAGGACTTGCAGGGTTACGGTTTTGCCGGTGCCGGTCGCCCCGGCAATCAGGCCGTGGCGGCTGGCCATCTGCGGAAAAAGGAAGACCTCAGCTTCGCTCTGGGCAAGATGAATAGGCGTGGTGTTCATAATATGACCGGGCGGAATTATGGTGCGAGTGGGTTTTGCGAGTCAACTTCGGCGCGGGGGCTTTTGGTTTTGCGGAAATTTCCGCCGCGCCAGGCCCCTTGCGGATCATTCCCGCTCCTTCTTAGGCGCTCACCGGTCGGCGGGAGCCCGGTCGCAGTTTGAAACGATCTACGACGACCTGGGGCTGCGGAGCGAGTGCCGGCTTGGCGACTCCGCCGTTAAGGCTGATGCTTAATCCCAGCATTCCGACGAACATTAGCATGTCTGAAATGAAGGCGCCAAAGATTACAAAGAAGAAGACGGCTTTCACCAGGAAGTAGGCAAACAAAAAGTTGTTGGCGGTGCGGTAAGCCGGATCGCCGAACTGGTAGTTTAGGTAAAGAACGCGCAGGCCGGCCCACAGGAACCAAAGGAAACCAAGCATGCCGAAAGAGCCGAGGGGAATAAGAACCGAAAGCGGGCCATTATGATAGTTTCCTACCAACTTGCTGCTTTCTCCGCTGCGGGTGTCATGCAACAAGTTCAATTCCTGGCCGCTGAAGGCATAGCCCTGCCCGAGGATCAGATACTGCGGGATTTGCGGGAGAAGTTCCTGCCACATCTTCAAGCGCCATTCGGCAGAAACGGCCGCACTCAACCGGGCCTCGGGATCAAGCTTAACTGGTAAAAAAGCCAGGGAACGTTGCACCGCGTGTGGCATTCGATGAGCAAACGTGATCATCAAGGCCCCACCAAGCAGCCCGATGAAAATAAAGGTGGGCAACAATCGCGTATGATGCAATCGCTCCATATAGAACAATATTGCAAAAGTAAAGAAGAAGAGGATCACGATGGATCGAAAGCCGCCCATTAAAGCGCCGAAAACGCAAGCCGCAAAAAGGACAGCACGCCAGGATTTCGCCGTTCCCGCAAAGATTCCCCGGATGCCATACAAAGCCAGCATGGCGGTAAAAATCCCCTGGTTGAAAAAAGCAAAGCCCGTGATGCGGACGGGCCCCTCGAAGGTGGCTCCCTGCAACGCCGCCCAACCCGCACCCAACAGCGGAAACACCAAGTATACAAAGTTGAAACTCGAAGGGAGCAACATGGGCAAATCGCCAATGGCCATGGTCGAGGTTCCCAGGAAAAAGAGCGCGACATAGAGCAGGGCCCGTTTGGGCGGGATCGGGCGGCTAATGAGGGCGAAATACCCGATAATCGTCGCAAAGAACATGATGTAGTTCCTGCCCCCGTAAGTATCGCTGCCCAGGGCCCGAAGCCCAAAGCCGCCTGTTAGGCGCATTGTGATCAAAACGACCAGCGATAGAAACAGCAACGGCCACGTCACCGACGGCACGTGCAAAAACCGCATATTGCGGTTGATAGTGTACTGCAGCACGCCGATAGAAAAGCTGATGGCGGCCAGCGCCATCCAGAGCGGCGGCCGACCGGGCAGAAAGAACACCACCGCTGACATGTTCCAGGCGGCAATGAGCCAGACATGATGCCAGCGCAAAAAGATGGGAATCATCAGAATGAAACACAGGGATCCCACCACCACAACCGTGGTCAGATCCAGCGGATTCGCCAACAAATACCCCAATGCCACGGCCAGCGGCAGGCAAAGCCCATAAACGATCAGGGACCGAAAAAGTGCCGATGCGTTAGACATTATGAATTAAACCCGTTCAGCGCTACACCTTAACATACTCCGTATTGAGCTCCACGCCAGTATCCGGTTGTTCAGATGGTGACGATGCAGCAGCAGCAGAAGGGGTGCCATTCAGAGCGACGCCGAGGCCGAGCAGGCCGGTGAAGAAAGCCATGTCCGTGTGCAAGGATCCAAAGCCGACAAAGTAGAATATGGCCCGAGCCGCAAAGGCCGCCAGTAATAGCGTGTTTACTGTTTGATAAACAGGGGAGCCATGCTTGTAGTAAAGGTACAGGGTGCGCGTGCCAGCAACCAGGAACCAAAGAAACGCCAGCGTTCCGAAAATGCCGAAGGGGACGAGAACCGAGAGCGGCCCGCTGTGATAATCGCCAGCAACCTGCGACCCGCTGTCCATGGCATCATGATACCGGGGCGAGAAATACTGAGCCAAAAAAAGTTCCGAGGGATCCAGCTTATAACCTTTCCCCAGAAATAAATACTTAGGAACTTCAGGCCATACACGTTTCCACATTTCCACCCGCCATTCAATCGAGGTTTTCGCGCTTTGTCTGGCGAGCGAATCAAATTTGCCGGGGAGAAAAACCAATCCTCGCTGCACGGCCAGCGGCAATTTATCCGCCTGGGGCAGGACCAGGGCTCCTCCCACCAGGGCCACCGCCAGCAGGGCCGGCAGGTAGCGAGTCCGATGAAGTCCTTCAAGGTAAAATACGCCGATACAAGTCAAACCAAAGAGCGCCACATAACTGCGAAATCCGCCGCCCATGCCCCCCGCAACGGCCAACAGAAAAATCAGCCCTCGCCATGGGCGCGCCACATCCAAAATACCGCGAATGCCAAAGCGCGCCAGCAGGTAAGTGTAAATAGCGCTTGCCACTACGGAAGTTCCACGAAAGCGAATGATGCTTGGATTGAATGTCTCAAGGTACTTGAGTTGATCTGTCGCATAAGTCGTGGAAAAGATATAAAGGAGAAAGTAAAATTGGCGCCCGGCGAGGATGGCAAGGTCGGAAATGGCATAGGTCAGCCCGGAAAGAAAAAAGCAGCCCACATAAAGTCCGGCCCGCGACGGCGGAATCCTTCGGCTGGTCAAAGCGAAATAACCCGCAATACCCATCAGCAGGTTGGCATATCGGCTCCCGCCATACTGTGAAGAGCCCAGGCTGGCAAAGCCAGCCCCTCCCCGCAACACCGCGGTGATTACCACCAATACCCCCAATGCCAGCAGGGGATAGGTCACCGCAGGAACCATAATGAAACGTGCCTTCGGGTTTACCGCCCGGTTCAGGACAGCAAACAACAGGGCGATGCAGGTCACCACCATCCACAACCCCGCCCGCCCCGGCAGCACGACCGGATTAATCGCCGAGTTCCAGAGGAAGATCAACACCGGGTGATACCACCGCATCAGCAGGGGAACGCTAAGCACGCCCACGACCGCCAGCACCACCGCCGCGCTGCCGAGTTCCATCGGCTCGGCCAAAAAATACCCGACCAGCACCGCCAGGGGCAGAGACAGCCCGAGGATCAAATGGGACCGGGGAACTTGTATCGCATTCGCCATGATGCAGGGCTATCAAACCAAACCCCATGCCCGGGGGCAAGCGCTTTGTCCCTCCGCCAGGCGGGCCGGGACCAGCGCCGGGGAAAGGCGCTGCGCTAGGCCAGCTTCTTCAGCAAGGCAATCTCCCGGCGCAGGATGTCGGCGCGCTGGTTTTCGGGAAACCGGCCCAGCGACTCGTTTTCGACGCACAGGTCGCCGCGATACCGGGCTTTGCGCAGGATTTTAACGATGCGCGCAAAATCCAGGTCGCCTTCGTAGATCGGACAGCAGTATTTGCCGTATTCCCAGCCCATCTCGCGGCGCACATTTTTCTTATCGTCCGGGTAGCCGATGCTCTTGCAATGCGTATGCACGACGCGGGGGGCAAATTTTTCGTAAATGGGATAAAGTTCGCTCACCGGATGCCCCCACCAGTAGAAGTTGGCGGTGTCGAGCGTCAGGCCAAGCCGGCAGGAGCCGACGCCGTCGAAAAGCCGGTCCAGGAATTGCGGGTCATTAGTAATCTTGCCGTGGTTTTCGACGCCGTAGCGAATGGGCGAGTCCTCCGCCAGGGCGCAGAGACGTTTGCAAGTGTCGATCGCAAAGGAAAGGAACTGGTCTCCCTCCAGTTTGCGCGGCACGACATCAATCCGGATGATCTCGACGCCGAGCTGCTGGGCGGCCGGAATCAACCGGCGCGCACACTCAAGCTCCTCCTCCAGGCGCTCGTCAAAGCGGTTGCCCATCATAAACGCCGCGATACGGCAACCGCTGGCCGAAAGGTCATCCTTGAGCGTTCGAATGCCTTCCGGCGTGGCCAGCGTGTACTTGCGCTGCGGGTGAAACAGCAAGGGGCAGGTCAGGTCCAACTCGACGCAGACCTCGATCGCTTCCGCGCCCACCGCTTTCATGCTGGACCAGCTATCCGGCAGGCCGGCCACCTTCAGATGCACGTCGCGACAGCCAACCAGTGTTTTCTTTTTTCCGGCGGCCAGCAGCGGGCTGGCGGTGGAGAGCATCCCGGCAGACAAGGCCAGGCCGGTAGTTTTGATAAAACTGCGTCGTGAGCAGGAGGGGGTGATGTTCATATATTTACGTTAAAAGGGGTTAGGGGTCTCAAAAACTTCCGGCCAACGGCCGTGGCGTCAATCCGGCCGAAACCGGCAGCGGCCCGAAATAGCAGCCGCCCCATCCCGGTTGGGCACCGCTGGCAGCCAGCGTCGCGCCGTCCCCAGCCGCGGAAACCGCTAGGAGATCTCGTCGGGCGGCGGTCGGGCGCGGTCGGGCGGGAGCGGGGGCGAACATGGGCCGGGAATTGGGCTTAGAGATTAGGTGGCAGCTTCGGAAAGGCCTGGTGCGGCTCCTTCTGGTACCAATAGGCGACGGAGGCAATGTCATCCTCCAGCGGCAGATACCGCCCGCCCTCCTGCCAGCCCAAAGCCTGGATCGTGACCTTGAGGTCCTTTTTGAAGCGCACCGGGTCGGGGATATGCCATCGGTACAGGCCAAATCGCTGGCCCACCTCGTAAATCCGGTCCGGCGGCAGGACTTGCGCCAGCCCGGCGTAAGGCGTGCAAAACACCTGGTACTTCTTCGTCTCGCGATTCTCGAAGTTGTAGGAACCGCAGAAATAATCCTCCGTGCCGGTCCCGCAGATGGTCGGGAACTGCCGATCGCCGTCCATAAAAAACTTGATTTCGCCCTCGCCCCACCAACCGGGACTGTGCACCTCCCACGCCAGGTAGGTGCCCACGTAATGTCCCTGGCCGGCGACGCCGTCGAGGATGGTATAGAGGCCCTTCTGTTTTAACGGAGATTCACGGCGAAACTGCGCGTGGAAATACGCCGCCGACTTCGGCACCGGCGCGAGGGCATAATTGATCTGGTAATAAAGGATCATATCCTGCGCGTCCCGGTTCTCCATCGTGATCCGGGCTTTCTTGCGGAACGGCATCGGCCAATAACAGTTGAAGGCACTGCCGGGGTTGACGCAGACCGCCAGCGAACTGACCTGGCAATACTTGCCCCAGCCGCAGGCGAAAAAGTCGCCCACCGGACACTCGACGGAAGGCTCCGCCTCGTCATCCCAGTAAAAGCGGAGAATCGAGCGGCGCCAGTTGCCCGTGGGCGTCATCCAAATCTGCTGGATGAGGCCCGGCCCGTTGATCTCGCCCAGGGTAAAAGTCGTCCCGGCCTTAATACGAACCGAAGGCGAAACCTTCCAGCCCTGCCCCAAATCCCGCGCCGGGCCCTTGCCGGTCCCCTCGGTCGCCATGCCCGCCTTGCCCTTCTCGCCGGTAAAGTTCTCCGGACTGATTGAGCGCGACTCCGCCTTGGAGACGCGATAGAGATTGCCCAGGTTAACCTCGCCTCCATCGAGAGGGGTGGCCATCGCAAGGGCGCCAACCAAACCACATCCGACCAGAAGCGGAAACACCGCAGGCGCGAAACGAAGTTTATTCATAGCCAGGTTTTTGCAGCCAAACATAGAGCCGTACGACCGATTCACCGGGGCAATCAGCTCCCAGTGGAAACAATGCTCTATTTCTATCCAAAACCCCTCGGAAGCGCAAGCAAGGACTGAAAAACGCCGTTGGCCGGGCGGTTCTCCACTTCTGGCAAACGCGCCGATATTCCTGGCTGCTCATTCGAGGATCCTTAGCCGGGCCGACGGGAATATCTGGGCAAGCCCACTGCCCTGGCGGAAAACGGAGATGTTTCATCGCCGTGCGTAGTTTGATTTCCCATTCCGGCAATGGATTTTCCAGCGCGGGTCACGCCAAGGGCTGACGGATCGCCGATTCCTTTGCCAACCTCACTCGGATCGCCTTTGAGAACTGGTTATAGGCTTGGCGTCATTATCCGAGAAATGATCGAGGGCACCTTGGACGTCCATAGCACCACGGCGGTCAGGCAGTGATATGGCAAAGAATTGCTCCCTGAAGCATTGTATCTAACCGAATAACGAGTTTGGCATGTTTCTTCATGAAACAGGGTCAAAAAACGCAAATAACCGTTAATCTAACATGTTTAGCGATTACCGTTAACGATATAGAACCCAAAAAGTTTTTTATCCTGTATCAAGCAATTACTCCCTTTTGCCAATAAGAGTCCCTGGCTAAAGACCGGAGGCAGAGAAACGACCTCACAGGACACGTAATCTCTTGGTTTTACGGGAGAAAAATATTCGGAAGTCAACGGCAAGATCGTTGAATTCATCAATCAAACGGCTCGTTGCGGCTGCCCATTGGCTTATCAGTCCCGTTTTGGATTCAGTGAAATGAGGGCACTCGGCTGGACTATGCAACGGCAACACTGCAAATAAGTCATTCGCAAAACCAACAGTCATCCGAGCGCCCACCCGCCTTTGGAAAATCATCTCCCATCAGCTTCGGACTTATAACTAACTGTTTTTACTGAACTTAGTATTTGTCCTCCCGTTCCATTTCATCATTTCGGCCTTTCCAGGCATCCAGCTCCACTATCCCAATACCCTGGATTTACCCTGCTTCTACGCCGTGTACAAGGGGTGTACAAGGGATGCTCACCGGGAGTCCATCGGATTTTAGCTGGTACACCCGATGAGCATCCCTTGTACACCCGTTGTACACGGCGTAGAGATAGGGGGCGTTCAGGGTGCGTCCAGAGTAGGTCCAGGATAAGCCGAAGCTGGCATGATTCAGATTCGGCCTCAATTTTGCCTCTTTTTAGGCGCAAGCCTAAACCATTGGTTTTATCGTGGAAAGACACGGAGTCCGGCGGCCATGCTATTGGATTCGCTAAACAAAATATCGCTGAGGCTATGGTCTGGGCGGTCAAGGTTGCTCAGGATCCGATGGAGTAAGAGAGGACGGTTGGGCTGTCCAACTGAGTCGTTCCGGTTTAAATCCCTTCAAAAACGCCCGGTTGGGCGCGAAACAATCCGTTATTTGCTTAAATTCGGGGCCGTTAACGATGCAGAGGCAGCAATGCGCTTGAGTTGATTGGAAATAGCCATCGGTTGTGGCGGAGCGCATTTGCATTTGCGCGGATTTATCTCTAACTTGTCGCCAATCAATGTATTCGATGTTTGGGCGACGATTCCTGAGTTTGTTCGGCGTATTCTGGCTTGGCCTGGGCGGGCTGTCTGCCCGGGCGGCTCATACGCAGGCGCAGTTGTTGCTGGATGCGGAGGTTGCCCGCCCGGGGGATACCGTTTTGGCGGGGATTCATCTTCGCATGGACCCGCACTGGCATACCTATTGGCAAAACCCGGGCGAGTCCGGCATGGCAACCGCCGTTGAATGGCAGTTGCCGGCGGGCGTGGCCGCCGGGGACATCCAATGGCCGGTTCCGGAAAAATACCTGGAATCGGACCTGGTCACTTATGTTTACACCCATGAAGTTGTGTTGTTGGTTCCGCTGCGGCTGGCCGCGGATTTGCGGACCGGCCCGCTGGAGTTGAGCGCCGAAGTCTCCTGGCTGGAGTGCGAGGTGGCCTGTGTTCCCGGCAAGGCCAGGGTGCGGGCCACGCTCATTGTGGGCGCGGAAACCAAGGCGTCGAAAGAGTCCGCGCGGCTTAAAGCCTGGCAGGGCAAACTTCCGCAGCGCGGCGGTGGATTGTCGGTCCGCGCGTGGTGGGATTCCGTCCCCGTCGGCAATTCCCGCACCCTGATGCTGGAATGGAAGCCCGCCGCCGGTGTCACCGAGGCGGATTTCTTCCCCGACGCCAGCGAGGAGTTCGAGGTGCAGCCGGCGACGGAGAAAGCCGAGTCCGACCCGGGAATCCTTCGCCTGCGCAAGAAGGTCACGAAGCTGCGCGGAGACTGGCCGCGGCACGTCTCCGGGCTGCTGGTTCAGGAAGCGGGCGCCGCGCGCCGGGCCGATGAGGTTCGCCTGCCGATCCGCGATTCGGAGTCCGACGCCCGGGACGGGCGCGCTCCGTCCGCCGGGGCCGGCCTGGGGACTCCCGCGCTTTGGAAGATGCTGCTGTACGCGTTTCTGGGCGGGCTGATTTTGAATGTGATGCCATGCGTGCTGCCGGTCATCGCCTTGAAGATTCTCGGTTTTGTGGGGCAGGCGCGGGATGAGCCGCGCCGGGTTCGCCAGTTGGGATTAATCTACGCGCTGGGGGTGCTGGTGTCGTTTCTCGTGCTGGCCGGACTGGTGATCGGGGTCAAGGCGGCGGGGCATAAAGCGGGCTGGGGAATGCAGTTCGGCAATCCGCAGTTTCTGGTGCTGCTGACCATGCTGGTGACCCTGGTGGCGCTGAACCTTTTTGGCCTGTTCGAGATCAACCCCGGCGGGCGGGTGTTGGGGGCGGCGGGCGCCCTGGCCGCGAAAGGCGGCCCGGCGGGCGCGTTTTTCAACGGCGTGCTGGCGACGATTCTGGCGACTCCCTGCACCGCGCCGTTCCTCGGGGCGGCCCTGGGATTTGCGTTCAGCCAGCCGGCGGGCCTCATCATTGTGATGTTTCTGGTGGTGGGCCTGGGCCTGGCCGCGCCTTACGTGGTGTTGAGCTGGCATCCGGCGTGGTTGAAGTTCCTGCCCAAACCGGGCGCGTGGATGGAGCGGTTCAAGGTGGCGATGGGCTTCCCGATGCTGGCGACGGCGGTGTGGCTCTTCAGTCTCATCCCGCTGCACTATGGCCGGCGCGCGCTGTGGCTGGGGCTTTTCCTGGTCGTGCTGGCGCTGGCGGCCTGGGTCTATGGCGAATTCTTCCAGCGCGGGCGCACGCGGCGCGGGCTGGGGCTGGCGGTGGCGCTGGTTCTCCTGGCCGGGGGATTTCTCTACGCGGTGGAAGGGCAGTTGCGCTGGCGCGCGCCGGTCGCGGACGCTTCCGCGGAGAACCCGGGCCTCCCGGGGGGCATCGAATGGCAGCGCTGGAGCCCGGCGGCGCTGGCCGCGGCGCGCGCCCAGGGCCGGCCCGTGCTGGTGGATTTCACCGCCGACTGGTGCCTGACCTGCCAGGCCAATCTGCGCGTGGCCATTGACATCCCCTCGGTGCGCGCCCGGCTCAAGCAGATCAACGCGGTCGCCCTGCTCGGCGATTACACCCGGCTGCCGGATGACATTACCGCCGAGTTGAACCGCTACGGTCGCGCGGGCGTGCCGCTGGTGCTGGTGTATCCCCGGAATCCCGCCGAACCGCCGCAGGTCCTGCCCGAAGCGTTGACGCCGGGCATCGTGCTCGACGCGCTGGCGCGCGCCGCGTTGTAGCCGGCCGCGCGCCGCGGCAACGGCGCCGCGGGCCGGGGAGCGGGGTGAGCGAGTTGCCCCCCGGCCAAAGTTGTGCTTCCTTATTGCGGAACGGAATAAGGTTAGTCAGGCATCCTTTGACGCAGTTATGAAACGAATACTTGCACTCTGGGCCGGGCTCGGGCTCCTTAGCCTGAGCCTGGCGGCGGCGGAAGTTGGCCAGCCCGCGCCGGACTTCTCGGGCACGGACATTCACGGCCGGACGCACAAGCTCGGCGATTACAAGGGCAAAATCGTGGTGCTGGAATCCTACAACCTCGATTGCCCCTATGTCCGCCATCAATATCGCAGCGGCGCGATCCAGGAATTGCAGCGCGACCTGGGCGCCCAGGGCGTGGTGTGGCTGCTCGTGAACTCCGTTTCCCCGAAGCATCCCGGGTATCGCCGCCCGGAAGCCGCGCAAAAGGAATGGACCGCGCAGAAGATTGCCGCCGCCGCCTGGCTGGACGATGGCTCCGGGCGGATCGGCAAGGCGTATGGCATGAAAACCACGCCGCACCTGTTCGTCATTGATCAAGCCGGCGTCCTGGCCTACCAGGGCGCGCTGGACGATCGGGCCGCCACGGAGGGCGATCCGCGCACCGCCCGCAATTATGTGCGCGAGGCGGTTCAGAAACTGAAGGCCGGAGAGCGGCCGGTCGTGACGCAGACCAAGCCCTATGGCTGCGGCGTGAAATACGGAAATTGACGCGCGGGGCCGGGCGGAAGGGTTAGGAGACCCGGCGCCGCAGGCGCAGCGCGTTGTCCGCGCGGACGGCGGCCAGTTGCGCTTCGGTCAGCGGCGATTCCTGGAGTTTGAGCAGCGCGGATTCGAGGTAGAAGAGCGGGGCGCAGGAGCCAAAGACCACGCGCCCGGCGGAGACCTGCCGCAGCAGGCTGGCCACTCCGCCCACTCCTTCCAGCGTGGCGATATCGAAGCAAATCTGGCCGGCCTCCGCCAGCCGGGGCGGTTGAACGCTGTTGGCCCCGCGCCCCCAGTTGAGCAACACCAGGCGCAGCTCCGGGCGGGACGCCAGCAGCGCGGCCAGGGGGGCCACGTCCACCTGCGGCACCCGCATCCGCGGATGCTGCGTGCGCTCGTCTTCCATGGCCGCCACTAATTGCACAATCAACCCGCGCTGGCCGGCCCGGTCGAGCAGGCGGGCCAGGGCCGGGTCGTCCAGTTGATAGCCGTGGTAGTTGGGGTGCAGCCGGATGCCGGGCATCTGGTGCTCCTCGGCGCAGCGGCGCAAGTCCTCCTCCCAGGCTGGGTCCGCGGGGTTGATCGTGCCGAAAGGCGTCAGCAAACCGCGCCCCTGCCGGCGGCACTCGGCCGCCAGCCGCGCATTGACCGCCCCGAGGTCTTTGTGCCACAAGCCGTCAAAGCTGCCCGCCCAGGCTTGCCGCACGCCCTGGCGGCGCAGCCGCGCCACCAGTGCCGGCGTTTCCTCCAGCGGCAGCCGCCGGCCCGGCCATTGCCCGAGCCAGACGTTCGTATCCACCAGCCCGCGCGGCCCGGTCGCGCCGATCAGGGGGTCCGGCGCCGCGGCGTCCGCGGTTTCGGCGCGCCAGCCGGCGGCGGCGGCCGCCGCGGCCGCGACGGTGGTGGTGCACAGGAAGCTTCGCCGGCTCAGCCGGCCCGGGTCCGCCCCGCCGTCTTTCTGGCGCATGGAAGTCATAGGCTTTTCTTGCGCTGGAGGATGGGCCGCAGCAGCCGCCGCAGGTTTTCCCCCAGGATCAGTTTTTTGGCCGCGGCCGGGATGTCGGCGCCCAGCACTTTGCCCAGTTGCGAGGCGAAGCTCCGCCCGCCGGCGTCGCTGCCGTAGAGCACCCGGTGCGCGCCCAGCTCGCGCACCGCCATCTCGGTCATCCCCGCGGCCGGGTCCGTCCCACAGAGGTCCACCGACACATTCTCGCACGCGCGCAGCGCGCGGAGGCCCAGCTCGAAATCCCCGCCCGCGTGCGCCCCGATGAAGGTGGCCGCGGGATGGCGCCGCGCCAGTTCGGCCAGGTCCATCGGGGTGGATTCGCCCGGCAGGTTGCCGGTGGCTTTGAGGTAGGTGTGCTGCAGGATGGGCGCCTGAAGCTCCGTCGCGCGCTCGACGATGGGGTCCAGCCCCGGCGCATGGGCGCGGCGCGCCACCCAGAGTTTCACGCCCACCATCGGGCCGTCCCGCACGCACCGATCCAGCTCCGCCAGGCTCGCCGCCACGTGGTTGGGCGTCAGATAGACGTAGCCCAGGGCCCGGTGCGGCCAGTGCTGCAGCGCGGCGAGCACCTCGTCGTTTTGCTGGCGCATGTCCGCTGGCGTCGGGTCATAAGACCACCGCATCCCCATGCACACGCAGAGCCGTTCAATCCCCAGCCGGTCGGCGAACGAGAGGAGCTGCGCCATCCGCTCGGCCGGCGTTTGCCCCGGCACGCCCGATAAATGGCAATGCGCGTCCCAAATCTTCATGCGCCGAAGTTAGGTTCTTTGCCGCCGCCAAGTCAATCCACCGCCCGGGGCGGCGGCCCGGCTCGTTCCCGGCGCGATTTTGCTCGCCCGCGCCGCCGCGAATCCGTTAAACTGCGCCCCGGCCCTATGAATACGGAGCAACTCTATCAGCAGCGTCTCCATCGCTACATCACCGCCCTGCGCAACGAAAAGCCGGACCAGGTGCCGCTCCGGCCGTTCGTGGCGGAGTTCACCGCGCAATACGCCGGCTATACCTGCCAGGAAGTGGCGCACGACTACAACAAGGCGTTCGAGGCGGCGCTGGTGACGGCGCGGGACTTCGGCTGGGAGGCGGTGGTGCCGAACATGGTTTATGTCTGGACCGGGCTGGCGCAGGCGGTGGGGTTGCGCTATTACGGCATCCCCGGCATCGGCATCCCGCATACGACCGGGTTCAATTATATCGAGCCGCCGGAGGAGCAGGCCTGGATGCGCGCCGATGAATACGACGCGCTCATCGCTGATCCCACCGCCTTTCTCTACAACGTCTGGCTTCCGCGCGTGTCCACCGAAGTCAGCCCGCCCGGCGCGCCCGCCACCTACCGCCACAACCTTTCCTTCGTGAAGGGCGCGATGGCCATGCTTTCCTATTTTTACGCCTTTGGCCCCGCCATCGCCCGCCTGCGGACCGAAAGCGGCACGGTTTCCGCCATCGCCGGCATTTTCAAGGCGCCGTTCGACATCCTCGCCGACAAGCTGCGCGGCTACGTGGGCCTGACGATGGACATGCACACCCAGCCCCAAAAGGTCCTGCAGGCTTGCGAGGCGCTCATGCCGCATCTCTGCCACGTGGGCCTGACCACCGCCGACCCGGCCCGGCAGGTGCCCATTGGCTTCTGGATGCACCGCGGCTGCGTGCCGTTCATCAATCCCCGGACTTTCGCCTCCCATAACTGGCCCACACTCCGCCCCATCATCGAGGAGTTCTGGCGGCAGGGGCACCAGACGCTCTTCTACGCCGAGGGCAAGTGGCATCACCACTTCGACGCCTTCCGCGAGCTGCCGGATCGCAGCATTGTCTTTCATTGCGACCAGGACGACGTCTTCCTTGCCCATCGCAAGCTGCACGACAAGTTTGCCCTGAGCGGCGGCATCCCCAACGCGCTGCTCAGCTACGGCCAGCCGGAGGAAGTGCGCGCCTTCTGCCGGCGCGTCATCAGCGAGGTGGCCCGCGACGGCGGCTATATCATGGATGCCGGGGCGATCATGCAGAACGATACCCGCGTCGAGAACATCCGCGTCATGACGGATACGGCGCGGCAATACGGCGTCTATTCCGCCGGCTCGTACTCGCCGCCCACGGCCACGCCGCCCTGCGATCTGCCGTCCTCGGTGGCGGACCGCCAGCAGCTCACCGGCCTGCAGGGGCGCCCCGCGCCGCACGTGCGCCCGGGCGTTTGTTTTCCCTGGGAAGAACGCCTCAAAGACCTGCCCGAGATCACCGGCAGCCCTGAGTTGATCCGCCGGGTCTGGGAGGATATAGACGCCTTCGGCAATATGTACATCTGGCAGCTTCTGCTAAGCTTCTGAACCCGCCGCGCCGCGCCGGCTTTCGCCGGGCGCCGCGGATTCCGTGGCGCGCGAAGCGGCGTTACCTGGCGGCGTCGGGTGCCGGAGCCGCCGCGGGGGCGGGCAGGTAGATGATGCGGGTCGGCTGGGTGGGCAGGTAGGCGTTGCGCAGCGGAATGGCCGCGCGGTCAAAGGGTTTGTAGTCCTTGATGGCGCCCACGCGGGCGATGCGCAAGGATTTGCGCAGCAGCCCCCGGCCGGTGGAGGTGGAATCGCTGAATCGGCCCGAGCCATAGCCCACGCCGCGCGTGCCGGAGAGGTTGGACGAAAAGTACTTCAGCCCCACGATCTTGTTCTGCTCATCGCGCATCCAGTCAATGAAGACCACTGAATGACCGCCTGGCGGGGTGGTGCTGTAGCTGAGGAAATCCCCGGGGCGCACCTCCTCAAAGTTGGTGATGGCGCGGCCCAGGCCGTAGGACGTGATGCCGCGTTGCTCGCAATCGCCGGGGCCTTCAATATACCAAAGCTGGAGCAGGTTGAACAAATCGCTGAAGGTCATGCCGTTGAAGTCGTCCGGGTCGAGGCCCTTCTGCACGTTGCGCAGCTTCATCGCCCGCACAAATATCTCAAACGTGAGGCCGCAGCAATAGCTGCACCGCGAGCCGTCGGGGTAGGCCTTGGCGACGACCATGCCCTTATACCAGAGGTCCTGCGTCACGCCGTTGTAGAGGTCATACTCGCGCGGCGTCCAGCCGCAGTGGTAGGGGTAGGAACCATCGAGCGGGTAGGCGGAAATCACCTTCATGACGTAGGGATTCAGTGATCCCTCGGCATCGTCGGCCACCATATCCTCGCGGGCATAGGCCTTGGCAAGGGCCTTGTCCACCGGCGAAAAGCCGCGTTCGTCCACCGGGTAAACCCTCGGGGTGTAGCTATACCGCTTGGGCGTCTCGGCGGGTTTGCTGGCCGTGGCATTGGTCGCGGCGGGCGGTTGCGGAGCGACGACGGGCGGTGCGTTCGTGGCCGGCGGCGCGCAGGAGTCTGGCTCGACGTGGCGGCAGCCGGTCAGGCCGAGGCCGAGCAGCGCCAGCGCGATGGCGCCCAGGCACGCCGGGAGCCGGCGGGAAATCCGGGAAGAAGCAAGAATGGCAACCATATTAACATTCACCGGCTCAGGATAGCAGTTGCGTGATATGGATTCAAGCGCGCAACCGCCGGGCCGCCCGGCGCGTTCAAAGCGGTTTGATCGCGATATGGCGGAACGCCACCGGGTCATTATGCCCCGCGAACCCAAAATAACCGCTCGTCCGGTCTTTGCCGGGGTGCGGGCGGTCGCCCATGAACTCCTTCACCCCGGCCAGGTCGCAGTTCAGGATGAGCGTGCCGTTCAGTTCGACCTTGAGCTTCGAGCCTTGAACGGTGATTTCCTGGAAGTTCCACTCCCCGATGGGGCGCTGGTAGCCGCGCGCGGCGGCGACCATGCCATAGGCCGAGCCGTGCGCCTGGCGCGGGTCCAGCGCATGGCCGGTGACCTGTTCGTAGTGGTCATCCAGCACCTGGAGTTCGCACATGCCCACGTAGGCGGTATCGCCCTCGCCGGGGTAGCGGATGGCCAGGCCGTTATTGCCGCCGGGCGGCAGTTTGAACTCCAGCCGCGCCGCGAAATCGCGGTATTCCTCCGTCGTGTAGATCGTGCCGCCTTTCTTCGGCAGGCATTGGATGGTTCCGTCCACGACCTGGTAATTATTCGTGGGCCCGGCCCAGCCGCGGAAGTTGCGCCCGTTGAAGATGGATTTGAAGCCCGCATTGCCGTGGCGGGCCAGGATTTGGTTGGCCTCGGCGGCGCCGATTTCGCGGAGGAAGATATTGCGCCAGCGGATTTCACCGCCATGCGTCTGCAGGGCAATCGGGCCGGTGGGCGGCACCGGCGTCTGGCGGTCGTAGTAGTTTTCCATCAGCGCATGATCCACCACGCATTTGCCATTCAGCCAGACGCTCACCCGCGCGCCCACCATGACGATGCGGCAGGCGTTCCACTTCCCGAATGGCTTGTCGGCCAGCACCAGGGGGTCCTTGCCGGGTGCGCCCGGGCTGTTGTTCCAGAGGCCGCCGGAGCCCCGGTTCGCGCCGAGTGGGAACTTCTCCGCATCGGTGTAATCCCAAATCTGCACCTGGGGGCAGCCCCGCAGGTAAATGCCCGAATCGGCCCGGGGCACGGTCTTATACTCGACCAGCAGCTCGAAGTCCCCGTAATCCTTTTCGGTGGTGGCATACGCCCCCTGGCCGTCGTTGACCAACTCGCCTTTTTCGGCGTGCCAGTGGGTCTTCATGCTTTCCGTCCACTTGGCGATCTGCGCCGCGCGTTGCTCCGGCGGCAGCGCCTGCAGCTTGCGCGGGTCAAACGTCTCTCCGCCGCGCCAGCCGGTCAGGTCCTGGCCGTTGAAGAGGGCCGTAAAGCCTTTCGGCGGTTTTACTTTCGGCGCGCCGAGCGCGGCGAGCTGGCCTCCGCCGCAAGCCGCCGCCCAGATCGCCAAAGTCAATAACACGGAACCTCCGCGGCCCCGATGAAAGGTTGAAATCAGTTGCATCCGCACAGTTTCAGGCCCCGGCCCCCGGGGATAAAGCTTTTTCTGCCGTCCCCGGATGCTTTTGATGGAAAACGCCGCCGGGTGCGGCCGGGCTCATCCTTCAAACTACTGGCGGCGGGCCAGCAGGTCGTCCACCGCCTCGGGCGCCGGGATCACCGTCCTCAAGACCTCCTTCGACACGCAGGCCGAGTTCGAGTCCATCAAGACACTCGACGGCGGCAAGCAGTGCAAGCGCGACTGGCGTGACGAGTCCGCGCTGGGCGTGACCGTCAAGACCGGCCCAGTCGCCTGTGCCGTCTCGACCCCGGTCTCCGGGGACGGCTCCCAGCCCGACCAGACGGTGCGGGTCGTCGCCAAGGTCAACAAGGACACCGACGACATCTATACCGAGCGCGTCCGCTACGACAAAGACGAATTTGCGCGGCTCATGCGCCGGGCACAGGACATCATTTCCGCCATCACCCCGCCGCCCAGGTGCGCGAACCGCCCCGACGACTTCCGCTGCCGGTTTTGCGATGCCTCCGAAATCTGCTGGCCCGCCAAGGGCACCGTCCCGCTGCCCTGCCAGTCCTGCCGTACCTGTTGCCATGCCACTCCGGAAACGGGCGAAGACATGGCCGGCCAATGGACTTGCGCCAAGAACTTCCCGATGGAACAGGGGGAGACTTGCAAGGCGCATCTTCTCATTCCCGACCTTATCCCGTGGGCGGAAGTCATCGACGCGGGGGCCGACTGGATCATGTTCCGCAACCACGACGGCGGGGAGGAATGGGTGCATGGGGCGAAAGGCAAGTCAACCGCGGATTTGATTAAGGTGCTGCCGTTCTGATGCTCACCCCCCGCCCATACCAATCCGCCGCCCTCGACGCCCTGGATGGTGAGCGAGAACGTGCCCACGACGATGAAGCCGAGATGCGCGACCGAGGAGTACGCGACCAGCTTCTTCATGTCGGTCTGGACGAGCGCAACAAGGCTGATGTAGACGATCGCGACGAGCGACAGGGCGATCATCAGCCAGGCGAGCTCGCGGCTCGCGTCCGGCGCGATCGGCAGGCTGAAGCGCAGGAAACCATAGCCGCCCATCTTCAGCAGGATCGCCGCGAGGATGACCGAACCGCCGGTCGGTGCCTCGACGTGGGCATCGGGCAACCATGTGTGCACAGGCACCATCGGCACCTTGACCGCAAACGCGGCAAGGAACGCGAGAAAGATCCAGCGCTGCTCGACGAGCGTGAGGAAGTCCGGTGTGATGTCGGCGCCGGACCACGAGCCACCGCAGCTGGCGAAGTGTTGCGCCAGCTCAGGCGCCGCGCCGGCGAGCGCGAGGCGATGGCCGGTGGCGAAGTAGCGCAGCGCGACCGCATCGTTGTGGGGCCGCTCGCTGGCGTGCTCGAGCAGGTCGCTGGTGGTGCCGCCGGATCGATAG
>ERZ1026796.958-NODE-958-length-20904-cov-5.129951_pt1 | contig 20904 bp, 18 predicted proteins | sample MGYA00520874_ERZ1026796 | MGnify/ENA primary metagenome ERZ1026796 (study PRJEB33270, sample SAMEA104284474) | anaerobic digester metagenome | biome: Anaerobic digester microbiome; feature: mesophilic sludge digester; material: Anaerobic digester biomass | place...
TCCTTCGGCTTACATGCAGAGGTGGCGGAGCGGTCAAACGCATCGGACTGTAAATCCGACTCCTTCGGGATACACTGGTTCAAATCCAGTCCTCTGCATTTCTCTTTTCACTAATATATATTATAATTTGAAACATGCTGGATTAGCTCAGTTGGTTAGAGCACATTCATGGTAAGAATGAGGTCCTGAGTTCGACTCTCAGATCCAGCTTTTATAAATTTCCTCATATATTTGACCTATTTCTAATATTTCAATATAATAACGTGTATTTCCCATATATAGTCTCATTCTTAATTTAGAAAGCAAGAAAATGGCAAAAGAAAAAAGAGAAATAATAGCATTAAAATGTACAGAGTGTAATCATAAAAATTATACTGCATACAAAAGCAACAATTTAAAAGAAAAGCTTGAAAAGAAAAAGTATTGCAAGTATTGCCAAAAGCATACTATGCATATGGAGACCAAAGTAAAATAATTTGTGCTGTTTAACAGTGAGGGCCCATAGTTTCAACTGGTAAAACAGCGGTCTCCAAAACCGTAGTCCTCCGTTCGAATCGGAGTGGGCCTGTTTAAAAGATATATATATGAAAAACATATTTAAAGATATAATAAATGAATATAAGCAGACAAAGAGATTAACTTTTAAAGAGTTAATTACACTTACTGCATATACATTAATCTTTTGTGGTATAATCGCACTCATAATTCTAGGAGCAGATGTACTCTTTCAGTGGGGATTAGCACAGTTCCTTAAGATATAATTAAAATATAAATGGTCAAAGACAAAAAAGAAAAAACAAATCCTAATGCTAAGTGGTATGTATTAAACATTAGAACAGGATATGAAAACAGTATAAAAAAAGAGCTTCAGCAAAGAATAGAAGCTACTGGTATGCAGGATAAAATCTTAGACATTCTCATACCAACACAAAAGAAAATTATTGTTAAGAAGGGAAAGCAAGATATTATGGATGATAAGCTTTTTCCAGGCTATGTTCTTATTAAAATGGAACTTACTCCTCAAACATGGGATATAGTAAAAAATACAGAAGGTGTAAGAGGATTTGTAAAGACAGATAAATATCCAAGACCCTTACCTGAAAGTGAAGTAAAAGCAATAATGAAGTTTATGGAGGTTGAACAGCCTTCATATCAAAGCTCTTTTAGTGTAGGAGAAGCTGTGAAGATTACAGATGGAGCCTTTGCTGATTTTATAGGTAGTATACAAGAAATTGATAATACAAAGGGAAAAGTAAAAGTTTTAATATCTTTCCTTGGAAGAGAAGCTCCTGTAGAATTAGACTTCTCACAGATTACTAAACTTTAATATTTTATTAACCACATGGCAAAACCAATAAAAGCAATAATTAAGATAACAATACCTGCAGGACAGGCAACACCAGCTCCTCCAATAGGGCCTACACTTGCACCATATGGAATATCTACACAAGAGTTTTGTTCTCAGTTCAATGAAAGAACAAGAGAAGGGCAAGGAATATTAACACCTGTTGTAATTACAATATATGATGATAGATCTTTTGACTTTATAACTAAAACTCCTCCCACTTCTGAATTAATAAGAAGGGAGTTAAAAATAAAGAAAGGGTCTGAAAGACCTAATCTCAATAAGGTAGGAAAACTAACAAAAGAGCAGATTCAAAAGATTGTTGAAATTAAAATGCCTGATTTAAATACAACAGACCCAGAGCAAGCAGCAAAAATAATTGCAGGTACTGCAAAACAAATGGGTATTGAAACAGAAATATAATGTATAAATATTAAAATAATGAAAAGAGGAAAGAAATATATAAAAGTAAGTAAAGATTTAGATAGAACCAAATCATACTCTGTACAAGAAGGTATTAAAATGGCAAAAAAAACTTCTTACAGTAAGTTTGTAGGCAGCCTAGAGGCACATTTTGATATTATAATCCCAAAAGATAGAGATCCTAAATCAATTAAAGGTGCAGTATCATTCCCCTACTCTGTAAGCGATAAAAGTGTTACAGTAGCTGCATTTGTAACTCCTGATAAAGAAAAAGAAGCAAAAGAGGCTGGTGCTGATATTGTAGGATTGGATTCTTTAATTAAAGATATTAAAGATGGAAAGATTTCTTTTGATGTTGCAATTGCTACTCCCGCGGTAATGCCTAAGATTGCAGTACTAGGAAAAGAGTTAGGTCCTAAGGGTTTAATGCCTAATCCTAAGAATGGCACAGTAACAGATGATATTACTTCAGCTATTAAAGAATACAAAAAAGGTAAACAAACATTTGCTTGTGACTCATCTGGTGTAATACATATTAAAATAGGAAAGTTAGATATGGATGATGAGAAGTTAGCAGAAAATCTACATAGTGCAGTGTCAGCAATAGAGGAAGTATTAGGAAAACCATATAACCAAGTAATAAAGAGATTACATATTGCTCCTACAATGGGTCCTAGCTTTAAGATAGATTATAAAAAGGAAGAATAACTATTCCTACTCTCCATATTTGTTAATAAAAGTACTGTTAGTACTTAATAAACAGATGTTTTTATGGTATAATAATTACTTGACAGACTAATATTTGTCTATTTTTGCTCTTAAGAAAAAAAGGAGAAAAAATGTATAAGAAAGAGGAAAGACATAAGCAATTTCCTTGTGACTTCTGTAATATGAATGAATGTCCTCTTGATGGGGAAAAATGTCCAGCAGTTAATCTTAAAAGTTTTTTCAAAACCATAGACCCCGAGAGGGTTTATGATGCATATCAAAGCTACTTAGAAACAGTTGGTCTAGGGGTTATAAAAATTTAGCTCCATATAATAACTTTAGTCTGTCAACAAGAGAGGATGGTAGATTACCGAAATTAGTATATGTATATACTAAATAAGTATCACTATTCCATCCTCTCTTGACCTCCCTTCATTTGTAATATATAATCCTGAACATATTTATCAAAGAAACATGGTACAAAGATAAATCCATGTGAGATAAATATTAATTCAAAATTAATTAAATAAATATACAGATGTCTAAAACTCGTACACAAAAAGAAGAGTTACTTAAGATATATAAAGAAATGATAAAAAATAGTTCTGGATATATCTTAGTAAGCTCAGATAAAATAGATACTGCAACTATAACTGCACTTAAAAAAGACCTAAGAAATGTAAACTCCAGCTATACTGTAGTTAAAAACAATATATTTAAAATCGCATTACAAGAAAGCAATCAACCATTACAGTTACAAGAATTTGATGGAGCTACTGGAGTAATATTCTTTCAAGAAGATCCCACACAACCTGCAAAATTAATAAAGAAGATACAAAAAGAAATGGAGTTATTAAATCCTAAATGTGGAGTATATCAGGAGGAGTTTTTAACAGATGAAAGAGTTATGCAGTTAGCAGACATCCCTTCAAGAGAAGTACTACTTTCAAGACTTGTAGGAACAATGAATGCACCATTAACAGGATTTATGAATGCAATTACTGGGAATATAAGGAGCTTTACTATTCTTTTGAATGGTATTTCTGAAAAGAAAGCTAATATTAATTAAATTATTTAACATATATTAAAATGGCAGAAGAGAAAAAAGATCTTCCAAAATTAAGTGAGAATGCACAGAAAGTTATTGAAATAGTCGAAAAAATGACTGTTTTAGAACTTGCAGACTTAGTTAAAGTGATGGAAGACAAATTTGGAGTTAGTGCAGCAGCACCAGTTGCAGTAGCAGCTCCAGCAGCAGAAGCAGCACCAGAGGAAGTTGAGAAATCTGTATTCAATATCGTCCTTAAGGATGCAGGTGCAAACAAAATAGGTGTAATTAAAGTTGTAAGAGAGATTACAGAACTTGGTCTTAAAGAAGCTAAAGATCTTGTAGAAGCTGCTCCTAAGGTTGTAAAAGAAGGAGTAAAGAAAGAAGATGCAGAGGCTATTAAGGCTAAATTTGAAGAAGCAGGTGCAAAAGTAGAGCTTGAATAAACACCTCTATTCTAAGAAATAGAAGAAAGGCCACATTAAAGTGGCTTTTCTTCTAGTACACCAACATCATACTCATCTTTTATCTGTTGTTGCTCAATATTGTTCTGTATCTTCTCAATATTCTCTTTGCTTGTATACACTGTTACATAAAGATCTGAAAGATAGCGGTAATCAACATGAATTTCCTTCTCCTTTAAATCTTTTATTAACATCTCATAAATTTTAGGAATAGAAAAGTTTTCTTGCCTTGAATTAATAAATATACTGTTTCCATTTTGAACTATTTCTACATCCTCAAAACCATCGTAATATGCAACTTCTACCCTTACCATATCCTGCATCTTCTCATCTTCAATATATACAATCTCATACCCATAATTTTCAATTATTAAAGAATCTGTCATTTCAAAAGTCTCACTCTTTTTATCCAGAACTATATCCTGACGAGGAGAACTAGTAAATGTAAACTCTTTCATTTCAATAGCCCCTACTCCCATACTTACACCAAGACCAATAAAGGATATTAAAAGAAATGTAAAAACCTTTTTCCACTTACTTCTTCTATTAACTATAAAATTGTAAATTACATAAATGATAATAGTAGAAAGAAGAATAAATGATAATGCAAAAAGAACTAAACTAAAAAGAAACACACCCTCAAACATCCAAGATATAACAATCACTAAACCTGCAACAGCAACAAGCATATAGAAAAGTATAAAGAGAGATAAAAATGCTACAAAAACCTTTAAACAAAAAACAAATACTTTTCCTAAAAAAGAAAATACACCAAAATCATGTCTAACAATTTTCTCTTCTTTATTACCTTCCTCCTTTTCTTCTTTCTCTCCTTCTATTTGGTTTTGGGTAGACTTCTTACTAAAATTTGCAACATTAAGAAATTTTGCTTTATAAACAGAAATAAATATTAGTAATGAAGTAATAAAATATGTTATATCTACTAAAAATCTCCATATAGCTCTAAGTACTTGAGCTGTATCTCCCCCTATTGCAAAAAACACATTGTAACCAAGTGAAGCAATATAATTAAAAGGTATTTTTACAACAAAGAAAATAACAATACATGCGACTACAAGCTCAAAGAAAAATCTAAATCTTGTTTTTCTATCCATTTGATTAAATATGTCTACAGTCTTTTGTAAAAGAGATGAGACCTCTTCAATTAAGTCATTAAATGTATATCTTCTCTTCTCATCTTCTCTTAACTCTGCAATATCATCTTTCATAAGTTCATCAAGTGAACAATCAAAAAGCTTACATATTGCAATTATTTTCTCTGTTTCAGGATATGCAGCACCAGATTCCCATTTAGATACTGCCTGCCTTGACACACCTAATTTAAAAGCAAGATCTTCCTGAGACATTTTCTTGCTTTTTCTTAGGTACTCTAAGTTTTTACTTAAACTCATATTAATTTATATATTAAATTTAATGCCCCAATTTTACCTATACTGCAGGGTTGCAACCACCAGCTTACAGTTGCTTTATGTAAACTAGGAGTTGCATTTTACCCAAAATACTCTATTTTTCATTATATCACTCATATCATTCGACAATAATATGCTTTACAAAGTATAATTATGCATAAACTTTAACTTTAAAATATTAAGGATATGAATAATGATCTTGTAGCTTTTACACAATGGATTATTGATCATGGAGTATCTCAGACTGTACTAGAGCTTTTAATATCTGTTTGTATTGTTTCTACAATTGTAAGTATTGCAAGATATATAGTAGGAAGTAAAACATATGGAATATATGCACCAATAATATTAGCCATAGCATATTCATATACTGGATTAAAATATGGTTTAGCAATTACTTTTGTTGTTATACTAACTTCCCTTCTTTCATACTCTGTATTAAGAAGAGTAAGAATGCACTATATAACGAGAATAGCTGCAAATTATACAATATTATCAATGGTATTAGTCCTCTTCTTTGTAATAGTAGATACCTTTGGCTTAGGTTTAGAAAATATGTCAAACATTCCTCCTCTTGCCTTCATATGTATAGCTACATTGTCAGATTTCTTTATAAGACAATACATTAAGAAGTCAATAAAAACATCTGTTGTTACACTACTGGGAACAATATTAGTTGCAATTGCAGGATGGTTTGTAATAACAAGGGACATTATCTCTAACTACATATTAAACAATCTATGGATTATTCCTCTCCTAACACTATTTAATATTTTACTTGGTACTTTTAAAGGATTAAGAATAAAGGATCTTTTTAGATTTAGATTTACTACAAGAGAGGATGAAAAGTAATAATCCAATAAAATTAAAGAAGGAAGTTCTTGGCCTAAATAGAAGAAATCAGGAATATGTAAGGCCATTTAACTCTCAATCTGCCAAGGCTATTGCAGATAATAAAATATACACTAAAAGAGTTCTTAAAAAGGAGCTTATACAAACACCTGAGGTATATAAGTTAATAAGAACAAAAAAACAGCTTGAATTCCTTGATTGGGATAGTCTTCCCAAAAGCTTTGTTATAAAACCAAATGCAGGGACAGGAGGAAATGGAATAATTGTATTCTATGGCAAGAAAAAAGGAAAATATGAATGGATAAGACCTAATGGAACAGTAATGACACAAAGGGATATCATACTTCATATAGAGAGCATATTAGAAGGAAGATTCTCTATGGGTTTTGGAAATGATATCGCAATAATAGAGGAAAGAATAAAGACAGACCCACTACTTAAGCAATATTCATATAAAGGAGTTCCAGATGTAAGAATAATCTGCTTTAATCTTGTTCCCATTATGGCAATGCTACGATTACCTACAAAAAGATCAAATGGTACTGCTAATCTTCATGCAGGTGCAATATGTACAGGAATAGACATAGGGACAGGAATAACCACCTACTCTATGCATATGAAGCCTAATTCTTTAATTAGTGATACATATGAAGTAATAGATTCAACATTAGATTTAAAAGAAAATAAACCTTTAAGTGGTATACAGATACCTCAATGGAACACATTGCTTGAGATAGCTCTAAAATGTCAAAAAGTAACAGGTTTGGGGTATGTAGGTGTAGATATTGCACTTGATGCTGATAAAGGTCCTGTTGTATTTGAAGTAAATGCAAGACCGGGACTTGGCATTCAGGTCGCAAATCAAGCAGGATTGAGATGGAGATTAGAAAAAGTAAAAGATGTAAAGATAAAGGGTATAAAACATGGAATAAGAGTGGCAAAAAGCCTCTTTGGAGGTGAAGTTGAAGAAAGTATAGAAGCAATAAGCGGAAGAAAAGTCCTTAATATTGTTGAAAGAGTATATGTATACGACAAAAAGGCAGACAGGTCTAAACTTGAAAAATACAAAGATAGTAAAAGAGAACTTGTAAAAGCATATATGGATACAGGAGTTCTTACATCAAGAATTGATTCAAAACTTGCTAACAGAATTGGATATTTTAATGACCATAAACAGTTTGAAAAATATGGAATACCTAAGAAATTTGAAAGTCTTAAAGATGCTCAGGACTTTATTGATAAAAATGAGGAGGAGATAATAAAGAACAGTAGTATAAAAAGACTTGCAAAAATTGTAGAAAATGGAGAAATAAAAGTAAGACCTGTATTTGATATCCCTATAAAGATAGAAGATCAGATAAAAATTACAGAGTTCATATCAACAGAAATCTCTGATATCTCTCAGCCAGTAATTATTGGTAAGACCGATCTTACAGGTTACCTAATAGATACAACCAATACATTTTAATATATACTAAACATATGACAAAATCATACGAACAATACTTAAAAGAAGCAGGAAATGTACATCTTGCTTACTATTTAGAAGCAGCAGATGAGTTAAATATAAAATATACTGTTTTAGTACATGGTCTTCTTGCAAAGTTTGAAAATGAAAATAAACACTGGTATATAATTAATACTGCTACTCCACTTACAAATACACCAAGTACAACAATAGCAAAAAGAAAGAATCTTACAAATAAAATACTTTCTTCTTTTAGTATTCCAGTCCCTAAGCAAGTTACACTAAACAATAAAGATGAGGCGTTAAGGTTTTTTAAGGAATATAAAAATATTGTAATTAAGCCTTCACAACAGTTAGGTGGAATTGGTGTATCACTACTTCCACAAAATAAAAAACAGGTTATTAATGCATTTAATACAGCACTTCGTGCATCAAAGGGAAGTCATAAGGTAATTGGCGAAGAGTTTGTAGAAGGTGATAATTATAGACTTCTAGTACTTGGGAATCGAGTAATTGGTATTGTAAGAAGAAAACCTGCCTTTGTAGTTGGCAATGGAAAAGATAATATACAAACATTAATAAAAAAGAAAAATATAGAAAGAAAAAAGAATTTAATGAAGCCAATTCGCATTGATAATGAGGTATATCAAAGACTTGAGAACAAGGGTATAAGTCTTAAATATATTCCTAAAGAAAATGAAGAGGTAATACTTAGATACAACTGCAATCTTACAACAGGAGGAACTACTCAGGAGTGTGCCTCACAAACACATCAATATTACAAAGATATTGCTGTAAATGCAGTACATGCAATAGGAGCAAAGTTTGGAGGTGTTGATATAATTACCCAGGATATAACAAAACCTGTGAAATGTGCTGTAAATGAAATAAATTATAATCCTGGCCTAAGACTTCACTACAAAGTTGACGAAGGCGAGGTAGTTAGAGTTGCAATTCCAATTCAAGAGTACATATCTAAAATGATTTAATAACAGCATGATTCAAACTATACAAGGGCTAAATCTAGAATCTGAGATATCAAGAGTTAAAATTTCTTTAAATGGAAACAACATTGGAGATATAACTGAACTTCTTGATACAATTTCATCTCTGCATACTATCTTTATAAATGAATACACTATCTCTCCTTCTCTTTTAACAATATCTTCAAAACTTCCATTTCTATGGAGAGAATCTGCAGAAACATTGCAGAAACTTTCAAAACAAGAGATTACTTTAAACCAAGCAAAAGAATCAATTATAAATGTTTTGATTAATAAAAGAATTAAATCAATGTCTACTATTTCGCTTCTTCAACCCTGTATGAAGAATAATATTGAAATAACCCCTTCAATTATTGAATCTGCTGAAATGATTACAGAAAAAGAAGAAACAGGCAAAGGAGCAAACAGATACTTCACCTTGGGATGTGGAAGAGGATCACAGATAACATGCTCTGCAGCATCAACAAAAGATGCATACATAGCACAGAAATTACAAAGGGATAAATGGATAACTAATACTTTTTTACAAAGACTTGGTATGACACTTCCTAAATGGGAATTACTCCCAAATAAATCATATATTAAAAAGGTCTGGGATAAATATGAAAAACCTGTAGTTATAAAACCAACAGGCTTAACAGCTGGCAAGGGTGTTACTGTAGGAATAGATACTATTCAAAAGGCGCAAGATGCTTTTGATTATGCAAAAGCTGCAATAGATACCAGAGTAAGACAGGCATGGCAAGAAAAAATAATGATTCAAGAGCAGGTATACGGAGAAGATTACAGGCTCCTTGTTATAAATGGAAAGCTTCAAATTGCAACAAAGAGAATCCCTGCTTTTGTGACTGGAGATGGAAGCAAAAGTATTAAAGAACTAATTGAGCAGGAAAATTCAGATCCAAGAAGAGATATTAAAAATCCTGCACATATTTTAAAGCCTATAAAGATTGATGAACCATTAATAAAGTACCTTACACAGCAAAATCTTACATTAGACTCAATCCCTGAGAAAGGACAAAGAGTTTATGTAAGAAAGGTCGCAAGTATGAGTCAGGGAGGTATTACACAAGATTTTACTGATAGTGTATGTAAGGAAATAAAGAGCATTGTTGAAACTATAGCTACATCAATGCATGCATTTACACTTGGCGTTGATATTATGTGTAAAGATATATCTAAGCCACTCACAAAGAGTAATGGAGCAATACTTGAAGTAAATACAATGCCTGAAACATATCTTAATATGTATCCAGTACTAGGTACTCAGCGTGAATATGTTGCAGATATATACATAGGTGAGCTTCTTAAGGAAAACAAATGTAAAAGGTTTGTTGTAGTAGGACAAAGTAATAATGATGTATCAACTCTGCTTAGAAAAAAGAACATTATCAAAGAAAATGAAAATGTAGGAGAGTTAATTGATGATAGATACTTAATTAATGGTATAGAAATAAACAGAAACTTAACAAGATGGAGAGCTACAGAAGCAATTAAATGTAATGCTTACCTTGACACCATTATTCTACATTACAGAAACTGGAATGAAGTAATAGAACATGGTCTTGGATTTGATTACATTAATCTACTATGTATTACAAAAGATTTAAGCAATGATAAAGAGAATATGAAGATTGTAAAGAGATACAAAAAGAAAAAATTAATAGATAAGATAAAAATATTAAAATAATGAGATATTTAATACTTGATAAAAGACAAAGAATAACACAAGAAAAAATTGCAAGTGCTGATATTAGAATAATGGAAGAATTGAATAAAAAAAATATCCCCCATACCCTAGCCTATTTTGATGAGCTTGAATTTGAATTTATTGATGGTGAAACAGTAATAAAAGTAAAAGGAGAAGATATACGAAAATACAGTCATATCATATTCAGAGGGCATGATTTACATAACGAATCACAATATCAGCTTAAAAGATATATTGTGGAATATACTGATCAACATAATATAAACAACCCAGAAAACAAAATATTAGTACAAAACAGTAAAACTATTAAAAAACTCCCATATTACAATAAAATCGCTTTAGCTATGTTCTGTTCTCAGTATAATATCCCCTACTTTAACTCATATTACAGAACAGATGGTAACTATTTGGCTCCAAGAGATATCCTTAATTCATATCCATTAATACTTAAAAGCTGTACTGGAGAAAATAGAATTGAAGAGATAAACGGAAAAGAGCTAATAAAAAAGAATATCTTCAAAATTGATACTCCAGATGATTTTAAGAAAGATAACATTAAAAACTTAGACCTTTCTAATATGTTTATACAAGAGTTATCGGATAGTGATACAGATATGAGAGTGTTTGTAAAAAAAGGAGAAATCATAGGAGGATGGAAAAGAAGAAAAGACAAAAGTTTCATGACCGTGAGTAAGGGAATTTATTCTATGTACAACAATCCCGAAGAGGAGATTAAAAATTTTGTGCAGAATGTTACACGCATTTTAGAAGCAGATTTTATTGCCGTTGACATTATGGAAATGCATGGAAAGCCATTACTACAGGAAATAAGTTTACATCCTGGATTTAAGGCATATGAGACAAAAATAAAAGGAGAGCCGGTTAATATTGCTGAAGCAATAATAACAGCCTTTAGTGATTAAATTCCCACCTTCCTAAATAAATCATTCCACTCCTGCTTAGATGGAACTATTTTAGCTTTTGGAATAAGGCCATCATCTACCCATTCACACTGTTTAAGATCTATTTTACCAGCATAAAGTTTTTCATATAATGATTTGTCTTTTTCTAATGCTTTCTTAACCTTTTTAAACCCCCTGAAATAAACAATATCTTTTGTATATGTTCCTGGATAACTTGTATCCCCTAGCCCTCTTTTTACCCTATATGTAATATTAAATGCTGTATTTTTAGGGAAAACAGCTAAAAGTGCATTATACAACTGCCTAAATGACAACTGTTCACCAATATATATTGCATAAACAAAAGAAGCACTCTTTTTAAAATTCTTTAATGTAAGAAGGTTCATATCAGACTCATTCCATATGGCTAAACCTTCCTCAATATCAAGATATTTTGGTAGATTAGGTTTTGAAAGTGCTTCAATTTTAGTATTCAGTCCATTTACAGACCTAAAAACATGTGTACCAACCTCATGTACTAAGGTCTTTTTTAACTTAAATTTAGACCTCTCTATATTAGGATCCATAATAACCCATTTACTTTTTACTCCCACCTTAACACCATTTTTCTGTATTTTAGATGAAGCTTGAACCTGCCAATCATTCAAACCAAAATGCTCAAAGACAAGATTAAAAACCTCTCTTATTTTTTCATAATGGAAAATATCACTTTCTTTAATAACAGGAGACTTGATTGTATTGTAGCCACTAGTATTTCCTCTTAAAACTCTTGATGCATTTCTAAAAAGCAGCGGAGTTGGTACTCCATACTTTTTATATGACATCTCTGTTACAAGCTCATTATTCCCTACTGCATTCATAAGGATATTAGAATCGTTTTTTGAAGCAATTAGTTGAATATAGAAGTCGGAAATTCTTGGATCCACATCAGTAATCAGCTTTAAAGAAGATAGTCTTTTTAATATTTCTTCATTGTTATTTCTTACCCCCCTATACTTAAATATAGGTTCATACAAATCAGAGTTTAAGAATTTTTCTTTCTCTTCCTTTAAATTAATAGGTGTAAAGACAAGAGATATAGGAAGTCTTAATTTTGACATTAAGGAAACAACCTCCCCTAATTTCATCTCTTGTTTTCCTGTTTTAGAAAAAATACTCATTTAAGTAATTGCTCTATTAAAACTAAATTTTCTTTCCCCTTCTGCCATTAACTCTAATGCAATACCTGTTCCTTTTGCAACACAATACATAGGCTCATCTGCAACATATGCTGGAACACCAATAGCTTTTATAAATAACTTATCTAAATTCCTAAGTTTAGATGTTCCACCAGTCATTGCCATTCCTCTATCCATAATATCAGCAGACAGCTCAGGTGGCGTTCTTTCTAACACTCCTTTAATACTATTAATAATGCTTAATAAAGGCCTTTTTACAGCAGTTGCTACATCATTAGAGTCCACTGTTATTGCCTTAGGTAAACCTGCACCAAAATCTCTTCCCCTTACCTCCATACTCTTTGGATCTTTTATTTCTATTGCTGATCCTACCCTTATCTTAATATTTTCTGCAGTCTGCTCACCTATTAAAATACCTTTTTTCTTCTTCATATAGTTAATTATTGCTTCATTTATTGCATCTCCTGCAATTCTTAAAGAGTCATACTCCACTATCCCATCAAGAGATATTACTGCAACCTCTGCTGTACCACCTCCTAAATTTACAATCATGTTCCCCGATGAGGTCTCAATAGGTAAACCTGCTCCTAGTGCAGCTAAAAGAGGTTCAGGAAGCATTGTAATTTCTCTTGCACCAGCATTATTTGCAGCCTTTATTACAGCTCTCTGCTCAACTGTTGTAATTCCTGCAGGAACACTAATAACAACATCAGGCTTAAAGAACCTAGACTTTCCTAATGCTTTATTAAAAAAATATTTAAGCAGTGCTTCTGTAATTCTTGAATCAGCAATAACACCATTTTTTAAAGGCCTCTTTGCAATAATATTCTCAGGTGTTTTACCAATCATTTTTTTAGCTTCAGATCCAACAGCAATTACCTTAAATGTATTTACATCAATTGCTACAACAGTAGGCTCAACAAAGGCAATACCTTCGCCTTGTACAAACACTACAGAATTAGCTGTTCCTAGATCTATTCCTAGTTTCTTTCCTAACATAACCCAATTATATCAATAAAATTAAGTTCTAGATATGATATACTAAATTTGTCATGGAGAAGAATGGTTACAACAGAAAACTCTTTTCTTTAATATCAATACTAGCTTCATTATTTGTATATACTGGGGCTGTAGCAATATATTTATATGCAAATGGATGGAGACTTGGCAATTCTAATCAGCTGTTAGTAAAAACAGGCGTTTTGACTGTACAATCCTCTCCTTCTCTTGCAGACCTTTATATTAACGGAGAGAAAGAAGGAAGAACTTCAAAAAGTGTAAGTCTGCCAGTAGGAATACATAGTGTATTAGTTAAGAAAAATGGATATGTTGAGTGGAAAAAAGATATTGAGATTAAAGAACAGAAATCTACTCCTGTATATCCTTGGCTTATAAAGAAGGAAATAGCCCAAGAAGAAATCTTCTCTTTACAGGACAGAAAATATATAAATAACTGGTTAAGCAATAATAGGGATTACATATACATTCTTGTTAATGAATATATACCTGAAGTTTTAACCTATAGGTACACATTATACAGATTTGATGTTAATACTCCATTTTGGAACATATCTACTAATCCAAGAGTTATTCTAACCTTTGATTTTGCACAGGAGCCAATGGTAGAAATCCTCCTTGCTCCAAACGGTACATTAGGAGTTTTAACAATTGTTGGTACAGATAACACAACCAGCTATATACTAGATGCAACTAAGGGTACTACACTTGATACTTTAACAGTGCTTAATATTAATGACCTTACATCATACAAAATGAGCTGGGCTCAAAACAGCCAGTATCTTATGTTCGAATCTGATACAGACATAATTGCACTTGATATTAATAAACAAACACGGTATTTGTTAATTAAGAAAACTCCTCAAAACGGATATATATGGAGTACAGATAGACAAGGTTTTTTCTATAAAATAGAGACAAACCCTGAATATATAACAGATAACAATATTAATGGGTACCTCTTAACTCAATCACAGATGGATGGGTCTGAATCAAAGATAATACTTTCAGATTTGTTTTTCCAAAAGAATCAAGATTATATTATGAGATATCAAAAAGACACTGGGAGTGGAAAATATCTGCCTTTTACAAATTCTCCAGAAAGTACAAAAACAGTTGGTGAAATTAAGGATTTTATAGTAAATCAAGATGCTAAAGGAATATATATTAAAACAAATTTAGCATCATACTGGTATGATATTGAGCTTAAAAAATATTACTTAGTATCTCCATATGTATCTGAACTAATAGAATTCTCTCCTAATAATATGAAGTTTATCTTTAAAGATCAGGAAGGATTTAGTGTATTTACATTTAAGAAAGAAGAAGGTGATCATACAGTAGATATTGGTGCTAAATTAATAAAAAGTATAGATAGTAATGCAGTTAATATTCACTGGCTATTTAATTCTTTAAATATCGCATATATAGAGGACAATACTATGTACATTTGTGATATAGATGGAGATAATAAAACCAAGGTCTTACAGGATACAAACTTAGCATTAATACAAGCAGTATCATCTAATGGAGAAAAAATTGTTACACTATCCGTTTCCCCTATTGAACAAGCAGGTCTGCATAGCATCATAATAAACTCATATACAATACACTAACTCTTTGAATTATTTTTAATTTGTACTTTCTCTGTAGCATAGAAGTTCTTTCTAAAGCCTTTTCCAAGCATCATTTCTGTATGTGCCTGAAGATATGGAATAAATCCAAATGTAAGCATCTGTACAGCAATAAGAGCAATCTCACCACAATCTAGTAAGTTTCTCCACCAAGGCCAGTCTTTAGGTATTGGTATCAGCTTTCTTCTGTAATATATCAAAAATATATTACATATTAAAAGAGAGGTAAGCAAAAAACTCATTGCTTGGGGTAAATTATATGATGCAGAGCTATAAGTATATTTCTTACTAAAGACACCAAGTAAATCAAGACCTACTGTCATGAGATAGACTACTGTAAAGAACAAAATATAGTTTTTGACAATAGCAAATATCATATGCAATTTCCAATTAAGCGGAATATCTTTAGAATATATTAAAGCCGCTATAGTTGTAGGAAAAATAACTATACCCCATCCCCATCTATGCTGCTGTCTATAAAATGCTTTGTAAGACTTCAGTATAGTCTCATTCTCAACTGCATCACTACTACTAGGAAGATAAACCTCCTCGCCTTTAAACTCACCTTTAAATCTGATAACAGCATTCCAGAAGAATGTTGTATCATCAATACCCAGCTCAGGATCCCAATAATATACATCCTTTAGTGTTTTAAGATTAACTACATATGATGAGAAAGATGCCTTTGAACTGAATATCCCACTTGAAAATGGTATTGTCTCATACTTCTCAGTAGTCCAGTTATGCAGTGTAACTAAAGTTAACATAGTAGATTGCACCCTTATTAAAACAGGGACTCTCCATATGTTGTTATTTAATGTATAAACAGCACTTGTATAATACTTCTGATCAGGCAAATCAACAGTTAGATATTTATAAGTAACAGCCGATAGATATTTAGGATGGGGCCTTAAATCACAATCACAGGTAATAAGCATATAGTTATGAATATCTTTACCCTCTTTTTCCAGCTTTTCAACAAATTTTCTAGCGGCCCAATTGATATTGGCACCTTTAACACCTGCAGCCTCTCCTTCTATGCCAGAAGGATGAATATAATACTGCATACTAGCAAATTTCTTACCATACTTCTTCTTAAGTTTATTAAAATTTGGTATCTGAAGATTTTCTGCAGTCTTTTCCTCCATTGCAACAACAACATGTATCCTATCAGCACCAATATCGCTTTTACTCCATGCCTCAAATGACGGCTCTAAGATGTCAAGCCCTTCTTTGTATACAGGACATAAATATATATACTCTAACTCATTAAATCTTTTCTCATTTACCTCTTTACACATTGAAAGAAAGTCTGTATCCATATCTTTTTTCATTCTATTTACCCCAATACCAACACCAACAACAAATTTAATCCCCCTATACACCCAGTAGATTATAAGATAGGAGATATAGAAGACAAAGATCTGCTCCCACCCTAGTATTGCAAATATAAGGGGGGAAAGAACAAAGAACCAAACAACAAAACCTGGTATAAACTCTAAAACCCTTCTTAACCATTTTGGTGTCTGAGAAGGATAACCATCCTTTCTATCAGGTGGTTTAATTTCATCTACTGTAATCTTTTTATTCATAATTCATTCCCTATTTAAACATACATATATGCACCCGACCGGAGTCGAACCAGCAACCTACGCGTTAGGAGTGCGTTGCTCTATCCAATGTTGAGCTACGGGTGCGTGTTCCAATTATACCATTAATATTGATATATCATAAGTAAAATCTGTTTTTAAGAAATATAAAGAAAGTTGCTTTTCATGGTATAATTAAGATCGTATGAACAATGAATATATAGACATAAAAGGAGCAAAAGAGCACAATCTAAAAGATATCTCCCTTAAAATCCCTAAAAACAAACTTGTTGTATTAACAGGGGTATCAGGAAGCGGGAAATCATCACTTGCTTTTGATACACTATATGCAGAAGGACAAAGAAGATATGTAGAGTCTCTTTCATCGTATGCAAGACAATTTTTAGGAGTTATGCACAAACCTGATGTTGATTCAATAACAGGACTGTCTCCAGCTATATCCATTGATCAGAAAAGTACAGGAACAAACCCTCGATCAACAGTAGGAACAATAACTGAGATATATGGATACCTAAGGCTTTTATTCGGACATATCGGACAAGCATACTGTCCCGTGTGTGGGGGCAAGATTGTACAACAAAACATACCTGAAATATATACTCAGATTGTAAATATCGTAAGTAAAGAGAAAGAAAACTTCCAAATTCTTTCACCTCTAATAAAAAACAGAAAAGGAGAGTACAAGGCAATGCTTTCTAAACTTCATTCAAAAGGATTTTCAAGAGTAATCATTGATGGAGATATCTATCACTTAGATGATGTAGAAGATTTAAGGATAAATCCTGATGTAAAACACAGTATAGATTTGATAGTAGATAGATTAAGCTTTGATATGCTTAAAGAAAATAAAGAGGAGTTTAGAAAAAGAGTAATAGATTCCTTAGAACTCGCATCATCACTCTCAGATGGAGAGATGAAGATTCTTGTAGGTAAAAAAGAGTACTTCTTCTCTGAAAAGAACACCTGTCCTAAATGTCAGATATCATATCCAAAGATAACTCCTGCATCATTCTCTTTCAATGCACCAGAGGGTGCATGTCCAAAATGCTCAGGACTTGGAGTAATAAATGAGATAGATATATCAAAAATATATAATCCCAATCTAACCATTAAAGAAGGAGGAATATTTCCATGGGGAAACAGAACAACAAAAGACTCATGGACAACAAGAGTCCTGCAAGAGGTTGCCAGAGTGCATCACTTTGATCTTAACACACCAATATCAAGATATCCTCAAGAGATATTTGATCTCATATTTTATGGTAAAGGAGCAAAAGAATACTACAGGATACAATATACAAACAGATTTGGAAGGGAAAGAATGTATGATGCACAGTATGAAGGAGTAATACCTGAACTGGAAAGATTGTACAAAGAAACAAATTCAGAATTTAGAAAGTTTGAAATAGAAAAGTACATGACAGAGAAAATATGCGATGAATGTAATGGAAATAGACTTAAACCCTACTCTTTAGCTGTTAAGGTCGGAAAATTTAACATTATTGATATGACTAATCTTCCTGTAGATGAGCTTGAAGAGTACTTAAACACTTTACATTTACAAGGAAACAAAGCAGAAATTGCTAAACCAATTATTAAGGATATAAATAGCAGATTACAGTTTCTAGTTGATGTTGGATTAAAATATATATCTCTTTCAAGAAGAGCAAGTACACTATCTGGAGGAGAATCTCAAAGGATAAGATTGGCTTCTCAAATAGGAACAGGACTTACAGGAGTGCTGTATGTACTAGATGAACCATCAATAGGTCTGCATCCAAGAGATATTGATAAGCTGCTAACATCAATAGAATCCCTTAGAGATACTGGAAATAGTGTAATAATAGTAGAACATGATAAAGAAACAATGGAAAGAGCTGATTGGATAGTAGATATTGGTCCAAAAGCAGGCGAAAATGGAGGCAAGGTAGTTGCTCAAGGAAAGTTTGAAGATATTAAGAAAGCAAACTCTTTAACAGGAAAATATCTCTCAGGAAAGCTAAAAGTAGGACAAAATATTAATATGAATTTAAACTTAAATGTTAGAGAAAACAAAAAGATATCAATAACTGGAGTAAAAACAAATAATTTAAAGAACATAACTCTAGAAATACCTCTTAACACATTAACATGCATAACAGGAGTATCAGGAAGCGGAAAGTCTTCGTTAATAAATGATACACTCTACCCTGCTTTAATGAATAGAAAGATGAATGGAAGACAGATTGAAGGAATATATGATGATATAAAGGGACTAGAATATATAGATAAAGTAATAGGAATAGATCAAAAACCAATAGGAAAGACTCCAAGGTCCAATCCTGCAACATATACAGGTCTTTTTACATACATTAGGGATCTTTTTGCTCAAACACAAGAAGCAAGAGCAAGAGGATATAAACCTGGGAGATTTAGTTTTAATGTAAAGGGAGGAAGATGTGAGAAATGTAAAGGAGATGGTGTAATTAAAATAGAAATGCAATTTCTCCCAGATATGTATATTACATGTGATAAATGCAATGGAAAAAGATATAACGAAGATGTTCTTACAATAGATTATAAAGGAAAAAACATCTCGGAAGTCCTTGATATGACAGTAGATCAAGCATCATCAATGTTCAATGATATCCCTTACATTAAAAACAAATTGGGAATTTTACAGGATGTTGGACTTGGATATATTAAGCTTGGACAGTCAGCATTAACACTTTCTGGAGGAGAATCACAAAGAATAAAATTAGCAAAGGAACTTTCTAAACAAACTAGAGGACATACAGTATATATTCTTGATGAACCCACTACAGGACTTCACTTCTATGATATAGATAAGCTTCTTACGCTTCTAAAAAAATTAGTTGAGAAAGGAAACACAATAATTGTAATAGAACATAACTTAGATGTAATAAAATTTGCAGACTGGATTGTTGACCTTGGACCTGAAGGAGGAAATCAAGGAGGAAAAATAGTGGCACAGGGGTCCGTAACGGATATAGTTGAAAATTCTCAGAGCTATACAGGACAGTGGCTGAAAAAGAAATTTAGAGAGTGAAACTTCCATACCTTATTGCATACCCCAGCTTTCATACAAAACTAAAAATATCCAGTGTAAAATATTCCAACCTTTAAAAACAACATAATAACAATACAAAATTTTTTAGTTGTTCAAAATTTCTCTTTTTGAAGTTCACTCATTTGAAACGAAACTTTAAAAGAGGCCTTCCTAAAACTTCACTATGTTTCACTAATAGGAAATTGCAAATAACCACTCCTGTGTACTTTCTTCCCCGCAATAGATACACTTACCCTTCCCTTCATTTGAAAAACATCTGGTTGTTGCTTTTGTCTCATATTTTATAGCATCTTCACACTCTTTTCTACCGCACCAATATGCCTTAATAAAACCTTTATTACCCTTCAACTGCTTCTTAAATTCATCATATGATAATATCTCATGTGTATTTTCAGCCAGTCTCTGCTTTGATCTTGATAATAGAGTAGCTTGAATATCATTAAGAGTCATGCTGATTTGTGTACTTAAACTATCAATACTTACTTCGCTTCTCTCATTTGTATCTCTTCTAACCATTGTAACAACATTCTTTTTTAAATCTCTTTCCCCTATTTCTATTCTAATCGGTACTCCCTTTTTCTCCCATTCATTAAACTTAAAGCCAGCAGATACAAACTCTCTATCATCAAGTTTTGCATTTCCTGCAATAGCTTGAATAGTAGCTAAGACATCCCTACTAGCCTTAAGTACCTCCTCTTTATTTTCTGCAGTATATATTGGAATGATTACTACACTTATAGGTGCAATTACAGGAGGAAGAACAAGCCCTAAATCGTCACTATGAGCCATAATTATTGCACCAATCATTCTTGTACTCACACCCCAGCTCGTCTGCCATGCATTCTCAATATCACCACCCTTGTTAGTAAACTTGATATTAAATACCTTAGAGAAATTCTGTCCTAAGTCATGAGAAGTGCCGAGTTGCAGAGCTTTTCCATCTTGCATTAAAGCTTCAACTCCATATGTATTAACTGCACCTGCAAATTTCTCTGATTCTGATTTCCTGCCTCCATATA
>ERZ1026796.963-NODE-963-length-20808-cov-3.575843_pt1 | contig 20808 bp, 21 predicted proteins | sample MGYA00520874_ERZ1026796 | MGnify/ENA primary metagenome ERZ1026796 (study PRJEB33270, sample SAMEA104284474) | anaerobic digester metagenome | biome: Anaerobic digester microbiome; feature: mesophilic sludge digester; material: Anaerobic digester biomass | place...
ACCACACCCTGGAGGAACTGCACGCATTCGCCGAGGCCGCGGGCATTCCGCCTCGCGGCTTTCATGGCGACCACTACGACGTGCCGCAGGAGCACTACGACACGATGGTGACGTTGGGGGCGGTGCCAACACCCAGTCGTGAGCTGGTGCGCCGCCTGCGTGAGGCCGGGTTGCGGCTGAGCCCCGGCCAGCGCCGAACGACGTTGTGACGCGCTCATGAGCGTGTGGTGGGCGCCAGCATCGCCCAACGCTCGGGCTCGCCCAACAGGTCGCGAGGGCACTGGGCACCGGAGGCGCCGATGATGTACCACTCGATGAGGTCGACCCCATGTGCGGCGGCGAGGTCGCTGGCTTCCAACCAGCGATCGATGTCGCCCGGCAACACGCACCCCGTGGGTCGTACGGTGGCGAGCACCAGGGCTGTTGCGTGGGGGAGGCCTTCTGCGGCGCGTGCGAGGCACTCGGTGACCGCCAACACCGAATCGGGGTCGACCGTGCCGGAGACGACGGTGATGACGCTGCCGTGACCGTTGCGGTCGAGCAGGAACGCGAGTGTCTCGGGTTCGAGCGGCTGCGACGCCGAGAGGAAGAGCACACGCAACGCGTCGGTGCCGCAGCGCACGGGGGCGGGACGGACGGAGACCGGTGCGGCCGGTGCGGCATCGGGGGCTTCGGGAGCAGGCATGGGCAACCTCCGGACTGGATGCCGACGCGAGAGGGAACGCTGCCGGCAGAACTGTCGTGAACGGGGGGAAGCCGTGGCCGGCACCATACGGAAGGGGTGTCACAGGGATGCCGGAAGCACCGTTGCTACGCTGCGCCCTCATGGCCGACGTCACCATCTACCACAACCCGAATTGAAACTCCTCCAGCAGTGCCGTGAGCATTGCAGCGGAACTCGGCGTCGCCGCCGACATCGTGCTCTACCTGAAGACACCACCCGATGCCGCCACGTTGCGCAGCATCATCGCCAAGCTGGAAGACCCGGTCACCGACCTGGTTCGCCGCGACAGCCTGTGGAAGAAGCTGGGCCTCGTCGACGCCGATGCCGTCACGGAGGCTCAGGTGGTGGGCTTGCTGGTGCAGCACAAGCAGTTGCTGCAACGACCGGTGCTGGTCACCGAGCACAGGGCCATCATCGGCCGGCCCAAGGATCGCGTGCGCGACCTGCTGAGCTGAGCACAGCCACCAGGCGACGCGGGCCCGAAAAGCGTCAGCGCCGTCTGGTTCGGCCGCGGCCGCCGAGGGCCTGCAGCACGAGCAGCAGCAGCACGGCGCCGAGCGCCGCCACCAGGATCGCGCGCATGTCGAAGTCGTTGATGCCCTTGTGGCCGGCCGCCTGCATCAGCGCGCCACCGATGAGCGCACCCAGCACCCCGACAGCCACCGTGTAGATGCAGCCACTCTTGTCGTCGCGTGTGATCCAGCGGGCAAACAGGCCGGCGAGCAGGCCGACGACGATCCAACCAACGATGTTCATTCGGCCACGCTAACCGGGCGTCGGCGCCGATCGAGTTGCGTCGAGGCGGAACACCAGGTCGCCCTCGTCGTAGGAAGCCACCGGCCGGCCGAGCTGCGGCTGCACGTCGAAGCCGACTCGCTCGATCAGCCGTATCGATGGCCCGTTGTCGGGGTGGATCGCAGCCCACAGTTCGTGCACACCCAGCGAGCGAAGGTGCCCGATCAGCCACTGCACCGCTTCGGTCGCGAAGCCATGGCCGGATGTGGCCGGGCCGAACACGTACGCCACCTCGGCCCAGTCCGCATAGGTGGTTGCCTGCACGTAGCCGAGCACCAGGCCGTCGACCTGGCGGCTGACCGCGAAGTTCAGCCACCGTTCGTCGGGTTGATCGGGGCCTCTGGCCAGGTCGTCGATGCGCTCGTGCTGAGCCTCGACGGTGGTCACCTCGGGGCCACCGGTGTAGGCACCCACCGAGTCGTGGGCCAACGCGGCCACCAAGCCTTCGGCGTGGGCGTGAGCGAGCGGTTCGATGAGCAGTCGTTCGGTGGTCGGCATCCGTTGGCAGTGTGACCCACGTCTGTGCGGTGCCGCCAGCGATTTCCGAGCGAGGCATCCGGTATTCGGCTCTGCCATTGCCGATCGTCGGGCGTAGTGTCCCGTCACGTGGGGAAACGGTCCGGGGCGCAGCCATCGCAGACGCCAGGGGCCGGTGGGTGGGGTCTGCTGCGCGCAATGCTGCGCGAGCAACGCGTCGGCTTGGCCGCCGGGGTGGCGGTGGGCCTGCTGTGGAGCGCGGGCAAGGTGAGTGTGCCGAAGCTCACCAGCCTTGCGGTCGACCGTGCCGTGCTCGGCACCGGCTCGCTGTGGTTCTGGTCGCTGTCGATCGCCGTCGTCGCGGTGATCGCCGGCATCTTCACCGCCTGGCGCCGCTGGTTCGCGTTCCGTGAAAGTCGCCTCACCGAGACCAAGCTGCGCGAGCAGCTGTTCGCTCACATCCTGCGACTGCACGTGGCCTACCACGACCACACTCAGACGGGGCAGTTGATGAGCCGTGCCTCCAGCGATCTGCTGCAGATCCAGGGCTTCGTGGTGATGATCCCCATCACTGCCTCCAACCTGATGATGGTGGCCACCATCGTGGTCATCCTGGCCGTGCAGCAGCCGCTGCTCGCGCTCATCGCGCTGGCCCCTCTGCCGCTGCTGAACGTGCTGGCCACTCGCTTCTCGCGTCGCATCCACCCCGCGGTGCTCGCAGTGCAGGCGGAACAGGCGCAACTGGCCACGGTGGTGGAGGAGGCCGTGAGCGGCGTGCGGGTGATCAAGGGCTTCGGCGCCGAAGGCGTCACCGCTGCTCGCCTGCGGGTGGAGGCCGACGACATCCGCCGCGTCTCGCTGCAGTCCGCGAGAGTGCGCAGCGCCTTCCTGCCAGCCCTGGATCTGCTGCCCAACCTCGGCCTCATCGCGGTGCTCGCCGTCGGTGGCCATCGGGTGCTGAACGGCCAGATGACCCCCGGCGAGATGCTGGAGTTCATGCAGTACATCGGTCTGCTCATCTTCCCGCTGCGCAACCTGGGCATGACGGTGGCCTTCGGTCAGCGGGCTGCGGCAGCCCTGCTGCGGGTGAACGAGGTGCTGTCCACGGTGCCGGCCGTGCACGATGCGGTGGCACCGGTGGCGCTGCCCGACGGCGACCGCGTCGGTGAGGTCTCGTTCGCTCACGTCGCCTTCGGTTACGACGGCAACAACCAGGTGCTCCGCGACTTCGACCTGCGCATTCCGGCAGGTGCGTCGGTCGCGGTGGTGGGCGCGACGGGAAGCGGCAAGTCGACCGTGGCCCGGCTGCTGGTGCGCTTCTACGACGTGAACGAGGGGGCCATCTGCATCGACGGTGTCGACGTGCGCGACCTCACCCTTGCCGACCTGCGTCACGCAGTGGCAATCGTCTTCGAGGACACGTTCCTGTTCCACGACACCGTCGCCGCCAACATCGCGTTCTCGCGACCCGACGCATCGCACGCCGACGTGGAGGCCGCCGCTCGCCTCGCGGGGGCGCACGACTTCATCCTGCGGCTGCCGGAGGGCTACGCCACGTTGCTGGGCGAGCGCGGTTTCTCGCTCAGCGGTGGCCAGCGGCAGCGCGTGGCGCTGGCGCGCGCCATCCTGGCGAACCCGCGGGTGCTGGTGCTCGACGACGCCACCAGCGCGGTCGACCCGTCGAAGGAGCACGAGATCCGCGAGGCGATGACCACGGTGATGCAGGGCCGTACCACCATCGTGATCGCGCACCGCCCGGGCACGATCGCGCTGGCAGACACGGTGGTGCTGCTCGACGAGGGGCAGGTGGTGGCCACCGGCACTCATGACGAACTGCTGGCCACGAGCGAGCGCTACCGGGCCGTGCTCGCTGCATTGGCCGACCTCGACGACGCGGTCGACGGCGACGCGGACGGCGACACGGACCGCGACGTCGTGGTGGAGGTGCGCTGAGCGATGTGGGCAGGAGGGGCAGTCAGCGAGGAGGACAAGCTGGATCGCGCCGAGACCGGTCGCGTGCTGCGCCGGTCGCTCCAGTTCGCGCAGCCGTATCGGCGCACCATCTGGTGGGCGGTCGGCCTGGTGTCGGTGTCGGCGCTGTGCACGGTTGCCGGCCCGGTGTTCGTGAAGACCGGTCTCGACCACGGCATCACCAACGCCGATGCCACCGCGCTCAACTGGTCGGTGGCGGGGTTCGTGCTCACCGTCGTCATCGGCTACTTCGTCGCTCGCGCACAGCAGCTGGCCATCAACCGCGCCGGTGAGGGGTTCCTGCGCGACCTGCGTGTCGCCGTGTTCGATCGTCTGCAGGCGCAGTCGATGGCGTTCTTCGACCGCAACAAGGCCGGCGTGCTGGTGGCGCGCATGACGGCCGACATCGAGAGCATGGGCGAGCTGATCCAGTGGGGTCTGCTGCAGTTCGTGGGTGCTGCGCTGCTGCTGGTGATGACGCTCATCTTGATGACCGCGCTCAGCTGGCAGATGACCCTCATCGTGGTGCTGTTCGTGGCGCCGGTGCTGGGCCTGGCCTCGGTTCGCTTCCAACGCCTCTCCAACGCGGCGTACCTCGATGTGCGTGAGCGCGTCGGCAGCAACCTGTCGAACCTGCAGGAAGGCATCACCGGCGTGCGTGTCATCCAGGCCTACGGGCGGGAAGCCGAGACGCAGCGCCGGTTCGTGCAGTCGAACAGGGCGCTGTACGGCAGCCACCTGCGCAGCGTGAGGATCAGCACCTGGTACTTCGGACTGGTCGAGTGGGCGGGCATCGTGTCGATCGCGCTCATCGTCGGCATCGGCGGCATGTTGGTGCACCGCGGTTCGGTGGGCTTCGGCACGGTCGCCGCGTTCGTGCTGTTGACGGCCAACCTGTTCGACCCGGTGCAGCAGCTCTCGCAGCTGTACAACACGGTGCAGAGCGCTGCCGCGTCGCTGCACAAGCTGTACACGCTGATGGACACCGTGCCCGACGTTGCCGAGCACCCCAAGCCGGTGCGGTTGCCGGCCGCCGGCGTGCTGGAGGCGCACCACATCACGTTCGCGTACGAGGGCAGCGAGCGACCTGCCCTCACCGGGGTGAGCCTGGCCGTGGCGCCGGGCGAGCGATTGGCGCTGGTGGGGCCAACCGGCGCGGGTAAGAGCACGTTGGCCAAGCTGCTCAGCCGGCTGTACGACCCCACCAACGGCTACGTCACCTTCGGCGAGATCGACTTGCGGGTTGCATCGCTGGAATCGCTGCGTGAGCGGGTGGTGGTGGTGCCGCAGGAAGGCTTTCTGTTCGGCGGCACCATCTGCGAGAACATCCGCATCGCACGGCCCGGCGCCACCGATGCCGACGTGGCCGCTGCGTTGCAGGCGATCGGCGTGCTCGAGCGCTTCGAGGAGTTTCCCGAAGGCCTCGACACCGAAGTCCGCGAACGCGGCTCACGGTTGTCGGCGGGCGAGCGGCAGCTGGTGTCGTTGGCCAGGGCCGCGTTGGTCGACCCAGCGGTGTTGGTGCTGGACGAAGCCACCAGCAACCTCGACCCCGGCACCGAAGCGGTGGTGGAGAAAGCGCTGGAACGGCTGATGGACGGGCGCACCGTGATCGTGGTCGCGCACCGGCTGAGCACCGTTCGCCGCGCGGATCGCATCGCGGTGATCGACCACGCACACTTGGTGGAGCTGGGCACTCACGAGGAGCTGGTGGTGCGCGGCGGCCGTTATGCGGCGCTCGCCGAGGCCTGGGCGCGGTCGCAGCCGACGACGGAGGGCACCGTCGGCCGCTGACCGCACCGCGGCATCAGGCGCGGTCGAAGGCGAGCACGAACTCGAGCAGTCCGTTGTCCTCGGTGGTGATGGTGGCCACGGATGGGCTGGGGATGCCAAAGTCGGCGAACACCACCGGGATCTTGCCCAGCACACCGACGCGGCCGTTCTGGAACGTGGCCTCGACATCGAAGGTGACGGACTGAGTGGTGCCGCGCAGGGTGAGGTCGCCCGTCGCCGATGCCGTGATGGTGGTGCCGTCGGTGGGCACCTGTTGGAAGTCGATCGGCGCAGTGAGCACGAAGGTGGCGGTGGGGAAGTTGGCGACATCCATGATGCGACCGTTGAACTGCCCGTCGCGCCGCGACTCGTCGCTCTTGAACGTGGTCATGTCGACCGTGAACTGGCCGGCCGACACGGCCGTGCCGCCGATGGTGAACGTGCCGGTGATGGCCTGGGTGCGGCCGTTGGCGGTGGTGTCGAAGCCGTTGATGCTCTCGTCGACCCGATAACCGACTTCGGAACCCGCCGCGATCACCCACTCGCCGTCGACGCCGGCAACAGTGGTGGGCGCGGCCGTAGTCTCGGAGGACGAGCCCCCGGTGGTGGCCGGGTCGGTGGTGATCGGCTGATCGGGCGCGACCGTGGTGGTGGCATCGAGCAGTTCCTTCACATCGCCGCTGTCGAACTCCTCGTCGGCCTTGTTGATGAACTTGGCGTAGATGAACGATCCGGCGACGACCACGACGATGAGTGCCACGACGGCGATGACGAGCTTCTTCCAGTGTTGCTTCATGGCAGTCCTTACGTCGGGGGAGGAGAAACGGTTCGCGCCCGATGCTTGCACACGCAACAGTCCCTGGGGCATCAGGTGGGTCGAGGATGGCCCGCGCTGGTCCGGTCATCAGAACGACTCGAGGCCACCACCCACGAGCGATGCGGCCATGTACACGAACAAGAAGGTGAGGATGATCCACGAGGTCTGCTTGAGCCAGTCGCCGAGTGTGGCGAGCTGTGCGTCGGCGGGTGCGCCGCGCACCATCGCATAGATCCATGGCGCAGCAACGAGCGCCGGCGAGAGGATCGTGAAGACCACCGCCACGATCACCTTGCTCGTCGACGACACACCGGAGGTGGCGACCTCATCGGCCGCGGCGAGCATCAGCGACATGTTCTTCACGTTCAGCGCGGTGGCCGTGAGGACACCGGTGCCGAACGCCGCCGACGGCTTCATCGTCGTCAGCTTGTGCATCCAACCCGGTTCCTCGGCCTTGACGCCACGGCGCGGGCGGCCACGCACCTGTCCGACCGCGAGGTACAGGAACCACACGCCCAGCGCGATCTTGATCACGGCCACGGCGGTGTTGGGCTCACCACTGGTCAACTGCACCAAGCCACCGAAGGCCAGAGCGGAAAGCAGGATCTGGCCGCAGGCGTAGCCGCTGAGATAGACCCCCGCCTTCCGGCGGCCGCCGACACCGATGACGAGCACCACGCACGCCAGCTGGAACGGCGGGTTGATCATCACCCCGACGAGCAGCGGCAGCAAGGCACCGATGAGCTGACCGAGCGACTCACCGGCCACGAACATCGGCCGATCCGGCGAGCAGCGCTGTTGTCATGACCGGCGACGCTAGACCACGACCTTGCGGAGTGGTCGACCGTGCCGGATGTTCCACCGCGCTCGTCTGGTGACGAGATGATGGCCGGTTGTACGGGCGTTCAGGGCTTCGGGTGGCCGAGCCGGAAGGTGGCACCTTCGCGAGCGGCGACGACGGTGACGCCTGGTGTGACCTGGAAGCGTTGCTCGATGGCCGCCACTGCGGCATCGGTGCGATCGGGGTCGTGGTGGAACAACAGCACGGTGGCCGCGCCGGCGCGTCGCGCCAGCTCCACCGAGTACTCCACCGCCGAGTGGCCGAAGTGGAGATACGTGGGCAGCTCGTCGGCGGTGTACTGCGAATCGTGGATGAGCAGGTCGACTCCGGCGCACAGCGTCATCGCCGCCTCGTGGTAGGGGCCGACACCGTCGGGGCCGGGGCCCAGCTCGCCCGCCGGACCGTGATCCGACAGGTAGGCCACGCTGCTGTGGCCGTCGCTGATGCGGTACCCGAAGGTGCGCCCACCCTTGTGGGGTATCTCTCTGGCCAGCACGGTGAACCCCTCGATGGCGTGCTCGCCCTCATCGATCGAGCCGAACGACCACGAGCCCTTGAGGTCGGTGGGTGTGATGGGGAACGCGGGCGGCGACATCGTCTGGCGGAGCAGGTCGACCGCCGGCACGCCCTGCTCGGGCACCAGCACGCGGGTGACCGCGTCGGGCCGGTCGGCCGATCGGAAGAACGGCAGCCCCTGCATGTGGTCCCAGTGCAGGTGGCCCAGCAGGATCGTGCCGCGGAATGGCCCGCCATCCAGCAACGCCGGCACGGCGCGCAGCCCGGTGCCCGCATCCAGCAACAGGCGCGGCGCGTGCTCGGCGTCGTGCGCGAGCGCCACGCACGACGTGTGACCGCCCACCTCGACGAAGTCGGCACCCGATGCAGGCGACGACCCGCGGACGCCGCAAAGATCGACTCTCACTCGCCGACGACTCTCACAGTGGCCTTGCCATGGGTTGGGACGCTATATCTCCCACGAGTGGAAACCCGTGCAGCCGAGCGGAAGCACCCACGATGCGCCAGACTGGCCGGCATGACTGCAACCGTGCTGATCTCGCGCACCACCCCCAAGAGCGTCGACGCCGTGGCGGTGCCCGTCGGCACCACCGGCGCCGTGCCACGTTCGCTCGGCCTCAACAGAGCAGCGCTCGCTGCCATCGGGTTCGAGGGCAAGCCTGGTCAGACGGTGGTGGTCCCTTCCGGTACCGGCCCTGCGCAGATCGCAGTCGGCATCGGTGAGGCCGGCACACTCACCGTGCAGGGCTTGCGCAACGCTGCCGCCGCAGTCGTGCGCGCCGCGGGCAAGCGGGCGGTCGTCGCCACCAACCTGGCCGACCTCGACGGCGTCGATGCCGTCAAGGCCGCGCAGGCCGTGGTGGAGGGTGGCTTGTTGGCTGCGTATCGCTACGCCGGCATCAAGAAGGAGCCCAACAAGAGCGCGCTCACGCAGCTGGTGCTGGTGGTGGGCGAGAAGCGCACCAACGGTGCTCGCATCGGTAGCGAGCGTGGCCAGGCCACCGCCGCCGCCGCAGTGCTGGCACGCGATCTGGCCAACACGCCCCCGGCCTACATGACCGCTCGCCACATGGCCGAGAAGGCCGTGGAAGTGGCCCGCGCGTGCGGCCTGACGGTGGAGGTGTTCAACCGCGGCCAGCTCGCCGAGATGGGGTGCGGCGGCATGTTGGGTGTCAACGCCGGCAGCGTCGAGCCGCCGCGCATGGTGCGCCTCACCTACACGCCACGCAACGCGGTGGGTCACCTCGCGCTCGTCGGCAAGGGCGTGATGTTCGACTCGGGCGGCCTCAGCCTGAAGCCCAGCGACGGCCAGATCGCGATGAAGATGGACATGAGCGGCGCCGCGGCCGTGCTGGCCACGATGGGCTCGTTGAAGGGGTTGCGCTGCAAGGCGAAGGTCACCGGTTACCTGATGTGCACCGACAACATGCCGGGCGGCAACGCCGTCAAGTTGGGCGACGTGCTCACCTTCCGCAACGGTAAGACCGCCGAGATCCACAACACCGATGCCGAGGGGCGCCTGGTGCTTGCCGACGGCCTGTCGTTGGCCGTGGAGGACGCCCCGGATGCCATCGTCGACATCGCCACGCTCACCGGCGCCTGCATGGTGGCGCTGGGCACCAAGGTGGCCGGCGTCATCGGCAACAACCAGAGCATCGTCGACCGGTTGCGTGCCGCCAGCGCCGCGACCGACGAGCAGATCTGGCAGCTGCCGTTGGAGAAGGCGTACCGCAAGCAGCTCGACAGCAACGTGGCCGACATGCGCAACATCGGCGGGCCACCCGGCGGCGCGATCACTGCGGCGCTGTTCCTCAACGAGTTCGTTGGCGACGTGCCCTGGGCGCATCTCGACATCGCCGGGCCGATGGCCGCCGACGCCGACGACGGCTGGCTCAGCAAGGGCGCCACCGGGTTCGGCACGCGCCTGCTCATCGAGCTGGCCACCGGCTTCACCAAGTAGCTACGCCGTCGCTGCACCGCGGTGAGTGGCCAACGTGGTGGCCTCGGCGGCGGCGGCGGGCGACACGCCCACCGCCAGCAGTTGCCGCTCCACCACCTCCGGGTCGTCGCCGGCGGCCATCATCACCTCGGCGAGCGCACGGCCGCGTTCGAGGTCGTTCAACGTGTACTCGCGGACTCGCCACTGCTGGTGCATGGCCTGCAGCTGCGGCGGCATCCGCGAGAGGTGACGGGCTGCCACCGGTGGCACTCGCCGGCGCACGGCCAACCCTCCGGGCACCGCTTGCGACATGCCGAACAGCTGGCAACGCTGCAGGGCACGGGCGAACGAGTTCGACGTGCCGGCGGAGTAGGCGAGGCCCAACATGCTCGCCGTCTCCGCCAGATCGAGCTCGTAGCCGAGCGGGTAGCGGTCGAGCCCGGTGACCAGCCGCCGCAACGTCCACGTGGCGGTTGGGCCGAGCACGTTGAGCCAGAACAGCTCGACGTAGTTGCTGCGCACGTCGAAGCCCACCGTATCGACGATGGGGTCGTGCCAGGGCACCACCATCAACGTGGCTGCAGGCGCTGCCACGGGTACGGGTGACGGCGCGACTGACAGTGGTTCGATCGACATGGCAGACCCCCAGCGGGTGAGGCGAACAGTGGGGGGAAGCCGCTCACTGCTACTGGGCATGGCCGGCTCGCCGATTCGGCCAGCACCGCGGGTCGGTTGCTGGGAGTGCGGGCTGTCAGAACTCGATGTCGTCAGAGTGTGCTGCCGTCGTCGACTCGCCGTCGATGCCGCCGAACGACGTGTCGTCGACGCCGTGGTCGAGCTGATCGTCGAACTCGAGCTCCGGCACCTCGACATCCACCGGTTGCGGTACGTCGACTTCGATCACTTCCGGTTCCATGTCGATCACGCGGGGTACGTCGACTTCGATCACTTCCGGTTCCATGTCGATCACGCGAGGTACGTCGACTTCGATCACTTCCGGTTCCATGTCGATCACCTGCGTCGGCGGCGTGGTGGTCGTGTCGTCGGTCGCCGGTTCGGAGGTGGTGCCATCGGTGGCGGGTGCGGTGGGCGGCGGGTTGACGAAGTCGTCGGGCAGGGCGATGCCGGCCTCGGCGAGCACGTCCTCATCCACCGTGATCGCACGCGTGTCGCGGTCCATCGCTGCAGCGGAGCGGTGCAACTCGGCCGCTTCGGCTGCCGCCGCATCCGCGCCGGCCTCGTCGCCGGCGGCCCGCAGCTCGGCGGCCTTCTCGTCGGCGGCGTCGGCAGCAGCGTCGGTCCTGGCGACGGCGCCGAGCAGGTAGGCGCGGGTCTCGAGGTGCTCGGCGGTGTCGGACAGCTGCGTGTACTCGGTGCTGGTGACGTCGATCTCGGCCTCGAGGCGGGCAACTTCCGCCGTCGCGGTTGCTGCCGTCGCCCGCAGCTCGGCTGCTCGGGCGGTGGCGGCGTCGGCTCGCGCCTGGGCCGCGTTGGCCAGGGCTGCCGACTTGGCGGCCAGCGCCGCGTCCTGCTGCGCGAATATGTCGTCGGGGTCGCCGCTGGGCTGGTGCTTGGCGGCCATCTCGTGATACCCGTCGACGAACGACAGCTCACGCTTCACCTGCATGTCGGCCGCGTTCGCCTCCTGTTCGGCGGCCCAGGCCAGGCGTGCGGCGGCGTCGCGTTCGAGGCCGAGGCTGGTGGTCTCCTGCTCGAGGCGGTCGTACGACACCTCGCGCACGCGCTGTGCGAACTCGGTGGCCTGCTGTGCTTGCACGCGCACGGCGTCGCCGTCGAGATCGTCGACCACGCCGCCGACGCCGTCACCCACCACGTCGACGTCGGCCGCCGGATCGGTAGCTGGATCGGCCGCAGTGTCAGCGGTGGCGCCGCTGCCGACGTAGCTCATGGTGCCGTCGCCGGCCACCTCGAAGTTCTTGCCCGCGGCGGCAGCTTCGGCGAGCTTGCCGCTGGACAGCTGCTCGTCGAAGTGCGCGATGCGCTTGGTGATGGCAGCCTCGTCGGGTGCCGGCCCGTCGCCCTTCTTGAACGCGATCGACCCATCGACCTCGACCACCACCGTGCTGCCGGTGCGAATCGACTGACGCACGAACTCCGCCTCGAGCGTGTCGAGCGTTGCGTCCGGGTTGGCGAGGTAGCGCTGCGACCTGTCGGCCGTGAATGCGTAGATGGATCCATCGGGGTGCACGTTCACCTCGAACCCGCGGCCCAGCAGGTCCTTCACCTCGTCGAGCTTGGTGCCCAGGAAGTCGGCGTCGGACTGGTCGAGGTGCTCGCCGGTGTCGAGTGACGCACTCGGGTCGGAGCCGGGCACGAAACGCACTCGCCGGCCCTGGGAGAGTGCGACGGTCATGTCTGCAATGGTGGCGTCGTCGAAATCGATGGGGTCAGTCATGCGGCCAACCATAGGAGGGAACCGTGAACACGGTCACCGGGTGGATTCCCGGTTCGACCGGCGTCCGGCGGTGCGGCACACTGCGTGCGATGAACGGCATCGATCAGGCAGCGACGTGGGTGTCTGCCGCCCAGAACATCGTGGTGCTCAGCGGTGCGGGCCTGTCCACCGATTCGGGCATCCCCGACTTCCGTGGGCCCAACGGGTTGTGGACGCAGAACCCCGCGGCCGAGCGGGCGTCGACCCTGCAGCACTACCTGGCCGACCCGGCCTTGCGCGAGCTCGCCTGGCAGAGCCGGTTGACCGCCCCGGCATTCACTGCACGACCGAATGCCGGGCACCACGCGTTGGTGCAGCTCGAGCGCCGTGGTCGGTTGGCTGCGATCGTCACGCAGAACATCGATGGGCTGCATCAGGCGGCGGGTCACGACCCGGCGAAGGTGATCGAGGTGCATGGCACGGTGCTGTGGTCGCGGTGCTGGGGTTGCAGCGACCGGCGGCCGATGGCGCAGATGCTCGATCGGGTCCGTGCCGGCGAGGCCGACCCTGCCTGCGAGCGGTGCGGCGGCATCATCAAGAGCGACACCATCCTGTTCGGCCAATCGCTGGTGCCGGACGTCATCGAGGCCGCAATGGTGGCCGCCGAGCGTTGCGATCTGCTCATCGCCGTCGGCTCCACGCTGTCGGTGTTCCCGGCTGCCAACGTGGTGCCGCGGGCGAAGAGCGCCGGCGCGCGGGTGATCATCGTCAACGGCGAGACCACCAGGATGGACCGCTTCGCCGACTCGGTGCTGCTCGGTTCGCTCTCCGAGCTGCTGCCGGCGCTGTGCGACGCGGCGACGTGAGCGACCCGGTGACGAAAGACGACTGAACAGGTAGGCTTTCGCCCATGGCTACCTTTCGCGACCTTCTCACTGCCGCCAAGGCGCAGATCATCGAAGTCGACACCGCTGCTGCCGCCGACCTCATTGCCGGGGGAGCAGTCGTGCTCGACGTGCGCGAGCCCGACGAGTACGACCAGGGTGCACTGCCCGACGCCATCCACATCCCTCGCGGCCATCTCGAGGCACAGGTGGAAGGCAAGGTGCTCGACAAGCACGCGCAGGTCGTCGTGTACTGCGCCGGCGGTGTGCGCAGCGCATTCGCGGCAAAGACCCTCGCCGAGCTGGGCTACACCGACGTGGTCTCGGTGGCCGGCGGCTTCGGCAAGTGGAAGGACGAAGGCCGTGCCTGGCGCACGCCCGTCACCCTCACCGCCGAGCAGCGCAACCGCTACCAGCGTCACCTGCTGCTGCCCGAGGTGGGCACTGCCGGCCAGGCGAAGCTGCTGGCCAGCAAGGTGCTGATGCTGGGTGCCGGCGGGCTCGGTTCGCCATCCGCGATGTACCTTGCCGCCGCCGGCGTGGGCACCATCGGCATCGTCGACATGGACGAAGTGGACGCCAGCAACCTGCAGCGCCAGATCCTGCACAACATGGATCGCGTCGGTGATCGCAAGGTCGACAGCGCGAAGAAGACCCTCACGCTGCTGAACCCCGACGTCGACGTGGTCACCTACGACACCCGTCTCGATGCGTCCAACATCATGCAGATCATCGAGGGCTACGACGTCATCGTCGATGGCGCCGACAACTTCCCCAGCCGCTACCTGCTCAACGACGCAAGCGTGAAGCTGGGCATCCCGGTGGTGCACGGCAGCATCTTCCGCTTCGAGGGCATGGTCAGCGTGTTCCACCCGCTGCAGGGCCCCACCTACCGCGACATGGTGCCCGAGCCGCCGCCCGCCGAGCTGGCGCCCAGCTGCGCGGAGGCAGGCGTGCTGGGTGTGCTGCCCGGCATCGTGGGCAGCATCCAGGCGCTCGAGGTCATCAAGCTGCTGCTCGGGCTCGGCGAAGGCCTGGTCGGGCGCATCCTGTCGGTCGACACCACCGACATGAGCTTCCGCACCTTCAACCTGCGCCCCGACCCGGCCAACCAGGTCACCTACGCGAACCGCGATCGCATCATCGTGCAAGAGCTGGAGGGCCTGTGCGCCCCCGGCCTCGCGCACTGACCCGCCCCAACGCCGCGCCACCCCACCGCCTTTACGCAAAGGCTGTCGGGGCGTGACCTCGAAGTGTGAGTCCGAAGTCTTGACACAAAGGTCGACGCCGACCCGTTCGTCGCGTCTGTCGCGCCAGTCGCGGCTGTTGCTAGCTCGGCACCTCATCGAGGGTCGGTGCCAGCTCGTCGCGCTCCTGCAGCAGCACGCCGGCGATCACGAGTGCGGCGCCGAAGAGATCGGCCATCGACGGTCGCTGACCGAGTGCGATGAACCCGAGCGCCATCGCCGACACCGGGAGCAACGCCAGCAGCACAGCGAACCGGCGGACAGGGATGCGGCGCATCACCACCTGGTCGATGCCGTAGCCGATGGCCGACGACAGTGCGCCGACCGCGACGCACATCAACAGCAGGCGGCCGTCGCTGAAAACCACGCCACTGCCGACGATGCCGAACGGCAGGATCGTGAGCGAGCCGATGGCCAAGCCCAGGCCGAGCCCGGCCATGCCCCGTTCGAGGTGGGCGACTCGGCGCCCGAGGATGATGTACACGGCCCACATCGCCGAGGCGGCGAAGATGAAGAAGATGCCCCACGGCTCGCCGCCGATCTCCACACCGGAGAGCGTGACCACGCCGAGCGCGGCCAGCGCCAACGCGACCGAGTTGCGGGCGCTACGTGTGAACGCGGCAGCGACTGCGATGGGGCCGATGAACTCGATCACCACGCTCTTGCCCAGCGGCAGCCGGTCGAGTGCGAGGTAGAAGAACAGGTTCATCACGGCGGTCGCGATGCCGAAGAACGCCGCACTGCGCAGCTCGGTCCGCGTCCAGCCGCTGCGCACCTGACGCCACGATACGGCGATCAGGAGGAGCGCCGCCGACAGCACACGGAGCCAGGCAACCGTGGCCGGCCGCACCTCCTCGAACAGGTTGACGGCCACCACGGCGCCCGTGTACTGCGAGATGCCGGCGATCGCGAACAGTGCCTCGGGTGAGGCGGTGCGAACGAACTCGGTGGGGGAGCGCATGGTGCCGGCGTGACGAATTGGGCGAGCTGCGCCGTGCCAATCCCGTCGTGTCAGTGTTGCAGTCGAGTCGTGTCAGTCGAACAGGTCGGGGTCGGTGCGGCAGATCTCCTGCCACAACGGCTGGAAGCTCAACCAGCCGGCGATCGGGAAGCCGGTCTGCTGCTGGGTGTACTCGGCGCTCTCGTGGTCGATCAGCTTGGGGGTGCCCGCGGCCATCGCCAGCAGCTGCGCCTGGCAGCTGCGGTCCATGCTGAGGAACCAGAAGGCGGCCTCGTCGACGGTCTGGCCGACGGTGAACAGCCCGTGGTTCTGGTGAATGGCCGCCTTGCCGGTGGGGAAGTGGGTGGCCAGTTCCTTGCCGGCCTCGATGTCGAACACCACCTTGCCGCCCTGCGCCTGGATGACGGTGTGGTCGTTGTAGAAGATGCACGCATCCTGCGTGATGGGGTCGAGCGGGATGCCCAACGAGCTGAACGCCTTGCCGTGCACGCTGTGGCTGTGGGCGGCAGCGACGATGTCGGGGCGGGCTTCGTGCACGGCGGAGTGGATGACGAACGCCGCCCTGTTCACCGGGTACTTGCCATAGATGACGTTGCCGCTGTGGTCGACAAGGATGAGGTCGCTCACCTTCACGTGGCGGAAGCTGATCGCGAACGGGTTCACCCAGAAGTACTCGGGGAACTCGGGGTCGCGCACGGTGATGTGCCCGGCCACGCCCTCGCCGAACCCGACACGACCGAAGATGCGCAGCGCGCCGGCCAGCTTCTGCTTGCGGTGCAACCGCTCCTCCTCCAGCGTGGCGAAAGGAGCGGGCAGCGCCAGGTTCACGTCTTTGGGGGTGAGCTCCACCCCGTCGATCATGCGAACACCGGATTCGGTAACAGTCATGGCGGCCACAATACGCCCAGTGGGAAGATGCACGTGAGGTGAGCCCGTACATCTGGCGCGAACGGTACCGGGCATGATGGGTCGATGAATCGCCAGATCGCGCCTGCTTCGATTGCTCCGCCTGCCGCCAACTACGCCCATGCGGTGATCAGCGAGCACTCGGCGCGCTGGCTGCACACCAGCGGTGTGGTGCCGATCCAGCCTGACGGAACGGTGCCAGCGACCATCGAAGCGCAGGCGGAAGTGGTGTGGATCAACCTGCTGGCCATCCTGCGCGAGGCAGGAATGGAAGCGCACGACGTGGTGAGCGTCACCACCTACGTGGTGGCCGAGCAGTTGCCGTCGCTGAGCATCGTGATGGGTGCCCGCGACCGGGCCCTGGCGGGCCATCGCGTTGCCAGCACGTTGGTCACGGTGCCCGCGCTCGCCCGCCCGGAGTGGAAGATGGAGATCGCCCTCGTCGCTGCCCGATAGCCGCTCGGTGCAATAGGATTTCTCCATGGCCGTGAGCGCTGAGGACCGTCGCCGATGGGATCGGCAAGTCGAGGCGCTCCGTCTTGCCGACAACGACGAGGAAGGCACGCTCGAAGTGCGTGCTGCCACTCTCGAGATGGTGAACCGTCGCCGCGTGGCTCATGGCCGGCCCGAGCTCAACACGGAAGGGGAGCTGCACCGCCGTGCCCGAACCCTCGGACTACTGGTCGACGTTCCAACAGCGCCTCGCTGAGCTCGGCTGCGAACCAGTGCTGATCGGCGCACTGGCTGCGCTCGAGTATCGCCTGACGCCGCGGTTCACCACGGATGTCGACTTTCTGGTGAGGTCGCTGGATGGCGTCGTCGCTGCGTTCGAAGCCGAGGGCTACACGGTGCAGGCGATGGCCGAGCCAGGAGGTGAACCGTACGTCGTGTTCATCCGTGGCAAAGGCGTGGCGGTCGACGCGCTCCTCGTCGAGACCGACTATCAAGCGGCGGCGCATCGTCGCGCCGTGAACAAGCTGCTCACGGTCGAGGACGTCATCGTCCACAAGCTCATTGCGTGGCGGGCGAAGGACCAAGACGACATCGCGTCGATTCTCGCCGCGGCGCCGTTGCTCGATGCGGGGTACATCCAACGGTGGGCGACCGAGTGGCAGGTCAGCGATCGATGGGCAGAGAGCAAGCAGCGTTGGATGGGCAGCTGAGCAATCAGGTTGCGGTGAACGGGTCCCAGGCAGGCGGCGCAACTTCGAGAAAGCGGCGAACGTGCAGCAGGAATGCTTCGGGCGTCAGGCCGCTCTCATGACCATCGAACAGCTCGAGTCGTGGCGTGAGCGCACCTGGGGCTCCGGCACGCCAGCGTGCGGAGCCGGGCTCCAGGGTGTCGAGCTCTGCTGCCAGCACTCGTAGGTCCGGGCGCGGGAGCACCGGTCGCGAGACCAGCATCACCCACGACTCGTAGCGCAGTTCGAGGTGGTACCTGCTGCCTTGCACCACTGCCACGCGCAGGCACTCGGTCGCGTTGTTGATGGCCATCGGGTGCAGCGTGCTCGATTCGACTCGCGTGAATCGGTGCGTGGTTCGTGGTGCCCACTCGGCGGGAACCGTGACCACGGCGAGGTCGACATCACGATGCTCGGTGACTCGCACAGCGCCGCCGGCGATGGCCTCGATGCTGCGCGTGAGGTGAGCGTCCTCGTCGCCCCACAGGTGTCGCCACTCCTGCGGGCGGTCGACGATCTCAGCGAACTGCGGCAGCGCCCATTGGTACAGGGAGCCGCAGCGCTGCGGATACGGCGCAGCAAGGGACTGGGCCGGAACTGGCGACATGACGTCGTCGTCGAGAGCGGCGAGGATCATCGCAATGCGTGCAGCCTCACGGGATGCGAAGGTGCCGAAGTCGCCGGCGCGAGCGACGTCGATGAGCAACTCGCGTCGAGGCAGCGCCAGTGCGGGCCACAACAGCGCGAACGCGCTGACAATGCCGTCTTGATCGAAGTGGTTGTTGGTGACCGCCTCGACACCCGCGAACCGCTCCGGTTCTGAAAGGGCACGGAACGCGATTTGAGCGGAGAGGTCGTCGCGCAGTTCGGGTGGTGTGGGGCTGCCCGGCCAGTGCGACAACGTGAGCACGGTGTCGGCGTTCGGCGAGCCATCGACCACCACGTTGGGGATGCCCGCAATCGCATGCTCGGGTACGAAGCGCAGCGTGGACACCGCCGCCACCATAACCGCCCGGAGCCGAGCGGCGGCCGGGGCCCGGACATCCGGCTCGACGCTGTCGCGAGCGCTCGCCTTCGCCGCCGGCGTGTTGCTTGGTAGCTTGCGTCATGCCGCGTAACCCAGTGCAAGCACTCCTCAACCAGGCCAGGTACCTGGTCCTCATCGCTGTGGCGGGCCTGACAGTGCTGAGCGTTGCCACCTTCGCCTGGGCCATCGCCAAGACGGTGAAGCTCTTCGGTGCGCTGCTCGATGGTGGTTGGAGAGGCGATGTTGCGCTGGTCGACCTGCTCGGCGTGATCGAGATGTACCTGCTGGCGATCGTGCAGCTGATCGTCGCGATCGGGTTGTACGAGCTCTTCGTCGGCGACCTCGATGTGCCCAACTGGCTCGAGGTCACCTCGCTCGACGATCTCAAGAAGTCGATCGTTGATGTGCTCGTCGTCTTCCTGGGGGTGAAGGGCATCGAGGGCCTCGTGGAGGCGGAACGCCCGCTCGATGCGCTGATGCTCGTCGGGGCGACCGCGGCGTTGATCGTGGCACTGTCGTTGTTCCGCATGGTGACTGCCCGTGCCAAGGTCGACAAACCGGCGCCCGACTGACGGAACCTGTTGGCGGGTGCCGAGCGCCGTGAAGCATCGCCGCTGATACCGGGCGGGGGTGACCGCCAGCCGAGCACCGACCGGGCGTTGCGTCGATGGCCGGCAGCCCGCACGTGCGACCTACGCTGGCCAACGATGAGCGACGACAAGCGAACCGACCCGGGCATCCACACCGACTCGGGCATCGAAGTGAAGGCCCTGTACGACGCCTCCGATCTGGCGGGCTGGGACCCCGCGACCCAGCTCGGTGCGCCCGGCAAGCCGCCCTACACCCGTGGCGTGTACCCCACGATGTACCGCGGCAAGTTGTGGACGATGCGGCAGTACGCCGGCTTCGGCACCGCCGCCAGCACCAACGAGCGGTTCAAGTTCCTGCTCGAAGCCGGCCAGACCGGGCTGAGCTGTGCGTTCGACCTGCCCACGCAGATGGGCTACGACAGCGACCACCCGCGTGCCGAGGGCGAGGTCGGCAAAGTCGGCGTGGCCATCTCGTGCATGGCCGACATGCGCCAGCTGCTGGCCGACCTGCCGCTCGACAAGGTGAGCACCAGCATGACCATCAACTCCACCGGCGCGATCCTGCTGCTGATGTACGAGCTGGTGGCCGAAGAGCAGGGCGTGCCGGCCGGAGCGATCAGCGGCACCATCCAGAACGACCTGCTCAAGGAGTACATCGCCCGCGGCACGTACATCTACCCGCCGAAGCCCAGCATGCGAGTCATCACCAACATCTTCGAGTACTGCGCAGCGCACGTGCCGAAGTGGAACACCATCAGCATCAGCGGCTACCACATCCGCGAAGCCGGCAGCACGGCGGTGCAGGAGATCGCGTTCACCATCGCCAACGGCATCGCGTACGTCGATGCCGCCATCGCGGCCGGCCTCGATGTCGATGCGTTCGCGCCGCGGCTCAGCTTCTTCTGGAACGCGCACAACAACTTCTTCGAAGAGGTCGCCAAGTTCCGGGCGTCGCGCCGCATCTGGTACAAGCTGATGACCGAGCGCTACGGCGCGAAGAAGGAATCCAGCAAGCTGTTGCGCTTCCACGCGCAGGTCGGTGGCAGCACGCTCACTGCACAGCAGCCGGAGAACAACATCGTGCGTGTCGCCGTGCAGAGCATGGCGGCGGTGATGGGTGGCACCCAGAGCCTGCACACCAACGGCTACGACGAGGCGCTGAGCCTGCCCACCGAGCGCGCCGCCCGCATTGCGCTGCGCACGCAGCAGATCATCGGCTACGAGAGCGGCATCGCCGACACTCCCGACCCGTTGGCGGGCAGCTACTTCGTGGAGACGCTCACCGACGAGATCGAGCGCCTTGCCTGGGAGTACATCACTCGCATCGACGAGATGGGTGGGGCCGTGGAGGCGATCGAAGTCGGGTTCCAGCAGGACGAGATCGAGCAGGCCGCCTACGACTACACGAAGAGCATCGACAACGACGAGCGGGTGATCGTCGGCCTCAACCGGTTCACGGTCGACAACGAGCCCGAGTTCGTGATCGCTCCCGGCGACCCGTCGCTCGAGCAGGGGCAAGTGGCCAACCTCACCGCCTACAAGGCCAACCGCGATCATGCGTTGGTGAAGGCGCGACTGGCCGAGGTCACCGAAGCCGCGTTGCGGGTCATGCGCGCGGCGGGGGCGCGGTCCGGGGTGGGATTTACCGTTGAATACGGCGGAGCCATCGGCCTGCCGGCGGTGGCCGCGAGCGGGCGATGCCTCACCGACGAGGTGTCGGCATTTTGTCGATCAATATTTGCGCGTGGCGGCGCGATCCTGGCT
>ERZ1026796.971-NODE-971-length-20699-cov-2.365886_pt1 | contig 20699 bp, 16 predicted proteins | sample MGYA00520874_ERZ1026796 | MGnify/ENA primary metagenome ERZ1026796 (study PRJEB33270, sample SAMEA104284474) | anaerobic digester metagenome | biome: Anaerobic digester microbiome; feature: mesophilic sludge digester; material: Anaerobic digester biomass | place...
AGGCAATCCGATCGCACTGATCTGGGTTGTAACCCATTTCTTGCAAATAGGGGAGCAATTTAGGTAAGTCGGCGATGGAATTGAGCTCGATCGGCGTGGATTGCAAGCCAAAACCGCCGTCAAAATCCGTGCCGATGCCAACGTGATCAGCATCGCCAGCCAACTGGCAAATATAATCGGCTTGCTCTGCGACCATACGTAGGCTTATCCGCTCGCGCCCGCCGCTATCTTTCCAACCAAACTTGAGGAAGTTATTATAGGGAACAACGCCTATTACCACGTCGCGTTCAAGCATCGCCTGGATCAAATCATCTTCTAATAAACGGTTGCCCTGGTAATTCTCTACCAGACGGCTAGCATTGGCGTGACTGGTGATAATCCTACCTGGATAGCGTTCCAACGCTTGGAAAGCAGCTTGCCGATCCATGTGAGCAAGGTCGAGGATAAAACCGATTTCAGCCATAGCATCGAGTAAATCATTGCCTTCGGCAGTAAGCGGCCCAGGGGCATGAGTTCCGCCGGTATAGCGGTTGCCGCTCCAAGCGAGTCCGATAATTCTTAAGCCGGCTTCCCACCACTGTGGGAGTTCATCACAGGAGAGGATGCCCTCTGCGCCTTCCATCAAAGGCACCAACCCGACTGGATGAGACTTTTGGGTGTCATCTTTTTCTTCCCAGTCTTGCAAGTGGGCTTGCAGCTGCTGCCGCGAAAGCACTAAGCGAAAAGCTTGGGGGTGATTCTCACAGAGCTGGTGATAGATCCCAAGCTGGTTCCAATAAAGATGGTTGGCTTCGAGCACGGTGTGATAAACCGGAGCAAGCGCTGGTTCTTGAGCACCAGCGCGCGCAGGACCAGCAAAAAGCGTGCTCAATACGAGCCGTACCTCAGCTTGGTTATATTCTGGCAAACCCAGCATTGTATCCCCATTAAAAGCGGGAATGGATGTGCTGGCTTCTAATTGGCGGGTTTCGAAAGCGGAACGGGTATAGTCGCGCTGGAATGTCACTATATTCCAGGCGATATCTTCATGGGCATCGATGAACCAGGTCATAGGAATAAAAAAAGCGCTGGAAACGGTTTGTTTCCAGCGCTAATTAAGGTTTTATGCTTCCTCTTTATCTTCGGTTTCTTGTGTTTCGTCAGTTTCAGCTGCCTGTTGATCAGCAGCCTCTTCCGTTTGTGCTTCTTCTTCAGCCTGTTGGACTTCTTGGGTTTCAGCTGGAGCTGCTTCACTTTCAGCAACTTCTTCGGTGGGTTGTTCCTCTACTGCTGGAATTGTGCCCACAATATCCCCTAAAGTTTCCTCCTGGGAAGAAGTGGAAACATCCAAGTCTTTAGCTAAGGCTTTCCAGTCCTGGTCAACATATTGGGCTGAATCCACGCGGCGCAGGCTTAAACCGATACGGTGTTCGTCCTCTTCGATGCGCAGAATCCTTAAGGCGACATGGTCTCCTACTTTTAGGACTTCTTTCGGATGTTCAACGCGTTTTTCGCTGATTTCAGAAATATGGATTAAGCCTTCCAGCTCACCTGGGACGTCCAATCGGGCAAAGGCGCCAAAATTCGTCAGGCGGGTAATTTCACCTTCAACCAGTTGACCGACCTTGAGGTGAGAAACTTGGCTAGTCCAGGGGTCTTCCTGCAATTGCCGCATCGAGAGACCAATGCGCTTGCGGTCGCGGTCAATGCTGATTATTTTGACTTTGACTTCATCGCCAACTTTGAGCACTTCCTTAGGATTGTCGATGTGATCGTATGTGATTTCGGAGATATGCACTAAGCCATCAGCTCCGCCAATATTGACGAAGGCGCCGAAATCAGCCAAGCTTGTAACCCGACCAGTACGAACATCGCCCTCTTGGAGGTTATCAAGAACTTTATCTCGGATCATATCGCGGGTTTCGCCGCTGGCAGCACGTTCACTTAAAATCAGACGGTGGCGTTCTCTATCCACTTCAATGACGCAGCACTCAATTTTCTCGCCAACCATTGATTTGTACTTCTCTTCAGGGGTACTGCCAGTAATTTCGAGCTTACGGCTTAAGGAAAGCTGTGAGGCGGGGATAAAACCGCGAATAGTGCTCAAAGGCACGATGAGCCCGCCTTTGTTGTACCCAACAATTTCTGATTCAAAGCTTTCGCCGGATTTAAGCAAATCTTCAGCATCTAGCCAACTTTGCTCTTCAACGGCACGGATGAATGAGAGGACGAGGTTGCCGTTTTGGTCTTCTGGAGTGACCACATAAACCGGGATCGCCTTTCCAACCTCTAATGTTTCTAATATTTCTTGTGGGATACCTTCGTACTCTTTTCCAGAAATAACACCTTCGGATTTGGCACCAACGCTGACCAAGATTTGGCCTTCGGAGATGCTGGCGATAATACCATCACGAATTTCCCCTGCTTTGGGGAAGTCGATCATGAAATTAGAATCGAGCAATTCCTCCATTTTATCCATGGACTGCGATTCGCTCTCTTCTAAATTCTCAGCCTTACTTTCGTCATCATAATCACTCATGAACAAATAACTCCACGTCAAATTTGATGGTGATTATAGTTTAATCACCTTAAATTTGCAACCTAAACCAGTAAATTGCGGCAACCGAAATTCACTCCTTTGAAAAGAGAAATGCAACATTTTACTCTTGGTTAACTGGCCCGTACTTACCGTAATCTAACACCTCGCGCACCCCCGTTTGTGGGTCAGGTGGTCCGACGATGCCTTTCTCCTCCAACGATTCAATGATGCGTGCAGCGCGAGTATAACCAATCCGCAATTTACGTTGAAGCATTGATACGGAAGCACGCCCTTCATTGCGGATGATCTTTAAAGCTTCATTGGTAATAGGGTCTGCATCGCTTTCATCAGTATCCTTTTCTAACTCCTGCCATAGTGGCTGTTGAACGAGCGTAGGGTTAACTAAGGGAGGATGGCTTTCAGACGCGAATACTGCGATATCTGGACGTTCTTCACCAGAAAGCTGGGCTGCTTGTTGGCGCCAAAATTCAGTCAGCCGGCTGATTTCAGCATCAGAAACGAATGTGCCTTGTAACCGCACGGGAGCAGCAGAATCAGGTGCTAAAAAGAGCATGTCCCCTTTGCTGAGCAAGCGTTCAGCGCCAGGTTGGTCGAGGATAACGCGGCTATCCACACTGGAAGCGACAGCAAAAGCAATTCGTGCGGGGAAGTTTGCTTTAATTAAACCAGTAATGATATCCGCAGAAGGACGTTGGGTTGAAAGAATCAGATGAATGCCTGTAGCGCGGGCTAATTGTGCCAGGCGGGTAAGCGCGCGTTCGGTCTCATCGGGGGCGAGCATCATCAAATCAGCCAGCTCGTCAATGACGACCAATAGGAAGGGTAAGGTTTTCCCTCCCTCAGCGGCTTTCAGCTGGTTGTATTCCACCAGATTGCGTACGCCCGTCTCAGCAAACATGCGGTAACGCAAGTCCATTTCGCGCAGCATCCATTGCAAAGCGCCGACTACTTTTTCTGCATCTACAATGACGGGAGCTAGCAGATGAGGAATGCCGTTATAGCTGGTAAGCTCCACGCGCTTAGGATCCACAAGCACAAAGCGGATTTGGTCCGGCGTGAGTGTGAGCAGATAACTCGCTAAAATGGCATTGACACACACTGACTTGCCCGAGTTGGTGGTGCCGGCGATCAGGAGGTGCGGCATATCCGCTAAGCTGGCTGTAAAAGGCTGACCGGCGACGTTTTTGCCCAGGGCAAATTTGAGTGGGTCAGGGTTGGTAGCAAAGGAAGGACTTTGCACAATTTCCAGAAGTGAAACTAGCTCAGTTTTTTGGTTTGGTACTTCGATGCCGACGTAGCCCTTGCCCGGTACCGGCGCTTGAATGCGGATGCGCGATGCCTTGAGCGCCATGGCGAGGTCATCCGCTAAGTGCACGATGTTACTGACCCGCACCCGCGTTTTGCCGTTGCGGCTTTCAATATAGTCTGGCTCCACGCCAAAGAGGGTAATCGCTGGACCGCGGCGAATTTCAACTACATGGACAGGTGTGTTGAACGAACGCAAGGTCTCCTCGATGACGCGAGCGCGATCGTGATCGTTTTCGCTATCCGGTGTGGCGACGGTCACCGGTGCCAAGATGTCTTCAGGGTTAGGCAGAACCCATGGGTGAGCGCGTTGAGAGGCAGGCATCAATGGGGTAGATGGAGCTGATTGTGAAGGTTGGTTACTCCCATTTCGGGGTGCTGCAACCTCCTCTGAAGCTGCAGGTACGGGTTCAGTCGTTGCTTGCAGGGCAGCTTTGCGGGCAGCTTGCTTGCTCTTCAGGCGGGAAATTTGGTTGTGCATAGCTTTGAAAGCTTTACTTACTCCGCTGGTTACCTCAGCCATAGAAAGATCAATGAGCAGAATAAGGGCAATTAGCAGCCAAGCAATTAACCAAATCAATGCGCCAGGTGCTCCAAACCAGCGTGTAAGGGTCGTCAGAAGGAAACTGCCAATTGCTCCGCCCCCAATTTGATCCTGCCCAGGTAGCCTATTGGCAAGCAGCTGAAACCATGCCAATAGATTGAAGAGGAATAGAGTCACCCCAATGAGGCGGGCAGGCGCGATTTTAGAGAACTTCTCCTGCTTTCGCAGAAAAAGGAACCAGGCGCTCCCGAAAAGCAACAAAATGGGTAAAAGAAATGCCCCCCAGCCAATACCCTTATATAAAACCCCTGCCCACCAGTTCGGCAAGGTCCCAGCGCTGGAGGTGAATAAACTAACCAGCGTCAGGATGGCAATGACAAGGAGAGTAATTCCGGAAATATTGTATTTTTGGTCTTTGGTAAGTGTAAAAACAGGCTGCGAGGTAGTTGCTGTTTTTGGTGTAGGTTTGCGGGAAGTGGAGCGGGAGGATTTGGCTGGTGTGGATTTACGCGTTGATGAACGGCTAGAAGACCTGGTACCACTTTTGCTTGTTTTTTTATTGGTTTTACTAGTTGATTTGGCGCGCCCTGCCATATCTTCTCCACCGAATGAAATTTGTAATCGGATTATAGCATGAAGGCTTCTTTGCGCCGTCGAGCTCTTGAGGTGAAACGCTGTGTCTTGTCAGGTTAGAAAGAGGCAAAAATTTTCTAAAAAACACTTGTTCGCACAAAGGTTGTAACGTGCCTTTTGAGTACCAACTCCGTGTTAAAATGCTCGCATGCCTTACGAAGCCGCCACTGGTTGGACGTTCCGCAAAATTCTGCGATTAGAGTTAGTGGTTGTTGCCATGCTCTTGCTGCTCACAAGCTCCAGCGCTGCGCTTTGGGATCCATTGGAAGCCTTACGCAAGTATTCGCGTAGTGTAGAGTTTGACTTCAGCGCTTGGACGGTGCAAGCCTTGATGGAGAAAGGCATCTCTGCTGCACTCAAAGTGGATAAGTTTCTTTCGGTTGAGCAGCAAAACATGCTGGTCGATGGCTACCTTCAACAAGTGGAGATTGTTAATCAGTTGAACACCAGCTTAGACGAAGCGGTTTCAGCGCCAGAGATGGCGAATCGAGATGAAAAAGTTGCTGAGCTGCAATCACAACTTACTGATGAAAAACAGTATCTTGCTGATTTGGCAACGATTGTGGAGGCTGTAGTTCAATCGCAAACTGAGCGTACCTTAGCGGAAATGGGTTTTAGCTGGGGCGGTCAAGTGTTTCCGCCAGTGCTTTATAAGATTTCGGATCTACCGCTTAATTTGATCGTCTCACCCCGCACAGAAATACGTACAGTCTTGAGCCTTAATTTACTCCCCGGGTTGGATACTTTGCAAAAGGAAGCGATTGAGGAGGGAATTTATACAGAATTTGATTATTCTGCCTTGGTGGAACCGATTGGCGGACTGAGTGCTTACCCTACTATGGTGATGCAAACGACAAGTTTCAGCTGGCTGATTGAAACCGTCGCGCACGAGTGGATGCACAATTATCTATTCTTCCACCCCTTAGGTTTGCGTTATGATGTGAACCCTCAAATGCGGACGATCAATGAAACCGTGGCAAGCTTAGCTGGTACGGAAATTGGTAATACGGTGCTGAAGGCAAGCTTTCCCGATAAACTGCCGCCGCCTGCTGCCCCGAAAATGCGCTCGAAATTGCAAGAGCCTGGCGCGGAAGCTACTGTGGTTTTTGATTTTCGCGCAGAGATGCGCCAGACGCGTTTGCGCGTCGATGAATTACTTGCTGCTGGTAAGATAAATGAAGCTGAACAATATATGGAAATGCGCCGGCAATTCTTCTGGGAGCACGGCTACCATATTCGTAAAATCAACCAGGCATATTTTGCTTTTTATGGCTCTTATAACGACCAGCCTGGTGGTGGCGCAGCTGGCGCAGATCCCGTTGGACCGGCAGTACGGAAGCTTTGGGCTGAAAGCCGAACATTTAAGGAGTTTATTGAAAAGGTGCGCACTGTGCGCTCTTATGCTGATTTGCTCGAGCTCCTGGAGCAGCCTAACTAGACTAAAGGGATTCTTTTGCGAAGGGATTACACGTCGCCCAAATCAGCGGGTTCATCAGGAAGAGAATTGGCAATCTCTTCAGGGTTTTCGCCACGCTCTAAGCGCTCAACCACATCATCAAATTCTGGGCCAAGCTCTTCTCCCGTTTCATAACTCAACTCGCGCATCATCCGCCCCAATTTGCGTGGATCTTGCTCCAAATCCTCTAACATTTGATCGTCATCCAAGTTTTCTAAGCTGATTGAATTGCCACGGCTGATGCGCACCCGCCGAATCAGGCGCGTCAGGTTCTCAGAATTGCAATGTGGGCAGCTGACTTTTTTCTGGTCAAACTCGGCATAAGTTAGAAAGACTTCAAAGCGTTTGTGGCAATTATTACATCGAAAATCATAATAGGGCATACAACCACCTCGATAATGATTTTCCTCAATTATAATACCCGAGATACTCAGGCAACCTCGGTGTAGCTAGCCGAGGCTTAATGGCCTGAGTGCCAAACTACCCGAAGGGTAAAGTGCCCGAAGGGTAGAGTACCCGAAGGGTAGAGTACCCGAAGGGTATAATTATGGCATAAATCTATAGCTAATTGGATGGCAATATGACCGAAAAAAGCGCTTATTTTGGATCAGTACCTTTTTCACCCCTATTACTGGTTATTTCTGGCCCTTCAGGCATCGGTAAGGATGCTGTGGTGCAGGCATTGCGTACCAGATATAGTAACCAGCACTTTGTTATTACCATGACTTCACGGCCACCCCGCCCCTGCGAGAAAAATGGCGTTGATTATTTTTTTGTATCTCGTGAAGAATTCGAACACTTAGTTGCTACGGGTGAGCTGCTCGAGCATGCTAAGGTCTACTCGGACTATAAAGGTATCCCTCGCAGGCAAGTTAAGGAAGCGCTAGAATCCGGCAAAGACGTAATTATGCGCTTAGATGTGCAAGGTGCCATGACGATTCGTTCACTTTGCCCAGAAGCGGTTTTGATCTTTCTTACCGCCAGCTCGCGTGAAGAATGGATTAACCGCTTAGCTTCACGCTGCAGCGAATCACCAGAAGAATTTGAGCTGCGCGTGCGCACAGCAGAGCAGGAATTCAGCCATTTAGATATATTTGACTACATCGTGGTCAATGCTGAAGATAAGCTCGAGCAGACTGTTGACATAATTCAAGATATTATTACTGCTGAACATCATCGTGTTCACCCTCGCCAGGTAACCTTATGAACGAACAAACTCCAGAAACACCAACACCAACCGCGCAACCGGCACCGATGGCTGTGCGTCTGAATGCAGTAAAGCCGAAAGCAACCTTTATCCTGATGGGTGTGATTGCGGTCTTCTACCTGTTGCAGGTATTATCGGAGCGTTACCTTGGTTTTGACCTGTTGTTCTTATACCTTGGTAAAATCCAGCAGCCCATCTTAGCTGGTCAAGTTTGGCGCCTGATTACACCCGCTTTTCTCCATGGGTCGCTGCTGCATTTAGCTTCGAATTTATATGCACTCTATGTCTTAGGAGTGCAATTAGAGGGTATCTACGGGCATAAGCGCTTTTTGCTCCTGTTTTTTATTGCTGCATTTGGTGGGAACGTGCTTTCGTTTGTGCTTACGCCGGCAGCCTCTCTAGGGGCGTCCACAGCTATTTTCGGATTGCTGGCTGCTGAAATTATCTTTGTAGTTCAAAACAAGCGTTATTTAGGCGGGCGCTCGCGCGGCTTACTTTTCAACCTGATTTTTATCTTGCTGTTGAACTTGTCCATTGGATTTAATCCGGCACTAAATATCGATTATTTTGGGCATTTAGGCGGGTTAATCGCTGGCGGTTTATTTGCTTTCCTTGCAGGACCAAAATGGCAATTGGAGTGGACCGAATTCCAGCCAGAACTGAAGGACACGCGTGCAAAGCGAGATATTCAAATGGCTACGGTGATTGTCTTTTTAGGTTTCTGCCTGATCGCTGTGATTCCTTTTATCTTTGGATAAGCTTGCGCGTTTCGATCAGATGCAGGATGCGTTGGATTATGGGGGCAGGGTCTTGCGCATAGGTATGCAGGATTAAATCAGCGTCCCCCGGTTTGAAGTGCGCGGTACTCGCAAAACCAACACTCACCATGCCGGCAGCTTTAGCCGCATTGACTCCATGATAGGAATCCTCGAACACTACGCAACACTCAGGGGGGACACCTAATATTCTTGCTGCACGCAGGAAGATATCTGGAGCTGGCTTGCTGGGGAGGTCCTCGCCTGAAACCAATGTGTCAAAGTAATGCCGAATTCCAAAAGCATCAACCACTTTCTCAATATTTTCCATATTAGCGGAGGACGCAATAGCTTGCTTGGCACCGTGATCCGCAAAATAGGCGAACCAATCGTTAACGCCCGGGAAAAGCCGCGCTTTCGTGGATAGTTGCTGACGAAAAAGCTCTTCCTTATGGTTGGCAATCTGTGTGTAAGTTGAGTCGTCAGGTTCGTATCCTAAGTAAATCGGCACGGTCTCACGATTGTTGGCGCCAAAATGGGAGCGAAAGATTTCCTGGTTAAAGGTAATATCGCGCCCTGCAAAAGTCTCTTGCCAGGTTTCATAATGTAATTCGAAGGTGTCCAGGATGGTTCCATCCATATCCCATAAAATTGCCAAATCACTGATTTCCAAAATTCACCTCAAGGTTAAATAGTAGCCCTATTATAACTACCCAGGCTTGTAATTACGGTTTTTAGTACCGGTTTGGTTTTACTTGCATAGGGTTACTACCCGGCTCGCTATGATAAAATCACACCTCGAGATTATGCTGATTAGTTTGATGATGAGGACGCGTTGGATTTATTGGCACACGTGCTTACAGTAGATACAAAATGGACATCCAGGCTGGTGCTCTCAGCCGATGCTAAGCTTCTCCAGAGTGTGATGAAGTTCATCAGTCATTCCTGTGATTCGTGGTATTGGCTGATTGGTCTAGGCTTGGTCTGGTTGCTAGGCGAGTCAGAAATGCGCCTTCAGGCAGCTTTTTGGGCTTGTGCAATCTTGGGCATGGCAGGGGTGGTATTTCTGATTAAAGCGCTTTTCCACCGTCCGCGGCCTGAAGGTGAGTGGGGCAAAATCTATCGCATCGCTGATCCGCATTCATTCCCTTCAGGGCACGCAGCCCGCGCGATGATGTTAGCTGTGCTCTCAACGCAATCGGGCTCTGTTTGGGTGATCGCCTGCTTTATCCTTTGGGCTCTTTTAGTTGGTCTTTCTCGTATTGCGCTCAAGCTGCATTATCTTTTAGATGTTGTTGCCGGCTGGTTATTAGGCATAGCAGGCGGATTGCTTGCTTTGCAGCTTTACCCATGGTTCACACAAATCATAAAGGCTTTGCTGAACTAACCCACAGCAAAGCCTTTTATCGATCTTCAAGTAATAAAACTAGGCGAGAATCACTGCGCTCATCGAAGGTAGCGTAAGGCTGCTAATTTTACCGGATTGGATGGTGACCTGTGTGGAGCCTAACTGATCCTGTAATACGGTTCCATCGGGAATAAGCTCCTTCAGTTCAATATCCAAAGTTTGTGAGCTGCTTTCCAGATTTATCGCCACGATTACGCTATCATGCTCATCTTGGCGCATATAGACCAGTAAATTTCCATTGGCAAGCAAGGGTTGATAAGTCCCTGTGCGCAATGCGGGAATGGCGTGACGCAGCAGAACTAACTCGCGGATTTTATCGTGAAGCTGCTGGTTCCACTCGCTTTTATCCCAGGGGAAGGCTTTACGGCAATCTGGATCACGCCCGCCGGTCAGTCCAATTTCATCGCCATAATAAATGCAAGGCGCACCGGGGTAAGTGAGCGTGAAGAGATAAGCAAGGTAAAGGCGTTGTACATCCTCGCGTACCAAGCTCAAGAAGCGGGGCATATCGTGGCTATCCAGAAGGTTGAGCTGTGCCTGGGCAAACTCGTTGGGGTAGATGGTCAGCAGTTGTTGTGTGCGTTGAGCAAACTTAGCTGCATCCATAGCTTCGGGTGTTGGTAAACCCATCATGCCCTTTGCTAGTTCGGCGTCAATATGGTTGCCGCCGAAGAAGGAAACGCAGGCGTGTGTGAGTTGATAGTTCATGACGCCATCAAACATATCGCCTGCTAACCAATGCTGCGCTTCGGAGGGAATCTCGCCAACGATGTATGCCTCTGGATTGGCTGTCTTGACCACCTCGCGGAACTCCCGCCAAAATTCGTCATCTTTAATTTCGAATGGAACATCTAAGCGCCAGCCATCCGCGCCTTGCTCAAGCCAATAGCGTGCCACGTTGAAGATAAACCTGCGCACCTGCGGGTTTGCGTGGTTGAATTGGGGCATCGGCGGATAATTCCACCAACAATCATAATTTGCCGAAGTGGAGTAGGCATTGAGCGGAAAACGGTGAATGTGGAACCAGTCAATATATGGGGATTTGGGACCAACTTCTAAGATGTGGTTGAATTGATAAAAGCCGCGCCCCACATGATTGAACACGCCATCCAAGACCACTCGGATGTTGCGCTTGTGAGCTTCCGTCAGTAGCTGTGTAAAAGCTTGATTGCCGCCCAGCAGTGGATCCACCTGGAAGTAATCGTGGGTGTTGTAGCGATGGTTGGAAGTCGCTTGAAAGATGGGGTTAAAGTAGATCGCATCAACGCCTAAATCTTCAAGATAATCCAGTTTCTCCTGAACGCCAATTAAATCGCCTCCTTTGAAGCCATCTGGAGTTGGTGCGCTTTCCCATGGTTCGAAATTGCCCGGTTTTTCCACACTCGCACTCCAAGCAAAACGATCGGGAAAGATTTGGTAGAAAACAGCATTTTTTACCCAATCAGGGGTATGGTTAAGTTCTGCTGACATAAATCTCCTTGATTACTATAATTTCTGGGTTTGCATTATACGATATTCGGGATGATTTTTCACGGAAAAGAATAACGATAAGCTCAAGTGTGGCCATTCATTACAACCTCATGCCCAACCTAAATGAAAGTCCAGCTTGACAAGCCTCTTTCATTTCGGATATGCTTAGCGATGGGAATGGTTAGGTCCCGGTGGACTTCCTGGTCTTCAAAATCAGTGTCGGGTCGCCTTGCGAGCCGGGGTGGGTTCGACTCCCATCCATTCCCGTTTTGATTCAAATGTTGAGGAAAATGCGTAAAAATCATTTCTCTAAAATCTTTTTTTTAGTACTGATGAGCTTTAGCTTGGCAGCTTGCCAAGGTGTACAACAATCTCCAACTCCAACCACAGTCGCATCTCAGCCGCAAACCACTGCAACACCAGCTATCCCTACGCCGACTGCTACATTAACTTCAACCCCCACGCCACCTTGGCCGACTATTGAGGCAGTCGACGAGAGTGCGCTGGCAGGCTTGGAACTCACGGTTTTGCATCCGTGGATAAATGAAGCGAAAACGAGCTTTGAAAGCTTGGTGGGGGAGTTCAATAACTCGAATGCCTGGGGAATAAACATTACACCGGTGGGTGCAGGCGGGCTCAAGGATGTGGGCGATCAGTTAGTGAGCAATGGAATGCAAACCAACCTTGCCATCGCTCAGGGGTACGACTTAGCTTTGCTAAACCCTACAGGTGAATTGGCTAACTTGGGGCCTTACCTGTACGACGTAGACTATGGCATCAGTTCCGAATATGCGCCTGATTCACCCTTTTATCAGCTCTCACCGTTAGCTACTTATCAAGAGTATTGGGGTTACTTACCAATTGCCTACCAACCAGGAGTACTGGTGTACAACCAAAGTTGGGCAGGCGAATTAGGATTTGACCAAGCACCCCGCTCGCCCGGAGAACTCGCTGCACAGATGCTACCCGCCGCTGCTGAAAAGCTACAAGATAACGATATTGACAATAACGGCACGGGTGGTATGTGGGTATCCCATTCTCCTATTGCTGCGCTAAGTTGGTACCGAGCTTTTTACGGCAAATTCGATCCAGCCAAGCCTGTGCTGAGTTTTAACAATCCAGCTGGCAGCCAAAGCTTTACTTTCCTCAAGCAGCTGTTTAGCGAAGATGGCTCCTGGGTTGGGCAGCAGGAGGTGCCGTACGCGTACTTTGCGACGCGCTTAGCGCTGGCTTATGAGGGCACCTTGGATGACATAATCATCCAGGAGGGCTACCAACAGCGCGCTGAATCTGTGGACCAATGGCTCTCCTTACCTTATCCCACACCAGATGGCACAGGCAGCCTCTCAATGGAGACAGTCTCCATAGGCATTGCAAAAGGGACGCCGGCGGAGCAGTTAGGCAGCTGGCTTTTTGCCCGCTGGCTGTTGACCGAAGAAGCACAAAATCGCTTGGTTCATATTCACGGCTATTGGCCAGTGACGGACGACCCGCAAGATGTGGCAGCGGACTATGCTGAAGCGCACCCAGCTTGGGCAAGTGCTTTATTGGATGACGTTAAGCTCACTCTTGCTCCGGAGGTTCAGCATTGGGCTTATGGACGCTTGATTTTGCAGGATGCTGTGCGCCGGATGTACGCGCTGGATGAAGAATACATCCCTACGGTATTGGAGATGTTGGATAGCACTTTGCAGGAACTGACGGGAGAGCACCTGAATGAACCATAAGCCAGTTGTGGAGATTTATTCTGATGGGGCTTGTAGTGGTAATCCAGGCCCAGGAGGCTGGGCAGCAGTAATTCTCATCAATGGCAAGCGCACTGAGCTCAGCGGCGGAGAGCAGCTGACAACCAACAACCGCATGGAGGTCTTGGCAGCGCTCAACGCCTTACGAGCACTCAAACAGCCATCCCAAGTTACTTTTTACACTGATTCCAGTTACCTGCTCAATGGTGCGACCGCTTGGCTGCCTGAATGGAAACAGCGGAATTGGAAGCGTAAAAAAGGCAAGTTAGCGAACATCGACCTATGGCAGGAGCTAGACCGTGCGTTAAGTGAGCATGAGGTGAAATGGGTTTGGGTGCGCGGGCATGCGGGTAACACCCTGAATGAGTACGTCGATCAAATGGCACGGGCTGCTATCCCACATCATTAATTCTCTAAAGACCACCTCTTTTAGCGTGTTTTGATATACTTTAGCATTATCTGATTAATCAAACGATTCTAGGATTTTCAATTTGGATAGTTATTTTAATGCTCGTGACGAGGCTTATCAGAGGTTCACGCGTGAACGCCAAGCGCTGTGGAATCGAATTGCTGCCAAAGAAGCGAAAAAGGTTCGCTGGAGCTCTTATTACCACCGCCGGCTGAATGCAACGTATCGCTCTATCATTCCGGCAAAGAGTACTGTCCTGGAGGTTGGTTGTGGCAGAGGCGATTTGCTAGCTTTTTTGGAGCCATCCGTCGGTGTGGGTGTGGACTTTTCTGAAAGTATGATTGAAGCAGCACAAGAAGCCCACCCGGAATGCGAGTTTATTTGTGTGGATGCGCATGCCCTGCCTGACCTCGGCAGGCAGTTTGACTTTATCGTCCTCTCGGACTTGGTCAATGACGTTTGGGATGTGCAGACCGTTTTGACACAGCTAAAGCCATTTTGCACGCCGAGAACGCGCTTGGTGATTAACTTCTATAATCGCTTATGGGAGTTTCCGCTCAAGGTGGCACAGGCAATCCATATGGCTACGCCACTGTTGGATCAAAACTGGCTTACCCAGCAGGATATGCGCAACTTGCTACAACTCTGCGATTACGAGGTCGTACGTACCTCGTCGGAAGTGCTGTTTCCCTTCTACTTTCCCTTGCTTAGTGGACTGTTTAACCGTGTTTTAGCACGGTTGACATTGTTTAAATTTTTGTGCATGACAAATTTCCTTATTGCTCGGCCAAGCGGAGGGGCACGCGAGGATAAACCCTCCGTTTCAGTGGTAATCGCTGCTCGAAATGAAGCTGGTAACATTGCCCAAATATTCGAGCGCGTGCCAGAGATGGGCAGCCGTACGGAGCTTATTTTTGTGGAAGGTCACTCGAAGGATAATACCTACGAGGTCATCGAGGATTTCGCAGCGCAATCCGATCGCCCAGTACAATTACTTAAGCAAGAGGGAACAGGTAAGGGTGATGCTATCCGCTTTGGGTTCCAGCACGCCCAGGGTGATGTGCTCATGATCTTGGATGCTGACTTGACCGTCCCGCCAGAAGACCTGCCCCGCTTTTATGACGCGCTTATTTCGAACCGTGGAGAATTTATTAACGGAGTGCGTTTGGTATACCCGATGGAAAAGCAAGCCATGCGTCCCTTTAATACACTTGGGAATAGATTTTTCAGCACGGCATTCTCCTGGCTGTTAGGGCAGAGCATTAAAGATACCTTATGCGGCACTAAAGTGCTTTGGCGGGAAGATTATGAAAAAATTGCCGCTAACCGTGCTTTCTTTGGTGATTTTGATCCCTTTGGTGATTTTGATCTCATTTTTGGTGCTGCAAAGTTGAACTTAAAAATTGTGGACCTGCCGATTCGTTACCGCGAGCGCACCTACGGCACCACGAATATTCAACGCTGGAAGCATGGTTTGTTACTTCTGCGCATGCTTTGGGTGGCAGCGGTTCGCCTCAAGTTTGTGTAGTTCTTCGATAAGGTTACGGACTACTCGCAGCCGCGTAAGTCCAGCAGCCGGCGGAAATCACCCTTCGCGCCAGTAACTTCATAGTGAACCTGCACACAAGGCATGGAAAGCTTCTCCTGGACGGTTTCAGAAAAATCGTCCCACTCCCCGGCACCAAGGTAGAGGTAGTCATATCCAGCAGCGCGTAGGGCGTAAGGATCGAGCGAGCTGGCGAGCCGAGAATATTCCGGGAGTGTCTCATACCAGCTGCTATGGGAAGTTAACGGTCGGGCAAAAACCGTAGCGGCGCGCGGAGGGATTAGGTCGAAGACCATTGCATCTCTATCTAGCTTATCCCAATATTGGCTTTCCACTTGCGCATCTAAACTACTCAGAAAGTAGCTTTCTTGCGGCACCTGCATCGCTGTGGTTTCAATGGCAAAGTAGACGATCCCGCCAACACAGCAGAGCAACATCATCCCAACCACAAAAAGCTTGAGGTTGAGCGGGCGATGGCGCAGCCAGTGCCATAGTATTGGCACGGCAAAAATCGTCAAGAGTTCAGTGCCGACCAAGCTAAGGCGTTTCGTCGCAGAGATGCCGGCATCGCCGTGGTAACCAACAAACACCGATAAGAGGCTGATAGCCACCATAACCGCTAAGATCGTATAGATAACTTGGCTGCTTCGCCAAGCCTTTTTACCCCAGGCGAACATCAACGGAATGAGGAGGAAAATCGGCCCAACCTCCAGCAGTGCCACGAGCAGCTGGGCTGGGTTGAGCAGAGAAAGCTCCCCTAAATGTGATGAGATGATCGCAGGAGGCCAGCGCAAGTAAAAGGCGTTGCTAAAGTAAGACTCAGAGCCGGCTTTTGATCCTATCTTCAGCAGTTGGGCTGCTGTACCAGTGAGCACACCCCCTTGAAACAGGGCAAACAGCGCCGGGATAAGCACGAAGAACACCAAGCCTAACCAGATCTTTTGATGGGGTTTGTCTTTTTGCTTTGTAAAATGAATGAGGGCAATAATCACACAGGCAGCTAAGAAATAACCGAACCAAATCTCATCTACGAGCGCTTGGGCTGCGAGCAAGGCAGCTATGACAGCCACACCTCCAGGGTGCTTCCAGCGCCTAAAGGTCAGGATGAGTAATAGGATAATGGTCATGCCCATCATACCGGTGCCGCCATGCTCCATCACGCTGACGGTATGGAATCCATTGCCAAAAGCAAAAGGGAAAGCCAAAGGACCACCGCCCTCGATTGCCCAAGGTTTAGAAAGTGCTAACTTAAGGCTGGCATCGGTTGCTAATCCGGAACCAATCATATTGATTTGCTCAGAGATAGCTCCAAGAGCCCGCCCAGGCAGAAAGAGCAACAGCCAACGCAGACCGCCGGCAAAGGCGGTGAAAAGCGCTGCTAACCAACCTCCGACCATGCTGCGAGTCAGCCGCTTGCCAAGGAAAAATACATATACCATGCTCAATCCGAAGAAAACCGCACGGGTGAGGTCCAGCGCCGTCCAGGGGAAGAGACCCCCTAAACGCATAAACTGGGCGGCTATCAGCAGCATCAGGTAGTGGTAATCAAAGCTGAGGTTAGGATTGAGCGGGAACACTGGTGGTATAGAACCTGCCGCCAAAAAGGAAGTCGTTGGTAAGTTTTGGTAATCATCAAAGATAGCCAGCCCATGACCAATCATGAAGAAGATATAGATGAGGAGAACAAACGCCACCCAATAACCGATCGGGAAAGTGAATTGCTTGCGGGCTGATTGCCAACTTGTGAGGAGCGTGGTCAGCAGCACACCGATAAGCAAGATAATGCCAGCGGCAGCCCAAAAAGCTGTTACCGGTGCAAAAAAGCGAGCCAATAGATTTGATACCCAAGCCTGCAAGACTAAACCAAGCCCAAAACCTAAAAGCGTCGCTTCGTGCCGTTGTATTTTAAACAAACTTGCCAGGATCAAATAACCCCCCAAAGCCCAAATTAGCGTCCATAAGAGCAGGCTCATTAAATTGATTAATACGTCCATCGGGCAACCGCCTTCAATCATCAGATTTAATGTAACACGTGGTGCTTATTATACTGGTAAGGAGCGGATGCTAAGCTATAGATGCGTAAAAAAACAGCCTGCGCAGGGCAGGCTGTTGTGCATATCAATCATTGAATCTATTTGAAGCGCTTGAGGCGCAGGCTGTTGGTGACCACAAAGATGCTGCTGAAAGACATCGCCCCGGCTGCTAACATGGGGTTGAGCAGCCCGGCAGCAGCAGCTGGAATGAGTATCACGTTATAAAAGAAAGCCCAAAACAAGTTTTGCTTGATGGTCGCTAACGTCTTGCGGGAGAGGCGGATCGCCAAGGGTACCGCCATCAAATCCCCGCTGATAGAAACGATTTGCGCTGTGGCAATTGCTACATCTGTACCAGTGCCAATCGCAATGCCGACGTCGGCTTGTGCCAGGGCTGGAGCGTCGTTGATGCCATCACCAACCATGGCAACTTTGCGCCCTTCTGCCTGCAGAGCCGCGATCTGCTTGACCTTATCGCGCGGCAGCAAGTTAGCAAACACCTCGTCGATGCCGGCTTGCTTAGCAATCGCTTCAGCGGTCGCTTGGTTATCGCCGGTCAACATGGCGACCTTGAGCCCTAAACGATGGAGCTCGGATATAGCCTTAGGGCTGTTATCTTTTAAAGTATCCATAATCCCGAAAATGCCAGCTAACCTACCGTCAATCGCCATCAATACGACTGTTCGGGCTTCGGCTTCGAGCTTAGCGCGACTATCCTCAGCTCCTGAAGTATCGATGCCTTGCTTGGCTAAAAATGCTTGGTTACCGATGAGGATTTTATGTTCAGCCACAACTGCGCTTACACCACCTCCAGCTGCTGCTTTAAATTGAGCAACAGGCAGTAACTCTAGAGCACGGGCGCTTGCTGCTGTTTGAATGGCTTCGCCTAAGGGGTGCTCGCTGCCAGCCTCAGCTGAGGCTGCAAATTGCAGCATTTCATCTTCACTGAGCTCTGGTAGCAGCGAAATAATCTCTGTAACCATTGGCTGACCGCGGGTGAGCGTGCCAGTTTTATCGAAAACGACCGTATCCACCTGACCGGCGGTTTCTAAGCTCTCGCTAGACTTGATCAGAATGCCCAGCTCAGCGCCACGACCAGAGCCCACCATCACCGCCGTCGGCGTGGCTAAGCCCATAGCACACGGGCAGGCAATTACCAACACCGCCACCATATTGATCAGCGCGCGTGCCAACAAGGTTATTTCCGAATTGGCGGGCAGCGGGATAACAAAGTACCAGACTGCAAAAGTCACCAGGGCAATCCCAATCACGATGGGCACAAACACAGCCGAAATTTTATCGGCTAAGCGCTGGATGGGGGCTTTGCTGGCTTGGGCGTTCTCGACCAGCTGAATAATTTGCGCCAGGACTGTATCGCGTCCAATTTTGGTGGCTTCAAAGATCAGCCTGCCGTTTTTGTTGAGCGTGGCACCATAAACCGGCGAACCGGGTGTCTTTTCCACAGGCAGCGATTCGCCCGTGAGCATCGATTCATCCACGCTCGAGCTGCCTTCGATCACGACGCCATCGACCGGGATCTTTTCGCCCGGGCGGACAACCACTACATCGCCGATCTGAACATCTTCGGTATTGACCTCGATTTCGATGCCATCTCGGATGACAGTCGCTTTTTTAGGCTGCAGGTAAAGCAGCTTGCGGATCGCTTCGCTGGCTCCGCCTTTGGCTTTGGCTTCCAGGTATTTGCCTAAGCGCACCAATGTGATAATCACCGCAGAGGTTTCAAAATACCCATGCCCTGGCACAGCGCCCAGAAGCACGAAGATAGAATAGAAGTATGCAGCTGAGGTGCCCATGGCAACCAAAACATCCATATTGGCGGATTTATTGCGTAGAGATTTAAACCCATTTACATAATAGGAAGCGCCTACGTAAAACTGCACGGGCGTAGCCAAGCCAAAAAACAGCCAATCCATCCAGGGGGCGTGCGCGATAGCCATCGGCAGCAAACCTAAATCGCGGCTCATGGAGAGGACAAACAGCGGCACGGTGAAAATCAGCGCGATGACCAGCATGCGCCGCTGATGGTCGATCTCTTTTTTGCGTGCAACGGCTTCGGCATCTTCGCCTTGGGTTGGTTCTTCAGCGAGCTTAAAGCCTGCCTTCGCAATGGCTTGGCGGATTTCACTTTGGCTGATTATGGTAGGCACGTAGCGCACCGTGACGCGCTCGGTTGCCAGGTTTGCTTGACTGTAGAGCACGCCCTCAAGGCTGTTGAGTGCCTTTTCTAAGCGCAGAGCATCCGCTTGATCGCTAAGGTTTTGAACTTGGAGTGCGGCTTCGCCAATCGCAACATCATAACCCACCTTGCGCACCTGATCGACCAGGTCTTGGACGCTGGTTTTGCTCGGATCGTAACGCACGGCGGCGCGCTCAGAAGAGAGATTTACGCTCGCCTCTTCCACGCCTTCCGTTTTGGAAAGGCTCCGCTCAACGGTAGCCACACAGTTGGCACAGGTCATGCCCAAGACGGGCAGGGAGATTTGACGTGGTTCAGGCATATTTCCTTAATTTACGGCAGGATAATTAATTTCTTCCAAGGCTTCCAGGAGTTCTTTTTCGGAGGCAGGCTCCTCAAACCATACGGTCACTTCGCGTGTCTCCGCCGAAGCCTCAACGTTATCAACGCCTTCAACCTCGTTTAAACGCTGCTTGATGCGCATGACGCAGTGCTGGCAGCTGATATTTGGAATGTAAAAACGGACTTCTTCCATAGCATAATCCTTTCCTAACTTTTTTCGAGTAAACTATTATACAGTTGATAAACTCTTTTAATAATATTAATACTTATTATAAAAATCGTCAAATTATTGTACTAGGAGTCACTTATGGATCTTCATCGCGTTAAAGGGTTTATGCTCGATATGGACGGCACCTTCTACCTGGGTGATCATTTGCTGCCGGGTGCTTTAGCATTTTTGGACCTCTTGAACCAAAAAGGGCTTGCCTATACATTTTTGACGAATAATTCCTCCAAAAACAGGGAGGAGTATGTGAAAAAATTGACCAGGCTGGGGGTAAAACCAAAAGATGCCAGGGTTTACACCTCCGGGGATGCAACCATCCGCTATATCAAAGACCACTTCCCAAATAAAAAAGTCTTCTTAGTTGGCACGCCAGGCCTGGAAAATGCTTTCATCGAGAGCGGTGTTGAACTGGACCCTGTTAATCCTGACCTGGTCGTGCTTGGTTATGACACCACCCTGACCTATCAAAAATGTTGCGACCTTTGTGACATGGTTAAGACCGGCCTGCCCTATATCGCTACTCATCCGGATATCAACTGCCCTGCCCCACATGGTTTTGTGCCGGATATCGGTGCCATGATGGCATTGGTTGAAACCTCCACTGGCAGGAAAGCAGACCTCATCATCGGTAAGCCCAACCGCATCATGGTGGAGCTGATCGCCGCAGAGCTGGAGGTGCCAATGTCACATCTGGCTATGGTGGGTGACAGGCTGTACACAGATATTGCCTTGGGCAGCACATCCGGTGTCACGACTATCCTGCTCTTGAGCGGTGAAAGTAAACTCGAAGACCTTGAAACTTCGCCATTTAAACCAGACTATATCTTCCAAGACCTGGCCGAGCTGGCTCAGCAATTGTAGTAGATATATCTATTATTTAGAAA
>ERZ1026796.977-NODE-977-length-20665-cov-2.767163_pt1 | contig 20665 bp, 18 predicted proteins | sample MGYA00520874_ERZ1026796 | MGnify/ENA primary metagenome ERZ1026796 (study PRJEB33270, sample SAMEA104284474) | anaerobic digester metagenome | biome: Anaerobic digester microbiome; feature: mesophilic sludge digester; material: Anaerobic digester biomass | place...
CACCAGCGCTGCGGGGCGGCGCGGTTCGCCGACCTTTGTGAGACGGGCGAGCAGTGGAACACCAAACGCCAAGGTCTTGCCGCTGCCCGTCTTGGCGCGGCCACAGACATCGCGTCCGGTGAGCGCAACCGGAATTGCCTTCGTCTGAATCGCAAACGGAGCGGTGAACCCGGCGGCTGCGAGGCCAGTCGACGCTGGCCGGCACCCCCAGTTCAATGAAAGCGGTGGGGACGTAATCGTCTTGCGAAAGCGTGAGCACCGGGGCAAGAGCGGCGTTTCGGTATTCGGCGGGTTTTGGGGAGGTGCGGCGGCGCCGCTGAGCGCCCGGCGGGCGTGAATTTTCAGGCATGTCGCCCGCCAGGGTACCGGGCGCCGTACATCGATACGTTCACGGCCAGACGTTCACAGCAGGGACGGCGCGCAGAGCACAATGTGCACATGAAGGTCGCACTCACCGTCAACGATTTCCTCCGTCGGGCCGAACAGGTCTACCCGCAACGCATCGCGGTCGTCGATGAGCCCGACCAACCAGCCGAATCGTGGGGCTCGATGACCTACGCAGAGATGGCCGCACGTGCGCGAGCAATCGCGGCCCACCTCGACGCGCTGGGCATCGCCCAGGGCGAACGCGTCGCGATTGTCAGCCACAACTCAGCGCGCCTGCTGACGGCGCTGTTCGGTGTCAGCGGCTCGGGCCGCGTGCTGGTGCCGATCAACTTCCGGCTGGTCGCCGAAGAGGTGTCGTACATCGTCCATCACTCCGGCGCGCGTGTGTTGTACGTCGATCCGGAGCTGGACGATGCGCTCGTGGCCGTCGTGTGCGAGCATCGCTTCACCATCGGCAGCGACACGGATGCTCCCCCGACCCATCCGGAGCCGGAACCGTGGACCTACGACGAGGACGCGACGGCGACGATCAACTACACCAGCGGCACTACTGCGCGACCCAAGGGTGTGCAACTGACGCATCGCAACATCTGGTTGAATGCGACCACGTTCGGTTGGCACCTCGGCATCAACGATCGCGATGTCTACCTGCACACGCTGCCGCAGTTCCACTGCAACGGATGGGGCGTTCTGTACGCAGTGACAGGGATGGGCGCGCAGCACATCATCCTGCGCAAGGTCGATGGTGCCGAAATTCTGCGGCGCGTCGAGCAGCACGGCGTAACGGTGATGTGTGGCGCTCCTGCCGTTGCCAACATGATTCTCGATGCCGCCGCCGAGTGGAAAGGCGAGATTCCAGGCCGCGGCCGCGTGCGCATCGTGTGCGCCGGCGCTCCCCCGCCCACCAAGACGATCGAGCGCATCGAAACCGAACTGGGTTGGGAGTTCATCCAGATCTACGGTCTCACCGAGACGACGCCATTGCTCACCATGAACCGCAGCCGCGCGGAGTACGACCAGCTGACACCGGCCGACCGCGCCACCAAGCTCAGCCGTGCCGGCGCACCGGCCATCGGCGTCGAGGTGCGCATCTCCCCCGACGGCGAGATCCTCGCCCGCGGCAACCACATCATGGGCGGCTACTGGGCGCAACCGGAAGCCACCGCCGACGCCATCCATGCAGCGAGCGACGCGCCCGACGGCCCCACCTGGTTCCACACGGGCGACGGTGGCATCATCGACGACGACTGGTACGTGACCATCAGCGACCGCAAGAAGGACGTCATCATCACCGGCGGCGAGAACGTGAGCAGCATCGAGGTGGAGGACGCGGTGTTCAGCCACCCCGACGTGTCGGAAGTCGCGGTCATCGGCGTGCCCGACGAGAAGTGGGGTGAGATGGTGCTCGCCTTGGTGGTGGTCGCACCCGGCTCCACCATCACCGAAGCCGATGTCATCGCGCACACCCGCACCAAGCTGGCGCACTACAAGTGCCCGAAGGTCGTGGAGTTCCGCGAGTCGCTGGCACGCACGGCCACCGGCAAGCTGCAGAAGTTCAAGCTGCGCGAGCCGTACTGGGCCGACATGGATCGCAAGGTGCACTGACGACGAAGCCGCACCGGATCGGCCGATTCGCCGGCGATCTCCGGCCGGGCTCCACTGAGTGACCAGTCCATCGCACTGACCGATGCATCAGCTTCGCTGTCTGCTCCATCAGTAAGTAGCAACCCTCGACGCAGCTGGTTATGGTCGCATCGCTTTGTGCCGGAGACACCGGCCGAAAGGAAGCGATCTCACCCCCACTACGTCTCGAAAGGGCGCAGCGATGAACAACCTGAGCACCAATGTCGATGCCAGCCAGTCCTACTTCAGCCAGAACGGTCGCAAGGGCATCTCGTACGACTGGCAGAGCCTGTACGCCGCGGCAGAAGCCGCGTCCATCGACTGCGAGCACGCTGCGCTCGCCCCCGCGCTGGCCGAGTGAGCCGCACCCCCTCGCGGGTGCTGGTGCTCGGTTGCGGTTCGGTTGCGCAGTGCACCGTTCCGCTGCTGCTGCGTGATCTCGAGATCGACCCCTCCAGGGTCACCATCGTCGACTTCGTCGACAACCGGGCGCGTGTCGCCTCATCGCTGTCGGCCGGCGTTCGTTACGAGCAGGATCGCCTCACCCCCGACAACCTCGACTCGTTCCTGTCGGCACGCGTGGGCGATGGCGACCTGCTGCTGGATCTGGCGTGGAACATCGACAACCCGACGGTGCTGCAATGGTGCCGCGACCATGGTGTTCGCTACCTGAACACCAGCGTCGAGGTGTGGGACCCGTACGACGACCTGCAGGCCACCTCGCCGCTGGATCGCACGCTGTACGTCCGCCACATGCAGCTGCGCCGGATGAAAGCCGGCTGGCCCGACAACAAGGGCGCCACCGCGGTGCTCGAGCACGGTGCGAACCCTGGCCTGGTCAGCCACTTCGCCAAGCAAGCGCTGGGCGAGATCGCCACCCGCATGCTCTCCGACGGGCTTGCCGGCTCCAACGCCGCCGCGTTCGAAGCCGCGCTGTCCGAGGCTCGCTACAACTCCTTGGCCATGCTCACCGGCACGAAGGTCATCCACATCGCGGAGCGCGACACGCAGATCTCCTCGGTGCCCAAGCGGCCCAACGAGTTCGTCAACACGTGGTCGGTCGACGGCTTGTACGAGGAAGGCATCGCCCCGGCCGAGATGGGCTGGGGCACACACGAGCGGCGCTTGCCCGCCAACGCCTTCGTGCACAGCGGCGAAGGCCCGTGCAACCAGATCTGCATCGCTCGCCCCGGCATCGAGACGTGGGTGCGCAGCTGGGTGCCCAGCGGCGAGATCCGCGGCATGGTGGTGCGCCACGGCGAGTCGTTCACGATGAGCGAGCACCTCACCGTCGACGACGGGCACGGCAACGCCGTCTACCGCCCCACCGTCCACTACGCCTACCACCCCAGCGACGCGGCCATCAACAGCGTGCTCGAGCTGCGCATGCGTGGCTGGGAGATGCAGCCCGAACAGCGCATCCTCAACGACGAGATCATCAGCGGCCGCGACGAGCTGGGTGTGCTGCTGATGGGCCATCCGTACAAGAGCTGGTGGTGTGGCTCGCTGCTCAGCATCGACGACGCCCGCGCAATCCTCCCGCACCAGAGCGCCACCACCATGCAGGTGGCCGGCAGCATCGTTGGCGCGGTGGCGTGGATGATCGCCAACCCCGACGAAGGCGTGTGCGTACCCGACGACCTGCCGTGGGAAGCCGTGCTCCGCGTTGCCCGTCGCTACTTGGGCGAGCTGCACTCAGGCCCATCGGACTGGGATCCGGTGAGCACGCGCCGCGACCTGTTCGCCAACTTCAGCAGCGAGGCCGACGAAGTCGACCACACCGACCCCTGGCAGTTCACCAACTTCCTCGTCGACTGAGTCAGTCGCAGCGGCCGCCGTTCCGACACGGGACCAGCTCAGGCCCACGTCTTTCGGACGCGGCCGCACGGTTCGGGTCGCGTCCGAAAGAGGTGGGCCGGTGCACAGCACTCCACCCTCCGGTTCCGTCCGCCCGCGGACGCGTGTGACCGGTCTGACGTTGACAACACGCCGTCGCGCCCGGCAGACTGGCGGGCGTGACTCGCACCCGTGGCCTCCTTCTGCTTATGTAGGGCAAGCGCCACGTACTTCGCGCTTGCCCGCACGCCCCAGCCGAACCGGCCGGGGCTTCTTGCTTTTTCACGCCACTTCTCCCCGCACCCACCTCCTCGAACGCACGCACAAGGAACCCAATGTCACCGCAACCGATCACACCCACACCGATGCCGTTCCACAAGTACGAACGAATCGTGCCCGTCGTGCTCCACGACCGCACCTGGCCCAACAAGGTGCACGAGGCCGCACCGCTGTGGTGCAGCGTCGACCTGCGCGACGGCAACCAGGCCCTCATCGACCCGATGGATCCGCAGCGCAAACGGCGCATGTTCGACACGCTGGTGAAGATGGGCTTCAAGGAGATCGAGGTCGGTTTCCCCAGCGCCAGCCAACCCGACTTCGACTTCGTGCGCCAGCTGATCGACGACGACCTGATCCCCGACGACGTCACCATCCAGGTGCTCACCCAGTGCCGTCAAGAGCTCATCGAGCGCACCTACGAGGCGATCGCCGGCGCCCGCCAGGCCATCGTGCACTTCTACAACTCCACCAATCCCCTGCAGCGCGAAGTGGTGTTCGGGATGGGCAAGGCCGGCATCACCGACATCGCGGTCAACGGCGCCAAGCTGTGCCGCAAGTTGGAGGAGACCATCCCCGAGACGTTCGTGCGCTACGAGTACTCGCCGGAGAGCTTCACGCTCACCGAGCCGGAGTACGCGATCGAGGTGTGCCATGCGGTGATGGACGTCATCGAGCCGACGCCGGAGAAGCCGCTCATCCTCAACCTGCCGGCAACCGTCGAGTGCTACACGCCCAACGTGTACGCCGACGTGATCGAGTGGTTCGGCCGCCACATCCGCAGTCGCTCCAGCGTGGTCATCAGCCTGCACCCGCACAACGACCGCGGCACCGCCACGGCTGCTGCCGAGATGGCGATGCTGGCCGGCGCCGATCGCGTGGAGGGCACGCTGTTCGGGAACGGCGAGCGCACGGGCAACGTCGACGTGGTCAACCTGGCCATCAACCTGATGGTCAACGGCGTCGACCCGCAACTCGACATCAGCGACATCGACGCGCTGCGGCGAGTGGCCGAGTACTGCAACCGGCTGCCCGTGGGCCCTCGCCACCCGTGGGTCGGCGACCTGGTGTACACGGCGTTCAGCGGCAGCCACCAAGACGCGATCAAGAAGGGCTTCGATGCCCTCGACGCCAAGGCGGCCACCAACGGCGGGGAGTACCCGGTGTGGGGCGTGCCCTACTTGCCGCTCGACCCCAAGCACCTGGGACGCTCGTACGAGGCCGTCATCCGCGTCAACAGCCAGAGCGGCAAAGGTGGCGTGGCCTACGTGATGAAGACCGAGCACGGCTTCGACCTTCCGCGTCGCCTGCAGATCGAGTTCTCCAAGACCATCCAGCACATCACCGAAGACACCGGCACCGAGATCAGCCCTGTCATCATGTGGGACGCCTTTCAAGCCTCGTACCTGCCCACCGAGCCGCGGATGCGGCTCAACAGCCACGAGATGCGCAGTGACAGTGCCACGGGTACCACCACCATCACCGCCCAGCTCGTCATCGACGACACACCCGTCACGGTGTCGGGAGAAGGCAACGGGCCCATCGACGCCTTCGTGCGTGCGCTGCGCAACGGTGTGGGCGCGACGCTCGACGTCGTCGACTACGCCGAGCATGCGTTGGGTCAAGGCAGCGAAGCCAGGGCCGTCGCGTACATCGAGACGAAGAACGGCGATGGCCGTGTGCTCTGGGGAGTCGGCACCGACCCCAGCACCATCACCGCCGCCTTGCGCGCCGTGCTGCAGGCACACGAGCGGCACCAGGCCTGACGGCCGCCACGACACGACCGGACTACGCTGCGAGCATGGCCCACGCTCGCCGCTACCGATGGCTGGTCATCGCGCTCGTGCTGCTCGCCGGCGCGGCCGCACTGCGCAAGCGACGCGCCGGGCAGGCGGCGGTCGCGGTACCGGCCGCTTCGTGGCCACCGCTGGTCGACACGGCTGCTCAGCCCACGCCTGCCGCTGTGCCCGAGCAGCAGGCGGCGGCCCGCTGGGTGCAGCCGGTCGACGGGGCGTGCCCCGAGGGCTACCCGGTGAAGGCCAACGACAACTCCGGCATCTACCACCTTCCCGGCGGACGTTTCTACGCCCGCACCGTGCCCGAGCGGTGCTACGCCGCTGCGGCCGACGCCGAAGCCGACGGCTACCGTCGGGCAAAGGCCTAGACATCACGCAACGCCCATCAGGGCCAGCACAAGGAGCACCGCCATGAAAGTGACCGTCGACTACGACATGTGTGCCAGCACCGGTGCGTGCATGCAGTTGTGCCCGGAAGTGTTCGAAGTGCGCAAGGACGGATACCTGTACGTGCTGCAAGACGAGCCGCCGGCCGAACTGGCCGACAAGGTGCGCATGGCCGCCGACATGTGCCCGGCGGCAGCCATCTCCGTCACCGACTGATCGCCGGCGGCGCCGCTCTCGGCGAAGCTCAGCCCACCTGGCCGCGGTTGTTCGAGCCTGCGCGTGTTCACGAAACCGTCACTTGAGCTGGGGGTGCCGCGTGCCGATGAAGCGACAGTTTGCAGATGTCGACCGCCGAGCTCGCCACGCAACGAGTCGAGAGGGGTGCCACATGGAGCAACGAACTGCACTGGCTCTTGGGATGAGCACCGCCGTCAGTCTCGCCGTGGGCACGCTGGCCTTCGCGTCACTGGGTGGAGTCGACCTCTTCGGCTTCGGCGGCGCGACCAATCACGCGCCACCGGTGATCGCGACCATGGAACCGACTCCCGACGAATCCTTGGTTGCTGTCGACGCTTCCACCACCACGCTCCCCGGCACGGTTGCACCACCAGAGACGACCATTGCGGGCCGAGGCGGCGTCGGGACACCAGCACCCACCGGTGCCGGCCCCGGATCGCAGACGTCGCCCTCGGCCACCACCGGAGCCGCCGCCGTGCCCCCTGCCGCGGCATCGGGTGCCGTTGCGCCGGCCACCACCACCCCGGCAGCGACTGCCCCCGGCACCACCGCCACTCCGTCGGCCACCCCGGTGCCGGGCACGGCGGCGCCCGCCACCACCGCAGCGCCCGCCACCACCGCAGCGCCGGCGACCACGACACCGCGCACCACCGTCGCACCGACCACCACCGCCGCGCCGGGCACCACTCTGCCTGCCAACGCGAAGATCCCGTCCGACTGGCCGGCCGGCAAACCGATCCCGCCGATTCCTGCTGGCTGCAAGGAGCCACAGTTGGAGGACAACGGCGTCTGGAACTGCCAGCACTGATCGGCGCACGGCCATGACGGCGGGGCCGAGTCGTCGGGTTCGACTCCGCTAGATTCGCAGGCGATGGCCTTCCACGAGCACCTTCGGCGAGCGTGGGCCTCGTCGCACTCGATGCTCTGCGTGGGCCTCGACCCCGATCCGGCTCGCTTTCCGGCGGCGGTCGGCAGCTCGGTGTTCGACTTCTGCATGGCCATCGTCGACGCCACGGCCGACGTGGTGTGTGCGTTCAAGCCGCAGATCGCGTACTTCGCAGCCACCGGCGCCGAGCGCGATCTGGAACGAATCTGCGCAGCCATCCGCGACCGCTACCCGAGCGTGCTGCTGGTGCTCGATGCCAAGCGTGGCGACATCGGCAGCACCGCCGAGCAGTACGCCCGCGAGGCGTTCGACCGGTATCGCGCGCACGCCGTGACGGTGAACCCGTACCTGGGCACCGACTCCGTCGAGCCGTTCCTACGTCACCCCGGCGGCGGGGTGTTCGTGCTCTGCCGCACCAGCAACCCGGGCAGCGGCGACTTCCAGAGCCTGATGGTCGACGGCGAGCCGTTGTACGCGCATGTCGCCCGCCGAGTGGCTCACGAGTGGAACGAGATCGGCGATTGCGGCCTGGTGGTGGGTGCCACCTACCCGGCCGAGCTCGCGGCCGTGCGGGCCATCGTCGGTGATCTGCCGCTGCTGGTGCCCGGCGTGGGCGCACAGGGCGGTGACGTGAGCGCCACCGTCGGGGCCGGCCGCGATGCGCAGGGCTTCGGCATGGTGATCAACTCGTCGCGAGCAGTGCTGTACGCGTCGAGCGGCGACGACTTCGCAGAGGCCGCTCGCGAAGTGGCGATCGCCACACGCGACGAGATCCGCACTCACGCTCCTCGGTAAGAGCGTTTGCGTCAAGAACTCACACTCACAGCCCTGGTAGCGGCCCGACGGACTTCACGTAAAACCCGGTGGGCGGGGCGGGGTCAGCCGGCGAGGGGGGTGACGCTGATGATGCCGGGGGCGGTGCGCAGCCGGGCGATCACGTCGGCAGGCACCTCCATGGTGGGTGCGATGAGCATCACGGCGGTGCCTGGCGTGGCGGCACGACCCACATCCATGTCGGCGATGTTGACACCAGCGTCGCCCAACAGCGTGCCGACCGTGCCGATGACACCCGGTCGATCATCGTTCTTGACGACGAGCATGTGCTCCGCTGGTGGCACGTCGAAGTGGTGGTCGTCGATCATCACGATGCGCTGCTCGCTGCGCCGGCCGACGAGCGTGCCCGACAGGCTGTGCCCGGCGCCGCGGAGTGTGACCAGGTTGACGAAGTCGGCCGAGGTGGCGCAGTTGGTCTCGCGCAGCTCGACGCCCTTCTCCTTGGCCAACTGCGGCGCATTGACGTAGGTGACCTGTTCGTCGGTGATGGTGCCGAAGAAGCCCTTCAACGCCGCCAGGCTGATGATGCGGGTGTCGTAACCGGCGATGTCGCCTTCGGTGCACACCTCCAGCGAGTCGGGCAATGCGCCGACGAGCGACGCGAACAGCCGGCCCAAGCCCTCCGCCAGCGGAAGGAACGGACGCAGCGTCTCGTTGGCCTCGGCGGCATCGACGTTGACGGCGAACGGCACGAAGTCGCCCGCCAGCGCCAGCTGCACCATGTCGGCGATGGTGTCGCCCGCCTTGTCCTGCGCCTCGCGGGTGCTGGCACCCAGGTGCGGTGTGACCACGATGGACGGCTGCTCGAAGAGCGGCGAGACGGTGGTGGGCTCGGTGACGAACACGTCGATGGCCGCACCGGCGATGATGCCGTCGCGCACGCAGTCGGCGAGCGCCTGCTCGTCGACGATGCCACCGCGCGCCACGTTGATGAGCCGCAGCGACGGCTTGGCCTTCAGCAGCAGGTCGCGGTTGATGAGGCCGGTGGTCTCCTTGGTCTTGGGCAGGTGGATGGTGAGGAAGTCGGCCTCGGCCACCGCCTGATCGAGCGACATCAGCTCCACACCCATCTGGCGGGCACGGTCGGCGGAGACGAACGGGTCGTACGCCACCAGGCGCATGCCGAACGCCTTTGCGCGATCGGCGACCAGCTTGCCGATGCGACCGAGGCCGACGACGGCGAGCGTCTTGTCGGCGAGCTCGACGCCCTCCCAGCGAGTGCGCTCCCAGCGACCGGCGATGAGCGCGGCATGAGCCTGCGGCACGTTGCGCGCCTGCGCCAGCAGCAACGCCATCGTGTGCTCGGCCGCGGAGATGATGTTGCTCTGCGGCGCATTGACCACCATCACCCCGCGGCGTGTGGCCTCGGGGACGTCGACGTTGTCGAGGCCGATGCCCGCGCGGCCGACCACCAGCAGTTCGCTGCCGGCCTCGAGCACTTCGGCGGTGACCTGCGTGGCGCTGCGAATGATGAGGGCCTGCGCGCCTCGCACGGCGGTGAGCAACTGGGAGAGGTCGAGCTGAACGACCACTTCGTGGCCGGCCGCACGGAGCCGATCAAGGCCACCTTCGGCGATCTCTTCCGTGACGAGGATGCGTGCCATTCGTTCATCGTTACCGGGCATCCGCGGCAAAGGGAAACGGATTGAACGTTCTGTTCACGTCGCCGGACCGGCGTCACACGTGCGGGTGCGGCACCTTCGTACACTCGCGTCGATGCACTCGCAGCGCAACGAGACGGACCAGTGGTTCATCCGTCGTGGCCTCCCGCACCTCATCGAGCCCTACGGCACCGGGCCCGACGTGTGGAGCAGAGCATCCCCGGTGCTGCTGGTGGCGTACGTGGCCGGTGGCCTGCACGGGCTCGATCTGGCCGACTGGTCGCTCGCCCGCAACCTTGGCGCAGCTGCCGTGGTCGTCGCGCTGCTGTTCGCCACCTGGATGCTCACCAACCGGCTGCGGCATCGACCGCCACTGTCACGGCCCCGCGATCTGGGGCCGCCCGAGCTCGCCGCGTTCCTGATCGGCCCGGCGCTGCCGGCGCTGGTGTTCGAGCAGTGGGGCGACGCGTTGCAGGCCGTCATCGAAGGCGCTTCCGTCCTGGTCGTCATCTACGTGGCCACCAGCTACGGCGTCGTGCCATTGATGGGCTGGGCAGCATCGCAGACGTTCGCCCGGCTGGGCTCCGTGGGTCGAATGCTCACTCGGGCGTTGCCGCTGCTGTTGTTGTTCACCACCTTCCTGTTCATCAACGCCGAGGTCTGGCAGGTGGCCGGCACACTGCAAGGCCCCGTGTACGTCGTCACGCTCGGGCTCTTCTTCGTGCTCGGCAGCGCCTTCGTGCTGTCGCGCATCCCCGCCTCGATCCGCATGGTGCACGCGTTCGACGAGTGGGAGGAGGTGGCGCGGCTGGTGCAGGGCACGCCCGCCGAAGGGCTCTCGCTGCCGACCGACGGCGACCCGCAGGAGATGGCACTGTCGATCCGCCAGCGTGTCAACATCGGTCTGGTCAGCGTGTTCAGCCAGGCCATCCTGGTGACGTTCGTGGCCGTGGTGCTCGCGTCGTTCTTCATGCTGTTCGGGCTGCTGGCGGTGCCGGAGGCCACCACCGCCTCGTGGACCCAGTTGGCCGACGTGCACGTCTACGCCCACTGGCACGTGGGTGGGCGCGTGCTCGTGCTCACCGAGCCGTTGCTGCGAGTCGCAGGCTTCCTGGGTGCGTTCACCGGGATGTACTTCACCGTGGTGCTGGGCACCGACGCCACCTACCGCGGCGAGTTCGCCGAAGACTCCGGCCCACAGATCCGCCAAGCGCTGGCAGTGCGCCTCGCCTCGCGCCACGCCGCTCAGAGCGAGTAAGTTCCCGCGCGGCTCGGGTTCACCCCGGTCACCACTTCATGCAAGGAGCACACCTCGACATGTCCCACCAGTTCTTGTCCGACGATTGGATGGCCGCGGCCAAGGCCATTCGCGAGAAGTACGCCGACCAGGCAACCAAGGTCACCACCAGCATTCGCATGAACCAGGTGATCACCGACGTGCCGTTCGGTGAGGGCACCGTCAACCTGTTCATGGACACCTCCTCCGGTGATGTCGTCATGGAAGCGGGCGCGCTGGAAACGCCCGACCTGACGATGACCACCGACTGGGACACCGCTCGCAAGATCTTCGTCGAGCAGGATCAAGCTGCCGGGATGCAGGCCTTCATGGCCGGCAAGATCAAGGTGCAGGGCGACATGATGAAGATGATGGCGATGCAGACCTCGATGCCCAACGACGACATCGCCAAGCAGATCGCCACGGAGATCAAGGACATCACCAGCTGACCGCGCTACGTGCGTGGTGTGCTGCGCACGAACGTGGCCGCCACGCACCCGCCGGTTGCGACCACCGCACCCACGACGAACGCCAGGTGGAACGGAGCCAGGTTGGTCGGGGTCGCGGTGACGCTCACCGTGGCCAGCACTGCGCTGCCCATCACCGCCCCCAGTTGCGTCATCAGCTGCTGCATCGCGCCGGCCACACCGAGGTCGGCCTCGTCGACCGAGTTGGCCATCAGCGATGTCAGCGCCGGTGAGGCGATGCCCAACCCGATGCCCGAGCAGGCGGTGGCGAGCACGATGAACGCGTACGAGGAGTCGAGGCCGACGGTGGCCCACAGCACCATCGACAGCACCACACCCAGCGCGCCCACCACACCCGCCACTCGCTCACCCACGCGCATGGTGGCCAGCGCCGCCAGCGGTGCGATCAGCGAGAACGCAAGCGGCCGGGAGATGACCAGATAGCCCTTGGTGGCATCGCTGAGCCCCAGCCCGCGCTGGCCCAACACCTGTGGGATCAGGATGAAGCCGCCCATGTACGCGAAGTTGGTGAGCATCTGGCTCAGCATCGGAAACGCGAAGTTGCGAGTGCGAAACCAGTGCAGCATCACCAGCGGCGCCGCAGTGCGCCGCTCGATCGTGACGAACAGGCGCAGCGCTGCCACGGCGATCACGAAGCACGCCAACGTGGGCAGCGAGCTCCAACCCCACGCTCGCCCTTGGCTGATGCCGGCCAGCAGTGACGCGGCACCAACTCCGAGGGTGATGGAACCCGCCACGTCGAAGCGCACTCCCCGCAGCCGGTCGGTGCCGGGCAGCAACCACAGCGCCACCACGAAGCCGACGAAGCACATCGGCGCCTGCACGGCGAAGATGGCCCGCCAGCCCACTGCCGCCACCAGCGGGCCGCCGATGACCACGCCGATCACCGGCGCTCCAGCGCTGACGAAGCTCCAGTAGCTCAACGGCTTCACCCGTTCGCCCGGCTCGAACATGCGGTTGATGTACGCCATGGCCGACGGCCCGCAGGCAGACCCGGCGGTGGCCGACAGCGTGCGGAACACGATGAGGGTGGTCGCGTTCCAGGCGAGCGCGGAGGCGACGGCGAACACCCCGGCGAAGAACAGCCCGCCGACGAAGATGCGCTTGTGACCCCACAGGTCGCCGGCCTTGCCGAACGCCGGCCCGACCACCCCGAACGCCAGCATCGGCCCGGTGATGGCCCAGGTGAGCACTGTGGTGGTGGTGTTCAACTCGCCGGCGATGCGGTCGAGCGACACCACCAGCAGGGTGATCGTGAAGCCGGTGGTGAACAACCCGCTGAGCACGACCCACAGCACGGCCCACCGGTGGTCGATGCCCACCTTGCGAGCGATGCGCCGCCGCAGGAGGATCGGCCACGGAATGATCCCCAGTTCGTCGACGCCACCGCTGTCGAACGACAGCGTGTGATCAGCTCGTTCGCGGACGTTCTCGCGGTGCGGCGGCCGCACCTTCACGGACGGGTGAGCGGGGCCAATGCATCGGCCAGCTCGTTCACCGTCCACTTCGAGTCGCGCTCCACGCCGGCGCCGCGCTGCCAGCTCTCCACCATCGTCACGGTGCCACCCTGCACCAGGAAGGTCTCGCCGGTGAACGCACACTGCTCGGAAGCCAGGTACGCAACCAGCGGCGAGATGTTGGCGGGGTCCCACGGGTCGAAGGCGTGCTCCCTGGGCTTCATGATGTCGTCGAGCCCGGGGGTTGCCAGCGTGAGGCGCGTGCGGGCACCGGGAGCGATGGTGTTGCTCTTCACGTTGTAGCGCACGAGCTCTTTGGCGATGATCTGGCTGAACGTGGCGATGCCGGTCTTGGCGGCGCCGTAGTTGGCTTGGCCCGGATTGGAGAACAGGCCCGACGTGCTCGAGGTGTGAACGATGTTGCGCGGCTTGGTGATGCCTGCCTTGTGCTGCTCGCGCCAGTATGCAGCAGCCCAGCGGCTGGGAGCGAAGTGCCCTTTGAGGTGCACAGTGATCACGGCGTCCCACTCGTCTTCGGTCATGTTGACGAGCACACGGTCGCGCAGGATGCCGGCGTTGTTGACCAGGATGTCGAGGTCGCCGAACGTCTCCACGGCCTGGTTGACGAGGCGCTGCGCACCTTCCCAGTCGGCCACGTTGTCGCCGTTGACCACTGCTTCGCCACCCAGCGCCCGCACTTCCTCCACCACCTGCTGCGCCGGGGTGAGATCGGCTCCGCTGCCATCGTTGGCGCCACCGAGGTCGTTGACGACCACCTTCGCACCTTCCGATGCGAAGTACAGCGCGTGCTCGCGGCCGATGCCGCGACCGGCACCGGTGATGATGGCAACGCGTCCGTCGAGAGAACCCATGACGTGAACCTCCTGATGTGGAATGGCCGAGCTGCCGAACGATAGTGACGCGGAGCCTCCGGCAGAGAACCGGTCGACCCCTCAGCGTGTTGTCAGGCGCACCTCGGCGCAGCGAGCAGGGGCTCAACCACCGGGAACGACGGTCACCACCGGCGCCGGGGTGGGGGCGAACGTGAGGTCGACCTTGGTACCGCGCAGGAACTGCTGTGCGTCGACGACCGGCGCTGCATTGACGGTGGCCGACTGGAACGCCTGAGTGGTGTCGCCGACCACGCTGCCGATGACGAAGCCGGCCCCCTGCAGTGCGGCCACGATGGTGTTGTAGTCGAGCCCGGCGAGCGCTGGCATCACGATGACGTCCTGCCCCTTGGAGACGGCCACCGAGACCTGGGCGCCCCGCTCGACGGCGCTGCCGGCAGGGATGTCCTGGCGGATGACGGTGCCGGCAGGAACGTTGACATCGAACTCGTCGGGCACGCGGAAGATGACCAGGCCGAGGTCTTGCAGGACCTTGGTCGCATCCTCGAAGGTGAGCCCGGCCAGCGCGGGCACCGAACGCGGGGCCGGCCCGGCGGAGAGCACCACCTGCACCGTCGTGCCCTTGGTGACGGTGGCGCCGACACCGAGCGTGGGTGCTGCCGGTACCGACCACGACAGCACGACACCCGGTACCACGACTTCGTCGAACTGCGGTTCGGCCTCGATGAGCACCAGACCCAGCTCGCCGAGCTGAGCGGTGGCGTCGGCGAGCGTGAGGCCGACCAGCTCTGGCAGCGCCCGCGGTGCAGGGCCGGTGCTGACCACGAGCGTGATCTTCGAGCCGTTCTCGAGCGTGGTGCCCGCCGCCGGCTCGGAGCGGATGACCACGCCGGGTTCCACCGTCTCGCTGGCTTCCTCGATGATGGTGGCCTCGAACGGGCCCAGCTGGTTCAGTGCGGCGCCCTGCCGCAACCCTGCCAGCTCGGGAACGACGCTGGTCTCGGGCCGCGTGTTGTACCAGGCCAGCACACCGCCGCCGACCGCCATCACCACGAGCAGCGCCAGGAACCAACGCCGTGAGCCGCCGACCGCCGGCGCATGCTCGGGGAACTCGTCGGCGGGATCGAACACGTCGTCGACGCCGGGCTCGGCGGGCACGACGGGCGGCGGAACGACCGGCGGAACGACCGGCGCGGGTGCGGAGGTGGCCGGCGACTCGACGGGCGTGGATGCGGCCGGCGGTGCGACCAACAGCGGCGGCAGGGCCATCACCGGGGCGACCAGAGGGGCCGGCGCCGGCAACGACGACTGCGGCTCGGCCAACTCGGCTGCGGCAGCCACCGGCTCGGCGACCACGACCGGGGCGACCGCGGCCACGGCAACCACCGGCTCGACCGGCACTGGGTCGGCCGACGCCGGCTCGGCCAGCTTCGGCTCGGCGGGCTGGTGCACCGTCGGCGCAACCAGCAGCGGCAGGGCTGTCGGCTCGACCGGCTCGACCACGACCGGCTCGACCATGACCGGCCCGACCGGGTCGACCACGACCGGCCCGACCGGGTCGACCATGACCGGCTCGACGACGGCGGGCTCGACCATGGCGGGCTCGACGACGACCGGCTCGACCACGGCTGGCTCTGGCGGGGGCGGCTGCTGCGCAACCGGGTCGGCAAGAGGCACCATCGGGCGGGCGAGCGGCCCGGTGGGCTCCTCGACCGGTTCCGACCCGCTGCCGTCGGGGCCGAACAGCGAGCCGGCCAGGATGGGCAGCGGTGCCGGCCGCGGCATCTTCTCGGCCGACTGCACCAACGCCCGACCGAACTCGGCGGCGGTGTAACGGTCGTGAGCGTCGGGTCGCCCGGCGCGCTCGAAGACCGCCGCCAGCTGGCCGAAGTCGGCAGACACCGGCATCAGCCGATCGACCCGGTTGGCCAACGTCGCCACCGTCGACTCACCCTCGAACGGCACCACCCCGGTGACGGCCTCGAGCAGCGAGAGGCACAGCGAGTACACGTCGCTCTTGGGCAGCACAGGTTGCCCTTGCGCTTCCTCGGGCGAGCTGTACTTGGCGCGGTCCATGCTGCGCACGGTGACATCGTCGACTGCATCGTGCAGCACCTGGGCGAGCCCGGCATCCACCAGCCGCAATCGACGATCGTCGCCGAAGACGAGCGTGGAAGGCCGCACGTCGGTGTGGACGAGGCCTCCCCGGTGCAATGCGTCGAGCGCCTTGCAGGCATCGAGGCCCACGACCAACGACTGCGACGGCGACAACAGACGACCGCGATCCAGCAGGTCGCGCAGGCTGCCACCCAGCAGGCGCTCGGTGGCCACGTACAACACGGTGCGATCGTTCCACTGGGCGCGCCCCCAGTCGTACAGCTCCGCGATGTTGGGGTGATGCAACGCCGCGGCGACGGGCATCGTCGAATCGAACTGTCGCTGCAGCTCGGGCAGGTCGCTGAGATCCGGATGCACCAGCTTGAGCACCACCGCGCGCTGCAGCTGCTCGTCGAAGGACTCGAAGACCGCCGCCTCCAGGCTGCTGCCCAGGCGCGCACCGAGGCGGTAGCGCCCCGCGATCATTCGCGCCGAACTGTGCGAGTCGTTGACCACCATGGCGACCCCAGAACCTAGCTGCGCCCGGCCACGACCACAGCGCGAGGGTGCGAATTCCGCATCGGCAAGCGAGACTGGCGTGGTGCGCATCCAGTTCCGGCGTCCGCAGCTCCCCTTGCTCGCGGCCAGCCTCGTCATTGCCATCTGCCTGGTCGCCATCGGGGTCGGGGTCTCCGTGGCCGTCACCGGTACCGGCCGCGAGGGCCTGCCCGACGCGATCGAACAGATCGATCCCACACGCTCCGCATCCCAGGTGCCGTCGCAAACGCAGGTCTTCGTCGACCTGCAGGTGGGCTTCACCGGTGTGCTCATCATCGACGGCCTGGAGCTGGAGACGATCAACTTGGATGAAGTGCGCGGCAACGCCAAGCCCGGGCAGGAGATCACGCTGCCGCCCACCACCATCTTCGAGCCGGGCAACGCGACGCTCACGTTCGATCCTTCGCCCGAGTCCACGATCAGCGAGTTCAGCCAAGGCGAGCACATCGTCAAGGTCATCTACTGGAAGCTCATCGAGGGCCGCGGCCGGGCCCGCTCGTACACGTGGAGCTTCACCGTCTTCTGAGCTGCGCCACGACCCGGCGAGCGCCAAGTGGCGTGGTAGCCTGCGCCACATGGCATCTCCAGCCACAGCCTTCGGCTCCATCACCGAAACCGACGTCCGGCGCGGTGTGCCCGTCACGTCGGTCGCCGCCGCCGCAGCGGCGCTGCAGCTGCCGGTCGCCGAGGTGCTCGAGTGGCTCAGCATCTCTCCGCGCACGTGGGTACGCCGCAAGCAGCAGGGCGTGCTCGACGTGCTGGAAGGCGACCGCGTGGCACGGTTGCATCGGCTCGTTCGCCGGGCGCAGGCCATTCTGGGGGGCGTTGCCGAAGGGCGAACGTGGCTCACCACGCCGCAACATGCGCTGCACCGGCGCACTCCGCTGGCGGTGGCGGCCACCGAGGTCGGCGCCGACGCCGTCTTCCAGTTGCTCGGCCGCATCGAGCACGGCGTGTTCAGCTGAACGATGCACATCTGGCGGTTGGTCGCCGGCCGGCATGCCGCCACTGCGCTCAACGGCGAGGGTGCCGCCTTGTTCGGCGGCCGCTGGAACCCACCTGGGCGACGAATGGTGTACACGGCCGACTCGCTGGCGCTCGCCACCGTCGAGCTGTCGGTGCACATCACCGGCGGCCGTGTGCGGTACGTGGCGCTACAACTCGAACTGCCCGACCACCTGGTCGATGCCCTGGAGGTGTCGGGCCTGAAGCGATCCTGGCCGACCAGCGAGGCCAGCACTCGGCGAGTCGGTGAGGCCTGGCTCGACTCACGACGGTCGGTTGCTCTGTCGGTGCCCAGCGCGCTCGTCGACGCCCGCAGCGGCGAACGCAACGTGCTGCTCAATCCCCAGCATCCGGCAGCGGCCTCGTTGCGGGAGGTGCAGCGCTTCGACGTCGTGCTCGACGAGCGCCTCTGACGGCCGCACCCACGTGGGCTGCAGGCGGTTGACGGCGAGCGACGTTCAGACGGCCGGCAGCTCGCCGGTGGCCAGCAGATGCTCGAACCCGGCCAGGTCGAGGATGGGCACACCCAGGTCGTGCGCCTTGGCGAGCTTGCTGGCGCCCGGATCCGCGCCCACCACCAGTGCGAACGTCTTGGCACTGACGCTGCCCGGGCTCTTGCCTCCGCGATCCTTGATCGCGGCCTCGGCGCTCTCGCGCGTGTAGCCGTCGAGCGCGCCGGTGACGACGACTGCCTTGCCGGCCAGGTGCTGCGACAGCCGGCTGACCTCCACGAGACCGAACTCGACACCCGCCCGCTCGAGCTTGTCGACGAAGTCGCGATTGGCCGGTACCGCGAACCAGCGCACGATGGCGGCGGCGATGGTGGGGCCGACGCCGTCGGTGGTGGCAAGGTCGGCCTCCGATGCCGCCCGGATGGCGCCCAACGTGCCAAAGGCGCGGCTGAGCGCGTCGCTGGCCGCTGGGCCGAGCCCCTTGCACCCGAGGGCCGTGAGCACCTTCGGCAGCGGCCGCTGCTTGGAACCCTCGATGGCTGCGAGCAGGTTGTCGGCCTTGGTGTCGCCCCACTTGTCGAGCGTCAGCAGCTGCTCGCGAGTGAGCGAGTAGAGGTCGCCAGGGTCGCTGACGAGACCTGCGTCGCTCAGCTGCTGCACGGTACTGTCGCCCAGACCCTCGATGTCCATCGCCCCGCGCGACGCGAAGTAGATGATGCGCTGGTCGCGCTGGAAGGGGCACCCAGGCTCGACGCACCGCGTGTCGGCCTCACCCTCCGCGCGCACCAGTTCGGTCTTCAGGGGGCACGGGCACAGGCGAGGGAACACCCACGGCACGCTGCCCAGAGGGCGCAGCGACAGCACCGGGCCTACCACTTCGGGGATCACGTCGCCGGCCTTGCGTACCACCACCGTGTCACCGGGGCGCACATCCTTCGCCGCCACCTGGTCCTGGTTGTGCAGCGTGGCCATGCCCACGGTGGAGCCACCCACGAACACCGGCTCGAGCACCGCGAATGGCGTGGTGCGGCCGGTGCGGCCCACCGACACCTGGATGTCGCGCAGGATCGTGGTGCGCTCCTCGGGCGGGAACTTGAACGCGATGGCCCACCGAGGCGCGCGGGACGTGAAGCCGAGCACCTCGCGCTGCGCGAGCGAGTCGACCTTGACGACCACACCGTCGATCTCGTAGCCGAGCGTGTGGCGCTGCTGCTGCCAGTGAGTGCAGAACTCGATCACCTCGGAGAGGTCGTCGACGAGGCGGATCTCGGGGTTCACCGGGAAGCCCAGCTCGCGCAAGTACTCGAGCGTGGCATGGTGGGTCGCCAACTCGGGCCCGCCCTGCACCTCACCCAGTTGGTAGCTCCAGAACGCCAGGTCGCGGCCGGCGGTGACCGACGAGTCCTTCTGCCGCAAGCTGCCGGCACCTGCGTTGCGTGGGTTCACCGGCACCGGCTCGGGCTTGCGGCCGGCAGCGACGCGCACCTGGTTCTCGGCCTCCTTCGCAGCCTTCAGCCGTTCGAACGCGGCGAGCGGCAGGTACACCTCACCGCGCACCTCCAGCACTTCCGGAACCGGCGACTGCCGTTCCGGCGAGACCAGCAACTTGGGCACCACTTCGATGGTGGCCACGTTGGCGGTGACGTCTTCACCGACTGTGCCATCGCCACGGGTGGCCGCCTGTGCGAACCGGCCGCGCTCGTAACGCAGGCTCATGGCCAGCCCGTCGATCTTCAGCTCGCACACGAACTGCGCCGCCTCGCCACCGAGACCACGAGCCACACGGTCACCCCAGGCAGCCAGTTCGTCGCCGTCCATGGCATTGTCGAGGCTGGTCATCGGCACCCGGTGGGCCACCGGCGAGAACGCTGCGTTCAACGATCCGGCGCCCACTCGCTGCGTGGGCGACTCGGGGTCGACCAGCTCGGGGTGTTCAGCCTCCAGCCGGGCGACCTCGCGCACGAGCAGGTCGTAGTCGGCGTCGCTGATCTCGGGAGCGTCGTCGTTGTAGTAGCGCTCGTCGTGGTGCGCGACGAGCGATCTCAGTTCGAGCAGGCGCTCGGCGGGCGTCATGCGCTCAGCGACGGTGAAGCGGCTGCTACTTGCGGCGCTTGGCGAGCGTGGTGATGCCACCCGCCAACGCGATTGCCGAGCCGACGAGGATGATCCACAGGCCCGGCCCTCGCGACGCCTCCACCCCGAACGCGTCGGCGAGGTCGATCACGTCGCCGACGTCGCCGATGTCGGCAAGTGCGGCGAGCAGTGCGAAGGACGCGAAGACGACCGCGAGAATGGCTACCGCCAGGATCTTTTTCGCCATCAGCTGCGCAACGCCGAAGCCGAGTGCAACGACGCCCAGGAACACGAACACCGGCCCGTCCTTGGTGTCACCTTCGTCGCCGGAGAAGCCGGTGAACTTCTGCCCGTCGATGGTGAACCAGTTCAAGAAGGAACCCAGGATGAGCAGCACGCCACCCACCACCAGCAGCGCCGAGCCGACAGTGACGGCAGGGCGCGGGGGCTTCTGCCCCGGCATCGCACTCATCGGCGCGTACGCCGGGGGCAGCGAACCGGGCTGCCCGTAGCCGGGCTGCGTGTAGCCCGGTTGTGCGTAACCG
>ERZ1026796.983-NODE-983-length-20600-cov-5.936404_pt1 | contig 20600 bp, 38 predicted proteins | sample MGYA00520874_ERZ1026796 | MGnify/ENA primary metagenome ERZ1026796 (study PRJEB33270, sample SAMEA104284474) | anaerobic digester metagenome | biome: Anaerobic digester microbiome; feature: mesophilic sludge digester; material: Anaerobic digester biomass | place...
AGTTTTTATTAATCATTAAAATAGAATGTTATGTACACAATTAAAAAAGAATTTTCATTTTGTGCCAGTCATAACTTAGAGTGTTTGGCACCGGAACATCCGTGTTCAAGGGTTCATGGTCACAATTATCAGGTAATTGTAGAACTTAAAAGTGAAACTCTGAATGAAGCAGGGTTTGTCACTGATTACAGACAACTTGACACTATTAAAAAGTGGATTGATGATGTATTGGATCATAGACATCTAAACGAAGTTTTTCCAAGTATGAATCCGACTGCTGAAAACATTGCATACTACCTTTTCAATGTCTTTAAAGAAGATTACCCACAGCTTGCCGCTATTACTGTTCAAGAAACACCTAAAACTTCTGCACGGTATGAACCTTGATGTATTAAAAAGAACTTTAAGAGTAAAGGAAATCTTCTTTTCTTTACAAGGAGAAGGAGCCCGTGTAGGTACACCAAACATTTTTATTAGGTTAGCAGGCTGTAACAAAAATTGTTCATTCTGTGATACAGATTGGAAAGATGGTGTAGTTTATACTGTTCAATATATTTTTGATAAAGTAATAGGAATTCCTTGTAATTCTATTATTTGGACAGGAGGAGAACCTGCTTTACAACTTGATAATGAAATTGTAGATTTTTTTAAAGAACATGATTATTATCAAGCAATCGAAACTAATGGAAGTCTTCCAGTTCCAACAAATATTGATTATGTCGTGTGTAGTCCAAAAGAAGGTGTAACAATCCCTGATTTATGGTATAATTTCCACGACAAAAAAATTGATGAATTTCGTTATTTAATCACTGCTAAAACAGCAAGACAAATTGAAGATACTCTACCAAAAATATTTGAATTACCAAAAGCATCTTATTACTGTATTTCTCCTGTTTTTGATGTTCCTGGAAAGAGAATACGTAATTTGAAAGCCTGTTTAGATTTTATTAAAAGTAAATCAAATTGGGATTTGGGTGGTTATAATGGTGGGGAATGGAGGCTTTCAATCCAGTTACATAAATTAATAGGGATTCTTTAAATATTAACAAAAATTAACATCTAATTTTTAAAAATATTTTTAAAAACGTCTAGAAAATAAAAAGATTATACCTATATTTGTAAGGTAATTTAAACCAATTATTTTTATTCATTAATCTTTAATTTTTAATCAAAATGGCAAAAAAATTGACAAAGAAAGACCTTGTAGCAGCTTATAAAGAGTTGGATAAGGTGGCAGGAATCGACCCTGCAATTGAGTACGATGAATTGTCGTTGGAAGAGTTTGAAAAAGAACTCTACATTACCATTGATCAAGTGGTTGAGGAAGGTGACAAATTCAGCAAGGCTACCCAAGCCGTGTTTGATGCTCTTGCTGAAAAGTACGGTACTGAGGAAGAAGAAGAGGAAGAGGAAGAAGAGGAAGAAGAGGAAGAGGAAGAAGAAGAGGAAGAGGAAGAGGAAGAGGAAGAGGAAGAGGAAGAGGAAGATGAAAAACCGGTAAAGAAAGGTAAAGAAAAACCTGAAAAGAAGGAAAAAACAAAAAAACAACCTCCGAAAAAACAAGAGTCTGGTGAATCCCAAACTGATGTTATCCGGGCCGCAATTCGTAAGAAAATGAAACGTGAAAAGATTGTGGAACTTCTCAAGGAAAAATTTGCACAGTCTGAAGGTTGGGCTAATAACCGGATGAAAATGTATGAAAAAGCGTATGGTGAAATGGGAGTCAAAGACAAGAACCTTCAATGAGGGTAATTGCAATTGATTTTGATAACACAGCAACTGAGGATCCTCGTATGGTAAATGAACTGTACGAGGATCCCCTCAATTTTATAGTTATCTATACGAGTAGAAGTTCAGCAATACGTCAACAAACAGAAATAGAATTGCAAAAACTTGGTATCAAATATCATGCTTTAGTTATGGATAAATTACGGGCTGATCTTTATATTGATGATAAAAATATGGGAGGATTAAAATGGCCTTAGAAAAAAATGTACTGTTATTTAGCACCGGATTGGATTCATATATTATGAAAAAAGTTTTTTCATTTAAAAATGAAGAATGTCTTTTTGTAGATATGGGTACAAAAGAAAATGAAATTGAAAAGGAACGTATTCAACAATATTTTCCAGAAGTTATAATAACAAAAGTTCCACTTAATTCGTTTGAACTTCAAAACAAAATTATTCCTTACAGAAACCATCACTTAGCTTTAATAGCAGCTAATTATGCCAACAATATTTATTTTGCTTTTACTGCTGGAGATACTACAAAAGACAAAGATTATGTCTTTAAAGCACAAATGGAAGGAATATTAAACTACTTTTCACTATCTACAGAAAAAGTTGCTGTACAAGGTCCTTTTTTAATTGAAATTCCATTCAAACAATTTACAAAAACTGAACTTGTTAAAATGTATCTTAAAGAAGGTTATCCATTAAGAGATATATTAGAACAGTCCAGTAGTTGTTATGAAGGTCATTCTATTCCGTGTGGTAAATGTCGTTCTTGTTTAAGGAAATTTGTAGCATTTTATCTTAATGGAGTAGATATTTCTGAATTTTATTTAGAAAACCCTGCTGATTATCTTAAAAACTTTCTACAGGAAAGTATTAACAAAGGGAGAGAAACTGAAATTAAAGAAATAGAAAAATGCATAAACCTAATACGGCTATAATGGTAACAGGTGGAATTGATTCCACAACACTCTTGTATAAATACAAAGAATTAAATCCTTTTCCTGTCACAGTTGATTATGGACAAGTTGTATTTCCAATACAAGTAGAAATGCTTAATTATCATATCAAAAAACTTAATTTATTACCTTTGGTAACAATAAAAATTGAGTTTCAAGCTTGGCAAAAACAACCTGGATTGTTTACTCCCGGGTTTATACCAAATGAAGAAAACCCGTTAGAAGACTGGGACAAATTAAGGTATCAAAACTTTTTTGTAGAAGGAAGAAACCTTATTATGATGTCTTATGTTCTTGCTTGGTGTTCTACATTTAAAATAGATGAATTACTTACCGGCTACCTTTATGGTAAAGAAGAATGGAAGAAACGACGTACAGTTAAATTATTAACAGGTGATAATTCCCCACAATTTGTTGATATGATGAACTTACTCACACAAGTAGGTTTTTCACATCAAGTACGTGTACGAGCCCCATTTTATGAATCCCGTTGGGACAAAACAGATATTGTTAATTGGGGAAAAGAACAAGGTATTGATTATTCCAAAACATATTCTTGTTATTTTGATCCACCGTGTGGTGTTTGTGATAATTGTTTACTTAGAAAAGATTTAGACATATGATTGATACAATTAAAACTATCCTACAAGCCGTAGGTGAAGACACTACTCGTGAAGGATTGTTAGATACTCCAAAACGAGTTGTTAAATCCTGGACTGAACTTTACAAAGGTTATAATCAAAAAGCTGAAGACATTTTAACAGTATTTTCAAGCGATGGTTATGATCAAATTGTACTACTTAAAGATATTGAAGTTTACTCAATGTGTGAACATCATATGTTACCCTTCATAGGTAAGGCCCACGTCGCATACATACCTAATGAAAAAATTGTAGGTATTTCCAAACTTGCAAGACTGGTAGATATTTACGCTCGTCGTTTACAAATACAAGAACGTATTGGACAACAGGTAACTGATGATTTAATGAGGTTACTCAAGCCAAAAGGAGCTGCCTGTATTATTGAAGCCCAACATCTTTGTATGTTAATGCGTGGTGTAAACAAACAGAATTCCATTATGGTAACATCAAGTTTACGTGGAGTATTTTTAGACCAAGAATCAACACGTGAAGAACTAATGCAATTAATACACAGATGAAAATATATCTTGCCGGTACAGCTGTTTCCAAACCAAAAGAGGAAATAAAATTACAGGAATTATTTAAGCAAGGGTGTAAATTACATTCATATTTTCATTGTGTTGATGGTTTTGAAAGAAAATGGTTTAGGATGAATACAAGAAACAAAGTAGATTTATTTTTAGATTCTGGTGCTTTTTCTGCTAAAAATAAAAACATTGAAATTGATATACAGGAATATATTGAGTTTATTAAAATAAATGAAAAACATATTAACTGTTATGCAAATTTAGATGTTATAGGTAATCCAAAAGCAACGTTAAAGAATCAAAAAATTATGGAAAAAGCCGGACTGTCTCCAGTACCAGTTTTCCATTTTGGTGAGGACCCTGAACTATATTTAAAGCCATTAATTGGTAAATATGAGTATATTGCACTTGGTGGTCTTGTTGTTGGTGCTAATAAGAGGTTAATTCCTTGGTTGGACAATACTTTTAAAAAGTATTTATTAGACAAAAATATGATGCCCCTAATTAAAGTACACGGCTTTGGAATTACTTCATTTCAATTACTTTTTAGGTATCCTTGGTTTTCTGTTGATAGTACTTCTTGGGTTGTCACTGGTCGTGTTGGTTCCATATTTATTCCAAGATATAAAAATGGTAAATGGGTTTATAATGAACCACCATTAAAAATAGCCGTATCATCTAAAAGTCCAAATTTAAAAGAAGCAGGAAGACATATTGAAACTTTATCACCAAGACAAAAACAAATATTTGTTGATTACCTTAATGATAAACATTATGTCCTTGGACGTTCAGAATTTGTAGAAAAATCACAAACATATGAATTACAAGACAATGAAAAATGGGCTGAGAAAAAACCAGTTGACAAAAAAAGTAAAAGACTTATTGAAATAATACACGAACCAGGGATAAGCAATACTTATCAACTTCGAGATGAATTAAATGTTTCTTACTATCTTGAAGTTGAAAAAGCATTACCAGAATGGCCTTGGGCTTTTGCTAAAGAAAAGAAAACTTTATTCTCATGAAGATTTATCTTGCCGCATCAGCACCTGGAAATGAAACAAAAATAGGTGTAGGAAGAACTTTTATAAAACGAAGACTTCTTAGTTATTATCTTATTGATAAAAAAATACTTAATTGTGATTTAGTTTTTCAAAATATAAAAGAAAGAAATGTTATTCGAACAAGAATTAGAACAAGAAAAAACAATACTTGATTTTAAAGGTAAATTATCAAGAATTGGTTATTCATTTACATTTGTAGAAAATGAAATGATAGGTGCAGGTACATTAATCAAATTGTTCCCAACGGAATTTGAATATGATTATGAACTTGTAATACCGTGGGTTCGCCCTGCTGTTATTACAATGAATCAATTTGATAAAATTCTTGCGGATTATCCACGTATAAATGTACCAAAACAAGCATTACACTTATCTGATGAAGATAAAATAAATTTTATGTCAGATATGATTAATGAGAATAGGTTGCATTTTTTAATCATTATACCACGTCCAAACAGTTTTTCAGATTTTTATTGGTTTGGTCGGTATTCTAAAGTGTTTCATTTAATGAAATTAACATACAGGGAGAAAGGTAAAGACTTAGATAGAATGCATTTGCCTGTTTTTAACAGTTACCAATTCTGTAAATTACTTGATTTAAAAACCATACTTGATAAAAACTTTGCAATATGAAAATTAAAAAAGATGATTTAAAACGGGCTTTAGAAATTGTAAAACCTGGATTAGCAAACAAAGAAATTATTGAACAAGCCACAAGTTTTGCTTTTATTGAAGGACGTGTGGTTACTTATAATGATGAAATTAGTGTATCCCATCCAATTAAAGATTTGGAAATTACCGGAACAATAAGGGCAGAAGAACTTTACAAATTTCTTGGTAAAATAAAAGAAGAAGAAATTGATGTAAATTACACTGAAAGTGAAATTGTTTTAAAATGTGGGAGGGCAACTACTGGATTTGCAATAACAAAAGAAATTCTTTTACCGTTGAAAGAAGAAATATCTGAAAAAGGTAAATGGAAAACTATACCTACTGATTTTTGTGAAGCAATGAATTTTGCAGCAATGTCCTGTTCATCAGATATGACAAATCCTAAACTTATTTGTGTTCACGTAAATCAAAAAGGATATATTGAAGGAAGTGATAATTTTAGAATTGTTCATTACATAATTGACGAACTACCAGTTGAAACATTTCTTATACCGGCTTCTTCAGCAAAAATAGTTATAAAACTTAATCCAACTAAAATTTCTGAAGGTAATGGCTGGGTACATTTTAAAACCACGGAAGGTACGGTTATTTCCTGCCGTGTCTTTAAGGAAACATACGTTGATTCCAGCCAGTATATAAAACCACCTAAAAATGGTAAGACCATTAAATTACCGGAGACATTAAGTGACGTTTTAGATAAAGCTATTATATTTGCAAAAAGGGAACAAACGTCTGATGAAGTAGTTGAAATAAACATACAGGAAAAGAAATTAACTGTAGAAAGTAAATCAGATTTTTCCTGGTTTAAAGAATCAATTCCTATTAAATATGAGGGTGAAACTATTTCATTTTCAGTAACTCCATATTTATTAAAAGATATTCTTAAAAAAACAAATGAATGTACTTTAAATAGTGGAACTCTTTATTTTAAGAGTGAGTCTTGGATTTATGTCACTTCCTTATTAGGATAAGTTATGGCTGGATTTTTTACTAAACACGAAACACAGTCTACTGATAGACCTGATGGTAAAAAACGTACTTGTTATGCTTGTGGATTATACAAAACTTGTGTATCCCCAAAAATGGAACCTTATGGTAACTTTAAAAAGAAAATTCTTAACATAGGAGATGCCCCTACGGAAATTGATGATGACAAAGGCAGACCATTTCAAGGTAAAGCAGGTCGTCTACTTGAGCGTACTTATGCTAAATATGGAATAGATTTGTTTGAAGATTGTTTGAGTATCAATGCTGTAAATTGTTTACCCAAAACAAGTGAAGATGAAGCAAGAGTACCTACAAACAAAGAAATAGAATGTTGTCGTCGTTCTGTATTTAGTTATATTGAAAAATATAAACCAAAGGTAATAGTTTTATTTGGTGGACAAGCAGTTTACTCTATTATTGCCCATAGATGGAAAAAAGATTTAAAAACCATTAATGAATGGAGGGGTTGGATTATTCCAGACCAAGAAATTAAGGCTTGGATTTGTCCCACCTTTCATCCTGCTTATGTTGACAAAATGGAGAAAAAAGAGGTTTACAATATTTGGGAAGATGATTTACTAAAGATAGCCGGTATGGTAAACAAACCTCTTTATATTGATAAAGAACCTGAAATCATTTATCTTAAAAATTTACGTAAATTAACCACTATTCCAGACGATAGTATAATCTCTATTGATTATGAAACAACTGGGTTAAAACCACACGGTGAAGGACATACTATTGTCTGTGCTTCTGTTGCACTTAATGAAAATAAGGCTTATGTATTTGAAATGCCAAAGGATGAAGTTGAAAGAGATGTTTATATTTCTCTATTAAAAAACAATTCCATTAAGAAAATGGCTCATAATTTAAAGTTTGAGGAGAATTGGAGTTTTGGTATTTTAAAAACAAGAGTACGTGGATGGGATTGGGATAGTATGTTGGCTGCTCATATACTTGATAATAGGTCTGGTGTAACAGGGCTTAAATTTCAGACATACGTTAATTTTGGTATAATTGATTACAGTTCCCATTTAGAACGTTGGTTGGGTACAGAAGGTAAAAGTGCTAATGAAATCAATAAAGCACAAGAATTTTTTAGTACATCAACAGGACGTTTAGAATTAATGAAATATTGTGCTTTGGATACTATTTATCAGTATCGTTTAGCAAATAAACAAAGACCGTTGTTTGATGAATTACCATTTTAAAATTGAATATGTTTTTTGAATTAAAAACCTACAAATTTTTCCAAGAAGGAATTTTAGCCTTGTCTCGTATGGAACAACAAGGACTAAGAATTGATATGAAGTATGCTGAAGAAAAAAAGTTAGAATTAACTAAAGAAATTGAAAAACTTGAAGTGGAGTTTAAAGAAACAAAACTCTATAAACATTGGGCTCACACCACTAAAAACAAAGTCAATATTTATAGTCCTCAGCAACTTGGTGCATTCTTGTATGGTACAAAAAAGATTAAAATTAGTAAAGAAACTGCTTCTGGTCAGGGTGCTACGGATGAAGAAGCTCTACAAGAATTAGGAATACCTGAATTAGATATTCTTTTACGTATCAAAAAACTTAAAAAAGTTCGTGACACTTATTTAGATGCTTTTGTAAGGGAACAAGTAAACGGAATTGTTCACCCATTTTTTAACCTACATCTTGTACGTACATTTCGTGGTAGTTCAGACAGTCCTAATTTCCAAAACATACCTAAAAGGGATAAAGAAACAATGGAAATTTGTAGAAGAGCAATATTACCACGACCAGGATACCAATTTGTTGAATTAGATTATAAACAACTTGAAGTAAGAATTTCTGCTTGTTACAATAGGGATGAGCAATTAAAGGAAGACATACTTGCCGGTGATATGCACAAAGAAATGGCAATTAGAATTTTTCATATTGAGGATTTTAATAAAGAAACAACAGGTCATTCAGTTCTTCGTAGTGCTACTAAAAATGGTTTTATATTTCCACAATTTTATGGGGATTATTATAAAAATTGTGCTGTAAACCTTTCCTATGGTTGGGGACATTTACCAAAGAACAGAAAATGGAAATCTACAGATGGTATTGAATTTGAAGATGGAAAATTAGGGGCTCATTTAATAAGTAATGGTATTAAAGATTTAGAATCTTTTACCCAGCATATTAAAGTGATTGAGGATTACTTTTGGAATGTACGGTATAAAGATTATACAAAATGGAAAGAACGTTGGTGGGAACAATATCAAAGGGTAGGCCATATTACTTCTATGACAGGTTTTAATTACCAAGGAGTAATGAAAAAGAATGATGTATTAAATTATCCAATACAAGGTTCTGCTTTTCATTGTTTACTATGGAGTATTATTCAAGGTATTAAAGTACAGGTAAAGGAAAAGTGGAAATCCAGGTTAGTTAGTCAAATACACGATGCTATTGTAATGGATGTACACCCTGATGAATTAGAACACGTTGTCAAAACAATGAAAAGAATTATGTGTGAAGATATTGTTAAACATTGGAGTTGGATTACTGTACCTCTTGATGTTGATGTTGAGATACATAATGTAAATGATAGTTGGGCTGATAAACCACAAAGGTAATGAAAAGGACAAGAAAATATTCTACAGGTGGTTTGTTCTTATTTGAAGAACCTAAACCAGTTGCTGAGGTAACAATACGTCAAAGAAAACCAAAACAAGTTGATGGTTTTATTGAAAGATTTAAAGGTAAAGATCCGTTCTTTGTTTTAGAAAACTTTCTTAATGACAGAAAAGAGTATGTAACAAGTCGTTACCCAACAGATCATCCACAAGCAATGTCTGTTGTATTGTTTGAACTGAATTTATATTTAGACGTTCTTATACGTGTTAAAAATAATCTTAACCAATTTAAATTTAATGACAAATGAAAGATCAAAGAGACACCACCTCGGAAGACATTGCTTTTAAGTATGCCAAAGATGCATTATTAGAAGAAATGCAAAGTAAAGAAAAAGGAGCTCAAAAAACATTTGAAGTATTTAACGTTTCAGAAGAATTATGGGACAAATGGTTTAAAGAAGTAACTTCAAATCAATCTTTATTTACCTCTATTTCTAAAACAAGTATTGTTCAACATTTGTTAAACTCTTCAACTTCTTTAACGGAGTATTCTGCTAAAATGATGATATTTTATCAATTTAGACAGAAAATGATAGAAATGTCAAGTAATCCAATTATGTCACTAATAAATTTATTAAAATAATGGGATTGTATTTAAAGTATCGACCAAATGCCCTTACTGAAATTGAAGGTAACAGGGAAATTGTAATCACTTTGAGGGGTATGTTTAAAAAGAATGAAATACCTCACTCTATGCTGTTCCACGGACCGACAGGTTGTGGTAAGACTACCTTAGCCCGTATTGTAGCAAAAGAACTGGGTTGTGCAGAAAACAATTTAATTGAAATTGACACAGCACAATTTAGGGGAATTGATACGGTACGTGATTTACGTAAGAACATTCAGTACACTCCTTTAGGTGGTGGTATAAGAGTTTACATTATTGATGAGGTACATAAAATGACAGGGGACGCACAAAATGCTTTCCTTAAAATATTGGAGGACACTCCAAAACATATTTACTTCATACTTTGTACAACAGACCCACAAAGTCTTCTACCTACAATAAAAGGACGTTGTAGTCAGTTCCAGGTACAGTTATTGTCTGATGATGATATGAAATCATTACTTACAAAAATTGCTGAACTTGAAAACGACAGTATTGAAGATGAAATTATTGAACAAATAACACAAGACAGCCAGGGGCATCCACGAAATGCCCTGCAAATACTTGAACAGGTATTAAGTACTCCAAAGAAAAGAAGATTAACAATAGCCCAACAGGCAGCCATTGAACAATCTGAAAGTATTGCTTTGTGTCGTGCATTAATGAAAAAACAAGGTTGGAGTGAAGTAAAGAAAATATTACAAGGTTTAAAAGGACAGGATGCCGAAGGTATTCGTCGTGTTGTTATTGGATATGCTTCAAGTGTATTACTGAATACAGATAATGCTGTTGCAGGACTCATTTTAGAGGCATTCCAAGAACCTACCTACAATATGGGATTTCCCGGAATTGTACTTGCTTGTTATACAGTGATTAAAAATTAAGAATATGGCAGACAAAGTATTTGAAACAAAAGATGACAAATGTTGGGTTACAGTTTCTTATAATGCAAATTTAGGTAATTATGAAAACATAAAAATTGAAGCTGGTTATTCCCAAACACTACCTCCTAATCGTTCTCCTATTGATTTCTTAGAAGATATGCAGGACACAATATCTAATTCTGTTATTGAAGAAGTAAAAGCTTTGAAAAAACAACTTAAAAAGAAAAGGAGTAAAGAATGAATCCGTTATTTAAACTTGCAAAAGAACTCTGCCCACAAGGTGGTGTGGAAGATGATGCTCCATTCCCAAATTCTACTGACCAAGATATTTGGTGTGAAGGATTTGTACGTGCTACTGAATTGATGTTACACGCTTGGTACGTTGAAGATACTGATGTTACAAGAAGATTACTTGCTGAAAAACTTAAACGTGCTCATAAAAATTAATTCAAATGAATTACGAAAAAGATATTCATATTGATGAAACTGCTCTTGATTTAGAGTGGTTATCACAAGCCGAACTTGCTGTTAGGTATGGTAGGTATTGGTCTGCTTGTAAAGACAGAGTTACCCGTGCTGAAGAAAATATTAAGTTAATTCGTGCTCAACTTATTGCAGAAGCAAACGATGACCCTGTTAAATGTTGTAACAAAGAAAAACCAAATGCCGCAGATATTGAAGCATACTATCGTCGGCATAAACGTCATATTAAGGCAAAAGAAGAATGGTTAGATGCTTTAAAGGAATGTAATGATGCTGAAATTGTAAAGAATGAAATTTCATTTACACGAAAAGCAGCCTTGGAAAACCTTGTACAATTACACGGACAAAATTACTTTGCAGGTCCTTCTATGCCACGTAACCTTCAGGGAGAAAGGGAAAGAAAACAAGAAAAAAGAAAAGAAAGTGAATCGAGAATTAGAATACGTAAATCTTAAATTTTAATGATTATGAAAAAGAAAAAGTTTAATTTTGCAGGAAAAATCAGTAGTAATGCCGCAGCCAGAAAAAAAGGTTTTGGTTATGGACATCTTCTTACAAATGGGTTGGATGTATGGACACCAGAAGTAGATTCCAAAGTTGTTATGGACATTTTACCATACCTTGTAAAGGATAAAAATCATCCTGATAAAGACAAGGAAAAAGGAATAGCAATGGAAGGAACATATTGGTTTAAAAGACCTTTTAAATTCCACAGAAACGTTGGTGCTAAAAACAGTTCTGAAATTTGTTTACAATCTTTTGGAAAGAAATGTCCTATTTGTGAATACCGGGATAAACTTAAGAAGGATCCTGAAGCGGATGAGGATGCAATAAAAGCATTAAAACCAAGTGAACGTAATTTGTACGCTGTTGTAATCACAAAAATTAATGGAAAGAAACAAGAAAGAAAACTTCAATTATTTGAATTTTCAGATTACCTTTTCCAGGAAAAATTTGTTGAACAACTTGAAGATAAACCGGAGTTTGAAACATTCCCAAATCCTTATGAAGGTGCTTCAGTTAGTGTTAAATTTGCAGAAACCAATCTTGGTGGAAACAAATTCGCAGAACCAACAAGATTTGATTTTGAACCCAGATCAAAACAATATGATGATGAGTTTATTGATGAAATTCCTTGTTTGGATGAATGTTTGCGTGTACTTACCTATGATGAACTGAAGGCTAAGTTCATGGAAAATGATGATGTAGATAACGAAGAGGAAGAGGATGAGGATGAGGAAGAAAGAAAACCTGTAAAGAAAGGTAAAAAACCTGTAAAACCTGAACCAGAGGAAGAGGACGAAGACGAGGAAGAGGAAGAGGAAGAGGAAGAGGACGAAGACGAGGAAGAGGAAGAGGAAGAGGAAGAGGAAGAGGAAGAGGAAGAAGAAGAGGAAGAACCTGCTCCACGTAAACGTAAAACAGCCGTAGCAGACAAAAAGAAAGAAACTCCTAAAAAGGGAAAGAAAGAACTTACTTGTCCTCACGATTATCGTTTTGGTAAAGATACCAATAAATATGATGAATGTGAAGATTGTGAACTTTGGAACGAATGTTATGCTGCTAAAAAGAAAGCAAAGTAATGGTTATTCTTAGAAGAAGGTTAAAAAAAGAAAATAAGAAAGACACCTCTTTTATAGGAGCTTCAATTCCTAAGGATATGGTGTCTTTCTTATCCTTGTTTTGTCTTGCCAAAGAAGTTACAAAAACATCAATTGTAAAAGATTTAGTAAATTCTTGGTTACAAGAAAAACAAAAGGAGTATTCTGAAAAAGACCTTATCAAAGAAATAGCCATGAGGTCTCTTGAAGTTTGGGAAGTTACCCCAAAAAGGAATACTACACTACATAATTTTAAAACTATGTTAAGATTAGAGTGTAAATATAGAGGACTTGATGAAAGTGTTATTAATGGTATTATTGCAGAATTTTTAAATGAATATGAAAAAAAGTGATTTAACGCTTAATGAACAAATAAAACGTCATTCCAGAAAAACCACACGTAAAAAGAAATACGATGGTTCCTTGGAAACGGTTGTGTCTACCGGCAGTACATTATTAGATTTAGCCATTAGTGGTGGTAGGATACGAGGTGGTGGTATTCCAACAGGTATCCTTATGGAAATCTTTGGTCCAAGTGGGGCAGGTAAAACCGTACTACTTTGTGAAATTGCTGGAGATATACAAAGGAAAGGTGGGGACATAATGTTTCACGACCCAGAGGCACGACTTAACAAACAATTTGCCCAAATGTTTGATGTAGACTTTGATAGAATTGATTACACTACACCAGATACTGTAACAGAGGTTTTTAAAGGTGTTCGGGAATGGAAGCCAACAGGAACAATTAATGGTGTCTTTGCAGATTCTTTAGCAGCACTTTCCACTGATATGGAAATGGATAACAAAGACGGTGATAAAATGGGAATGCGTCGTGCAAAAGAATTTAGTGAAGAATTACGTAAAACTTGTCGTATATTAGCCAAAAATAACTTGCTGATGGTAGCAAGTAATCAAGTAAGACAAAATCTTGATGCAGGTCAATATGGACAAAAATATACAACTCCTGGAGGGCTTGGTGTTGGTTTTTACTCATCTTTACGTTTACGTGCGGGTACACCTGAAAAGATTAAAGTAAAACAAAAAATTGCAGGAAGGGAGGTTACAAGAGTAATTGGTGTTGAAACACAAATCGAAGTACATAAAAGTTCAGTTTGGAAACCTTTTCATTCTGCTCCTGTTTACATACTGTTTGATTATGGTATTGATGACATTCGTGCTAATTTACAATTCATCAAAGACTTTACCAAAAATACAACTTATACTATTAATGAGGAAAAGTTAGATGTAGGATTAGAAAAGTCTATTGCTATAATTGAACGTGATGAACGTGCTAATGAACTCCGTGAACAAGTAATTGATTTATGGGAAGAAATTGAAGAAAAATTTGTAAGTGAACGTAAACCAAAACAAAGATGACCGAAAATGATAAGCAACTAATCAAGAACGCTAATCATTTGTATTGTGTAGATTGGTACTTGGCTGATAAAATGGTTGAAAAAGCAGATACCGTAGAAGCTAAAACTGAGTTACAAAACATTGCAAAACGATTATATCATAAAGAAGAATATTTATCAGACTTGTTATGAAAAAACAAATTTTTGATTTACGGTCTAATATGAGAACCTTTACCCATAAGTTTTATAAGGGTTGGACACCACAGGATTTTAAAGATGAGTATCTTAAAATTGTATCACACACAAGCACGTTGACTAAATCACAAAGGGAAACTGTCATTAAATATGTAAAACATCATGCGGATAAGAACGAATAAACATTTAGTTGTTTTAACCAACGACCCTTCTCTCACTGCTTGGGGTTACTGTGTTATGAAAAATGACATAGTTTTAGAATGCGGATGTATTAAAACAGCACCTGAACATAAAAAGAAAAGAATACGTAAATCTGATGATACAGTTCGCCGTATTAGTGAATTAAATAAAATACTTTTAGGTCTTATTAAACGACACGAAGTAGATTTTATTTTAAGTGAAGCACCACACGGTAGCCAAAATGCTTCTGCAGCAATGATGGTAGGTATCGTAGCAGGTATGATACAAACTATTTCAGATACATTAGAAATACCTGTAGAGTGGTACAGTGAAATGGATAGCAAAAAATTTGTATTAGGTAAAAAATCTGCAGTTAAAGTAGAAATGATTAATGCTATTAAAAAACTGTATGACGTACCTTGGAAGAATATTAAATATCACGACGAAGCCGTTGCCGATGCTATTGCGGTTTATCGTACTGCCGTTGGATTGTCACCTACATTAAAACTTTTAAAATAATGTACCATATCAAAGAAGGTAACAGAACACTTTGTGGTAAAAAGATTGATAAATCAATCAGCACGATTAGTTCAACTTCAGCAAGTAGGGCTACTTTATCAAATTGCTGTCCTTTATGTAAGGCAAAATATGTAGAATTATTACAACATTTTACCAATATTAAAGAAGAAAAAGATGGATGATGAACTCATATGTAATAGTTTGAAAAATTGGATTACTTTATTTTATGGAACAGACAAAAAGCAGTATATTGTTTCGTATAAGAAAGGTGATTACTTTTACTTTGGTTATGAAAAAGATGATGATTTTATAATCAATAAAGTTTCCAAACCTGTTGCAATTTTCCTGGCATTAGGTAATACCTCATTTTTAAAGTTCTTGAAAAAACAAGGAATTGATAAGGATTCGTTACAACCAATTAAAAGAAGAAGACGAAATGAATAAACAAAGGGAAATCGGGTATTATTGGGTAAAAACACGACGTACTAAAATCTGGATGATTGCTAAATGGTGGCCCAACCTAAATAAAGGAAAAGGCTTTTGGGATACAATGGCTACTATTGAAAATGATACAAGAGGAGGATTTATTGAAGTTGATGAAAGAAGAATTAAACGTATTGAAGAAGAAAAACCTATAATAAAAAGAACCAGAAAAAATGATACGCAATCTGACAATAAGAAACTTTCAAAGCCACAAAAAGTCGTTTCTGGAATTCCACAAAGGGTTAAACGTCATCGTAGGACCAACTGATTCAGGTAAGTCTGCTATTATACGTGCTTTACGATGGGTAGTGTGGAATAAACCATCTGGAGATTCTTTTCGCAGTACGTGGGGAGGAAATACACACGTAAGCATTGAAACAGATTCCCACAGCATTGCAAGGAATAAAGGAGATCATAATAATTATGTATTAAGAAATACAGGGGAAGAAGAAGTTATTAAATTTAACGCCATAGGTGCTAACGTACCTGATGAAATAGTACAGGTACTAAATATGGATGAAGTAAATCTTCAACAACAACTTGACACACCTTTTCTTTTAAGTGAATCCCCAGGTAAGGTAGCTGCTTTCTTAAATAAGGTTGCAGGCATTGATTTAATTGACAAAAGTATTAAAGATATCCAAAAGGAAATTAAAGATACTGAACGTTCAATTAAGATTAAACGAGAGCAATTAAAAACAAAGAAACAGGAAGTGCTTGCCTATAATGAATTGGAAAAAATAGAGATGGACATTGAACGACTTGAAGAACTTGAAAAACGAAGAAATACTTTAAGTAGATATAAAAAGGAATTAACCAGCCGTATTATTTCAATCCAAACCATTCTTGTTAAAATAAAACAAGAATCTGCTATACTTGAATTAAAACCTATTGTAGATTTATATATTGGTAAAATTGAAGATAAGAAAAAACTTGAAGAACGTTATATAAGTTTAGCCAGGAAGATTAAAACCATTAAATCTGTTAATTCAAAGATTCAAATATATGCAGGGTATGTAAAACTTGAAGAACCTGTAAAAATACTAATTACCAAAGTTAATTCTAAAGCCGTTCTTACAACGAAATACAGTAGGCTTAATACTTTACTAACAAACTATAATAAAGTTAAAGAAAACATATTGACATCGCAAGAAAACGTAGATAAATTAACTATTAAATACACTACAAATTTACCGGACACTTGTCCTCTATGTGGAACCAAATTAAAAAAATAAAATCATGCCAACAGATTTAGAAATAGAAAAAATTCCAACATTATGTAGCAACTGTGTTTGGAAATATGACTATTGAATATGTGTATGAAGATAACTTAAAAACAAATGAAATGAGAACGCCAAATGAATTAAGAATTGACTATGTAAAGAACTCCGGTAATTGGTTACAATGGATTAAAGGGGTTCAGGACGAAGCGTGGAATGCAGCACTTGACCGTTTATTAATTGAAGTTAATTCTTCAAGTTTACCCGTACAAACAAAAGAATTAGTTAATCGAATGGTAGAGGTAGTAAGAAAATGAAACGTAGAAAACTTTTAGGTTTAGGTGCATTACTTGGATTAGCACCGTTCCTACCCAAATTAGATGTTGAATTAATGGATGGTACGGTAGAAAGTTTTACACCATTAATCCCACCGAACCCATTAGCATCTATACAGGAAACAGTAGATAGCTTGTTTACAATCAACGTAGAGGGTAATGTAACGGTATATCCAAAAAATGGGGAAAGTAGAATTACAGGAACAGGTTATATTGATAAAAATCCCCAATTAATTCATTGGGAAACAACCGTAAAGAATAATTATAGACATAGTGAGGAACCTATAATTAAAATTGATTATGGTATTTCGGGTAAGGTAATTTCCATAGTTGAAGAAAATATACCCCTACCTGAAGTTTATATTGAAGGTGTTCCTTTTGTACCACATCCGATGTATTTAAAAAAGAAAGTAACAATAACTTGTCAGAGAATATGAAAATAATATTAACCGGAGATTGGCATATCCGGGAAACAAAACCTGTTTGCCGACTTGATGATTATTGGCAGACCCAATGGGAAAAGATTGATTGGATTGCTGATTTGGCTAAGAAATATAATTGTCCTGTACTGCATTCCGGTGATTTATTCCATCATTGGAAACCAAGTCCTTATTTACTTTCAATGTGTATTGAACATTTACCAAGATATTTCTTTACCGTATATGGCAATCACGATTTACCACAACATAGCTTGAGTCTTGCTGAAAAGAGTGGTGTATATGTACTTGCCGCATCAAGTCGTATTACTGTATTAGAAGGAACTCATTTTGGGGAAGAACCTGTTACAGATTCATTTAAAGGAATATTGGTTTGGCACGTAATGACTTATAAAAATGAATTACCTTTTCCTGGATGTGAAGAACTATCAGCCAGGGCTATTCTTAAAAAATACCCACAATATAAACTAATTCTTACAGGGGATAATCATGTTACTTTTGTACAAGAATTAAAAAACAGAATACTAATAAATCCAGGTAGTATATTTCGTTGGACTGCTTCACAAATTGATCATAAACCTTGTGTGTTTTTGTATGATACTGAGAAACACACGTATGAACAAATCTTTTTACCTATTGCAGGGCCCGATGTAATTAGTCGTGAACATATTGATATCATTGAAAAAAGAAACAATAGGATAGATGCCTTTGTTTCCGGACTTACCACCGATATGGATATGGACATATCTTTTACAAAAAACCTGGAGAGGTTTTATGCTAAAAATAAGATTGACAAAAACATTAGACAAATAATCCAAAGATTTATTGAAGTATGAAAGCACAAGAACTATTAGAATTAAAACAAGAAATTGAAGAAGCCAAAGACAAGACACTTCAATTAAAAGGACAGAAAGATGCTTTGTTTCAACAATTAAAAGATGAGTTTAATTGTACTACTTTGCAGCAGGCTGAGAAAGAACTAAAAAAGTTAGAATCACAAATTGCTGATTTATCTGCTGAAATTGAAGAAGGTTTGCATACAATTGAAGAACAATATGAAAAAATAAATGCAAATGGAACTGAGTGAAGTACGTAATAAGTTAGAAAGATTAAAAGGTAAAAAAATGGAACTTGAACGTTCTATTAAAACCCTTCGTACTGAGATTAAACAGGAACGTAAAATGTCAGAAGACTTACAAAAAGCCTATGAAATTATTCGTATTGTTGGTTTTGAGACTCAACAACAATTACAGTTTCATATATCTGATATTACTACATTAGCTTTGGAAAGTATTTTCCCAGAACCTTACAAACTCAAACTTGATTTGGTAAAAAGACGTAATAAAAATGAATGTGATATCTTATTTGAAAGGAATGGAGACACTTTCAAACCTTTAGATTCTTCAGGTGTAGGTACTGTTGACGTTGCTTCGTTTGCTTTACGTATTGCAAGTTGGAGTATGGCGGTAAAACGTACACGCAATACAATCATACTTGACGAACCTATGCGTTTTCTGAGTGCTGAATATCAAGAAAACGCTTCGGAAATGATAAAGGAAATTTCTAAAAAATTAGGTATTCAGTTTATTATAATAACCCACGAACCTACTTACGCTTCGTATGCAGATCGTACGTTTACGGTTACGATTAAAAATGGTGTTTCACAAGTAAAACAATCATAATGAAAACATTTGATGATTTTCGTGCCCAACGTAAAGCTGAAAATATACATAAAAAATATGGTAATAAGTCTTTGGAATTCTGTAAAAACAATATTCACGATTTAGCAGGAATACTTGATCAATACGGAATTACGCCGTTCGATTGTACCAATACGATGCGTAAAAAATTACAAGGTAAATATTCAAAAGAAATTTTGAAAATTGTACTTGGTGCAAATGACCAATTAATTCATTGGACTAAAGTATTAAATATAATAAGGAAAAAACCTTCGGTGGGTTAAAGCCGACGTTCTTTCGAGGGCAGGAATTGACATATCAGGATTCCACGTTTTGAGTTTCCTGCCCTTTTTTGACTAACCTTTAAAAATTAATTAATATGGAAAATTACTTAGATGGTCCGGAAAATTCTGATGAAGCAGAAAATTTTCAGAAAAAGATTGATACAAATTATGGTTTAGGTTGTACAGGGTGTCTTGCCATATTTTTTATAGGACTTGCTGTTGCAATAGGTATTGTTTTATTTTTTTCACATTTACTTAATAATTACAGAGTATGAGTATTTTAATAAATGAAAACCTGTTAAGGTCAAAGTATTTACAGGAAACAGGTAATGAAAGACCTACACACGAATTTTCAAAAGATTATTCAACTTATATTGAATGGCTTGAAGAAAAACTCTCTATGGTTTTTCAAGAAAAGCACACAACAAGATTATCAAATTCAACAACACCAATATTAAAAGTGGAGGAAACAAAATGACCAAAGCGGAAGAAATAATGGATAGGATGTTATCGGGTATGATTGCAAATAATCCTGATGAATTTTTCACGCTTGAAATTATGAAGGCACAACCTGAATATAAAACCATAATAGAAGCAATGCAAGAATACGGAAAGTATTGTGCTGAGGAAGCATATTACATGGATTCACATGCACCTTTTGAAAATTGGTGGTCAGAATTTCAAATAAAGGAGGAAGCTAAATGAACAAACTAATTGACGCTGTTAAAACATTCTTAGCAGGAGTGGAATACATAGAGAAAGAAGAAAACGCAAACTATGTGGTAACAAAAGAGGATAAAGAATTGTTGCAAGAAGCCATTGACACGGTGGTTGCGGAGATTGAAAGACCTTTGCCTACGGATGAAAAGACTGTTTGCCCTGAATGTCTTAAAAAATGCACCAATGAGGAACTTAGAATGTTTGGTGGATTATGTGAGGAATGTTCGACTGATTTTAATTGAAGGAGGAAACAAAATGACACCGGAACAAATCGAACAATACGCCCTTGAAAACATCCTGAGCGATGATAGTGTTGAGTCGGTTGCTGAAATGCAGTCGTGGATAGAAGGGGCCAACTTTGTTAACTCCAAACTCATGA
>ERZ1026796.992-NODE-992-length-20468-cov-4.376186_pt1 | contig 20468 bp, 12 predicted proteins | sample MGYA00520874_ERZ1026796 | MGnify/ENA primary metagenome ERZ1026796 (study PRJEB33270, sample SAMEA104284474) | anaerobic digester metagenome | biome: Anaerobic digester microbiome; feature: mesophilic sludge digester; material: Anaerobic digester biomass | place...
ATCGCACAATTCGGATAGAATTTAAAGATATAAACAAAACCACATGATTTTATCGTGTGGTTTTTTATTTCTCTTTTATTGTTATTTGACCTTAGATATGGTATAATATAAAGAGTTTAAGGAGTTAATTATGGATGTAGAAAAGTATGTCAATAGTAAAGCTTTTATCTTTTTTGAGTGGACATATCGTTTAATAATAATGAATTTATTGAATCTTTCAATAATTATAACTATGAGTTTTGGTTTTTGGGTGCTATTTATTGCCATTCAAAAAATGACTTATTTTTATCTAGCAATTCTACTAACGCTTTTGGGCTTAATTATTACTTCAATTGCTAGTTTTAAAACGATTAAAGACTTAAGTGGGTACCGAAGGAGTGGTTTGTATAAAACCTATTTTTCCAATCTTTGGTTTAGTTTTAAAGATCTTTGGTTTATAGAACTGCTTATTTTAATTGTTTATGCCTTTCTATTAGGATCATCATTAACTTATAGTTTAATTTTAAATCACGAAGATTTTACTTATGATTTTATAGGGATAGTTTATACTGTTGGTTACTGGCTTGATTGGATTTTATTATTTTTCTTAACTCAAGCTGTGATTTCGTTTTGGGCTGTCTATAGCCATTTTCAAATGACGAAATGGAATTATATTAAAGCTAGTTTCTATATGTCTTTTAAGTTGTTTTTACCAACATTATTAGCAGGGATTTTTTTCTTTTTGACACCAGTGTTAATAATTGTTTTAGGTTTAATTCTTAGTCCAATGTTGTCATTATTGCTTATTTCGTTTTTTAGTTTGTTTGGAATTACATTACCTCAGTATTTATACTTTAGAATGATAAAAGGCAAATATGCATACTTAACAAAAAACCCTGATGATATTCAGGATTTCGATAAATATGAATTAGAAAAGGAGAATGAAAATGAAATTTAAATTAGGAATTGATCGTATTGATGAGCACTTAGATTTATTTGAAGGAAAGAGAGTAGGTTTAATTACTAACCCTACTGGTATAAATTCAAAATATCAATCTACTATTGATGTTTTGAATGAAAAGACTAACTTAGTTGCTTTATTTAGTCCAGAGCATGGTGTAAGGGGAAATTTACAAGCAGGGATTAATTTAGGAACTTATGTTGATGAAGAAACAGGGATTACTGTTTATTCTTTATATGGAGATACAAGAAAACCATCAAAAGAAATGTTAGACGAAATAGATATTTTATGTATAGATATTCAAGACGTAGGGGCAAGATTCTACACTTATGTTTATACGATGGCTTATTCAATGATGGCTTGCAAAGAAGAAGGCAAGAAGTTTGTAGTGTTTGATCGTCCTAATCCGATTAATGCATCTGATTATGAGGGCAATATTTTAGACATAAATTATCGTTCTTTTATTGGTTATTATCCAACAATCCAACGTCATGGAATGACAATTGGAGAACTTGCTTATTTATTTAATAAAGAGTTTGAAATAGGCTCAGATTTAGAAGTTATTAAGATGGCTGGTTATGACCGCACTAAATATCTAGATGAATTAGATATTTTATATGTTTATCCATCGCCTAATTTACCAACAGTTAATAGTTGTATTCTATATCCAGGAACTTGTATTTTTGAAGGTACAAATATGAGTGAAGGAAGAGGAACGGCAACTCCATTTGAATTAATTGGAGCACCTTATATTAACTCTAAGGAATTAGCAGATAAATTAAATAGTATGAAGATTGAAGGAGTTCATTTCAGACCGCAATATTTCACGCCAATTTATTCAAAAAATAAAGATTTATTATGTGGTGGAGTTTATATTCACATTTTAGATCGTAAGAAATTAAAGTCAGTATCATTAGGTTTTATCTTACTTGATACAATTAGAAACTTATATCCAAATGACTTTAAAGTTAACCCACCTTGGAGCGAAGGCGGAAGAACGATGTTAGACTTAAATACAGGGACAGATAAGATATCTAAATACTTACTTACTTTAGAAGAACAACTTGCTTGGATTAAAGAAGATACTAAAAAGTTTGGTGAGATTAGAAGTAAATATTTAATTTATTAAGGAGAAAATTAATGAAAAAATTACATGAATTAACTTTAGAAGAAAAAATTGGCCAGTTATTTATCGTTGGTTTTTATGGCGAGGAGTTTAATAACGATTTATTAAATTTAATTAAAAATTATAAGATCGGAAATGTAATTTTATTTTCTCGTAATATTTCTTCGGTAAAACAGTTATACAAATTAAATAAAGATATCCATACAAATATAGATAAACAATTAGGAATTATGCCTTTTATTACAATTGACCAAGAAGGAGGAATGGTTACTAGAATCTTTAATGATGCTACATTCTTTCCGGGGGCAATGACAATTGGCGCAACTGATATTAACAATGCTTATTATGTAGGCCAAAAGATGGGGGACGAGTTAAGAGCTTTAGGAATTAACTTTAACTTAGCTCCAGTATTAGATGTGAATAATAATCCTCATAATCCTGTAATTGGTGTTAGAAGTTATTCAAGCAATGAAAAGCATGTTGCGAGTTATGGGATTAGTTATATTAAAGGTTTACAAGAAAAAGGTATTATTGCAACTGCGAAACACTTTCCAGGTCACGGTGATACAAATATTGATAGTCATTTAGGACTGCCAATAATTGAACATTCAAAAGATCGTTTAAATAAAATTGAACTATATCCGTTTAAAAAAGCAATTGAATCTGGACTTGATGCTATTATGAGCGCTCATATTATTTTTAAAGCATATGATAGCGAAAGACCAGCTACGCTATCTAAAGCAGTTTTAACTGATCTTTTAAAGAAAGAGTTAGGCTTTAAAGGTTTAATTGTAAGTGATTGTATGGAAATGAAAGCAATTGATGATACAGTTACGGCACCTAAAGGGGTTTTAGAAGGTCTGCTTGCAGGGCTTGATATGGTTTTTGTAAGCCAAACACCCGCAAAACAAATGAAAGCAGTAGAGCTTGTAAAGGAAGCAGTTTTAAATGGGAAGTTTCCTTTAGATTTATTAGATGAGAAAGTTGAGAAGATTCTAAAATATAAAGCTAAATCATACGAGCTATTAAAGAATGAATTTTTTAGTAAAACTTACTATGAGCAAGAAGAAATATTGCTGAATCCAGAAACTAAAGCTAAAGCTTTAGAGATTGTAGCTGAATCGTTAACTTTAGTAAAAGGAGATAATGTAGACCCGAGTTTAAAAACTTTAGTTTTAGCTCCAGATCCATTTGCCTCTACAATCATTGAAGATGAGTTTTCTAAAAATGATCGTTCAATTTACGATATGGTAAGATTAGAAAATAATCCTAACTTAGTTCCTTATAGAATTAAGATTAAACCTTCGAAAGAAGAAATTGATAAATATTTAGACAAAGCCCAAGATTATAAACAAATAGTTTTATGTACATATAATGCTACAATAAACCGAAGTCAAATTGAACTTGTTAGAAAACTAAATAATTTGGATAAAAAGTTATATGTAATTAGTATGAGAAATCCTTTTGATATTTTAAACTTTAAGGAAGTTTCTAATTACTTAGCATTATATGAATACACACCTAATTCAATTAAAGTTTTAATTAGTTATTTAAATGGCGAAATTAAACCAAAAGGGAAATTACCTGTTTCTTTAAAGGAAAAAACCGAGTTTGGTGCAAGTGTTTATTTAGGTTTAGATGATTATAAATTGGAAGATAATTTAAAATATTTAGAAAAGTTAAAGAAAAATGGCTTTAGTTTTGTTTTTGTATCAATGCATATGCCTGAAGCAGGAAGTCATGCTTATGATGAGTTTTTGGCTATCAAAGATAAAGCTAAGAGTTTAGGATTAGAATTGATTGTTGATGTATCGAAGCCAACTTTTGATAAACATAAGATGTTTGGAGTTGATCATATTCGTTTGGACTGGGGTTTTAGTAAGGAAGATATTGTTGAGTTAGTTTTAGAAGGTTATGATATTGAACTTAATGCTTCAACTTTAACAAAAGAATTAGTTGAATATTTAAAAGAAAGAATAGATTTATCATTAGTAACAGTTAGTCATAACTTTTATCCAAAGCAATATACTGGGTTAAAATACGAAGATGTACTAGAGAAAAACAAATATTTAAACAGCTTAGGTTTTAAAGTTATGGGCTATATTGCTTCCCAAGAAAACAAAAGGCCTCCTTTATATTTAGGATTACCTACAGTAGAAGCTATGAGAAAGATGCCAGTTTTTCTTCAAAAACAAGAAATGGAACTTTTAGGTTTTTCGAAAATTTGTTTTGGAGATGCGATTATTAGCGATAAAGAATTAAAAGAGTTAACAGAAGAAAAAGAATATTTCACTGTACCTTTAATTCTTAAAAAGGGAATTTCAGAAAAAGAAAAAGAAATTATTAATAAAGTTCATCGTGTTAGAATTGATCAATCAGAGTATATGATTCGTAGTACTAAATATCGCGGAGAAAAAGGGATTGAACCGAATAATACGAAGAAAAGATCGAAGTATGATATTACGATTGATAATGATTTAATGAAAAGATATTCTGGCGAATTAAATATTATGCTAACTGATTTAGAAGCTGATAAGGCAGTTAATGTAGTTGGTAGAGCAATTTTGAGTGACTTTAGTTTAGACTATTTAAAAATGCAAATACCATTTGTTTTCAAAGTTATTGGAGAAGAATAATGAAAAGAGCAATTATAGGTGTTGATGCTGGTGGCTCTTCAACAAAACTAGCCTTGTTTTTAGAAGATGGAACAATTGTAAGGGAGTTAAAAGCTAAGGCAGGATCTAGCGCATCAGTTAAATCAGCTTTAGAGAATGTAGAAGAAGGGGTATTGAAGTTATACGAAGAAGTAAAAGATGAGTATGACTTAAGATATATTGTTCTTGGTTTAAGTGGACTTAAAGCTAATTCTAAAGACTCTTTAGAAAAATTAGTTTCCAATTTAAAAGCAAAAACTAATCTGGATGTATCCCTAAATCCTGATACTTTGCTTGCTTTATATTCATTTTTAAAAGATGAATATGAAGAAGGAATTGTCGTTATTTCTGGTACCGGTCATGCTTCTTTTGGTTTAAATAAAAATGGTAAATCAATGATGATTGGTGGTTGGGGGTATATGATTTATGAAATCGGTAGTGCCTTTAGTGCTGTTCAAGATTTAATTATTAAATCAGTTAGGCATTATGAAGAAGAAGGTAAAGTCTATCCTTTAGCCCAATCTTTAATAAAAGCAATTGATTTAAGCACAATAGATGACTTAAGAGTATTTATGTATCATAATGATAAAAAAGAGATTGCAAGTTATGCTTATTTAATTACTGATGGAGCTAAAGCTGGCGATAAGCTAGCCTTAGAGATTTTAGATGATGCAAGTAAAGGTATTGTTAGGTCAATTAAATTACTTGTAAAGCATTTAGAATTAAAAGAAACTGCTGTTTTAGGTTTTACTGGTGAATATATTAAAAACTCTAAAATCTTACAAGAACTAGTATTAGAAAAATTACAGAAAGAGAAGATAAAGTTAAAATATTTAGAAGGTAGTGTTGACCCTATTTATGGAGCATATTACTTAGCTAAGAAGAAAGGCAAAATATGAAAGTTATTGGTTTAATGAGTGGGACATCTTTAGATGGAGTGGATGCTGCATTAGTAGAAATCAAAGGTAAAAAAGTTCAACTTTTGAATTTTGTTACTTATCCTTATCCTAAAGAGTTCAAAGCTAAACTAAAAAAGAATTTAAATAACGAACAAGCAAAATTAGAAGAAATCTGCAGTTTGAATTTTGAACTTGGAGATTATTTTGTTTACGCAATTGATGAAGTTTTAAAAGACAAATATAGTTATGATGATATTGATTTAGTTGCAAGCCATGGTCAAACAATTTGGCATAATCCAAAAGGATTAAAAGGCCAAAGAGCATCTACCTTACAAATAGGAGAAGCAGCTGTAATTGTAGCTAAGACAAATATCACAACAGTATCTAATTTTAGAGTTAAAGATGTAGCCTTAGATGGAGAAGGGGCTCCACTTGTTCCTAAAACTGACTTTTTGCTTTATCATAACAATAAGAAAAACATCGTCTTACAAAATATTGGAGGCATTGGTAACTTGACATATTTACCGAAAGATGCTAAGGAAGATGAAATTTTGGCTTTTGATACTGGTCCAGGTAATGTAATGATTGATTATTTTATGCACAAGTATTATGGCAAGGCTTATGATGAAGATGGAAAAAAAGCATTTAAAGGAATTATTATTAAACCTTTGTATGATTATTTAATGAGTGATAAATTTATAAAAAAAGCTCCACCTAAGAGTACAGGTAGAGAGCAATATAATGAAACGTTTTTTGAAAGTTTAGTTAAGAAGTTCAATTTAGACCAATATAGTAAAGAAGATGTCATTTGTACAGTTACAAATATTACAGTAGATTCTATTGTCTATAACTATGAAAAATTCTTAAAAGAAATTGATTTAGTCGTAGTTACTGGAGGAGGATCACATAATAAATATGTAGTATCAGAGTTAGGCAAAAGACTAGGAGTTGAAGTAATTACAGGAACTGACTACGGAATTGAAAATGATGCTAAGGAAGCTTTAAGTTTTGCTTATTTAGGATATTTAAGTTTTAACTATAAAACAGGAAACTTGAAGTCAGTTACTGGAGCTAAAGAAAATACTATTTTAGGAAATATTACTTACGGAAGGTATCGCCATGGTTGATTTAAGTAAACTAACAACAGAAAAAAGAAATAAGAATACTTATGATATTGATAGTTTAGATAGTTTAGGAATTATCAAGAAAATCAATGAAGAAGATAAACAAATTGCTTATGAAATTGAAAAGCATTTAGAAGAAATTGCTTTAGTAATTGATGATGTAGTGGAAAGTTTTCTAGAAGGTGGAAGACTAATTTACATCGGTGCTGGTACTAGTGGAAGATTAGGAATTTTAGATGCAGTTGAATGCCCACCTACATTTAGTGTGGATTTCAAGCAAGTTCAAGGGTTGATTGCAGGGGGAGAGAAGGCATTTATCAAAGCGGTAGAAGGAGCTGAAGATAATAAAGAGTTAGCTGTAAAAGATTTAAAAGCAATTAATTTGTCTAATAAAGACACTTTAATCGGTTTAAGTGCTAGTGGAAGAACCCCTTATGTAGTGTCTGGCATAGAATATGGCAATAAAATTGGAGCCAAAACAGCCTCAATTGCAACATCTTTAAATAGTGAAATTGGTAAGATTGCTAAGAAGAAAATTGAAGTTGTAACTGGAGCTGAAGTTTTAACTGGTTCTACAAGATTAAAATCTGGAACAGCTCAGAAGATGATTCTAAATATGATCTCAACTGCTAGTATGATTCAAATGGGTAAAGTTTATGAGAACTTAATGATTGATGTTAACCCTACAAATGAAAAGTTAGTAGCAAGAGCATTGTCAATTATTCAAGAGATTACAAAAGTAGAAAAAGAAGAAGCTGTTTTGAAATTAAAACAATATAAAACAGTGAAAAAGACTATTTTTCATTTACTGACTAAGGAAGAATCTTTAGAAAAAATAGATTATTACTTAAATAAAAATCATGGACATTTACGAAAGGCAATAGCTAGTTATGGTAAAAAGTGTTGATTTAAAAAATGGTGATTATACTTTAAGAGGTATATATAGTAAAGGCGAAAGTGAAAAGGTAGTAATTATGTTTCATGGCTATACTGGCCATAAAGTTGAACATAATGGAATGTTTCGAAGTTTATCAAGGATTTTATTAAAAGAAGATATCTCTTCTTTAAGATTTGACTATTATGGCAATTTTGATAGTGATGGTGAGTTTACTGATTTTACCTTTGATACACTATTTAGCGATGCTAGATGTATTATCAAATATGCTTATGATTTAGGTTATAAGGAAGTTATTTTATTAGGTTATTCAATGGGTGGTGCTTTAGCTTTAGCAGTTGCTCATGAAGATCCAAGAATAAAAAAGGTAATCGTTTGGAATCCTGCAGGTAATATTAATGAGCTTGTGAAAAGAAGATATGAGATTGCTGAGAAGGATGAAAAAGGTAATACAATTAGTTTGAATTTTTCTTTATCAAAAGCGATGTTTGATTCCAGTTTTAAATATGAGTGGTATAAGCTAGCAAGTCAATATCAAGGAAAAGCTTATGTAATTAAAGGTGCTAAAGATTTAGCTGTGCCTTTGTTATATAATGATAAATATTTAGAAGTTTTAAAAAATAAGGTTTCTTTTATTATCAAAGATGGAGACCATGGTTTTGATAATAAAAAAGATCAAGAGTTATTATATAAGAAAACAATAGAGTACATTAAGGAGGAAGAAAGTTGAAAATTATAGTATGTATTAAACAAGTGCCTGCAAGTACTGAGGTAGAAATAGATCCCATTACAGGTAACTTAATTAGAGATGGTCGAAATGCTAAGATGAACCCTTATGATTTATATGCGATTGAAACAGCTTTGAGAATTAAAGAGTTCAATGGTGCTCATGTGGCTACAATCTCAATGGGTCCGCCTTCAGCATTAGCAGTCTTAAATGAATCTTTATGGATGGGTTGTGATGATGCTACAATCATGACTGATCGTAAATTTGGGGGAGCTGATGTTGTAGCAACTAGCTATACTTTAGCCGAAGGAATTAAACTAATAGGCGGAGCTGATTTGATTATTTGTGGGAAGCAAACAACAGATGGCGATACTGCTCAAGTAGGCCCAGAAATTGCAGAGAATTTAAAGATTCCTCATTTAAGTTACGTTGATGAAATTATTGAGATAAAAGAAAAATCTATTGTCGTTCAAGTAGATATGGATAGTACGGAAGAAGTTTGGGAAATTGATTATCCATGTTTAATTACAGTAAATAAAGGTATTTTTACACCAAGACTTCCTTCTTACAGAAGAAGCAAAAAGTTTAAAGAATATGAAATTAGACAAATTCATTTTAGTGATATGGTTGACCAAAATGAAGCACATTATGGTCTTAAAGGATCACCAACACAAGTTGAAAGAATGTTCCCACCAATTAAAAATACTGATAAAGAATTATGGGAAGATACAGACGAAAACTTAGCAGTAAAATTGGCTAATAAATTAAAGGAAATGAAGGTAGTATAAAATGGCTAAAAAAGGAATTATCGTAGTTGATCAAAAGAATGTAAATAAAGATTTAGTCCAAGATTATATTAAAAGTTGTCCTTTTAAGGCGATTGTAGCTAAGGGTGATTCAGTTGATGTTGATCAATCTGCTTGTAAGATTTGCCGTATATGTGTTAAAAAGTTTGCTGATGTTTTCAAGTTTCAAGAAATTGAAGAAGAAAAGATTAATAAAGATGAGTGGGTAGGAATTACTGTTTTTATTGAACATGATGGAAATAAAATTCACCCAGTATCATTAGAGTTAATCGGAAAATCTAAAGAGCTTGCAAAGGTAATTGGACATCCAGTTTATGCTCTACTTTTTAGTGATGATGCAAATAAATTTACCGACACTTTATTAGCTTATGGAGTTGATAAAGTATACTCATATGAGCATAAACTACTAGGACATTTTAACGTAGAATATTATGTAGAAGTGATGGCAGATTTTGTTTCTAAGGTGAAACCTTCAACAATTCTTTATGGTGGTACAGCAATTGGTAGAAGCTTTGCACCAAGAGTAGCAGCGAGACTTAAGACTGGTTTAACTGCTGACTGTACAATTTTGGATATGAAAAAGAATACAGATTTAGTGCAAAATCGTCCTGCTTTTGGTGGAAACATTATGGCCGGAATTATTTGTGAAAACACAAGACCACAAATGGCTACGGTTCGTTATAAGATCTTCAAAATGCCAGAAAAGGTTAAACCTTTTGGTGTTGTTGAAAAGATGAGTTTGAAAGATATTAAATTTAAAACTAATATGAGATTAGTTGAAACAAAAGAAAAGCCAAAGGAAATTGATATTTCTGAGGCAGATACAATCGTATGTATTGGGAAACCATTTAAAACTAAAGAACAAATTCAAATGGCAAAAGAATTTGCTGATTTAATTGGAGCGCAACTTGCTTGTACTAGGCCACTTATAGAGGCAGGAGTTATGCCGGCTACAAGACAAATTGGCCTAAGTGGTAGGACAGTTTCGCCTAAACTTCTTATTTGTTTAGGTATTAGTGGAGCTGTTCAATTTACTGCAGGAATGAAAGGTAGTGAAGTAGTTTTCGCAGTTAACAATGATAAAAATGCAGCTATTTTTGACTTTGTTCATTATGGTTTAGTAGGGGATATCTTTACAATACTACCTGAATTAATTAAGACTTTGAAAGGGGAAGAAGATGTATAAAAAAGTGACAAACAAAGATGTTTTGGCTTTGGAGAAATTAATTGATAAAACAAGAGTTTTTGTTTATGATGATTCAATTTCGGAATATTCAAAAGATGAACTTGGTACTTTAATCGGTAAGCCAGAAGTGATTGTGAAAGTAGAATCAACTAAAGAAGTATCTGAAGTTGCTAAATATGCTTATGACAATAACATTCCATTAACTGTAAGAGGAAGTGGAACTGGTTTAGTCGGGGCATGCGTGCCATTATATGGTGGAATTGTTTTAGATATGACTTTAATGAATAAGATTATTGATTTAGATGAAGATAACCAAATTTTAGAAGTAGAAGCGGGAGCATTATTAATGGATATTGCTGACTATACTAAAGCAAGAGGTTATCTATATGCTCCAGACCCAGGCGAAAAATCAGCGACAATTGGTGGTAATATTACAACTAATGCTGGTGGTATGAGAGCTGTAAAGTATGGAGTTACTAGAGATTGGGTCCGTGCTTTAGAAGTGGTTTTAATGGATGGAACAATTTTAGAGTTTGGCAAAAAAGTTGTAAAAGATACTTCGGGTTATTCTTTGAAAAACTTAATTATTGGTAGTGAAGGGACACTAGCAATTGTAACTAAAGCTTATTTAAAGGTAGTTTCACTACCAGAGAAAAGCTTAAGTTTATTAGTTCCTTATGCTAGTTTAGAAAAAGCTATTGAGCAAGTTCCAAAGATTTTAAATTCGGGAACTAATCCAACAGCAATTGAGTTTTTTACAAGAGAAGCTTTGAAATATTCAGAGACATTTTTAGGTAAAAAGTTCCCAGATCAAAATAGTCCTGCTTACATTTTACTTACTTTTGATGGTTCGCAAGCTGAGGTAGATGAGAATGCTAAGAAGGCATCAGAACTATTAATCAATAAGTTTGAAGCAGTAGATGTTTTGATTGTTGATACTGACGAAAGAAACGAAGATGTTTGGAGTGCTAGGGGCTCTTTCTTAGAAGCGATTAAAGCTTCAACGCCATTAATGGATGAATGTGATGTTGTAGTACCGCGTTCTGAAGTGAGCGATTATATTAAATACACTTATGAATTAGAAGAAAAATATGGTTTAAGGCTTCCTTCGTTTGGTCATGCTGGTGATGGTAATTTGCATATCTATATTTGTAAAGATGACTTATCAGATGAAGAATGGGAAGTAAAATTAGATTTAGTATTCCATGATTTATATAAAAGAGCTAAAGAAGTTGGTGGTTTAGTATCAGGAGAGCATGGAATTGGCTATGCTAAGATGGAATATTTAAAAGAATCATTAGGAGATGTGCAAATTAATTTAATGAGAAATATTAAAGCAGCATTTGATCCTAAAAATCTTTTAAATCCGGGGAAAATAGTGTAAGCGTTTTTAAAAAACGCTAAAAAAGCGCTAAAACAAAAGAGAAATTCTTGAAAAACCTTGACTTTTATACAGAGATAATGTAGAATATATGTGACCATATGTAATAGTATGGCGTATTATACAATAATGATATAAACATTCAGATTAGGAGGTAAAGTGTTTATGAAAATGAGAAGATTTTTCGGTGCACTTTTGATGCTTGTATTTGCCTTAACTGTGGTAGGCTGTGTAAGCAACAAGAAGTACAACGATGTTGCTGAACAGCTAAACAATGCTCAAACACAATTAGACGCAGCAAATGCACAATTGACAGTACTAGAAGAGCAAAAAGCTGCTCTAGAGTTGCAACAACAAAATCTAAACGCAGAGAAGGCAGCATTAAATGCTAGAATTGCTCAACTTGAAGAATTCGAAGTTTTATCTGCCGAACTAGAAGAAGAACTAGCTCAATTAAACGAAGAGAAAGAAGCTCTTGATGCCAGAATAGCGGAAACAGAAGCTGATTTAGCGGCTCTTCAAGAGTTAGTTGCCGCACTAAGCAATAGACCTGTTGCGCCGACTTCATTAGAACTATTTTTAATCGGTTCAACGCTTGTAGGAACATCTACAAATGCAGCTGAGCCTGATATTGACTACGTAGTTACACCAGCTGGCGCATATACTGGTTTATATTTTGAGGTTGAAAATCCTGAGATTGCAAGTGTTGATAGCTTAGGTCGTGTTACTGGTTTAAAACCTGGTAAAACTAAGATCAATGCTTGGTCTACACTAGATCCAAGTGTTAAGGATTCAGTTGATTTTGAAGTTATCGAAGCTGGAGCAGATTTAGATATCGTAATCGCTGCAGTTAACGAAATTTATGCTCAACTAAATAGATCATATGTTGCTGAAGATTTAGCATTAATTCATGCTGCAAACCCTTCAGTAAAGATCTCATACTTAAAAGGATCAGAAGTTATTGCTGAGTACGTAGATGGCGAATTAACACGTGGTACTGGTTACTACGCATATGAAGCGCCTGCAGTAGACAAACTTGAAAAAGTTACTATTAAAGGTGAATATGGCGCAAACAACGTACAACACAATATGGAACTTACTCTATTCGTTGTTGCTGATTTAGCAAACAATGCTTTCAATAGAGTACAAATGGCAAGAGACATCGTTGAATCTTACCTACTTCCTTATACATCAGAAGTAGAAAAAGTTTCAGCTGATTTAGCTTTAGAGGCTGAAATTGCTGGCGTAGAAATTGTATACACAAGCAGTGCTAAACAAATTATTAGCAATGCGGGTGCATACGTACGTCCACTTGATGACACTAAAGTTAACTTCCAAGTTATGTATAAGTATCAAATCCCTGGTGGTGAATTATACACTGAATCAGCAGCATATGACGTATATGCTAATGGATATACTGCAGAGGAAAAAATGGACTATATCGTTAATGAAGGTTCACTTGCTTTCTTAAATGGATATGCAAGCAACGTTAACATTAACTTACCAGCTGCAGATGACAAATTTGATGCTAAATTAACTTATGTTTCAGATAAACCAGAAGTTTTTGATAACGCTGGTAAATATGCTAATCAAGAATTAGCAGAAGCTACTGTAGTTACTTACACAGTTAGTTTCGAATACCTAGGAGAAAATTTAGGAACTAGAGAAGTTGCAGTTACTGCAAACTTACCTTCAGTTGCTTCAAAAGCAGCTAACGCTTTTGCAAACAATAACGAAGTTCCTGCTCATTTCCCTTATGGTGTTAAAGGTAGAGTAGGTGGAAATGCTCTTCCAGGACTTGTAGCTACACAAGCAGTTGGCGAAGATACAGCTAACGTTGCTTGGGAAGCACTAGAACCTGAATTATGGGCAGACGGCTTTGTATTAAATGCACAATATTTAAGATTCCGTGAAACTGCTTTAAAAGCTACATTTACAAATGCAGCTGATGAAGAAGATAAAGCTGAATTAGAATTAGTTTTAAATATTGGTGCTGGAAAAACTAAAGATGATATTATTGTTGCAGGACGTTTCTCACAACAATCATCTCAAGTTTACAAAGAAAAATGTGATACATTAGCTTTATTCTCATATTTTGACCCAGTTGTGGGTGTTTTAAATATGGCATTCCCAACATATTACTCAGGTTATATGTTCTCAATTCAAGGCGAATTCAGACAAGCTCCAAACAATCCTGATATTGAAATTTTCTACCAAGGAGAAGATGCTTCTAGAAGCAACTTATATATCAGACATGACTCAGTAATTTATGTTACTGGTAAAAAAGACAATGGCGAAGGTATCTTTGATAATAGTACTTTAATTCAAGGTACTGGTGGTAACTGGCCTGTATTATATGTAAACAATTATACAGAAACAGTAAAAGTTCCACTTGCTGTTCACGTAACAGGCAATGGTTCAGATGGAAATCCAATTGTATCAACTGGTTTCTCTCGTGAATTTGCTTTAACAGTTGACGGTTACAGAACTGTTTTCATTGTTAACTTAGAAACAGGTGAAGTAGTATCTGGTAATGGTAAGAGCGGAATTCAATTCGCTTATCCAGCAGGAACAAAATATCTTGAACTTCCTGCAAACCATGCTATTTACTGTCCAAGAACACAATCAAATAATGCTATTTACAATGGCGTATTCTGTGTACAAGGAACTCATCTAGAAATTAATCATCATGATTTACATCCAAAGAACAGTTACTTCATTGATACAGCTAATGCACAATTACCAAATGCTGAAGCTTCAATTGCTAAATTAGAAGCTGGCGAAGCGCTTGAAGAAGGTGATGCTAATCCAGCAGCAGCTTTAGCAACAGCTAATGCAAGAGCAAATAACGCTAGATTATCAGATGCTGAAAAAGCTGGATTTAATGCTGCAAAATATGCTGAACTAGCTGCTCGTTATGCTGCATTATTTGATGTTGAATTACAAGCTCTAAAAGATAGCAAAGGCGAAATTGGCTTCTATATGGAAGACTATGTAGTTGCACTACAAGCTGCTTATGACAAATATGCAGGTTTACCTGAAGCTGTTCAAGAAGCTATGGCTTTAAAAGCTTGGTTACTTGCTGAAAAAGCACTTTACTTAGATACAAACTGGACTATTACATATAACTTAAATGGTGGTTCAATTTATACTAATGTGAAAGCAAGAATTATTGATTTATTCTTTGATGATTTATATCAACATTTACAAGAACAAAACTTTAATGCTTGGGTATCTGATAAGCATAATACTTCTGGTGAAGTAGTACAAGCTGGTATTACTCATACATTGCCAACACTTGCAGAGTTTAAAAATCCAGATTCAAATGATCCAGACGCATTTATTAACTTAATGAAAGGTGACGATGGAAATTACTTCGTATCATATCAATCAAAAGATCCAGATCACTTTGCATTAGAGTTCTTAATTAAATTATATAAGAACATTGATGGAACTATTAATGAAGATTATAAGAAGGTAGCAGTTGGCGATAGACGCTTCTTTAACAATGCTAAATACAGCCACTGGGCTGAATTAATGCTAGTTATGGAAGAAACATTCTTAGCTGGTACTTGTCAAATGAACGGATATCAATCTATCAGAGATATTTATAATAGAGTAGGATTACCTGTTGCTCAATTCTTAGAAGGAAAAGATGCAGAAGGAAATAAAACATTTAAATATGCTCAAGATAGAGTAGGTTGGGGCTCAACTGTATATGCAACACAAGCTGACATTGCTTCATGGGTTGCTTCATACCGTCATATGGCACAATATATCTTTAACTTACCATTATCAACTGGTCAAACTATTGATAATCCTGTAATTCCTCAAAACGTATATGTTATTCCTGAAGCTGAAGCTGCAGCTCAATTAAACGATGGTGCAAGCAACTTATATAATGTTGCAACTGTTGATTTCAATGTTCCAGCTCCAGTAAAACCTTACTCAGTATTTGAAGGTTGGTATATGGATGCAGAATTAACTCAACCAGTTGTATGGACTGTTGAAGGATTAGGACAACAAGACGTTCAAGTATATGCTAAGTTTAGTGGAGATCCAGCTTATGCTAATAAAGTTACTATCGCTGCAGATCCTGCAATCGAAGTTAATGTACCTTATGGTGACAAATTAGCAGTTCCAGCTGTTCCAGCTCCAGCAGGCAAAGTTTTTGTAGGTCTATATGAAGATGCTGCATTAAACAATGCTTATGACTTAAATACAGCTGTTTATGCACCTGTTACTTTATATCCTAAATTTGTAAATGCTGCAGATGTTTACGTTGTAGAATTCGTTTCTAACGTAGAAGGAGTAGCAATCGCAAATCAAATAATTGAAGTTGCTGCTGCTGATAAGAAAGCAGTTCAACCTGCAATTGTTAACCCAGGATATGAATTAGTTGGTTGGTATAAAGAAGCTGCATTTGAAAACTTATATAATTTTGCAGACGATGTTGCTGGTAACTTAAAACTACATGCTAAATGGGCACAAAGCTTAGAAGTTTCATTTGATACTGGTTTATTAGGAGTTACAATTCCTGCTCAATCATTATTACCTGGACAAAAAGCTACTCAACCTGCATTAGCTTATGAAGGTTATTCAGTAGAAGGTTGGTATACAGAAAAAGCATTTGAAAACAAATTTGATTTTGCTGTAGCTCCAACTGCAAGCGTAAAATTATATGCAAAATTAGTTATTAATCAACATACATTAACATTTACAGACGAAGGTACTGCATTAGCTCCATTCACAGGAAACTATGGTGCTGCTATTGTATTCCCTGCTGACCCTGTAAAAGAACACTATGTATTTGATGGATGGTATTATTTAGATGCTGAAGCAAATGAAGTTAAATTTGTTGCAACAGCTATGCCAGATGCAAGTTTAGCATTATATTCTAAATATGTTCCATATAAATATACAATTACATTAGTTGCTAAGAGTCACCATACATATCATTATAGTAAAGACTTATTACTAATGGAATTATTCGCAGATTATCATGAATTCTTAGGACGCACAGATTCTCTAACAGACTTCGTTCATGGTGCTGGAAAAACTGAAGGTTATGACGGTCCATGGCAATCAGTTAAGAAATTCTACAAAGCTAATAGAAGAGATGTTGATGATTCATTAGGAGTATTCGTATCTGATTCTAGATATCATGATAAATGGTTAGCATTCTTTGACCATGTGGAATACCTAGTTAGAAAAGCTAATCCAGCTCAAGGATTCTGGAGTTCAGAATGGCTTGGAAACTTAAGATTCCCTCAATGGATTAAAGGACAATCAATTATTGGTAATGCTACAAATAGAAACATTATTCCAACAACTCCAGCTGAAATTAAATATACAGTTGAAGATGGTGCAATTGAATTACCAGAATTATGGACAGTTGTTCCTATGTCGTTAGGTACATTTGAAGGCTGGTATGAAATGACTCCTGAAGGATTAGAAGTTGTTACATCTATTCCAGCTGATGCTACTGGCGATATGACGCTTTATGCTGCATTCGGCGCTCCTAAATTTGAAGTAGAATATTATGACGGAGCTTCATTATTAGAAAAAGAAGTTCTAAAAGAAGGTAAGAAGATTACTTTTGTTAAACCTGAAAAAGCTAACCATACATTTGAAGGTTGGTTCACAGATGCTGGATTAACAGAAGCTTATGACGCAAGTGCTCCAGTTACAGCTGATTTAGTTCTATATGCTAACTTCGTATTAGAAAATAGAACATTAACATTCAACTCTAACGGTGGAGATGAAGTTGCTGCTATTACAGTACCTCACGGAACTCAAGTTTTAGCACCAGCAGATCCAGCAAGAACTGGATATACATTTGCAGGTTGGTTTGCAGATGCTGACTTAACAGAAGCATACGCATTCCCAGTTAACTTAGAAGCAGATACAACTGTTTATGCTAAGTGGAATGCTCTTCCAATTCAAATTACATTTGATTCACAAGGTGGATCAGCTGTAGCTCCTATTGATACAGAGTACGATGCTATTGTTGCAGCTCCAGAAGCACCAACACAACTTAACAAAGCATTTGCAGGTTGGTATAAAGATGCTCTATGCTCAGAAGGTCAAGAATATGATTTTGCTCTTCCAGTATCAGCACTTGCAGACTTTGTACTTTATGCTAAATGGGTACCAGCTCCAAGAACTGTTACATTCAATACATTAACTGATGAAGTTACTGTAGATCCTGCAGTAGTAGATCATGGTACAGCTGTTGCTGAACCAGCAGCTCCAATAAGAGAAGGATACACATTCTCAGCATGGTATACAGATGCTTCATTAGCTACATTATATGACTTTAATGATCTAGTAGTAGCAGATATTACACTTTATGCTAAATGGACTATTAAACAATATAACGTAACATTTGATGACAACCATGGATCAACAACAACTGTTTCAGTTGAACACGGTTCATTATTAGATGTTCCTGCACCACAACCAGTATGGGTTGGTCACGACTTTGGTGGTTGGTACAAAGATCAAGAATGTTCTGAAGGACAAAAATTTGACTTTGCTACTGAACAAATCAAATCAGACTTAACATTATATATTAAGTGGAGCGTAACTCAAATTACATTAACATTCAACGTTAATGGCGGATCAGCAATTCCAGCTGTAACTCAAGATTACAACTCAGAATTTGCTAAACCAGCAGATCCAACTAAAGAAGGATATACTTTCGATGGATGGTTCGAAGCTGATTTAGTAACTCCATTCGCATTCCCTGTTACTTTAACAGCAGATGCTACAGCATATGCTGAGTGGACAATTACACAAACTAAGCTTACTTACGAAGTAAGTGGCGGTTCAGCAATTCCTGAAGATTTAGGCGATTGGGGTAGAACAATTAATGCTCCAGCAGATCCAACAAAAGTTGGTCACGACTTCAAGGGTTGGTATAAAGATGCTGGATTAACAGAAGCATTCGCATTCCCAGTTGAATTAAAGGCTGATACAAAGATTTATGCTAAATGGGAAGCTCAACCTAGAAAGTTAACATTCAATTCAAACGGTGGTAGCGTAGTTGCTTCATCTACAGTACCTTATGGCACTATAGTTGTAAAACCTACAGACCCAACTAGAGAAGGATATGTATTTGCTGGCTGGTTTGATGAACCTGCAACAACTCCACATGACTTTACAGTTGGATTAACATCTGACATGACAGTTTATGCTAAATGGGAAGCTGATTTAACTGCATACAACGCTGCATTAGCTGCAGTTGTTGAAGCTGACTATACACCAGCTTCATGGGCTGCTTACCAAGTAGTAGTAGCTGCTAACGTAGTAACAGTTGATAACACAGCTGAAGAAGTTGCAACTGCAACTGCAAACATTATTGCAGCTCAAGCTGACTTAGTTCCAGCTCCATAAGAATAACTAATAATCTTTGAGAAAGAAGATAAATAAAAAAGAGTAACCTTCGGGTTACTCTTTTCTTATGCATTAAGTATAAAGATTGTAAAAAAGGGATTGTTAAAAACGTTTTTTTATGATACAATTTAAGTGCAATTAGGAGGTATTTGAACTATGATGAAAGGATGGCTATTTACAAGAACTAATGAGCCATTAAAATTAGTAGAAAAAGAAATACCTAAAGCTAAACCAGGATATGTAGTTATTAGAACTGGAGCTTGTGGTATTTGTCATTCGGATGTTGGTACTCTTAGAGATGAAGGGTGGATGAGTATTATGAATCTACCTGTGATTATGGGTCACGAAAATGCTGGAACAATTATTGAAGTTGGTAAAGGTGTTACTGACTTTAAAGTAGGAGATCGTGTTGCGATTTGTCCTACCGGGCCATCAGGTGCAGGAGCTCCTGGATATAGTTATGATGGTGGATTTGGAACACATATTCATGCTCCAGCTGCGGATTTAGTTTTAGTTCCTAAAGGAATTAGAATGGCAGATGCAGCAGCAGCTACTGATGCTGGTATGACATCATATCATGCTATCTTTAATCGAGGTGAAGCAAAACCGGAAATGAATATTGGAATAATTGGTATTGGCGGTTTAGGCCAATGCGGACTTCAAGCATTAATTGCTTCAGGATTTAAAAATGTTTATGCTGTTGATATTAACGAACATGCAAGAGATCTAGCTAAGAAAATTGGAGCTAAAGAAGTAGGGAAAGATATTAAGGAATTCAAAGATAAAAATTTAAATTTGATTGTTGACTTTGCTGGTTTTGGCCAAACTACTACGGATGCTATTGAAACTTTAGCTTTTGGCGGAACTTGTGTATTAGTTGGTATGGGTAGATTGGAATTTAAAGTTAATGTAATGGATTTTATTACACAATCTAAAAAAGTTATTGCATCAAATGGTGGAACTAAAGAAGATATCGCAGCTATATATAAATTAATGGCAGCAGGCAAATTAAAGCCAATGCTTCATGAAATTAAACCAAGCTATATTCCAAAAGGAATTGAAGAATTAGAACAAGGTAAAGTGAAAGGACGTTTAGTAGCAGTATACGAAGAATAATAATTTTCTTTTTTGATATAAGTTTATTAAAGGCTCACTTTAGAGTGAGCCTTTTTAAACCAATATTTGCGATAAATTAGTTAAATTGCTAGTATTTAATCCTTGACATTTATAGCAAAATATTATATAATAATAAAGCACGTGATGAGAATACGTGTCTAAATAAGTCTTTGAAAACTAAACAAACAAGAGAAGAGACAGGAATAAACTAGAAAT
>ERZ1026796.994-NODE-994-length-20465-cov-3.566821_pt1 | contig 20465 bp, 18 predicted proteins | sample MGYA00520874_ERZ1026796 | MGnify/ENA primary metagenome ERZ1026796 (study PRJEB33270, sample SAMEA104284474) | anaerobic digester metagenome | biome: Anaerobic digester microbiome; feature: mesophilic sludge digester; material: Anaerobic digester biomass | place...
ATATCGATATACTAATAAATACATTACTTTTTAGCTAAAATATCTTTTATTAGAGACTTTTTATGCAGTACTTGTTTACTAGGATATTTAATCTTCTCATATCTAGCATATTCATCATCTAAATAGTTATAAAAGATGTTATTTGGATGTTTTAAGTTATATGGACCAAATAATATTTCTTCTTCTGTTAGTTTAACAACTTCAACTACTCTTTTAGTTACAATAATCTCATAATACTTTTCATCAAAAATTACTTCTTCATAAATAATTTTAAAACAATTTTCAGATAAATATTTTCTTAAATCACTAACATTACGATTAGCTTGTAAGATTAAAGTTTGTTTTTTAATCTTGTTTAAGTTTTCATGTACTAGTTTTATTATTAAAGTTCCACCTAAACCACTCATTATTATATGATCTACATCCTCTTCTAATTCATCCAAACCATTAGATAAAGAAAAACTTACCTTCTCTTCGAAGCCAAAACTAACAATATTTTCTTTAGCCCTCAAAAGGGGCATTTTTTTATTATCAACAGCTTGAGCTTTTAAGGTCTTACCTTCAAGCAGAGCTTCAATTACTAAATAGCCATGATCTGTTCCAATATCAGCTATTTTCTTAGAATCTTTAATTAAAGATACAAGTTTTTCAATTCTTTTTCCAAACATAGTAATACCTCTATAAATAAAAGGCCTAAATAAATAGGCCTTATCTTTAATCTTTAAATTGATTTAATTTACGTTTTCTAATTGGATGACGTAATTTACGTAAGGCTTTAGATTCAATTTGTCTTATTCTTTCTCTAGTTACATTAAATACTTTTCCAACTTCTTCTAAAGTGTGTTGCTTACCATCAACTAAACCATAACGAAGTCTAATAACTTCTTCTTCTCTAACATTTAGTGTTGATAGTACTTTATCTAATTCTTCCTTGTATTTAGATTTAATAGTATATTCTAATGGATCTAAAGCATCACCATCACTTACAAAGTCTGCATAAGTTGTATCTTCTTCATCACCTACTGGAGATTCTAAAGATAATGGCTCAATAGCAATCTTTTGAATGTCTTGAACTTTTTCAGGTGTTAAGTCTAATTCTTTCGCAAGCTCTTCGATAGTCGGTTTACGGTTATAAACTTGAGCAAGTTTCTTTTCAGCTTTGCGAAGACGGTTAATAGTTTCAACCATATGAACTGGAACACGTATCGTTCTTGCTTGATCGGCAATTGCTCTACTAATAGCTTGTTTAATCCACCAAGTTGCATATGTAGAGAAGCGAAAACCACGATTAGGGTCAAACTTAACTACAGCTTTCATTAATCCCATATTACCTTCTTGAACTAAATCAGCAAAATCCAAACCACGATTAGTGTATCTTTTAGCTGTTGCTACAACTAATCTTAAGTTTCTTACAGTTAGAACTTCCTCGGCGTCTTTGCCACGATCAATATCACCTTGAATGCGAGCAAGTTCACCTGGTTCAGGTTCTCTTTCACCATTATCAATCATTTCTAAAATTTGAGCCGATAAAAGTCCTTGTTGGACTAAGGTTCCATAATAAATTTCTTCACTGGCAGTAAGTAGTTGATATGAACCTATTTCTCTTAAATATAATTGAAATGTGTTTTCTGTTTTTGTTGTTGTGATAATGTCATCAATATCGGTATTAGCTTTTAGTTCTTCTTCAAGTTCATCTTTAATCGCTTCAAGTTCTTCATCATCTGGGTTATCATGAAATTCCTCATATTGTTCAAACTCATCAAAAATTCCATGCAATGGATCTAATTCTTCATAATCAGAAATTCTAATTCCATATTTATCTAAAAGCTTAATTACTTCATCATATTCCTCACTTTCAAATTCAACTAATTCGTAAAGAGATTTCGCAGAAATATAACCTTTTTGTTTGCCATTGTTGACTAAATTCATTATCTTTTTGTTGTCATAAATACTCAAATTAATTATTCCTCCTATCTTTGAAGAGTTGTTGTCCGACTCTTCCTTTTAATTTTCTTTCCTAGTTTTTCTATATCGCTTAAATTGCCTGTTGTCTTTTCATTTGCGGCAATCACATAGTCTTTAACTTTTTTAACCAATACTTCAATAGTGCCTTCAAATTCAAATTTCGGATTTAAAACTAGATTAAATTTTTCTTTTTCTTTTTCCGATAGTCTACCTATAAAAAGTTCTAGCTCAAATTCTTCATATTTATCATAATAATCTTTTAAATGAAGGAAAATATGATAATTATCTTTATCTATAAAATTATTATCTAAAGCACTAATAATAGTAATACAATTACGCTTTGATAAAAGTGACAATGAAATCAGTTTTTGTTCATAATATAAATGTCTATCTTTAATTTGCTCAGCTTTATCAGTTGTACCAACTCTTTTTGGTGGTTCAGGGGTAACAATTATTGCTTTTTTAGGCTGTTTATTAAAATCAGCTAAAAGCGAATCAAGGCTAACATCAATTTCTTCGCTTAACTTCTTTAAAATGATTTCATTTAAAGCAACTGAATTATACTCTTGTAAGATAGCAAAAATAGAATTCTTAAAAGCTAGTTTTGACTCAACATCATCTTTATTTAATTTTCTTTTCTCAATGTTATATAAATAATCAATAGCACTTAAACTATTCTTCACATAATACTGTTTTAGTTTATCTTTACCAAATTTTTTTAAATAATCATCTGGGTCTAAACCATCAGGTAATAGAATAACTCGAGTATTAAACTTATAACGGTTTAATAAAAAGATTGCTCTTTGAGTTGCATGAATACCAGCTTCATCACCATCTAAAGATAAAACAACAGTATTCGTTACTGATTGAATCAGTTTAATTTGATTATCAGTTAAACTAGTACCCATAATCGCAACAGTATTATCAATCCCTACTTTATGCAAAGCAATTACATCCATAAAACCTTCAAATAAATAAACAAAATTTGCTTTTTTAATTTCTGTTTTTGCATCACTAAAGTTATATAAAATATTACCTTTATTAAATATTGCATTATCTGAAGAGTTTAAATATTTAGAAAAACGATCATCTTGATTATAAATTCTTCCAGAAAAACCAACAATGTAACCATCTTCATTCTTAAGTGGAAAGATTATCCTACTTTGAAAAGTATCATAATAGTTATCAGCTTTTCTAATTAAACCAACATTTAATAAATCAAGTTCAGAAAATTGCTTCTTAAATTCATTATAAAGCATATTACTTTCATTGCTTGATAAACCAATTTGAAATCTATTGATAAGATCTTGATCAATATCTCTATTTTTTAAGTACTCTAAAGCTGCAATACCATCTTTAGTATTATTTAAGTATAGTTGATAAAAATCTTTTGCATTCTCCATAATCTCAAAATAACGCATTTGTTCATCAGAATACTTAGATTCAATATTAACAGAAATACCAGCTAAATCAGCTGCTTTTTTAACTGCATCGATAAAAGGAATATTTTCTTTTTCCTTGATATATTTAATTGCATCTCCTCCAGCACCACAACTAAAACATTTGTAGATTTGTTTGTCTGGACTAACAGTTAAAGAAGGGTTTTTATCATCATGAAAAGGGCATAAACCAACATAGTTTGCCCCCTTTTTAGTTAGAGTAACTCCAGAAGACGACACAATTTCCACAATGTCTAATTTACTTGTAATCTTATTCAACAATTCTCGAGAAATTGACATCTTCTTTCCTCCTTAAATTAAAATTTTTCTCTAAAATAACTTACCAAATTATCGATAGAAACTCTTTCTTGTTCCATCGAATCTCTCATCCTGACAGTAACTTTTTTATCATCTAAAGAATCAAAATCAAAAGTTACACAATAAGGTGTTCCAATTGCATCTTGACGACGATATCTTCTGCCAATCGCTCCACTAGTATCATATTGTACCATAAAGTGTTTATTTAGTAATTCATAAATTTCATATGATTCGTCTTTTAATTTATTAGTTAATGGTAAAACTGCAATCTTAATTGGCGCCATTTCATTAGTAAACCTTAAGACTTCACGCTCCTCACCATTTTCTAAAACTTCTTTATCATAAGCTGATGATAAAATAGCTAAAAGCAATCTATTTACACCTAAACTTGGTTCAATTACATAAGGGATATATGTTGAGTTATCATCTGGATCAAAGTATTCCATACTTTTCTTAGAATGTTCTTGGTGAACTGTTAGATCATAATCAGTACGATCGGCAATTCCCCATAGTTCGCCCCAACCAAATGGATATAAAAATTCAATATCAGTTGTAGCGACAGAATAGAAACTTAACTCTTCTTTGCTATGATCTCTAAATCTTAGTTCTTCTTCTTTTAAACCAACGTGTTTTAAAAACTGATAAGCATAGTTTTTCCAATATTTAAACCACTCTAAATCAGTTCCTGGTTTACAGAAAAATTGCATTTCCATTTGTTCAAACTCACGAGTTCTAAAAATAAAGTTTCCTGGAGTAATTTCATTTCTAAATGCTTTACCGATTTGCGCTATCCCGAAAGGCACTTTCTTTCTTGTAGTTCTTTGAACATTTTTAAAGTTTACAAAGATTCCTTGTGCTGTTTCAGGTCTTAAATAAACAACACTAGTGCTATCTTCTACAACTCCTTGATATGTTTTATACATTAAATTAAACTTACGAATTTTTGTAAATTCAGTTTTTCCACAGTTAGGACATGGAACTTTATGATCTTCAATAAATTTATCTAAATCATCATCTTTCATTTTCTCAACATTTATCGATTTATCAAAATCTTCAATTAACTTATCAGCTCTAAATCTCATTTTACAAGCTTTACAATCAACTAAAGGATCACTAAAACTCTTTAAATGACCACTTGCTTCCCATACTAATGGACTAAGAATAATTGAACTATCTAAACCTACATTATATGGTGATTCTTGTACAAACTTCTTCCACCAAGCTTTTTTAATATTATTTAAAACTTCTACTCCTAGTGGGCCATAATCCCAACTATTAGCTAAACCTCCATAAATTTCACTACCTTGAAAGACAAAACCTTGGTGTTTTAAATAGGCTACAAGTTCATCCATTGTAATTTTTTCCATTAACCTAATCCCCTTCCCATATATTTATTTAAGGCATTCATTAATCTATAATAATCGCCAACAGCCATTTTTACTCCTTCAATTAAACCTTCTTCTAAATGTTCGCCATCTGAGGCTAGTCTAACTTTAGAATAACCATTACTTAAAATAAAATTAGTAAATAATGTTGACTGTTGAAACCACTCATATTGATTACTTGCTTCTAAATAAGCACGATAAGTCTCTAAACCGATTGCAGTTGTTAGATCTTGTCTTACATATTCATATTCAGCATCATCTTTATTATACATGCCATAAGCATATTTCATTGTCATACGTGACTCAAGATCAAACTTAAATGTTCCAGAACTAGTTTTACCAGAAAGAACATCCAAAGTAAGTTTTTCCAACTTTTTTGTTTTAGAAATCTTAGCCGTTGCACTAATAACATCATATTTATTTACATATTTAAATGCTTTAAAAGTCCCTGTCTTAGCATTAGCAACAGCCTTCACAAATAATTCAGAAAAAGCAATATCTTTAATACTCACGCCTTCTAAACTAGTAATATAACCATTATCTAACTCTAAAACAGAATTACCAGTTTTAAAATATGCTTCCAAAATAGCTGCTTGTTCAAACCATTCTTTTTTGTTTTGAGCTAAAAGATGATCTTTATAAATTTGCAATCCCTCAGTTGTATTTAAATCTTGTTTTTTATAGCCACTAGCAAGTTCATCTTGATTATGAAGCCCAAATAAATAACCCAATTCTTTTCTACTTTGGGCTTTAAGTTTATAGTCTACAACACCTTCAACTAATATTTCTTCACTATCGATACAATCTATATAAACACTATCAATAGTATCACTTTTTATTGTAACAGCTACTGTAGATATTAATGGTCTATTATTAACATCTAATGTTTTATATTCCAAATAGATACCATCAGCTACGTAAGTTCTTGGCATTTCTTTGTTGTTATCATCACAACTACAACCAAATAGAAATGCTCCAAGCAATAAAAAAACTATTATTAATGTTCCTCTTTTAAATCTTTGAAACATAACATACTCCTTGTTAGCATATTATATCACAAACATTCAAGTTTTTCAATATAAATATAACAAGAAAAATCCCAAGAAACCTTGGGATTTTTATCTTAATTTAAATTATTCCTTAATTAAGCTTGAGGAAAATCTGCGTATACTGCTTCTAAAACAGCTAAATAATGTTCAACAGTAACACTAACACCTGCTAATGCTTCTACTGATCCGTCTAATTTCTTAGTAGCGTCATCCATTACTAATCCTTCAAGACCATTTTCTAAAGCATATGCAGTAATCATATTAGCTTGTTCAAACCATTCTAATTTTTCTTGTTCAGTTAAATAAGCTTGATATGCAGCTAAACCTTCTTCAGTTGAAAGATCTTGTCTTTCATATCCTGCGTCAGCATTATTAACGTTATGCATACCATATAAATAACCTAATTCTTGTTTGCTCTTTTCGTTCCAAGCATAACCTGTAACTACGTCTTCAGAGTTTTTAACAACTTTACCTTGTAATGTGTCAAGTTCTAAAGCAGAAAATGCACCATCAGCACCAACAGTTGCTTCAACCCAAACGATGTTAGGTGAACCATAGTTGCTAGTTGCAACTAATTTAACAGTTTTACCAGCTTTTGCATTAGCTAGAGCAGCTTTAGCAAGTTTAGAATAGCCACCATCTTTGATAGTAACGCCAGCTACACTTGTAATAGTGCCTGCTTCATCAACTTCTAAATCAGTAGATTCTAAAAATGCAGCTTCTAGTAATTCAGCTTGTTCAAACCATTCTTTTTTACCAACTTCTGCTAAGTATGCTTGATATGCAGCTAAACCTTCTTCAGTTGAAAGATCTTGTCTTTCATATCCTGCGTCAGCATTATTAACGTTATGCATACCATATAGATAACCTAATTCTTTCTTTGATTTTGCATTCCAATCATAGTTTGTTCCAGCTTCATTCTTTTTGCTTTGTAATGCATCAATATAGAAACTTACTACTTCATCATTTTCAATTTTAACTGTAACCATTGTATACATTGGAGCACCATAGTTTAAACTAGCTTCAAATGCTGAAAACTCTCCATCACATGGATAAGTTCTTTCAACAACCGGTGCAGTAACAGTAACAGTAACTTCTTTTTCAATAGCATCAGCTTTTACTTTAATAATAGCTTCACCTGCTGCAACTCCAGTTACTTCACCTTCAGCATTAACACTTGCAACAGCTGGGTTATTTGATTCAAATGAAGGAACTTTGTTTGTAACATCTTGTGGACTAATTTTATAACTAATAGTAGCTTTAGCTCCAACTTCTAATGCTAATGTAGCAGCTACTTCAAGAGCAGTAGCTAATACTGGGTTAACAGATACAGTAACTTTCTTAGTAAATGTACCTGCTTTAACAGTAATCTCTACTGTACCTGCTTTTACAGCTAATACTTTGCCATCTTTTCCTACACTTGCAACAGTACTATCTGAAGATGTAAATTCAACTGCTGGAAGTTCAGCATCAGCAGGAACTGGTTTTACTTCTAGTTCTTTAATTTGACCTGCGTCTAAAGTTACTTCTGCTGGTGATACTTGTATATCTTCTAATTTCTTCTTTCCATCTTCACAACTACACCCAACAAGTAAGCCTAAGCCTAGCATCAAAACAAGAACTAATACTAACTTTTGTAATTTTCTCATTTTTATATCCTCCTTAAATGATACTTATATTATACTATATGTGATTGTAAAAAGCAAGTAAAAAATGAAAATACAAATGAAAATAAAAGGCCTCAGGCCTTTTATTTTTTTATTCTTACTTACTTTCGGCTTTTGCAAGCTCTTCTTTTAAATAAGCTACTATTTGTTCTTTAGCATCAGCAGCTAAAGGTTTACATTTATTAGGTGATGCCCCTTCTTCTACTATCGCTTTTGCAAACCCTGGGCATCCAGGATAACCACAACCACCACAGTTTAATCCAGGTAGTAATTTTTCTACTGTTTGAACTCTTAAATCTTCTTCTACATGAAAATACTTTTCTGCGAACCCAATCATAATTCCAAACACTAAACCAATACTTGCTAATATAATCGCAGGTAAGACAAAAACGCCAAAAGCACTTGCTAATAACATTTTAAATCACCCCCGCAAACCTTGCAAAAATCATTGCCATTAAACCAGCAGTAATCAACGCAATCGGAATGTCTTTCATAACACCTTCCATACGATTAAGTTTTTCTCTAATTGTAGAGAAGATATAAATAACAAGTAAGAAGCCTACAGCTGATGAAAAGCTATAAACAAACATTTCTAAAAATGTATAATTACCTTCTGCTACTAGTGTTGCCATACCTAATACAGCACAATTAGTAGTGATTAAAGGTAAGTAAATACCTAAAGCTTTATATAAAGCAGGACTAAATTTCTTTAAGAACATTTCAATTACTTGAACTAAAGATGCAATTACTAAAATGAACACAATTGTCTTCATATAAATCATCTCTAATTGTACTAAAACATATTTATATAAAACCCAAGCTAGAATAGATGAAACAGTAATAACAAATACTACAGCTACACCCATACCAACAGCTGATTTTTTTGATTTAGATACACCTAAGAAAGGACAAATACCCAAAAACTTACTTAAAATTACGTTTTGAATAATAATAGCTGAAAAAGCTAAACTTAAAACACTACCCATAATTAAGCCTCCTTTGCACCTTTCTTTTTATCAGCTTCTTTTTTAACCTTAGCTTTATTTTTAATTAAAGCAACAACACCAAAAACAATACCTAAAACGATAAATCCACCAGCTGGAGTTGTAAAGAAGTTTGTAAAGAAATCAAATTTACTTACGCCAGTCTCCAAATCTTTTCCTAAAACGAAACCTAAGTTACCCCAGATTGTAATTCCACCAGTTCCTAAAAACTCTCTTACAATTGATACAATTGCGATTGCTAAAGTATAGCCTAATGCCATACCAACACCATCTAATAGTGAATCTAAAACAGAATTTTTAGAAGCAAATGCTTCTGCTCTTCCTAAAATAATACAGTTAACTGTTATTAAAGGAATGAAGATACCAAGAGATTGATGTAAGGCAGGCAAGAAAGCTCCCATACTCATATCAACAATCGTTACAAATGCTGCTATAACAACGATATAAACAGGTATTCTAATTTCGTTTGGAACAATTTTACGAATTGCGGAAATAATGATGTTAGACATAACTAATACAAATAATACCGCAACACCCATACCTAAAGCATTCTCTAAACTTGTAGTAATAGCTAAAGCAGGACAAGTTCCTAAAACTAAAACGAATAATGGATTTTCTTTAATAAATCCTTTTGTTAAAATGTGAAGTTTACTATTTTCTTTTTTCATTATGATAACACCTCACTTATATATTGTTTTGCAAGTTTTGCTGCTCTTAAAATTGCACTAGATGTTACAGAAGCACCACTTACAACGTTGATGCTATCTAAATCACCTTGACCAGCAATAATTTCTGGTGGGAAATGAGTAGCTAAATCAGTTGATACACCAACTTGATCATATGATTCACCACTATCATTAATTGTAACAGCAGTGATACTACCTCCTTCAATTGTGTATGTAGAAGTAACTCTACCTGCAAATCCATTTGTATAGATTTCAAGTGTAGTAACATCTCCTTCTACACTAGCACTCTTGATATACTCTGAAACTTTTCTCTTACCAATAACTGTTTCAATTTCTTCTTTTTTAGCTAAATAATCTTCATTGCTAATTGTTAGAAGTTTGTAGTTACTATCAACAGTAATATTTAATATCTCATCACCATAAGAAACTTCATACTTAAACTCTAGTTCTGGTAAAGCAGCCATATTTTGCGCTCTTGATTCAACTTTGAAAACTTTCTCAACTGGTTTTACAGGTTGAATCCCTAATACATCTACCATATATCTAGCAACTAACTTAGCAACATCTAAAATAGCATTAGAAGTTACAGTAGCACCTGAAACAACTGCTATGTCATCTAAAGTTTCTTGTTTTTCTAAGATTTCTGCTGCAAGTTCTGCTGCTACATCATTAGAAACAGGATAGCTTTCTGCTTTATCATTAATATCAACTGCAGTAATACCTTTACCACTTTCAATTGTATAAGTTGATTTTACTTTCCCTTCAAATCCAGTGCCATATGCTTCTACTGTATAAACATTACCAGCTTTTACTGAACTTGCAATATAAGTCTTTAATTGTTTAGTTGCAATTAAAGTTTCAATATCTTGATGCTTATCATCATAACCAGCTTCAGTAACTGAAACTACTTTATAATCACCATCAACTAAAACATTTAACACATCATCTCCATATGATAAAACATATTTATATCTTAAATCAGGTAGTGCAGTTAAATCTTGTTCACAACTTTCAAATTTAAAAGTTTTTGTTTCTACTGCCGCTAAACCTAACTCGTCTTTATATTTGTTGTAATGCTCTACTGCTAAAGTTACACCCGCATCAACTGCTCTAGATGTTACAGTTGAACCAGCAATGTAGTTTTCTTTACTTCCAACTTCAAAAACAAAGTCTTCTGTACTTCTACCAGCTACATTAAAATCATGAGTTGCTGCTTTAGATCCAAATCCTGGAGTTTCAGAAGAAACATCAAAAACGACCAATTTACCAATTACTCCAGTACCATAGATACTTAAGAAATAAACAACATCGCCACCATAACCTTTAGATTTTACTTCATAGACTACTTCATTATATTGGCCTTCTTCTTGACCAATTAAATAAATATTTTCAATACTAGCATTAGCACCAGCTAATGGATATTTTTCAAGTAAGCCTTCAGTTTCAAAACTAGTAAATGTGAAACTAGCTTCTAACTTTTCTCTTACTTCTCTTTCTTTACGTTCTTTAATAATTGGATAAGTCCAAGCATTTAAAGCAGCTAGAATTCCTCCAACTAAAAGTCCTAAAACAAGTAAAAAGATTGAATAATGTAATACATTCTTTAAAACACTATTTTTATTTTGGCTCATTTAAGACCTCCAAAACCTAAATTAAACAATGGATTGTTAATCATTAAAGCCTCAGCTGGAGCAAATTTACCAGTAGTAAATAATACAAAGGCGAAAATACCTAAAAATACTAAAGCAAATAACCCATAAACTAAAGCAACTTTCCATTTTCTTTGCTCTACTCTTAAAGGTGCTGCAATATTATCATAAATGAATACAAACATATTCATAAGTAAAATTGATGATGCAACGCCTTCAGGGAAATTAGATTTATATCTAAACATCACAGTTAATACTGCTAAACTAATTGCATATAATACTCTACCATTAGGAGTCTTAGGTGCGGTTACTGGTTCAGTTGCCATGAAAACAGCACCAAACATTAAACCACCAGTAAAGATACCATAAGCAGGATACCACAAATCAGCGGCGTGGCCATTAAATGCTCCTAAAATATAAGTTAAACCAAACACACCACCGATATAAATAAGTGGAATTTTCCAATCAATTACTTTATTAATAGCAAGATATACAAATGCTACTAAACACAATACTGAACTAGTCTCACCAATAGCACCCGGTACATCACCTAAAAAGAAATCTAAAATTGTTCCATAAGGCTTTACTAAAGCATCATATGAACCAAACATATCATTTTTGAAAGCAGCTAATGGAGTAGCACCACTTACAATTGATTCTACTTCCATTGGGTTTAAAGCACCACCGTTAGCAGCTATAACTCCACTAAATGCAGTTTGGATAAATAAATACCCAATTAAAGCAGGGTTAAAAATATTTTTCCCAAATCCACCAAATACTAATTTACCAATTACTGTTCCAAATAAACATCCTAAGATTAAAACCCAAACAGGTGTATATAAAGGAACAATAACAGCAATTAGTAATCCAGGAATCATTGAATATGATCCCAAAGCATCACTTACGGGCGATTTACTTTTCTTAACTAAGGCAAAGTAAATTAACTCTGCTAGAAAACTAGTTAGACCGCCAATTATTACCAATATTAATGGCTTCAACATCGCCATAAAATCAGCGAAAGTTCTTTCTCCTATTGTATAGATATAAGGTAACACTCCATTCTTGGCAAATCCAAAAACAACAATTGGAATTAAAGCAATCATGAAATGAATCATAATATCTTTTGTAAAGAAATTAGAATCTGCTTTTCTAATTATAGGAGCTTTACTTGTTGAAAATCTTCTTTCTTTAACCATCTTATTTACCTCTAACAACTTTCTTAGCTTTACCAACAGCTTCAGTAAGTTCTATTCTTGAAGGACAAGTGTAAGAACATAAACCACATTCCATACATAAGTCAGCATGTAATTTGGCCATTTTTTCTTTGTCTTTATCTTCATATGCAAGTTTAATTAAAACAGGTGCTAATTTAACTGGGCAATTGTCAATACATTTACCACACCCTAAACATGCTTCTTCTTTTCCTTGTTGTTCTTTAAAAACTAATAGTCCTGTAGTAGTTTTTTCTACCATAAAACTATCAAAGAATTGAGCATTACCTGTCATTGGACCACCGGCTACTAAATATCCACTTTCTAAATCATCAGCATATCCACCAGTTTTATCAATAATTTCAGATGCAAGTGTTCCAATTTTAACTAATACGTTTTGAGGATTCTTAATGCCTTCACCACTTACAGTGATAACTCTCTTTACAGAAGGCATCTTTTTAGATACTGCATCGTTAATTGCAATTAAAGTACTTACGTTACTTACAACAGCACCAGTCTCACATGGCAATCCTTTATAAGTTTTCTTTTGCACCTTTTCTACAATATATTTCTCCCAACCAGCAGGATAAACATCTTTTAGAATATATAAACTAATGTTTTCTTCTTTTGCTAGTTCTTCTTCTAAAAGGGCAATAACATCTTTATGGCACTCTTTAACTGCGATAACAGTCCTCTTAGCATCATTTGCAATCATTGCATACTTAATCCCTTGGATTAAATCTTTAGCACGATGTTTAATTGAAACACAATCACAAGTTAAGTAAGGCTCACACTCAGCTGCATTTACAATTAAAGTGTCAGTTTGAAATTTAGGATGAGTGTATTTCACATGAGTTGGAAATCCAGCTCCTCCCATCCCCACAATCCCCGCTAAACGAATTGTTTCAATAATACCTTCTTTTGTTAAAGGTTGTTCTTTTAGGTAAGTTACTTCTTCTTTAAAGTTGTTTTCAATTTCAATTGCTGATATTTTTCTCCCAGATGGATGCCATACCTTCTTATCAACTGCTGTAACTTTACCACTAACAGAAGAATGAGTTATTACTGGAAAGTATGCTTTTGAAATTGTCAAAACATCACCAATTTTAACTTCATCTCCTACCTTAACTAAAACTTCATACTCTAAATCTGGTCTTTGGGCTGGAAAGTAAACATACTTAGGATCTAGATACTCCAAGATTTTTTGATTCTTCGTAAGTTCCTTATGCCCTTTATGCTCAGAAATATGAGTAGCTTTTGTCATTCCTAATGGCATATAATTGTCCTCCTCCTCTATTTTATCTTCTTGATAACTTTATTTGCCTTTGACTTATAAGTCAAATGAATTTCATAATATTGATCTAATAAATTATTGATCTTATCTAAATACTTTAAATCAAACATTTCTTCATTTAGATCTTCTAACTTTGTATAATACATCACAATAATAGTTTTCATAAAATCATCTAGTTTTATTAAACTATAATCATTACATTCTTTACAGATTAATCCTGCTTTATTTAAACTAAAGCCAATTAAATTTTCTTTTGAACCACATAAAACACATCTATTTAAAACAGGTCCAATTCCTAGTAAGTATAGCAGTTTTAACTTAAAAATAGCTATATAATATAAATTACCAGTTTCTTCTAGCTTATCTAAAGTAAAGATTACAAACTGGTAAAACAAATCATAATCACTTACATGATTAGCAAAATCATAAGTGTAATCTAACACCTCTAAAGCACCTAACAATAATTCATAATTTGCTTTGATCTTAGAATAATTATTTAAAACTTTGCCTTGTTTTAAAACATTGAAATTATTTTTCGAACTAAAGTCAAAACTAATCTTCGTTAGGGGAATAGAATAACTTGCATTCTTCGCATTTACTTTATAAGCCCCTTTAACTAAATAACTTTTTAAACCATCATTAGTCAAAATATAAGCTATTTTTGAATCTTCTTGATATTTTTGTTCTTTAAGAACTAAGCCTTCTAAAAGATTACTCATAGCCTGCTTTTTTAACTCCTAAATCAGAACTGCGCCAGTTTGGTTCAACAGTAACATAAAGCTCTAAATAAACTTTTCTTTTGATTGTTCTTACAATCTCTTTTCTTGCTTCGGTTCCAATTTCTTTAAGCATCAAGCCATTTTTACCAATAACAATTCCCTTTTGACTAGCCTTCTCCACAATCACCTTTGCCTCAATTACAAGTAAATCTTCTACTTCTTCATCTTCTTTAATGCTTTCAATAATCACACCTACAGAGTGTGGTATTTCTTCATGAGTTAAAAGTAAAATCTTTTCTCTTATAATCTCTGAAATCATAAAGGTTTCAGATTGCAAGTTTTCAGTATCTTCGGAAAAGAAAGGTTCTCCTTCAGGTAAATAACTAATAGCTTTTTTAAGCATACGCTCTACATTATTACCATCAAGACTAGAAATATAAAAGACCTCATCAAATGGTAGTTCATTCATTAAATTTAAAACATTTTCTACCATATAAGCTTCATTTTTTAAATTGTCAATTTTATTTACAACTAAAAACTTTGGTGTCTCTAAATTCTTTAAACTTTTTAAAATTAACTTATCTTCGTCATTAATCTTTTGATTACAGTCAATCATATAAAGAATTAAATCAACATCATAAAGTGATGAAAATGCTGCTTTATTCATTTTCTTATCTAAAGCAGTTTTTCCTTTTTGCACTCCCGGTGTATCTACAAACACAATTTGTGCATCTTCACTATTATAAACACCCCTTAAAACATTTCTTGTTGTTTGCGGTTTATGAGTTGTAATTGCAACCTTTTTCCCAATTACATAATTTAAAAAGGTACTTTTACCAACATTACTTCTACCAATAATAGTTACAAACCCTGATCTACTTTTTGGCATCATCCATATCGCTTTCTTTAAAACTGAATGGTAATAATTCTTTAATTGTGTATTGTTTAGTAACTTTTTTAAGATTTGTAAGGATAATCGGTGTATCTTCATTTAAAAGTTCAGACATAACTTGCCTACAAGCACCACAAGGTGAAACAGGCTCTAAAGTATCAGCTAATACTAACATCTTCACAATATCGTCTTTTCTGTAGCCTAAAGCATAAACTTTAAAAAGCGCAGTTCTTTCAGCACAATTAGATAAGCCATAAGATGCATTCTCTACATTAGCACCACTTACAATTGTCCCATCTTTTAATAAAACAGCCGCACCTACATGAAACTTAGAGTATGGAGCATAAGCATTATCAAATGCTTTTAATGCTTCTTTGTATAGTTTTTCCATAACATTTACCTCATTTATCCAAAAAGTTTCTTTAATAATTCTTCTTCTTTTTTTACCATAACTTCATGATCTTCATCTTTAATATGATCATAACCCACTAAGTGTAAAATCCCATGAATTAATAATCTAGCGAATTCTTCCATTTCGCTATGTTCATATTCTACAGCTTGAAGTTTAACTTTATCTAAAGAAATGAATATATCGCCTAAATAATCTTCTTCTGTATCGGGAAAAGATAAAACATCAGTTGTTTTATCAAGATCACGATACTGAAAATTAATATCTCGCATTTGTTTATCATTTACAATTATTAATGATAAACTTTTTTTATCTTTAAATAGTTTTGCGATTTTCTTAATTAAATCTTCAAACGCAAATTCTTCTTTTACTTCTAAAAACAGATTAATTTTCATTATCTTCCTCATAACGCTTAATGATTTCAAATAACAATGGGTGTCTCATTACATCTCTGCTATCAAATTCAATAAATTTAACACCTTTGATATTTTTTAATCTATAGTAAGCATCAACTAAACCAGAGTCAGATTTTCTAGGTAAATCTATTTGGGTGATATCACCAGTAACTATCATTTTCGAATTAAAACCAAGTCTTGTTAGAAACATCTTCATTTGCATCTTTGTAGCGTTTTGCGCTTCATCTAAAATGATAATCGCATTTTCCAAAGTTCTACCTCTCATATAAGCAAGTGGTGCAATTTCAATAATCTTCTTGTTAACATACTTTTCTTGATTCTCGCTACCTATTGCTTCTATAATTCCATCATATAAAGGAATTAAATAAGGATCAATTTTCTCTTTTAAATCTCCTGGTAAAAACCCTAGCTTTTCTCCTGCTTCTACTACTGGTCTTACTAAAACAACTTTACTTATTCTTCCCATCTTTAATGCTTGCATTGCATATAAAACAGCTAAATAAGTCTTTCCAGTACCTGCAGGCCCAATTCCAAAAACAATATCATTGTGTTCCATTGCTTTAATATAATCAACTTGATTTAAAGTCTTAGGGTATATTGATTTACCATTGATTGTTGTGAAAAGAATTTTCTTTTTTGTATAAAGGTCAATAATTTCTTCTTTATTTTCTAAACTTAAATTCTTTACTATTGTTAGGATATCAGATTCATTTAGCTTAACTTGATTTAGTATGTATTCTAAAGTAGAAAAAAGGTTAACTAACTCATCTTTATAAGCAATATCCTCTTGAGGAATCGAAATTTCTCCATGCCTTAACTTTACAGGTATTTGATATTCTTCCTCGATAAAATTAAGAATCCTATTCTGATCTCCTAATAATTTAGCTTCATTTAAAATGTTCTGCAATTCATAAATAATAGTTTTTGCCATTTAATCACCTTTGCATATTATATCATATTTAATTAGTATTTTCTATATCTTTTCAAATAAAAACACATTAAGTTAAACCTTAATGTGTTTTAATATTCTTAACTTAAAAGCTTATTTTTTCTTTTTATCTTCTTCTTTTAAATCTTCTCTTAAGTGATTATTTCCTCTCATAAAACCTACTCCTAAACTCAAAATTAAGAGTGGTAAAATGATTGTTCCACTATTGCAACCTTTAGAAATAAACTCAACTTCTAGTTCAATTGTTGTGCCATACTCAGCACTATAGACTTTTAATGAAGTTTTGCCTTTTGATAAACCTTTATATTTTAGACCATCAACTTCAAAAATATCATGTTCAGGTACTTTTAAGATAGCATCTTGGATACTAGTTTTAACTTCAACTTTTTCTCCCACTTTAGCTTTTTCTTTGTATTCTAAAGTATAACTATCAACCCTAATATTTACTTCAAATTCTTCACCTCTAAACTTAACAACTAGTTTAGTTGTTCCAGCTTTTAATGGCTCAAAAAGGAAAATAATCGATCCATCATCGGTAATATCAACTGCTACTAGAACTTTTACAATCGTCTCATCAAGAACAGATGTACTAAATTTATCTTGGTGATAAATCTTAGAAATAAGATGATCTTTATAGAATAGTTTTAATCTTAAACTACGCTTATGACCTTCAAGAGCCTTGAAAACTTCTGGAAGCTGTTGCTCATCTTGAGTTTTTAACGATGCAAAATTACCACCATCAAATTCTAAAGTGTCAATTAAAAAACCTTTATCATAAATTTCAATCTTATATTGATATTCATCAGGAAGATTTTCAAACTCATATGATCCACTACCACTAAGTGTTTCTTCTTTAATTAATTCACCATCAACATAATGTTTGATTAAATATTGATTACCACTTGTTAGATTATAGTCAGCATTAATATGATTAGCTATAGCAAATACATTAAATGTACCATAAGGACCATAATCAATGTGAACTACTTGAATTTTCTTTTCCCCATTTGGAAATTCTACTTCATAAGAAATTGAATTAGGCTTAGGTACTGAAGAATTTGGTACTAATAAACTAAGCTCATTAGTTGTTGCTGCTAACTCGTTATCATAATATACATTTAAACTCTTAAGATCAGCTTCAGTCATATTTAAAACAGTTAAAACTTTTTGCCAACCAACAACTTCCACCTCAAATTCAATAGCACTTATATCTAAAGTCATATTATGGGTTTTTAAATCAGTAAATCTTACAGCTCCACTTTCATCAAATGCTTTAAGCTCAACTTCATTTTCACCATAATTTAAATTCAAGAAAAACTTCTCTAACTTTTCACCTTGAGTAGCATCTCTTTCTTCTTTTAACTCACCATTTACATAAAGTTCAAATTTTTTAATTTGATCATTAATTAAATTACAGTCATAACTAATACTAAAGTTATCTACGCTATTAAAACTAATTTCACCATAAGGTAATCTAGTATCAATTGTTTTTCTCTTACTTACTGTCGATCCATCATTAAAGTATAAAGTAATATTAGGCAGATAAACCTTATCTTGTTCTACATCAGGAACTATTAGAGTCTTGTTAATTGTATCAAATGTTCCTTCATATACTAAATATGGTGGTCTTGATGCAACTAAAGAAATCCTTTGTAAGTATTGAAAATCTAAATCATTTGGAATAATTTTTAGACTTTGAGTTTCATTATCATATTCATATTCAATATTTTTAAAAATAGCATCTTTATCTAAAGTTTCATAATTAACAGCTGGTCTTTGAGCAGCAATATCAACTTGATCAATGATATTACCATTTATATCTACGTACCTTAAATTAATTCTCTCTTCATTTACGTTAAATAACAATGCTGCATTTACTGTGCCGTCAATTCTTTTAGTAACAATATCAAATGGTGGATTACCATCTGCTGTTTTATGACGGTCCCCAATTGGTAATGTTGTTATATAAACTGTACCTTCATTAGTACCAGTAGGTTGACTATTTTTAGCTTTCACCGTTCTTGCGTAAACATGATCATGACCAGTTAGTGATAAGTCAACACCATATTCATCATATAAAGCAAGCCAGTTTGTTCTATTAGTAGTTGCATGTCCTGTATTACTTGTTCCACCTGTATAAAAAGGTCGATGGTTATAAACAATAATGTATTGTGATGGATTTTTTTCAATAACTTCTCTAAACCAAGCTTGTTGGTTGGCTAAAGCTACAGCTGTAGAAACAGGGTTACCGCTTGATGAAGATGTTGATTCGTTATCAATTGAAATGAAAAGTGCATTTCCATACTTAAAGTAATAGTTTAAGTTTTTAACACCTTCAGCACCATTTTGCGGATTATATAAAAATGTATTAAAGTATCCTTGGCCTTTAGTACTAGCAGAACTATCATAAAAATCATGATTTCCTGGTGTCATCGCCATCATTGTTTCCATACCAAATTTACTTTGAGCGATATTTTCCCAGCAGTCATAACTACTACCATAAGCTAACATATCACCACCGTGAACAGTTAAATGAACATTGCCGTTAACCTTTTCTTTTGCTTTATTGTAAACAGAAACAGCAGTATTTAATCTAGCAGGACCATTAGTCCAAGTATGGTAATCAGATAAAAACACAAAGTTAAATCCTTCAGTTTTCATTATACTAGATCCTTCTCTAGGCGCTGTTTTAAATGATTTTACAAGACTATATTGATTATTTTCTCTAATCCTATAAATATAACTAGAACCAGGGTTTAATCCTGTTATTGTCAGATCGTTTTTATAAAAGTTATAGGTTATTTTAGAACGATCATCATAGAATGTTCTTTGTTCAGTTTTAAGTGGCATCTTTAAAACGGGTGTATTAAAGCTAGTATCTGAAGCTTGCGTATATTCTAAATATGAAGATTGTGTTTTTGAATGCCAAATAACGTTTACTGAAGATGATGCATCTTCACCTGGTGTAGTAATTATTAGTTTCATATCTGCTGCTCCTTCTACATACCTTTCTTCTTTCATAAAACCAAAAACCATAAAACAAAGTAAAAAAGTCAATACAACAAAAATTTTCTTTTTCATTTTTTTCTCCTTTCGAAATAAATGTTTATTTTGTTTTGATATCATAATTATATCACAAAAAAATCTCATTTTCCATATAAAAAAAGTTAACTCAATTATTTTGAGTTAACTAATTAATTATCTACCGCCACGACGCGCCTTACGTGTAGCACGTTGCTTCATCTTCTTAATTTCACTAGGCTTCATAAAATGCCTTCTTTTACGTGCTTCAGCAAGGGTTCCACTACGTGAAACATCACGTTTAAAACGTTTGATTAAATCTTCTGTAGATTCGCCATCTCTTCTAATTGTTTTTGCCATCGTCAACCCTCCCTTCGCACTAGCAGTAATAT
>ERZ1026796.996-NODE-996-length-20434-cov-3.142266_pt1 | contig 20434 bp, 10 predicted proteins | sample MGYA00520874_ERZ1026796 | MGnify/ENA primary metagenome ERZ1026796 (study PRJEB33270, sample SAMEA104284474) | anaerobic digester metagenome | biome: Anaerobic digester microbiome; feature: mesophilic sludge digester; material: Anaerobic digester biomass | place...
ATAAATTAAACATTCCTCTTTACTAATACTATTCAAAAGCAGATAAGTGTTGGTTTGAAAGCTCTCCAGCAAAACAGTGCTTTCTATTTTTATCATTTTTGTATCCCTTTCTTACAAATATGAAATCAGGTATTTATTGATTATCTCTCTATCCCCTTTAGTAGCAGTTTTTATCATCTGACCGATAATTTGTTTATTGCTAATCCTCCAAACCTCAATATTTGCAGATTTGGGCACTTTGGGATGATACAGTATAAAGATTGCCAGTGCCAAATCTAAAGTAGCAAAATTAAGTTTTCCGGTAATAAATCCTAAAGGTCCCATATAATCCTGTGCCTGTAGCATCAATCCTTCCCGAAAGATGTTTTTAAGTGTTTCATTTTCTGCTTCATCTCTTCCAATAATCAATTTTACCTCATCCGTCAAGCGAAAATGACGACCATAAGCAAGTAAGTTTATTGAGTGCAAATCATCCTGCTGATGCTTTTTCAGGTCTTGTAAGCGTAAACAATAATTACGATCCGTAAGTAAACAACCACCAGCAGGAGAAGGAAAATCAACTATTCCTAATTCTTCTGCCAGAGCTAATTGAGCCAAACGACCACGACCCTGAATAGATAACATATCTTTTTTAGCAATCCAACCCTCTCTAAGAGGTAATGTATCAGGAAGTAAATTTTGCGACAAGGGCCTTACGATTAAGTCCTTTACACCGCTAAGTTTACTTACATTATTCATAGCATTTCGTTTTTGACTTTTAGGACGCTGCCCCAAAACCTCGCCACTGATAAGAAAATCTGCATCTCTATACGGCATCAGTTCTGCCGCTTTTTTAAACATAAAACCGTGACAATCAATACAAGGATTTAGTCCTTTACCAAAACCATAAACCGGATTATCCAATAATTTTATATGTTCTTCCGAAACATCTATTACTTCCAAATCAATAGCATTTTTAGCAGCATAATTAATTGCCCGTTCCGGAAGTAAATACGGAGCTTTAAAAAATACCGGATGAACAGCATATCCTTTACTTTGCATCCATTTAACTGCCAGAATACTATCCAGTCCACCGGAAAATAATGCTATTGCTTTATGTGTTTTCATATTGCCTATGCCCTAAAACTGCTCTTTTTTGTCAAGCAGGAAATATTCCCAAAAGGTTGACCTCCTGGTCAATAAAAAAGTCCGGAGTCAACACTGTGTAGTCGGAGGACGCTGTTCCTCCGCAAGCAAGTGGAAAAGGTGAAACAAGGAGTGGGCATTGTAAAAAAAAGGATTCGGAGCTTCGGTAAGCTCCGGCTACACAAAAAAACGAGCTCCGAATACACAAGATTTTGTTGACAAGGATATCAACTTTCTCAACCCTCTCAACTTTCTAAACCATCTCAACCTTATCAACTTTTTTTAACGAAGGGCTTACGCCACCATCGCTGCCATTGTTTCGCCCTCTGAGCTTTTATAGAATCTCAACCCTCTAAACCATATCAACTATCTAAACCTTATAAACCCTTTCAACCTTCTAAACCTTTCTTAAATTCATTTTACATTCTACATTATTTAGCTAAGACCATCTTTTTAGCGGAAGTATAATTACCGGTGGATAAACGATAGAGATAAATTCCACTGGCAACGCTTCTTCCCCTTTCATCACAGCTATCCCAGGAAACCTGATAGTAACCAGGACTTGTGTGTTCCTGATTGTAGGTTTTAATCTTTTGTCCCTTCATATTGTATATTTCAATTTTAACTTTTCCAGCTTCTTTCAGGGAATAGCGAATATTGGTATTCGGATTAAAAGGATTGGGGAAAGCATTATACAATTTTGTAACCATCGGAACAGTTGGAGGAACCGGTTCTTGAGTTGGATCGCCAATAATAACTGTTATAGGACCGTAAAATTCACTGTTTCCATCAAGGGAAACGCTTTCCAGCCAATAATAATAAATCATATTCGTATACACCTCAAAATCCGTGTAATTATATTTAATCTGAGTTCCTTCAGAAGAACCTTTATTGATTATAGAACCGTTGATCATAATAGCATTTTGTAAATCTTTATCTTCACTACGCAAAATATTATAGCCGGAATGATTAGTTTCACTTTCTGCAGTCCAGGAAATAATAACAAAATTTTCTGAGGTTACTACTGCCGTAAAACGGGATAGGTTTACCGGCAAAGTAGGATCAATGCCTTCTTCAATTACTAAAATAACATCATTCTTAGCTCCAAATTCCACATTAGATATATTTACTATGCCGGTATTCCCTTCGGTTATATTGCAGGGATAAGAACTTCCATAATGCCACTGTCCACTATGGTAAATTAGGCAATACCAATTTCCGGAACTGAGTTTTAGAGATAAATTCCCTTTTCCAGAACCTAATAAGCCAAGCACAATAGGAGCGTTTAGATTATTATAATTCGGTAATGCCATCACCAATGGATGAGTAGCAGTTACAGCATTATTAATATTTAGGTGGATAGTGGAAGTTATGGTTATTCCATCTATTTCTGTAGGATAATTAGCTGGAATATCACATGAGATATGAACATCATCAAGATAAACTGACTGAGAATTATTTCCATAATAATGAAATCCCAAATAGACCATTTGATCCGCATAATCTTTCAAGTCCATTTGGGTCTTTTGCCAGGAAACACAGCTGAGATTAACGGGTTTCCAGTCATAATTTTCAGGATTGGTATCCGTTGCAATACCCCATTCCAAGGTCTCTTCACTATTTTGTTTAAGATGCCAGAACGAAAGATTATGGTGAAAAGCATTGATTAAAACAGGAGGACTAAACAAGTATTGGTTATAATCGTTTGAAACCTCAAGAGAACTAAATCGGGCTGAAAATTGTCCATTAAATGTGTGGTTATTATCATTGCTTTGAATAATATCGTTATTATTATTAACATATTTTGTCCATCCCACCGGCAGAAAGTCATCTTCAAAATCCTCCATAAGAAGACCCTCAAAGTATGTAGTTCCTTTAAGAATTACATCATACTGAGTTCGAGAACTATAATTAATTCGCAAAATAGCATTTTTTTCTCCAAAGGAACGAGGATAGAAACGAACTGGAATAGTAACACTTTGATCTGTTTCCAAATGTGCATCAAGATTGGAATAATCTACCTCAAAATCATCATAGTCGCCTAAAAGCGTAAAATTATCCTCCGTAAGGTCTATAATTCCCTCTCCCGTATTGGCAATGGTAACATTTAAATAGCTGGAAGGAGTATTAACAGGGGTAAAGGGAAAAATAATTTCTGTAGGTGAATAATTCAGAATTGGCACATCAGGCAGCTTTTCAATCTGGAAATCATCAATTCCGAAACTCCAATTTGTTGCTGTGGAAGCATATTGGTAAAAAGCAAGATAAATATGATGGTCTCTGTAAGTGCTCAAATCCAAGCTATGTTCCGTCCATTCAGTATTATAACAGGTAAAAACAGCTAATTCTTCCGTAAAAGAAGAGATATCTGAATCGGTAGTAGAAAGCAAAACTTTATAGGAATTAGGATATTGGGCACTTTCTACCATATCATACCATTTTATTTTTATATTAACCGCTGTTAAATCCAAAGGAGGAGAAATAAGATAATCATCAGTATTTCCCATCCCTTGAGCAGCATAGGGTTCGGAATAGGCGGGAATATTACATTCGTTAGTTTGCCTCCAAGTATAATCATCATTATTAGCATTTATTACTATCCAACCTAAAGGAGAGGGAGGACTACCTGACCATTCATTATCAAAGGTTTGCAAATAGGGTAAATCATTTCGGGTTAAGGTTGGGTCATTCATTACCGTAAATGACCATACTTCAAGCTCATATTTATCTGAAGCATAGCCATAAATATTATAAGGATCAATCTTCCAGTAATAGGTCTTTCCATATTCCAGAATCCCGGGATTAAAATTTGTTCCATTCAGAAGGGATATAACTTTTACCGGATTGGATGTATCTCCAAAATAAACATCATAGCGAGAAGGACAACCTCCTCCACTACGCCAATGCAGAGTTATATTTTTTAATACATCAATAGCCGAATTTGCCGGAAAAGGATTGATCGGAGGAAGAGGAGGTTCATTTTCAATTAAAAACTCCGCATCAAAACGAATTACAGGCCTATTATAAGTAGGAGTTAAATAGGTCGGTTGAAAGTTATCAGAATAACTGCCCCGGCAGAGATATGTTGATCCTGTAGAAGAATAGGTATAATCGGGCCTATCAGTTGACCATACCTCAAAACCTTTTACAACAAGAATATGCAGATTTCCCGTAGCATTATAAGGATAGGGATCAAAAAGAGTAACCTCTGCCCAACCTGAAGAGCCAAAATTGTTCGGAAAATTGCCACTGTAAACAAGCTGATATTCAGAGTAGGGTGGAGAGATTTCTCCTTCAGATAAACTGGTTGCGGATGATACCTTCATATAAATGCTTACATTGGAAATTAATAATGAAGGATTTCCGCGGCGCTTGTAGAATGCAATCTTATTGATCAAACACTCAGACCGTAGTTCCCCTGAAGTATACAACATTTCGTAAGTGGAATAATTGTGATGCCTGTTTATGGGAATTAAGCCATAAGTTGCCGAAGCAGGATTTCCAATCGTGATTTGTTCTCCCCAACATAAGAAGAAAATCCCGATTAAAAATAATAGGAACAAAAACAAAACTTTCCGATTCATAACTTATGCCTCCTTAAAGATATTTTTTCAACCAAAAAAGCAATATTTCCTGTTCCCTTCCAGTGTTGAAATTGTAAGAGGAATCAAACACGAATACCCAAACCAATCAATTTTAAGCTGGATATAATTGCATAAATTGAGCATAAGTAGGAATAAAGAATTTTCACTGGAAAAGGAATCATTTGAAGAAAGAATATTATGAAAGCGAAAGGCGTTATACTTGGAAATAGATACTACTCCAAAATCCGTCTTTTTTAAAGCGTTTTCCGTTGTTCTTAAAATAACGCCTTGCCTTAAGCTACTATCCACATTCCTCTCCTCAAACACAAAAAAATATTTTATTTTTATTCTATATATATTTTTTCACTTTTATTAATCACACCTTCAGAGCTCTAACTTATATCCAAAACTTCAATATTATTCTTTACTTCATTCTCATTTTCCTTTTACTTTAAACACAAATTCCTGTCAAGAAAAATCTTACCTTTCCCGATTTCCACAGAAAATAAAGGTTTTAGTGAACTCCCAACCCTGTAATTGAAAACAATGAGTAGGCAAATTCAATTTTTCTGCAAATAACAAACTTACTTAAGAATAATTTTACTTCGTATTTATAAAATCGCAAGTTGGTAATCCAATACCTTTTTTACCATATTCATAATCTCTTGAAATTATGCCAAATCCAGCTTCTTCCCTACTCCCCACTTAAATACCACTTTATATTCTCCGATACACAACCCAAGCTTTGTATGGGTTGAGGTTGAGTGAATGATTAGAGGATGATAAGTGGGTAGTAAGGAAGCACTTGTAACTATATAAATTGCAATGAATTCTATAACAAGGTTGAAAAACATTGTTAGGGAACTTCTATTCCTAAAGGAACTAACTTTAAGTAAGGAAAAAAAATAATCGCTAAAAAGCCACTAAAAGCAGAAAAATAGTAGCAAGGGAGTGTAATTTAACATAGTTATTTGCTTCGGAAAAGAAGGGATAATAAAATAGGGATATTATCAAATACGAAAGCAATTAAAAATGTTTTCTGCCCTCTGTATTTTATAATAATAAACCAAAAGTTAAAGAACTATGAATTATTTTCAGAATATGGAACAAGCATTGCATAAAATAAGAGAGAAAAAAATTACAGCAGAAAGGTAGGAAGCTATGAAAAACATAGCATTATTGGCAATACTCTTGTTTTCAACAGCGGTTCTTATAGCTGGAGTAACGATGAATTACTCCTTGGAGACACCGAAAATTGAAGCAAAAGAACAATACACGAAAGTAAGTTTGGAAAAAGCTCAGAGTTGGGGTCAACCTGGAAATCCAGATTTGCCCTGGTTAGGGATAAAACTTTTATTACCGGCAGGTTTTGAAGCAGAAAAAATTGTAGTTAACAGATATAATCCTGTTACTTACACTTTAGATAAACCCATAGCTCCGATTCAAAGGCAATATCCCTTTTCCCATATAATATTGGAAACACCGGATAAGCCCAATGCGGAAGTTTATGATTCGCCTCTTCCCTATCCTCAAAATACGGATAACGGATTGATTACTTCTTTTATGTGCGGACAGCCGATAGCTTTTTCGGCAATAAGCCCCTTTTCCTATTATCCTTTAACCAACGAATTGATATTTTATAGACAACTAAGTGTAGAAATTATTTACAGCAGCAGTGCTAAAGCAATGGAAGCAATGCGTTTCTTAAAACAGGATTCTTTTACCGCAAACCGTTTGCAAAAAATTGTGGATAACCCTGAAACCATCACTATTTCCTCCACTCGTGAAACGGGAATTGAATATCTTATTGTGGCAGATGCGGAAAAAATAACCCAGTGGACACCTCTAAAAACCTTTCAGGAAACCCGAGGAAAAACTGTGTTCATAAAAAGTATGAGTGAAATTATCGCGGAAAATCAGGGAATTGACACCCAGGATAAATTGCGTAATTACATTATTTCCTTATATACTACTAATCCTCTGCGCTATGTTTTTCTGGCAGGAGATACGGATGTTATTCCTCATAGAGGTTTTTATGTTAATGTAAATAACAGCGATGAAGGTACGGATGCTGATATTCCTGCTGATATGTATTATGCCTGTTTGGATGGAAACTGGAATACTGACGGAGATAGTTACTGGGGTGAAATGTATGAAGCAGACCTTACTCCGGAACTGGCAATCGGGCGTTTTTGCTATAATAGCGATGCAGAAATAGTAAATTTCCTGAATAAACTGACTAATTACAGCAACAACCCGGTGGCAAATGAGGTTAAATCAGCTTTTTTTGTTGGTGAATGGTTATGGGACGGACCTACCTGGGGTGGTGATTATATGGATGAAATGATTGGTGGAAGTAGTAATAATGGCTATACTACAGTTGGAGTTCCTACTTCCTGGAACATAACTACATTATATGATAGAACTTATGGAGCAGCTGATGCCTGGGGTGCTAATCAGATTCGCCCTATGCTTAGTCAGGGTCCTAATCTGGTAAATCATTTGGGACATTCCAACACTACTTATGCAATGCGGTTATCAAATAATCAGGTTAGTGCTTCCACTATTACTAATGACGGTGTAAATCATAATTTTTCCACTTATTTTACCCAGGGCTGTTATGCCGGTGCTTTTGATAATCGTGAAACTTCTCCCGGGCAGTATACATCCGATTGTATAACAGAAAAAATGACTTCTATTGCCACAGGACCTGTAGCAATGATTTCTCATTCACGCTATGGCTGGGGTGTTCAACAAAGTACTGATGGAGCTTCTCAATATATTCATCGCCAGTTTATAGATGCTATTTTTGGGGAAAACATTTATGAAGCGGGTTTTGCCTTGGTTGATTCCAAAATAGATAATATTCCCTATATCACTAATGAACCGGTAATGTATTGGGTAACTTATGAAACCAATCTTTTTGGTGATCCTGCTATGATGGTTTGGACGGACACTCCACAAACTATAACAGCTAATTTACCGGAAGTATTGATGGTAGGACAAAATCATTATCAGATTCAGACCAATGCACCTTATGCGGTATTTATTCTGAAAAATGAAGATCATACCGTATACAGGACTTCCGCAGATGAAAATGGTTTGATTATAGTTAATTTTTTCGCTCCGCTAACTCCAGGAACTTATTACATTTATATCAGTGCCCACAATTTTTATCCTTTCAATGCTACTATTACTGCTACAGCGGCTCAAATGCCCTATATTATATGTAATAATGTCAGTTATAACGATCAAGATGGACTCTACCATACAGGTGAAACATTATCCCTTAATCTCTTTGTTAAAAATGTGGGTTTGATGGATCTCACTGTTCCCGGGACTCTAACTTTCCTCAGTAATTCGGCTAATATCCAAATTCTTTCCTCAACGGCAAATTTTACCGGTATTGCTGCTGGTGATTCTTTAGCTCTTAATTCTGTCTTTTTGTTCAGGATTGTAGGCAATTTTACTGATCAAACCCAAGCTACCTTCACAATCAGAGCCAATTATGATTCCTACTTATCCAATTCTACCTTTATCTTAACTCTGAATGCTCCGGTTTTACAATTGCTTTCTTATCAGCTGAATAATATGGATGTTATGATTATGCCTGGAGATACACCTTCCATTAGTTTCAGCGTTGCTAATACCGGTAGTGGAAATGCTTATACACCTATGTTAATTATTTTTAACTCCTCTCCCGATATTATTTTGGAGCAAGATGAAATTTTGCTGGCTCCCTTAAGTCCTCATAGCACAGCCGACTACCAAAGTGCAATCACTTTACAGGTATTGGATAGTGCGGTTATTGATAATAACTATATGATAAATTACATTTTCAGTGCTGAAAACGGAAATCTGGTAGAAGGAAATTTCTTAATTCATATTGGTGCTCTCAGTTACAGTTTTGAAACCGATTACCAAACATGGGAAACCGTTGCTCTCAGCAGTAATTTTGTAAATCAGTGGCATCGTTCATCAAATCGTAATCATACTACCAACGGTATTTATTCAATGAAATTTGGAGGTAACGGTTCTTCTAATTATGCCAGTAGTGCTTATGGTGCACTTATTAGTCCCGTAATGAATGTTAGCCCCAATTGTCAATTGAAATTCTATCACTGGATGAGCGCAGAAAAACATAGTACCAATCAATCCTACGCTTGGGATGGTGGTTTGGTGCAAATGAGTTTGAACGGAGGCAATTGGACTCAAATTACCCCTGTAGGCGGTTATCCTTATAAAATTTACAATAATTCCGCTTCACCTTTTTCCGCAAATACTTGGGTCTATTCAGGTAATTTTGATTGGACGGAAGCTATTTTTGAACTTGGTAATGTTTCCGGAATAGCTCAATTTCGTTGGGTTTTTGGCAGTGATGGTTATGTTGGTGGAGAGGGATGGTATATAGATGATGTGAGGATAACGGGCTATGTTGCCAATGAGGATGAAAGCATTCCTTTAGCACAAAATGTTATCCTGTATGATAATTATCCCAATCCTTTTAATCCTGAAACTACGATTGAGTTTTCCATACCAGCTCGGATGCCGGTTTGTCTGGAGGTCTTCAATATTAAAGGTCAATTGGTAACCCGCTTAATTGATGAGGTTTTACCTGCAGGCACTCATAAAGTCGTATTCAATGGTTTAGATATAAACAAGCGTAATATAGCCAGTGGAGTATATTATTATCGCATTAAAACTACTTCAGGTGTCCAAATGCGAAAAATGCTATTACTGAAATAGAAATGCTAAAATTTACTCCCGATACAAATGTTCTCGTTTTAACCGGAGCCGGAATCAGCGCTGAATCCGGTATCCGGACTTTTAGAGATAGCGGGGGTTTATGGGAAAATCATCGGGTTGAAGATGTTGCTACTCCTGAAGCTTTTAACTCTAATCCGGTTAAAGTTTGGGAATTTTACCGTCAACGCTACCAGGATAGTATTTCCAGTAAACCCAATCCGGCTCACTTTGCTTTGGTTAAATTGGAACAATTTTTAGGGGATAACTTTTTACTGGTTACCCAAAATGTGGATTGCTTGCATATAAAAGCCGGCTCTAAGAGAGTTTTGGAAATGCATGGCTCCCTTGCCAATTGTATCTGCACCAAATGCCATAGCAAATTAGCAATTAAGGATATTGATTTAACTCAACCGATTCCCCTTTGTCCCTTTTGCAATGGGATTTTAAGACCAGATATTGTCTGGTTTGGTGAAATACCGCACTATCTGAGTATAATTGATGATGCTCTCAGAAAATGTTCTGTATTTATCATTGTAGGAACCAGCGGAGTTGTTTATCCTGCAGCAGGTTTCGTTCTTACTGCCAAACTGATGGGAGCAAAAACAATTGCAATAAATCTGGAAAAACCGGATAACCTTGCCTATATTGATGAATTTTATCAGGGCAAATCAGGAGAAATTCTGCCCGGATTAGTAGCTATGTGGATTGGCGAATAGGATTATTGCTCACAGATTACACAGATTTCAGAGATAAAAAATTGATAATTAAGCAGGGGTAGAAAATGAAGAATGAAAAAGTGAGATTAAAAAAAGTGAGGGCTAAAGCAGTGAGATTACTTCCGGAATAAATAATTTTTCCGTTCTCACTTTTTTTACATTTTTCTTGTGTAATAACGACTCTTCCAGATTACGCTTATATTGTAAAACTAATTTCTTTTCTCTGTGTTTTCTTTTTCAATTTCATTTTTTTCGTTGACGCTAACCCTGAACAAATAAAGATGGTAGTTGAATCGCTTTTATCAAATAAGGAGTTGTAAATAATGCGTAAGTTCTTTATAATGATAATAATGCTCTTTGTCCTTTTAGCCGGCTGTAAAAGTGCTTTACAGTCCAATAAGGTTAAAGTTGCTTTCTGGCATGGTCTCAGCGGTCCTTTAGGTGATACTCTTAATGAAATGATTCGTGAATTTAATCACACTCATAAAGACATAGAAGTAATTGCCAATCCTATTAGTAGCTATACGGCGCTCTCGCAAAAACTTATGGCTTCCATTCAGGCAAAAAAACAACCCGATATTGCTCAGGTTTTTGAATCCTGGACTTCCAAATATATAGAGGCGGGAGTGCTTTGCAATTTTGAGGATTTAATGAAAGCGGATTCAACCTGGACAATGCAAAGTTTGGAAGATATTTATCCTGTCTTCTTAAAATCCAATACTTTTAATGACACCATCTATTCCTTTCCCTTCAATAAAAGTGTCCGTGCTTATTTCTATAATAAAGATGCTTTCTATAGAGCTGGTCTTGACCCTAATCATTTTCCTGCTACTTGGGATGAATTTCGTTCCTACTGTCGTAAATTAACTACTGATAAAAACAATGACGGTAAACCAGAAACCTACGGAACCAATTTTAATGTGAATGAATGGCAATTTATTAATCTGCTTTACCAAGCTGGGGGAACAATTTTAGATGAAAAAGGAAACCCACAACTTAATAGTCCACAAGCAATTGAAGCTTTAACTTTTACTACCGATTTGCTAAATAAAGATAAAACCGTTTATCTTGTCCGTGAATTTGAAGGACAAAATGATTTTTTAGCTGGAATTGCTGCTATGTATGAAGGTAGCAGTGTTTCTATCACGCATATGCGTCAGCAACCAATCAATTTTAATATTGGTTATGCTCCTTTACCTGTATATAGAACCAATAAAAGTGCAGTCAGCGGAACTAATATTGTAATTTTTAAAAGTGGAGATAAGAAAAGAGAACAAGCTGCTTGGGAATTTATAAAATGGTTTACAGATACGGAACAAACAGCCAGATGGAGTGCTGAAACCTGTTATATGCCTGTGCGGAAAAGTGCTATGCAATCTCCTATTCTGCAGAACTTTTTAAAAGAATATCCTCAATTTCAAGGTATTTATGATCAGCTGGAAACAGCTATCTTTGAACCCCAAATTTCTGCCTGGTTCAAAGCCCGTATGGAACTGAAGAATTATTTAGAGAAAGCAATGCGGGGAATTTCTACTCCCAAAGAAGCATTGGATGAAATGAACGCAAAGTTTCAAGCTATCATTAAGGAAGAAAAATATCTAAAAAGCTTGTAGCTATCAACCAACGAGGAAAATATGTTGCTTAACTGCGCTGAAGAATTAATCCTATTAGCGATAGACGATCAAACTAATTCATTTTACAGGATAACCAGCATCAATTTCAATGTGGCTTTAATTGGTGCTCTTTTAATGGATTTGGCTTTGAGAAAAAGAATTGATGTAAATCTGGAAGGTATCTATGTTCTATCTACAGAACCGACAGGTGATAGGTTCCTGGATGCTATTCTGGAAAATTTAATTGAAACTGAAGCAGGAAACCAACCAGCTGCTTTAGTAGGTCAGCTTTATAACTCTATGGGACACTTGAAAGATAAACTCCTGCAGGACTTGGAAGAAAAAGGCATCATCAAGGTGAGCCAGTGTAAAGTCCTTTGGCTGTTCAAAAAGCGTCGCTATCCCATTATAGACCAGAAAGAAGAGGAAGAAGTCCTTTCCCGAATTCGGAAAACGGTTCTTACCGATGTTGATCCTGAACCCCGAGACCTGGCTTTGATTGCTTTACTTAATATTTGCAATCTGATGGACAAAATCTTTACTCAAGAGGAATTGGAACAACGCAGTGAACGTCTGGAACAGTTAAAGAAACAGGACCTCATCAGCCCTGCCGTAAAAAGAATTATTGGCGAAATGCAGGTCTTAATTACAACTTCCTATACTCCATAGTAATTGCTATTTTAATTTTGGCTTATATTATGTTTCCCTTGACTTTTAAGCCATAATCCAAATTTTTGCTTTTCAGAGAAAAGCGGGCATAGCTCAGGTGGTAGAGCATTAGCTTCCCAAGCTGAGGGTCGCGGGTTCAAGTCCCGTTGCCCGCTCCATTTTTTTTGTAGCTGGAGTTCATTGTAGCTTTATTATTTTTTTGCTGAGAAACAGCATCCTCCGGCTACACAACATTAAGGATGCTGAGTACTTGCTTTAATGTAATAAAATCCCTGGTTACTTGAAGAATCAGTGAATTGAAGGTAGGAAGTAGTTCCAATTAAGGCAAAATTGCTGTAAGGATTATCACTGCGATAAATTTGATAGCTAAGAGCATTCGGAACAGCATTCCAGCGAAGAACAATGTTATTATTTTCTTGGGAAATTGTTACAATAGGTGTTTCCAGAGAAGGATAATAACCGCTACCTGTTAAAACCAGATTGAAATTGTGATAATTAGTGGCATTGCTGGTTATAACTAAATTCCCATTATAAGAGGTTTGAGCTGTAGGTGTAAAAGTTACATTAATGGTCAATGAGTTTCCTGCTTCTATGCCAAATTGCAAGTTATTACGCTCTTCATATTTTACCTCTTTGTTACCAGTATATGCCTTTCTACCCCGAAAAGCAATAGAATAACCATTTGGAACAGTAAAATAGCCAGCCAGAAGTTGATTGCCTGTATTTTGAATGGTAAAAGGCAAAGTTGCAGAATTACCTATTTCTACAGCACCGAAATTTAATTGGGAAGGGTTTAGAGAAATTATCGCATTTTGGGGTTCTGAATGAACTCTTATTTTAATATTAGGTCTATTGCTTGATGTTGAGCCACCTGTAAAAACATTAGTTTGGTCACTGCCATCACTCCAGGTATAACGGTAGCCATTGTTAACAGAAGTGTATTGAACAGTCCCGGATGAATTCCATTGACTTACAAGTCCAAAAGCAGTATCTATTACAATGTTATCAATTCCATTCCAGTGAAAAGGTGAAGTGAGAGTTAGCATATCCCAACCTCCAGCAACTGGCATATAGGATGCATTGGTATAAACCGTAGTCATTCCAGTTGCTGTCTGCCAGGAAGAAACATCAATAGCAGTTGTATGTTTCATTCGGATTAAAAAATTCGGTAAAGCATAAGCTGGAGAGCTGGCTATATAAAAACCCAGCTGTAAAATATCTACGGGTCCGTAAATTCCTGCAGCATTAAGCTCTGCGGCTGTATAAACCGATTGACCGTGCAAACTTTTATAATAGATATTTACAGGACTGGCAGTATTAGTGCCCGTTATACTTGTTCCAGTACCTATTATAGTTTCGGAAACTGAAGAACTGGAAGGAGTTGCTTGCACGGTTAAGGACGGAAGCGATTCATTAGTTCCGGAAACAGAGGTCAGATAATAAGAATAGGTTGTGCCATTAACAACATCTACATCATAATAAGTATATCTGTTAGCAACATTATCATATAAGGCATTATTACGATATATATTGTAACTCTCTATATTTCCAGCCATAGGTGATTGCCAGGTAAGAGTTACTATTCCATTGCCGGAAGTAGCTCTTAAGGCAGTTGGTGGTAAAATCATACTGCTATCTACAAATATTTTCAACCGGATATTGGGGAGATTACTTGAAGCTGTAAGATTTGTAGGAGCTGAACTATCACTCCGATTTTGCCTTGCACGGGTTGTAGAGGTGCTGGTATAAGTCCAATAGGGATAATTGCTTATGTATTGCTGGTATCCTTTTAAACAAAGGATAGAAAGATTATCAGTCCCATTGTAAAGAAACATTTGGTTAAGAGTTACTTCCATCCAGCCGGAAGTGGCGTTATTTGTAAAGGAGCCATTGTAAACTAAAGTATATCCATCCAAACTATAATTACCGGAACTGAGAGTAGTGTTTTGTGTCTGTTTCATATAAATAGAAACACTTTCTATCGGGTTTATATCTTCACCTTGTGCTTTATAATAGGCAAGGGATTTAATAGTGCCCGCAATACCAATTTCGCTGGCAAGATAAATTGCTTCGTGAGCAGAATAGTTATACCATCTATCTAAAGGCATCCTTTGAGTAGATGTTCCAGTTCCTATTGTAATTTCTAAAGGTGCTCCAATTTCCAGAATTATATTCGTTGAAGCAGAACAATTTCCAGCAACTGCAGAACAAAATAAATTAGCTAAAGTTCCTACCGCAACTGAGGCATTTGCACTAAGAGTAAAAACAAGTGTTGTATTTCCATTCCCGGATATTGGAGCAAACTGAGCAGTTCCTGTAATAATATTAATTCCTTCGGTAGAAGTAAAAATTGTTGCCGTTCCAACCGGGCTGGCTACTTCTCCTGTATTCAGTAATTGAACAGAGAGGTTTACAGTTTCGCCGGGGTCTAAAATTCCATCATTGTCTCCGTTAGAATCTAACACAGTATAGTTTCCGAATTCCAGAATTGGAACATAGACATCTAAAGAAAAGGAATAGTTCCAATTTAATCCACTACCGGAAAGAGCTAGAGTAAAATTAATTCTATGTCCTCCAGGGCAGGATGGAGAAACACTTAAACTGAAATTGTTTTGTGGTAAGCCCTGTGCCTCTCCGGCAATATTTCCATAATTAGCAGTAGCATTATTAATTGTGACATAAGAATCGGAACAACTCAACACACCAATAACATTCTCAGCAGTAGAAAGTCCATTGTTTCTAAGCAGGATTTGCAATTGGGCTGTTTCTCCCGGTTCCAGATGATTATTATTATTAGGGTCAATAACATTTTTTTGAGCTATAGTAAGATGAGGCATACCGGATATAATTTCCGGTGTACTGATAAATAATGCTTTTTCGTTACTCAAGGGACTCGCAGCTGTAGGATAAGTATTGTTGAAAGTATATTCCAATCCATCAGTTCCGTAATGGTCTTTAATACCTATAGTGCAGTAATTTCCATGCGGATATACATCTCCACTACCCTGGTCTATATTATTAAAAACCTTATATTGTAATTTTATTTGACCATCATTGGTAATAGTTGGATAATAAACAGGGTCATATAATATCGCTTGAAAGGTCTCCAAACTGGAACCGTTATAGCCAGAAATTATATTATACCATTCCACTACATAATAATGTTGAGCTGAATTATAATATGTATAAACTCCACTTCCAGTTCCCAGTTGAAGGTCATCCCAAAAGACAGCAATCATCGGATTGGGACCTCCTGCTCCTGGTAAACGCCAATTTCTCCAGTCCGCATTTTGGGTCGCACCAAAAGCAATAAAACCATTGGAACAAATGGATGCCTGAGTATATTGTCTACCATAAAAGGTAAAGGTAAAGGGTAAATTAACCGTCTGAATAGCTATAGCACTTGTATCGTCACCTTCATCTGATGTATTTCCCGGGTCTGTTAAAGATAGTAAGGTTCCACTTCCTCCTTCAGCAGGAGCAATAGGAATCCATTGATAACTTGGGCACAAAGGATATGCCGTATCCGTTTGATCATAAATAAAATAGCCATAAGCATCCTGACCCAAAGGATCGTGAACAGTCGTTGTGCCAATCGTAATACTTAAATGTAAGGTCTGGGTATATCCATTAGCATTAGAAAGTGTTAGAATCAACGGAATCACCATTCCATTTATACTGCTATCCCAGGCAAAAACAGTAAAGCTGTTAGAACTATTAGTAACTGTAGAATTAGGAGCAATATTGCCAAAATAACCCTCAGCATCTTGAACAACAAAATAGTTACTGAGCGACTGCAAATTGCCGTAAACATTTTGTAAAGTAGAAATACCGGTGTTTTTTAGGGAAAAAGTAAAGGGACTGGAAAGTCCGGGAGTGATTATATTGCCCGTTATACCCACAAAAGTATAACTTTGAATTTCCAGGTTGCCTCCTCTTACGGTCACAGGAATATTTATCGTCCAATTGTTTCCGGCACCTTCAGCAGTAAGCACTAAAGTAATAATATGTTGATCAGGACAGGCAGGGGAAACGGAAAAAACAATGGGAGTAATGTTTTCTCCCAAACCACCAGCAACAATATCACCAAATTCCAGGCGGTCATATTCTATTAAAGTAACATAAGAATCTGTAGTAGATACCCTACCATTAATAAAGAGAGTAGAAGAACTTGTATTTTTCAGTGTTACATAGAGGTTAACTTCTTCTCCTGCATTCAGTGTTCCATCTCCATTGCCAGTAGTTGTATCATCATCCAGAACAAAACTGTCATAGACAATTCCTCCACCAGTATTTAAAGTTATGGAGCTCGTATAAGCGATATAATCATCTTTAGCAACAGTTAAAACCAAGTTTTGGGAAAGTCCTGCTGGTAAATCAATAGTAACAAATCCCGAAGAATCTGTAATTCCGGTTAATTGTAAACCGGAAGTGGTAGTCAAAGTTACAAAAGCACCTTCTACAATTTCTCCGTTACCGTTGGTTACTCCTATTCTGATATTGATAGAACCGGAAGGAATGGTTGACGGAGCTGAAACAATAAAACTATTTGGAGTTCCTACATAAACCATAGCAGTAGGATCACCCATTAAATTACAGTAAGCAGCAAAATCCTGTGCCTGAGTGGGATGACTAACTCCATAAACTGAATGTAAATACAACTTTGCATAAAGCATTGCGGAAGACATCTCCCGCATTCCGAGATTGTAAATTCCGTGAAATATACCTACATCTAAACAATTGTTCATTGGTGTATGAGTGTATGAGGTAGCCATTCCAATTGCAGTTATTGCGCCTCCTAAAGCAGCAGCAGTTCCAAAACGAATAACTTGTTCCGTAGTAGATGTTTGAGATGCACCGTAAAAATTTCCAGTGCTGCAAGTAATAAAGACCGCATGAAAGAGTTTGTAAGAATTATATAAGGAAGACATTGTACTTGGCCAACTGTTCATATTTATATAACCACGAAAATTATAACACATTACACCTTGATTAATAGCATTATTGATTGTTGTGTTACTGGGGCTGGAACCATAGACCTCAGTATAAGTATAAGCAGGATTAATTTCTTCCGAAATATCACGAATGTATCTATTAGTATAAATCGTTGAGATACCTGAAGAACTGGTATCCCCAACTAAAACCATTCTATTTAACCAATCGGTGGGATGCTGTCCAATGTTCTTTTCCAGAGAGATGATTTTTGCCAGGATAACATCCAAATCAGCAGTAGAAGTTACAGAAATTCTACCAATCATCACATCACCCAGGTTATCACTTCCTGCCAGCCAGGTATATTGATAGTCAACATAAGTGTTATTACTTGGAACAGCAATAGTGCCATCTGTATCACCAATTAAGACAATATAGTCCGGACGCGTTGCAGGATTGTTGTAAGCTGTTTGAATATAACTCTTAATATTGGTATTGGTTGTTCCGGTAACACCAGTGCTAACTGCGTTTACAATAAAGCCCCTTTGCTTTTTCCAGGTAACGAATTCATTTATTTTAGATAAATAGTTGGTGTCTGTATAATTGCCATAGATAACCAGCATCACAGGATTCCGATAGTCAATTTCCCGTGTTTGCCGCAGGGATTCATAGTTTAAAATCAGCCCTCTATAGATACTGTCAAAACTACAAGAAATATAAGAACTGGAATTCAATTCATTGATAGAAGGTCTGCTGTTAAATGTTAACTTTATATCCAGATTTTCACTAACAAGCAGTTTCCGATTTATCCGGTCATATTGAAAGGGATATATATTAAGATTTACAACCCTGAAATCACGCAATATCTGGGGCTCTGAGATAACAACATTAGCGGCAGGATAATGAATATCGGTAAATCTTCCCTGTTGGCTTTCCCTATTCAGAGCAGCATCAAAATCGGCAGTAAAATCATTAATAGAAGATTTTGAGGAATTAGAAACAAGCAAATCTACCCCTCCCCTATTCGGAATAGCAATCATTGTGGAAAAAACCGGCAATGTTTCTTCTTCATCTATAAAAAGATAAGGTGTTTCCTGAACTTTAACTTTCTTTCTTATTTCGTTTTTAACATTAATTTGTTCAATTTCCCATTGCGGTAAAGTAAATTGAATTCTTATTTCGCTATCATTTATTTCCTGAATCTTAAAAGGATTGTTTTCGCCGTTTGTATTGCCGGATAGCGATATTGGCAATAACAAAATAGTTACAATTAGCAGCAGGAAAAATCGGGACGCTTTCATTAAGAACCTCTATATTCGTTTTTTTTTCATTATATAAAGCAATTTTAATGCCAATTTTTAAGTTTATTGCAGGATAACCCGATATTCCTGCAGTAAGTTATTGTCATATTGAATGTAAGCTTTTCTTCTTTAAGTGCATTACTCAAGCATTGCTCACCCATTGCTAATGCCATCCGTAATGGGTAAGCAATGGGTAAGCAATGCTTCTAAGGAAGATAAATCGTAAAAAAGGATGCGGAGTTACAGCAAGCTCAAGCTACACAATTCTGGTTCCGGTTTTGCCTTCAAAGGCATCCACAATTTTTTCAATGGAAGTAATCAATACTTCCGAACCACCGCGTTCCAGAAAATCAATAGCTGCCTGAATTTTAGGACCCATACTTCCCGCGGGAAATTGTTTTTCAGCAAAATAGCGTTTGGCTTCAGCAACTGTCATTCTATCCAAGTCCTGCTGATTTTCTTTACCGTAATTAATAGCAACCTTTTCCACACCTGTCAAAATCACAAAGAGGTCTGCTTTAATTTCCAAAGCTAAAAGTGAAGAAGCAAAGTCCTTATCAATAACCGCATCAACACCTTCGTAGGTGCCATCTTCTTCTATATAAATAGGAATTCCGCCACCACCAACTGCTATTACTATCTCTCCCCTATCCACAAGTTCTTTGATGGTTGCAGCGGGAATAATTTGAATTGGATAAGGTGAAGGAACAACACGCCGAAAACCTTTTCCGGAATCCTCTTTCAGTATCCAACCCAATTTCTGATGTAATTCTTCTGCCTGCTGAGCTGTATAATAGGTACTTCCAACAAATTTCGTCGGATTCAGCATACTGGGATCATTTTTATCTACAACTACCTGCGAAATAATAGTAATAACCCGTTTTTTAATACCGCTTTTATGTAGTTTATTTTGCAAGCTTTGTTCTATCATATATCCCATAGTTCCTTCCGTAGCAGCGTTTAATACACCTAAAGGCAATTGGGGAATGCCTTCTTTTTCACCGGCTTCCTGTTGGCGTAATAAATTTCCTACCTGGGGTCCGTTGCCATGAGTTATGCTTAAATGATAGCCCCGTTTGATTAGTTCTACGATTCCGCTAAGGGATTCACGAGTATTGGCAAATTGCTGAGTTATGGTTCCTTTTTCACCTGCTTTGATAATAGCGTTTCCACCAAGGGCAAGAACAGCTGTTTTGTTCATTTTCCTTTTCCTTTATCTAATGTAAATTTTGATGAAGCAGAAAAGTTAATTCCTTTTAATGTAAAAAAGTGAATAAACTTTACTGCCAGAGGATCACAAATGGAAAAAGGAGGCGACAAAGCACCTCCTTTTATAGAAACTATTATTTTTTAGAGGATTTCTTACCGAAATTCTTCAGAACATCCGCTATTGTAGGAACTCCAATTTCCTGCAATTCGTAACGCACTTGACAAGCGGGCTTATTGATTTTAATTAAACGACGCAGGTCTATTGGAGTGGCAATAATCACAGAATCACATTCAGCACTATTGATTGTTTTTTCCAAATCCTTAATCTGCTTGGAACTATAACCCATTGCCGGAAGCAAAGTTCCAATTTCAGGATATTTTTCGTAGGTCTGCTTAATTTCACCTGCAGCCCAGGGACGCGGATCAACAAGGTCGGCACAACCATATTTTTCTGCAGCTACAATTCCCGCTCCATAAGTCATTTCTCCATGAGTTAAAGTAGGTCCGTCTTCCACAACCAGAACTTTTTTACCGTAAAT
>ERZ1026796.997-NODE-997-length-20423-cov-4.165747_pt1 | contig 20423 bp, 18 predicted proteins | sample MGYA00520874_ERZ1026796 | MGnify/ENA primary metagenome ERZ1026796 (study PRJEB33270, sample SAMEA104284474) | anaerobic digester metagenome | biome: Anaerobic digester microbiome; feature: mesophilic sludge digester; material: Anaerobic digester biomass | place...
CGTAAAGCAGAACTTGATCTCCTTATAAATGCTGGCGGTGGAATCTTTAAACCCTGCATAATTAATACCCTCAGGATCGGCATATTAAATGCCCATATGGGATTGCTCCCTGAGATGAGAGGCATGAATGTACTGGAGTGGAGCATCTTTTATGGGAAAAACTTAGGGGTAACTCTGCATTTAATTGATCGTGGAATTGATACCGGAGACATACTATCGTTCAGACAAATTCCAGTTGAAGAAGGTGATTCAATCAGTGATTTAAGAGACAAATCCGGGATAATGAATTTTGAACTTTTCTCCGAAGTCCTTAATGATTTTAAGACAGACTCAGTAATCAGAAGAAAGCAGTCACCAGAACTAGGATTGCAGTACTTTGTGATGCACCCACGATTAAGGTCTTGTGTGGAAAGAAAATTGCGAGATCTGACTACTGGAAAACAAACCATTCAGGTAAATTAAGTCAATCATAATTATGGCTGATAAGAGGAAAATACTTCTGGTATCAAATGGATTTTATCCTGAGATCTCACCAAGGAGTTACCGTGCTACAGAACTCGCGAAAGAATTTGTCAGGCAGGGACATTATGTAAAAGTTATTACCAAGTTCAGGAGTTTTAACTATACAGATTTCCTTCAAACATATCCAGTTGAACTTAAAATGTGGAGGAAACCAAGGTTACCGCAATTTTCTGACTCAAAGAGAAATGGATTTTCATGGCTGACCGGTTCCCTCTCCAGGGTACTTTCACTATTATTTGAGTATCCCGGAATTGAAGATATGTTCAAAGTACGACGAATGCTTAAATCAGAGGGTAACTATGACATCATGATATCATTTGCTGTGCCATATCCGGTTCATTGGGGAGTGGCATGGGCAAGATCCTCCAGGCGTAAGATAGCTGAAGTATGGATAGCGGACTGTGGTGATCCTTATATGGGTGATATTGTTGATACTTTCCGAAAGCCTTTTTATTTCAAATATCTTGAAAAATACTTTTGCAGAAAGACCGATTTCATTTCTATTCCTATTGAAGGGGCCCGCGAAGGATATTACAAAGAATTCCATATTAAAATCAGGATTATTCCACAGGGCTTTGATTTTGAAATTATCACCAAAACTGATTTGGCCCCCGGTAATAGGATACCAACTTTTGCGTATGCCGGAGGATTTATTCCAGGAGTAAGGGACCCGGACCAGTTATTGAGATTCCTGATGTCTGTTCAGAAGCCATATAAATTTCATGTTTATACCAATTCTCCTGAATCACTGGAAAAGTATAAAGCAATTCTGGGTGATCGTCTCCAGGTATCAGCCTATATACCGAGGGAAGAATTATTGAAGGTCCTGGGTCAAATGGATTTCCTAATAAACTTCGACAATAATTCAACCCTGAATTCTCCCAGTAAACTGATTGACTACTCAATTTCAGGCAGGCCTGTCCTTAATATTAAAAGAGACCTGAATCCCGACGATGTCAAAGCATTTCTTGATGGTAATTACAAAAACAGGATGAAATTACCGGACCCTGATGAATATCATATAGGAAAGGTTGCACAAAAATTCCTTAAACTATCAGAATACAATTAAATCACTATGACTGAAGGATTTTCACGGTCAGTTGCATTGCCTAGTCTAGATACTAAAAACTACCTGATACTGTTTCTGTTGTGGCCGTTTCTTGCCTGTATTACTGCAATTTTGAATTTTGGGCAGAAAGAAGCCCGAAGCATAGTATACGCATTTCTGGTGTACTACGGACTTACATTCGTTGTTGGTAATGAGGGAATTGATGCTTCTCGTATCGCAATGACCTTGAAGATGAATGCCATGTTGCCATTTTCCGATATTTTCAGGATCATTGGAGGTGTTTATGCCACAGACACCACTGTTGACATTGTGGAGCCTCTGATATCATTTGTTGTATCCAGGATCACTGAAGACCACAGGCTTCTGTTCGGGACTTTTGCTGCACTATTCGGATATTTTTATGTCAGAAGCCTCAATCTTCTGTTTGAAGAGGCAAAAAACAACTTTGGATGGAATAGCCTGATATTTATAATCTTTCTAGCATCTGTTTTGCCGGTCACTTCCATCAATGGATTCAGAATGTGGACAGCAGCATGGATTTTTTTCTACGGAGCCTATCATGTTATATTATTTAAAGATGCCAGGTTCTTAATCCTTACATTTTCAGCATGCCTTGTACATTTCAGCTTCTTGACGGCTAACCTGGTTTTATTGATCTATTTTTTTGCGGGTAACAGAAACCTGATATATATCCCCCTGGTCCTCCTCTCTTTTATTGTTCCTAATCTCATAGAACCGTTAATACAATCATCATTTGGCGCCTTTGGGAGTGCAGCCTTACAGGCAAGAGTACAGATGTATACTGATACCGCCTACGTTCAGTTACGACAGGAATCCGTAATGCAGGATGCATGGTTCTTAAGGATAGGATCCGATATGGTGTTGTATTACTTGTTACTCGCAATCGTTGTGGTCCGTTACAGGATGAAAAATTCTGTTCAGAATCAACCATCGGAAAACCTTTTTAGTTTTTTGCTGCTTTTCCTTGCGTTTGTGAATTTCGGGATGCCGATACCCTCGTTCGGTGGGAGGTTCATGATACTTTTCTTTATGTTCGCAACCCTTTATGTTTTCAGGTTCTTTGTCGGGAATGATTCCCCAAGGATAGACATCCTTACACTGGTTGGCCTTTTCCCTATGCTTCTGTTTACAGCAATAACATTTAGACAGGGATCGGAAACCGTGAATGCCTGGCTTTTTGCTCCCGGATTTGGGATTCCATGGCTTGTTCCGGAACTTACGGTTTTTGAGGTTTTGTTTCAATAAAGGATTTTATGGAGTTCCTGTCAACATTAAACAAAAATATATCAAACCTCCCCGGATGGAGGACAAAAGAGAGACTTGTTGTCTTTGAATCGGATGACTGGGGGAGCATTAGGATGCCTTCTGTAGAAGCATTTGAAAAACTGGTTAAATCCGGGATCGACCTCAACTCTGATGAAGGAAACCGGTTCAATAGGTATGATTCTCTGGCGACCGGGGAGGATCTTTCATCTCTATATGGTGTACTCGGGTCTGTAAAGGATATAACGAACCGACCTGCAGTATTTACTCCATTCGTCCTGGTTACCAATCCCGATTTTACAAAAATCCGGGATTCGAACTTAACAGAATTCCATTACGAACCATTTACACAAACATTGCAAAGATATCCCGGTTGTGAAAAATCCTTTGATCTGTGGAAGGATGGAATGAGTCAAAGGCTTTTTGTTCCTCAGTTTCATGGCAGGGAACATCTTAATGTAAGGGCATGGCTAAAAGCGCTTCAAAGAGGGAATAAAAAAGTTCTTGCAGCATTCGATAATAATATGTGGGGAATTTCTACAGCCGGAGATCCCGGGGTTGGAACAGAGTTGCAAGCCGCATTTGATGTTTTGGATAAGGAGGACCTGCTGTACCAGAGTAGTGTCATTTCATCTGGATTAAGACTTTTCAGGGAATTATTTGGATACAAATCCCTGTGTTTTGTCCCTCCTAACGGGCCATTTAACTCATCTTTGGAAGCTGTATGTTATAAAGAAGGTGTCAGATATATTACAACCCCGAAAATTCACAAAGAGCCCCTTCCGGGAGGCAGAAAGGCAATACGGCTTCATTGGCTTGGAAAGAAAAGCAAATCCGGAATTACATACCTGACAAGAAATTGTTATTTTGAACCAAGTCAGCCCGGAACTGACTGGGTCGGTTCATGTTTGTCGGATATTTCCGTAGCATTCAGATGGCAAAAGCCAGCAATAATCAGTTCTCATAGAGTAAACTATATAGGGGCTATTCATCCTTCAAACCGAGCTAACGGATTAGCACAACTGCAAAACTTATTAAAAGAAATCATAAGGAAATGGCCTGATGTCAGGTTCATTACTTCTGCTGAACTTGGAGAAATGATTAATGGGGAAACTGATGTTTAGAGGAATAAAATCGAAGATATACTATAATCTCATCAATTCTCCGGGCTGGCGAACCAAGAAAAAGATCGTTGTAATAGAGAGCGATGATTGGGGAAGTATAAGGATGCCATCCAAGGATGTTTATCAGAAATTTGTAAACCATGGACTCAACCTGTCAAATTCTGATTATAACCGGATTGATACTATAGAGAGTAACGACGACCTTCTTCAGCTTTACGATGTCCTGAGCTCATACCGTGACTGTAATGGGAATCATCCAGTTATAACCGCCAATATGGTGATTGGAAACCCTGATTTCAAAAGGATCAAAGACAGTGATTACCAACAGTACTATTACGAAGTTGTAACTGAAACACTAAAACAGTATACGGGGCGTGACAGAGTTGAGTCATTGTGGAAGGAAGGATATGAAAGAGGTATTTTTCATCCTCAGTTTCACGGACGTGAACATGTTAATGTTGAAAGATGGATGAATGCGCTCAGGAGAAAAACACCCGAGATATTGTTTACATTTTCTGACAATACTACTTTTTCAGGGGAGGAAGACTATAACTTCATGGAAGTCCTTGATTTTACCACACGTGAAGAGATAGCAGGCATGAAAGTAAGCCTTTTTGAAGGTCTCTCTCTGTTTGAAGAAATATTCGGGTATCGGTCAAAGTCATTCATCCCTCCCTGTTATACATGGGACAGTGAACTGGAAAGTGTTCTGTATGCGAATGGAATAAGATATCTTCAGGGTCTGATTGTTCAATTGGTCCCTAAAGGATCTTTCGGCAACTACAGGAGACGTTATCATTTTCTGGGAGGTAAAAGCACAAGCGGACTCACATACCTGATCAGGAACTGTTTCTTTGAGCCGGCATTATCAGCCAGGAGTGATATTGTCGGGGATTGTTTGAAAAAGATTGATATAGCCTTTTCCTGGCACAAACCTGCTATTATCTGTACGCACCGGATAAATTATATGGGAGAGTTAGACCCTGGAAACAGAAAGGTGAATCTGAGATTATTCAAAGAACTCCTGCAAAGAATATTAAAGCAGTGGCCTGATGTGGAATTTATGACTTCCGATAAACTGGGAGATCTGATCTCTGATAGAGATATTTAATCGCTGATTAAGGAATTATTCTCATATTTCTAAAACTATTATTTTATGAATGAAGCTCCGATAAGGATACTGGTTACAGGCGATCTATGTCCGATAAACCGAATTGAACAACTTGTATCTGGTGGGAATTACGGGGAAATACTCAATGATTTCACTGATATTATGAGGGATAGTGATCTGAATATTACAGATCTTGAGTGTCCGCTCACCAGCTCAGAAGCATCAAGAAAAAAAATAGGCCCTCATCAAAAAGCTCATCCTGATTGTATAAATCTTCTTTCATATGCAGGAATCAACCTTGTGACCCTGGCAAATAATCATATTATGGACTATGGTTCTGCTGGTCTGATCGACACAATTGACCTGTGCAGGTCTAAGAATATTTCTATCGTTGGAGTTGGCAAATCCTCCCGGGAAGCTTCTGAACCTTACTTTACAACTATTAATGGCCGAAGATTGGCAGTTTTAAACTGCGCTGATGATGAGTTTGTAACTGCCCCTGATAATTCCTACAAGTGCAATTCAATTGACACAATTGAACTCCATAATTCGATCGCCAGAATCAGGAAGGAAGTTGATTATATCATAGTAATTATTCATGCTGGTAATGAATATTATTCACTCCCGTCACCAAGGACAAAAGCCTTGTACAGATTTCTGGTCGATTGCGGGGCAGATGCAGTGCTGGCAAATCATTCCCATGCATTCTCAGGTTATGAGGTATATAATTCAAAACCTGTCTTTTTTGGCTTAGGAAACTTTATTTATGATTGGCCGGGCAAAGAAGAGCTCTCCTGGTACAGGGGTTATGTTGTTCGTCTTCGGTTGTCTGATTCTGTAGACTTTGATATAATACCACTTAAACAGAGCGGGAAGGAACCTGGTGTTTTTCAATTGAATGAGAGTGAAATGAGATTGTTTTCTGAGGAGATAGAGAGACTGAATTCTATCATAGGGGATGATTCATTGCTGGAAAGTTCATTCAAGGCTTACTGTGATTCGGTCTCATCTATGTATGACGCATATATTGAACCTTATTTTGGAAAGTATCACACCGCCCTGAGAAGCAGGGGATTACTTCCGAAGTTGATGTCAAAAAGGAAAAGATTACTTCTTCTGAACCTTATACGCTGCGAATCTCACAGGGAGGTGCTGACTGCCCTTCTTCGCAGGTACGAATAATCTGATTTATATAACATTTATTCCCGGTCATTTAAAGTAGCGCCGGCGGAGTCTTTCAATTCACTGAAAAGCATGTGCGGAATTACAGGATATTATCATTTAGGGCAACAGCCCATAGCTGATACAGGCACCATTATTAAAATGCTGCAGGTGCAACGGCACAGGGGGCCGGATGATTCAGGAATACGAGCTTTTAGCCTGAAACATGGAGAGTCGGCAGAGCTGGATACAAATGAACCGGTTTATGAATTAAATAACTTCGAAGGTGTGCTCGGATTTAACCGTCTAAGTATACTGGACCTTTCGTTAAATGGTCATCAGCCAATGGCAAGTCCGGATGGCAAAGTCATTTTGGCACTTAACGGAGAGATATACAATGCCTTTGATTACACAGATGAACTTAAGAGCTGGGGTTACAGGTTTAAAAGTACAACAGATACTGAAATAGTGCTCGCATTATACCTCCGTTATGGTTTTGACGAGATGCTCCTCCGTCTTAACGGGATGTTTGCAATTGTAATAATTGATCTGAACCTAAGAAAGCTTCTTATTGCCCGTGATAGATTCGGCATTAAACCTATGTATTACTTGATTCATAACGGGATCTTGGGGTTTTCATCGGAAATTAAAAGTTTTAAATATATAGATGGATTCGAATTCCGCCTTGATACTGATAAATTGGATGAGTATCTGATTTTCCGGAATAATCTTAATGGCACTTTATTTACAAAAATAGAGGCACTTAGGCCAGGTTACTATCTTGAATATACCTTATCTGGCGGCGTCTCCGCAAAGCAATACTTCAATATTGACAGTTTCTCCAGACAGATTGATGTCTGTGCAAGTCTGGAAGAGTATTCAAAAGACCTTGAAAAGTGGCTAGGACAAAGCGTTCGCAGGCAACTTATGAGTGATGTAAAGCTGGGGTGTCAGCTTTCGGGGGGTATAGACTCATCGCTCGTTACCTGGCTGGCAAATATTAACAGCTCCAAAGGAAATTTTGAGTCCGTTTCCATAGTCTTGGAAAACAATAGTTTTAATGAAGAAAAGTATATTGATCGTGTCAGCGATGTAATTGGAATAGCGTCCCATAAGTTCCTTCTTGACTCAGATTACTTCATTGACAATATAGAAAGGGCTACATGGCATCTTGAGTCTCCTATCAATCACCCCAATACTTTAGGCATTTACAAACTTTCTCAATGTGCCAGACAATATGTGACTGTTTTATTAAGCGGGGAAGGCGCTGATGAGATTTTCGGTGGTTATGAAAGGTTCTATAATATTCAGTACCCCTATAATAGAAAAAAGATCCTTGATGAGCTGTTTATAAATCTAAGGCAACCCGTAGGAATTCTGAGATATCTTGATCCTCATTACAGGGCAATTATGGCCACCTCATACATGCATCCGGCAACTGCGAAACGTCTAAAATCCGGGTTTTCTTTCCAAAATGCAACCCAAGGCAGGCTGTCGATGTACAGTTCTTTATCCGGAACACTTTTTGACAGGCAGGTGAAATATGAGATATTAAGCTATCTTCCTGATCTGCTTATCAGGCAGGATAAAATGTCTATGGCACATTCAATTGAAAACCGGGTGCCTTTCCTTGATAATGAACTGTTCAGCTTCTCGTTTTCAATTCCTTTGGAGTATCTTTTAGTGAAAACGATTGCTGAAGGTAAGGATAGCGAAAAATACATGCTCAAGAAAATCGCTGCCTCAGTTTTTGGGAATGAATTTGCCTTCAGGAAAAAAATGGGCTTTGGGATTCCCATGAAAGACTTTCTTTCTGATAAAAGGTTTACGGAATACGTGAATGATAAAATAATTCCCGGAATACGGGGAAGGGGATTGTTCGATCATAAGCTGGCATCCTCCTGGGTTGAGAATATTGGAAGCTTAGGTTACCAGGAATTGCTGGCATTATGGGTAATAATATCCTTTGAAATCTGGGCTTCCGTTTATTTAAAATAGGTCATGAAAATCGGGATACATCACAAAGAATCATCTTTTAGTGAAAGATGGATATCGTATTGTAAGTCAAACGGTATACCATGGAAGGAGGTTAATTGCTACAGGAACGATATCATAAAACAGTTGGATGACTGTGATGGTTTAATGTGGCATATTAATCAGAACAACCATCATGAGATTGTTTTTGCGAAACAGCTTATCTATTCATTGATTATTTCCGGCAAAAAGGTTTTCCCGGATTTCCAGACTGCCTGGCACTTTGATGATAAGGTTGGGCAGAAGTACCTTCTTGAAAGCATAAATGCTCCTATCCCGCCAACTTATGTTTTCTATGAAAAGAAGGAGGCTCTGAAATGGGTTTCCGGTGCCGAATTTCCTAAAATATTTAAGCTGAGAGGCGGCGGAGGATCGCAGAATGTCAGGATGGTAAGGACCCGAGCAGAAGCAGGCAGAATGGTCCGAAAGGCGTTTGGCAGAGGATTCCTTGGGTATTATGCACTTGGAAATCTCAAAGAACGATGGCGGATGTTCAGGCTTGGGAAAACTGATTTACAGGATATCCTGGAGGGATTTGTCCGATTTGTGATTCCTCCTCCGTACGCCAGGGTAAGGGGCCGTGAGAGGGGATATATTTATTTTCAGGATTACATACCCGGTAATGAATTTGATATACGCATAGTGGTGGTGGGTGACAGGGCATTTGCAATAAAGCGCATGGTCCGGAAAGATGACTTCAGGGCTTCAGGCAGTGGAATGATTCTTTATGAGAAGAAGCATTTCAGTGAATCAACAGTAGGACTTGCATTTGAAATGGCCGAAAAACTGAATACACAGAGTGCTGCATTCGACTTCGTTTACGCAGGAAACCGTATATATGTCCTCGAAGTTAGTTTTGGCTTTATTAAAGAGGTTTACGATCCCTGTACTGGATATTGGGACAGGGATCTGGAGTGGCATGAAGGTAAATTTGATCCGTATGGTTGGATGGTTGACAACCTGATTTTGAGCATAAACGAAAACACCCTGGATAAATAATAATAGAATTGCCTGCTCATTCAATGGCTAAACAGATACTATGTCTTGTCATACCATCCCTGCAGGCCGGCGGGATGGAGCGTGTCATGGCTGAACTGGCCGGATATTTTTCGATAAAGGAAGAACTGGAATTGCATATAATCTTGTATGATAATAAAAGAGAGCTATTCTACTCTATTCCCGGCAACCTGACTGTACACATTCCGGATTTTGAATTCAAAGACAATTGGCGATTCTTATATTCTTTACTGACTGCATTTTTTTTGCGAAAAACGGTCAGGAAGCTTAAACCACATTCAATTCTGAGTTTTGGCGAGTATTGGAATAGTTTTGTGCTTCTATCACTGATTGGACTGAGATATCCGGTTTTTATATCAGACCGTTGCAGCCCTGCCAAAAACTTTGGACTTCTGCACTCTGCTTTAAGAAAAATCCTATATCCGGGTGCAAGTGGTATAATAGCCCAGACCCAAATCGCCGGAGATTTATATTCCATGTTATTTAAACACAGGAATATAATGGTGATTGGCAACCCTGTCAGAAGTATTTCGCCGTTCCCTGATAATCGAAGAGAGAATATTGTATTGATGGTTGGAAGGTTTGTAAACACAAAGAACCAGGACAGACTTATAAATCTCTTTCTTGACCTCAATATTCCCGGATGGCAGCTTTTCCTGGTCGGTTATGATCATCTTAAACAGAAAAATTCCGGGAAATTGCAGGCCATTATTGATGATCGAAATGCCGGAGATCGGGTAATCCTTACCGGAAAAGTTTCAGATGTCGATTCATATTACCAAAGAAGCAAAATATTTGCATTTACATCAACATCTGAAGGATTTCCGAACGTTATAGGGGAAGCAATGTCTGCAGGGTTACCAGTGGTTGCTTTTGATTGTGTGGCAGGCCCCTCTGAGATGATCAGAGACGGCGAGAATGGCTATCTCATCCCATTAAATGATTATAATGAGTTTCGGGAGAAATTAAAAACACTTATGATTAATGAAGATTTGAGAAGATCGATGGGATCTAACGCAGGATCAGCAATCAAGGATTTTTCAGTGAATGAAATTGGAGAGAAATATCTGAAATTCATATTAAGTTAAACCATAAAAAATCTATTTCTATGAAAGCCTTAGTTACAGGAGGAGCCGGTTTTATTGGATCGGCGGTAGTGCCTGCCCTGGCAAAAGAGGGCTATGAAGTCTTTGTCCTCGACAATTTATCTTTTGGGAATCGTGACTTTATTGACATAGATGATGATCATTTTTTTCTGGCAGATATCCGGGATGGAGAAGAGTTGGGAGAATTGGTTAAAAGAGTCAATCCAGGTATTTTAATTCATCTGGCAGCCATTCATTTTATCCCATATTGTAACCAGCATCCTTATGAAGCTTCGGATATAAACATCAGGGGTACCATTAATGTGCTCAATGCAGCAAAAAGTGCTACATCACTTAAAAAGTTCTTTTTTGCATCGACCGCGGCTGTGTATCCCATTTGTGATGTATCGGTATCAGAGGATCACAGGGTAAAACCACTCGATATATATGGGCTTAGCAAATTGACAGGAGAGCATCTATGCAGGGAATTTCATCTGGATACCGGGGTTGATACAATTGTATGCCGTTTTTTTAATGCTTTCGGCCCCAATGAAACCAATCCGCACCTGATACCGGAAATTGAGCGGCAGCTAAGGAGCGGGTTAAGAACTATCAAGCTTGGAAACCTTACACCAAAACGTGACTTTATCCATACACATGATATGGCATCTGCTGTTATTAAGCTTATTAGCCTTGGTAATACCGGATATTCGGTCTATAACCTCGGGAGAGGTATTGAATATTCAGTAGTTGAAATAGTTGAGGCATTCGAAAGGCAGCTTAATGAGAAAATAACGATTGAAGTTGACCCGGCACGTGTGCGTAAGGTTGAACGGGAACACTTGCTGGCTGATGTAATGAAACTACGACAGACTGGTTGGGATCCGTTATGGAGTATAGATGACGGGATTAAAAACATGATTGATAGCTGGAACAGGTAAATCGAATAAATCTGATAATATGAAATTGAACAGAGCAAGGATTGGGATACTATTTTATTTCAGCTCACAATGGATGGGAGGGATAATTTACATTATTAACCTGGTCAAAATCTTAAATCATCTTGAAGAAGAAAAGAAGCCGGAGATATTCGTTTTCTACAGGCCTGAACTGAAAAGGTTTCTGAATGAGTTTAATTACCCGTACCTAAATTTGATAGAATGGTCGTACCCCTCGGTAATCAAGGGGACTCTTTTGTCATTGCTTACACGGAAGAATTTATTTGTGGATAATATGCTTAATAGTTATGAGCTGGATGCAGTATTCCCGCTTCATGATTTTCCTGTTAAAACTAGGACAAATGTGAAGCTCATTTCCTGGTGGGCTGATCTGCAGCACCGTTATTATCCTGAATTCTTCACACCAATGCAGAACAGGGGAAGAGAATTGCGGATAAAGAATATCCTGAAGAACTGCGGACATCTTGTTTTATCAAGTCAGGACGTGTTTGATGATTTCCGCCAGTTCTACAAGATAAGGGATGATATGAGGGTCTACATTTATCACTTCGTATCGGTAATTGAAAATACGGAAGGCGTTAATATTAATGATCTGAGGTTGAAGTATAACCTTCCGGAAAAATATTTCCTGGTTTCAAATCAATTCCATAAGCATAAGAACCACAAAGTCGTGCTTCAGGCTGTAGCAAAGCTGAAAGAGGAGGGATTTAATCTGAATCTCGCATTTACCGGGAAACTTCCTTCTGCCCAGGATTCTCCATACCTTGGGGAAATCCATCACCTGATCGAAGACAATGATCTGCACCGCCAGGTTAACATCCTTGGAGTTATTCCAAGAAATGATCAGCTTGCCATTATGCGCCATTCACAGGCTGTCATTCAGCCCAGTCTTTTTGAGGGCTGGAGCACAGTAATTGAGGATGCTGTTTCATTGCAGGTCCCGGTAATTGCTTCCGGTCTGAAAGTAAATAAAGAACAATTAGGTAAGGATGGCTGTTATTTTGAGCCACACGACTTTGAAGCACTGGCGGCAATTCTGAAGTGCCATCCTGAAAGGGATCTGAGCAAACTATATTATCCTGATTACAACAAACGTATCAGGGAAGCTGCAAACCTTCTGTATGATATCTTTATTTCTTAGTCACCAATAATTGGAGAGATGTCTGTAAACTAACCGTTTTACCAGGTTAAAATCATTGACCCTTGGGAAAGTATGTATTTATAAATCAGGATTCCGGATACCTGATGATAGATATAGTGAATGCCTATGCAGAGGCTGGCTATCAATGTGTTCTCATGACAGGAAGGCTCGTTGTAAGAAACCGGCAGGTAAATTCCGCTGTCAGGATAGAGAAAATTATCAGATATAACCGGAACTCAAATCTGACGCGTCTGTGGTCCTGGATTATTGGATCATCACAGATTTTTATAAAAGTTGCATTTAAATACAGGAAGTGGAATCTTTTCATTGTTTCAAATCCTCCCACGGCAGTCTTGCTTCCGCTGGTATTGAAGAACCAGTTTAGCCTGCTTATATTCGACATCTATCCTGATGTTTTGACGGAGCTTGGATATTCTGAACCTGGCTCCTCAGGTATAAGATTATGGAAAGGATTGAATAAAAAGGTTTACAGGAAGGCCTTAAGGATATATACTATTACTGAAGGTATGGGCGAGGTATTGAGGCAGTATGCTGGAAATAACCCGGTCAACGTTGTTCACCTTTGGACTGACAATAGTTTTCTGAGACCTGTTGCACCGGGTAATAATCATTTTTTGAAAAGACACTCTCTTCAAGACAAGTTTATAGTGCTGTATTCGGGGAATATCGGGTTGGCAAGTGAGGTAGATATTCTGATTGATGCTGCAATTAGATTAGCCAGTAAAGATATCCTATTTCTTATTATTGGAGAGGGTGCCAAAAAGGAACCGATGGCAAAAAGGGTGAGAGAACTTGGCCTGTCAAACGTAAAAATGTTGCCGTTTCAGCCGGCAGCCGAGTTGCCATATTCTTTTTCCTCTGCCCATCTTGCAGTTGTCGCTCTTGGGAAAGGCGAGACCAGACTGGCAGTACCAAGCAAACTCTATAATTTTCTTTCAGTTGGAGCTCCTCTGTTGTGTTTAAGCTCACCCGGTTCAGAAGTGCAAAGACTTGTAGATACCTATCAATGTGGTAAGAACTTCGAACCTGATGACCTGGAAGGAATCGTGGGTTTCATTATCCTATTGGCTGAAAACCCCGTTATCCATACACGCCTGAAGCAGAACTCCCTTATTGCGTCCATGGATTTCAGCAGCGACAATGTTCGGAAATTCCTGTCGTCAGAACGAAACTGAATATTATGTATAAAATTGGCAGTATTTTTTAAAAAGGAGATGTACAGGACTTTTGTTAAACCCACATGTGACCGCATTACAGCTTTTATGGCGCTGGTGATACTTTTTCCTTTATTTTTTGCAGTAGCCCTTGCGATAAAATGTGATTCAAAAGGGCCTGTGTTTTTCAGGCAGGAGAGGCTGGGGCTGTTTGGCAGGATTTTCAGAATCTACAAATTCCGGTCAATGACAAATGATAATAACACTCGTGTAGGATCAGTAAAGGTATTCGAAGATGATCCGCGAATAACAAGAACGGGGAAGTTCCTGCGTAAAACCAGCATTGATGAACTTCCCCAATTAATAAACATACTTAAGGGTGAAATGAGTTTTATTGGACCCCGGCCTCCGGTTCCATATTTCCCCAAAAACTATCATGAGTATTCCGATGTGGAAAAAATCCGTTTCACTGTTAAACCAGGCCTGAGCGGGTTGGTCCAGGTACGTCATAGAGAAATAAATGACTGGAATATTAACATTCCAGTAGATATAGAATATGTCGGGAAATGCTCGTTCTTTTTTGACCTGAAACTCTTCCTTGCATCATTTCTGGTCTTTTTCCGTACAGATAACATTTATTCCAGGAGATAAGCCACAATAACTATATGTGAACATGTCAGTTATAGCGATTCATCAGCCGAATTATTTCCCCTGGCTGGGATATTTCTACAAAATATTTTCATCTGATATTTTTGTATTTCTTGATGATGCACAATTCTCCAATGAAGGGATGCACAATTATCATTATATTAAGACTCCACAGGGGCCATTCAGGTTAAAGATACCGGTAACCGGACCATTCGGATCAAACATAAATGAGATCAGGACCAATGATGAACTGGGATGGAAAGAACGGCATCTGAAAACCATCATGGCAAATTATAAAAGAGCCCCGTACTTTGATCAGGTCTTCCATGATATTGAGAATTTATTTATGAGATCTTATAGTGATCTGGCTGACATGAACATAACAATGATAACGTTCATATGTAATATGTTTGGACTCAGTACACGGTTTGAGCGTTCGTCTGTTATCGGAACCGATAAGACAAATGAGGAGAGAATCATTGAGATCTGCCGAATCCTTGGTGGGGACATTTATTACTCTGGTACGGGAGCAAAAAAATACCAGAATGATAAGGATTTTGCTTCTAAAGGTATTACTTTGCAATACAGCGATTTTGCCCCTTTCCTTTATCCTCAGCTCTGGGAAGGGTATCAGCCTAATGTTTCAATAATTGATTATCTGATGAATTGTGGTTATGATTGGGCAAGGGTTGCAGACTCACAAAAGAAAATCAAAGATGCTTGATTTATTTCAAAATGTACTGGTTATAGCGCCTCATCCTGATGATGAGGTATTGGGTTGCGGTGGAACAATCAAGAGGCTGACGGATTCAGGAGTAAGGGTATCTGTTCTGGTTGCATCCAGGGGAAAGAAGACTCTTTACCCGGAGGAAAAAATCATCAACGTCAGAAATCAGGCCCTTAATGCCCATAGGATGCTTGGAGTCAGGGAGACGTTTTTCTTTGATTATCCCGCACCCGAGCTGGATCTTGTATCAATTTCTGAACTTTCCTCTTCAATCTCAGCCTTAGTAATTAAAGAAAAACCTGATGCGGTTTTTCTTCCGCATCATGGGGATATTCATCATGATCACAAAGCAATTTTCAATGCCGGACTGGTTGCCTCACGCCCGGTGAACGATTGTAGTGTTAAGTTTGTTTTTAGCTATGAAGTGTTGTCGGAAACTGAATGGGCTCCACCCTTTGGCGCCAACGTTTTCATTCCACAACTTTTTGTGAACATTACGAGCGAATTCAGTTCAAAAATTGAGGCTATGAAGTGCTATGAAAGTCAGATCAGGAATTTTCCCAACCCGAGATCTGAAAAATCACTTGAAGCATTGGCAAACTATCGCGGGAGTACGGTAGGCGTTGAATATGCAGAGGCATTTATGATTATTAGGATCATTCAATAAATTAGCCCATTGCAGACTGCCGCCCTAGACAGGGAAGCAGCAACCGGGACAGGACCCGGTTACATTACTCATGGATTACCTAACAGAATAATAAAATAAATAGAGATGAAAGAAAAACTGGTACTTGCACTCGCCGAGGCGTTGGAGATAGATGCGTCAATGATTAATACGGAGGATAAGTTTCGTGATTATGAAACATATAGCAGCCTCACCGAGCTGTCCGTACTGGCCATGCTGGACTCCGACTTTGGAATTGAAATCGAGATGAAGGAGTTCAATAAATACCTGACTGTTCAGAATCTTATTGATCTGGTATCCAATAAGTAATCTGATGGCTCTGTTAACCTTTAAAAATGTCGGCATTTCAGGCCTGACAGCTGCCGTTCCCGGACAGGTAATTGATAACTACTCCCATGATCAGTTCTTTACCAGGGATGAGATACGGGAGGTTGTTGATAAAATTGGTGTAAAGCAACGGAGATTTGCAGGACCGGATGTATGCTCCTCGGACTTATGCTTCGCCGCTGCAGAAGAACTGATCAACGGAATGTCAATTGACCGCAGGGAGATCGACCTTCTCATCTTCATCTCACAGACACCTGACTACCGTATGCCTGCAACCTCTGTTTTACTGCAGGAACGGTTAAGACTTAACTCTGATACTATTGCATTTGATGTTAATCTGGGATGTTCAGCATTTCTTTATGGGCTTACTGTTGCATATTCAATGCTTATTGCAGGAGGATTAAGAAAGGTACTCATATTAGATGGTGAAACACGGTCAAAGGTATACTCACAGAGAGATCGCAAGACTGCTTTTCTCTTTGGAGATGGCGGGGTAGCAGCTCTGGTAGAAAGGGATGAAAGGTTTGGAGAAAGTTGGTTTTCGTTAAACTCTGATGGCTCCAGGGCTGATCTTATTAAAGTACCGGCTGGTGGTTACAGGAAAATGAGTTCCAGTGAAACTGTAATCGAAAAAATTGTTGATGAATATGGTAATATCCGGTCTGAGGAACATGGCTATATGAACGGAGCGGATGTGTTTAATTTTGTAATCAGGGAGGTACCAAGAGATTTTAACAGGTTGCTTGAATTCTCAGGTGTAGGAATCAATGCCATAGACTACTTCGTATTTCATCAGGCGAACAGTTATATAAATGGTTACCTCGCAAAAAAATTAAAACTGCCGGAAGAAAAAGTACCTTCAACAATCGAAAAATTTGGGAATACATCATCCGTATCAATCCCTCTTACAATGGTTTCAGAGCTTGGAAATGACCTTGCAGGACATAAAAGAATCATGATGAGCGGATTCGGAGTCGGGCTAACCTGGGGCACCGCAATTGTCGATTTGGACAAATGCTATATTGGTAAAATAGTTGAAATCTAGCCACTATAAACAAATACAATGAGTATTCAGGATCCCTTTCAGCTTTTTGGCAAACAGATTCTCATTACTGGCGCATCCTCCGGTATCGGGAGAGCTTGTGCTGTTCTATTTGCAGGCAGAGGAGCTTCTCTTTGCCTTTTAGGGCGTGACAGGAATCGACTTAAGGAGACTCTCTCGATAACAGGTAATCCACATAATCACCATGCGGTATCTGTTGATATTACAGATTATGAGGGCATTGCAGATGCAGTCCGGAGTGTTACACAAGAAAGGGGGCCGTTCTCTGGTATCGTTAACTGTGCGGGAATTTCAACAACTCTTCCCCTGAATGCAACCACAGAGGAAAAGATGGATCATTTTATCAAGACTAATGTTATAGGTCCATTAAGTCTGACGAAACAGATATTGAGGCCCGGGAACTTTGCACCCGAAGGAGGCAGCATTGTATTTATAAGTTCAATAATGGGAGTAGCAGGAGATAAAGGCAAGACTTTATATTCATTGACCAAGGGAGCTATTATCTCTTCAGTTAGATCACTGGCTATAGAACTAGCTGGCAAAAGCATCCGTGTAAATGCAATTTCACCTGGGGTAGTAGACTCCCCGATGTCAAGAAAGGCAGTTTATAGTCAGGCCGATGAAGCCTTGAACAGGATAAAGCAATTGCACCCATTGGGTTTGGGTGAGCCCATTGATGTAGCAAATGCCTGCCTGTTTCTTATTTCAGATGCTTCAAAATGGATTACAGGTACTAACCTTATTGTTGATGGTGGGTATCTTGCACGGTAGACATTAATTTCATTAACTGGTTGGCCAATGATTGATGTTATTGTAATCGGAGCAGGAGGGCATGCTGCTGAGATTGATGAATACATAATGTATAATAAGAAGCACTCTACTGATGAGGGATTGAATGTTATCGGCTTTTTGGATGATAATCCGGAAAGTTATTCAAGATACAAGTTTTCAGCACCTCTGATCGGAAGTGCCTCTCATCATGAAGTTGCCAGGGACCATTGTTATATTCTGGGGATTGCCGGTATTCAGTATCGTAGGGTTTTTGTTGAACGATATTTGGCTGGAGGTGCCCGCTTTGTCTCCCTAATTCACTGTGGATCATATATTTCTGACTCTGCAACAATCGGGGAGGGGAGTATAATTGGTCCGAATGTAAATATCGGCCCTAATGTAAAGGTAGGAAGTTTTACACTTGTAAATTCAAGATGCAGTCTTGGTCATGACACTATAGTCGGAGATTTCAACTTTATAAGTCCCAATACATGTCTATCCGGGTTTACCGAAGTGGGAAATGATAACCTTTTCGGAATTAATTCGGCAACATTGCCAGGTATAAAAATTGGTAATCGCAACAAGATTAGTGCAGGGATGATAATCGATACAGATGTTGGCGATTCAAGTGTAGTATTCTATCGCTTTAAGGAACGTATTATTGCAATTCCCAGAGATATTGGCGGCAAGTAGCATTTTGGTGCTGCATCGCTCCGGTGAAGTGGATTTAGTAACAATTCATCAACAGTGATACCTAGTGTATCTTTATCTCTTTATAAATTTCTTCGTGCCAATTATTCGCTTCTCCCCAGATATAACAAGAATATATGTTCCGGGTACTTTTGCCGAAAGATCAAATTCCCTAAAGGTTTCATTGTCTGCCCAAACATCCTCATAAACTATATTCCCGGTTAAATCAATAACCTTAATTCTTTTATCACCCTCGGGTAAACCTGATTGTATGTCTATTACAAACTGTCCGTTGGTGGGATTTGGTGAAAGCAAGATATTTGCAAGATTTTCACCAGTCGCAGTTACATCAATCACAAGTGGTGAAGAAACAGTAGAAGCAAACCGGTTATCTGTAGCGATGGCAGTAATAATATATGTACCTGTGTCTACATCCTGAAGGGTATAGCTGAAGGGAAGGGTACTGTCAATGGCAAGTGTGGCATTTCCACTCTTGAATTCCACATTCAGAATAGTGCCATCCGGGTCATATGCAGTGGCTGTGAGCACAATAGTGTCATTTTTCTTCGGCTTTCCTGATTTTCCTCGGGTGGTATATTGTACGTCGATCACCGGTAACTGATTCACTGTCTGGGCAGATTTTTCAACAATTACTGTTACAGCCTCAGAAATTGTCTTTGATCCGGAGTTGTCTGTTGCAATGGCATATAATGTATAGGTACCTGCCAGAACATTTTTCCAGGTGTAACTGTATGGCGTTGTGGTTGCTTCTCCGAGTTTTGTGGTGCTGCTAAAGAATTCAACTCTTGCGATGGTTCCGTCGGTATCAGTGGCAGTAGCCTCCACCGTGATGTTCGCCGGTTCAACGACAGTCAGGCTTTTTGTAGGTGAGGTGATTGTTACCTGCGGCGGTTGGTTAGCTGTGGGAGAACAATTGTTGATTGCACTCTGAGCTGCCAGTGATGCAGCCTGTCCACCGGCAGTTGTCTGTAACGGGTTGGAGGCAGGTTTTGTATAGGCTACTGTAACCACATCACCGTAGACGACAGGGCTGGAGAGAGTCAACAGTACTTTTGTACCTGAAATTGTCACCGAGCTAACGGTTCTGGCAACGGAATTAACCTTTACAGCAAAAGCTGAAGCTGCAGGCACTATATTAGCCAGTATCAGGTTATAAGTCATTTCCAGCCTTGCTGGAGTGGCATTTTCAATTACCGAACTGATGTAGACCGGATTCGGAGCGGCAACGTTGTTTGTAACACTCTGAGCTGCCAGTGATGCAGCCTGTCCACCGGCAGCAGTCTGCAACGGGTTGGTGGCAGGTTTTGTATATGCCACAGTTACAGCATCGCCGTTGACGACGGGGCTGGCAAGAGTAAGTAGTACTTTCGTTCCTGAGATTGCGACTGAGCTGACAGTCCTGGTTACGGAGTTTACTTTTACAGTAAAGGCCGTAGCTGCAGGTACCACGTTTGCCAGTGTAAGGTTATATGTCATTTCCAGCCTTGCGGGAGTGGCATTTTCAATTACCGAACTGATGTAGACCGGATTCGGAGCGGCAACGTTGTTTGTAACACTCTGAGCTGCCAGTGATGCAGCCTGTCCTCCGGCAGCAGTCTGCAACGGGTTGGTGGCAGGTTTTGTATATGCCACAGTTACAGCATCACCGTTGACGACGGGGCTGGCAAGAGTAAGTAGTACTTTCGTTCCTGAGATTGCGACTGAGCTGACAGTCCTGGTTACGGAGTTTACTTTTACAGTAAAGGCCGTAGCTGCAGGTACCACGTTTGCCAGTGTAAGGTTATATGTCATTTCCAGCCTTGCGGGAGT
>ERZ1026796.1005-NODE-1005-length-20315-cov-2.883644_pt1 | contig 20315 bp, 8 predicted proteins | sample MGYA00520874_ERZ1026796 | MGnify/ENA primary metagenome ERZ1026796 (study PRJEB33270, sample SAMEA104284474) | anaerobic digester metagenome | biome: Anaerobic digester microbiome; feature: mesophilic sludge digester; material: Anaerobic digester biomass | place...
GCCAGCCATCCATGCGCGACATGACGACATCCAGGGTGATGGCCACGAGGCGACCCACCTGCCCCTTGCCTGCAGGGCCAGGCTGGCCCTCGGCCAGGCTGCGGGCCACGTCGAGGGCCGCCGACGAATCGAGGAGGCCCACGACCTGGTAGCCGTTGCTCTCCAGGTAGCGCTTGAGGAGGGTGATGACCCCCGGATCGTCGTCGACGGCGAGGACGAGCTCCTTGCCGGCAGGAGCCTGTGCCTGATCCTCCCAGGCGGGCATCCTGGCCTCAGGCACCTCGTAGCCACGCAGCGGGCTATAGATCGGCAGGGTAAAGTGAAAGGTTGTACCCTGACCGGGCTGGCTCTCGACCCAGATCTCGCCACCGTGCATCTGCACAAAGCTGCGGCTGATGGCCAGGCCCAGGCCCGTGCCACCTGCTCGCCGGGTCGTAGAGGCATCCACCTGCTGGAAGGGGATAAAGAGGCGCTGTTGAGCTTGGGGATCGATGCCGACGCCCGTGTCGGCGACGCTGATGAGCACAAACTCCCCGGTGTGGCCCTTGACCCCGGCGCTCAGCGCAATGTACCCCTCTTCCGTGAATTTGGCGGCATTGGATAGGAGGTTGATGAGAATCTGCCGCACCCGCTGGGGATCCGCCCAGACGACCGGGAGATCCGGCGGAACCTCAACGCGCAGCTCGATGGGCCGGTCCTTGATGAGGGCGCGCGTTGTGCTGATGGCGGTGTCCAGGATCTGGGGCAGGCGCACCTCCTCGAAGGCCAGCTCCATCTTGCCCGCTTCGATCTTGCTCATGTCGAGGATGCTGTTGATCAGCCCCAGGAGGTGCTGGCCGCTGTTATAGATCGAGGTGAGGTCGGCTTCCTGAAGCTCGGTCAGGGGGCCATCAATCCCCTTGAGGATGACGCGGGAGAAGCCGATGATCGAGTTGAGGGGCGTTCGCAGCTCGTGGGACATGTTGGCCAGGAACTGGGTCTTGAGGCGGTCGACCTCCCGCAGCTGCTCGGCGGTCTCCATCAACTGCCGGTAAGCCCGGGCGTTCTGGATGGCGATGGACGCCTGGCTGGTCATGGTCGTCAGCAGCTCGAGGTCCTCCTGGCTGTAGGCACCGGGCCGGCCGCTGTGCACCGATAGGACCCCGAAGACCTGCTCGCGAAAGACGAGGGGGATGCCGGCGTAGGAGCGGGTGGCCTGTTCGGCGGGCCACAGGTGCCACGCCTTCAGCTCCGGCGGCGGGTCCAGGAGGTCGGGGATGCGGACCGGCTGGCCCTGTTCTATGATATAGGGTGCGAGGCCCGTCCTCGCCGAGACGTCCTGCCGCCCCCGTTCGCTCCTCTCTGTAGATGCCCCTTCCTCGGGTGGGGGCAGTTGAAGAGGTCCATCGACGCCCATCACCAACGGGTATTCGATGAATTCGCTCCCCTGGTCATAGAGCGCGACAGCAAAGAGGCTGACGTCGACGATGCGGCACGTCTGCCGGTAGAGGGCCTGCAACACGCCGTCGAGGTCAAGGGCAGAGGTGATGTCTAGCCCGACGCGATGGAGGGTGGCGAGCTGGCCGGCACGGCGGCGGGTATCGGCCAGGAGGCGCGCGTTCTCGAGGGCCAGGCCCACCTGGTCGGCGACGGTCTGGACGAGGGCAATCTCGTCGGCCGTCCACTGGCGGCCGGGGTCGACGTCCTGCAGATCGAGCCCGCCGATGACCTGGTTGCGCAACTTGATCGGGGCCGCCAGGCCCGAGTGGCTCACCTGGCCGGCCAGGGTCGCGGCCTGCTCCTCCCCGGAGCCGGGGACCGCCACGGGCTGGCCCCGGCGAAGGGCGGTGACGAGCTCGGGAGGCCAGGGATCGGGCTGGGCGGGAGCGCCCGGGCGGCGAAAATCGTAGACCAGTTCCTCCTGGCCCGCGTCGGCGACCACTCTGTCCCATTCCTGCTCGACAAGCTGGCGGTGCAGGTTCCGGACATCCTCCAGCATGCGTTGAGTCTCGCGAAAGAGCCGGGCGTTTTCGATGGCGATGGCCACCTGGTCGGCCAGGCTGCTGAGGAGGGCGACGTCCTCCTGGTCGTAGGCATTGGGCTCCAGGCTCTGGATGTCGAGGACGCCGATGATGGTAGACTCCTCGCCGGCTGCCTCTCCACCGCTCGTGGAGTGGGTGCGCAGCGGCAGAGCCATCTCCGAGCGGGTGCCCTCCAGCTCTGGCGCGGTCACATAGACGGCATCCTGGTCCACGTCCAGGGCGATGCGGGGCTCGCCCAGGGCCGCCACGGTACCGACGATGCCTTCCTCCCCGGCCCGGAGGCGGTGGCCGCGGGCGATCATCCGGCGGCCTCCCTCGCTGCTGGCGGCAACCAATACGGCCACCTTCCCGCCCTTTCCCGTGCCATCCCCATGGACGCCACCCCCCAGCCTGGGTGCATCCTCCAGCAAAAAGATGCCGGCGTGGTACCAGCCAAAGTGCTGGCTGATGGCCTGGGCGATGTGGGGCAGCAGCTCGTCCAGCTCGCGGATGGAGGCGATGGCCCGCGCCACTCCGGCGCTGGTCTGAAGCTGGAGGGCACGGCGCTCGGTCCGGGCCGTGATCTCGGTCAGCTCGCGGGTGCGCTCGGCGACGCGGACCTCTAGCTCTGCGCCCCTGCGCTCCAGCTCCTCTCGAGAGGCGCGAAGGTTGGCAGCCATCTGGTTAAAGCTCTCGGCAAGGTCTTGCAGCTCGTCGCCGGTGCGGACGTCGATGACGTGGTCGAGGTTGCCTGCGCCCAGCGTCTGGGCTCCGCGCTGGATTTCGAGGAGGGGACCCACGAGACGCCGGGGAATGGCCAGCCCCAGGGCGCCTGCCACCAGAAGCCCGACGACGAGCAGCACGGCCAGGACGACGACCATGTTGCGCACGCCGGCCATGGCCTCTGTGGTGGGCAGCTCGACGACCATGGCCCAGGGCGTGTTGGGAAATTCGGCCACGGCACCGATAACCTGCTCGTCGGACAGCCCCACGTAGCGATGGGGAAGGGCCTCGGGCTGGAGGGCAAGGTCTTCGTCCACGGCCATCAGGCGGCGAACGATGGGCACTTGGTCCAGCGTCTGCCCCTCCAGGGCCAGAAAGCGGTTGATGTTCGAATGGGCCACGATCTGGCCCGTGCGGCGGTCGACGATGTACGCGTAGCCGGCCTCGCCCACCTCGACGCCGGCGATGGCGTCCCACATGCCCTTGACACTCACGTCGGCGGCCAGGGTGCCGGAGCGGTCGTACTGCTGCTCGAGGGGCACGGCCACCAGGATGGTCGGGTAGCCGGCATAGGCCGGCAGGCGAACCTGGCTCGCGACGTATACCTCTCCGTGCATCGTCCGCTCCAGGGCGGGCGAGCCGGCCCAGGAACCCAGCTCCTGGGCGGGATAAGTATAGGCGATAGAGACCCTCGCCAGCTCGCTGCCCTGGTCGTTCAGGAGGGTCAGCTCCTGGAAGACGTCGGGGTATTGGGAAATGATGGTCTGAAGCTGCTGCTGCTGAATTTCCATGCTGCGCAGCAGGAGCGAGTGTACCGAGGCGGCATGCCCGTAGGCCCAGAGCATGTCCTGGGCGCGCACCAGGTAGGCCGACGCCACGTGCACCGCCTCATTGGCCGTCTTTTGCTGGCGGATGGTGATCTGCTCGAGCTGGATGCGGTAGCTCAGGACGGTCAGGAGCACGCCGACGATCAACAGCAAAGCGCCGGCCAACAGGGCAAAGGTCCGGCTCAACCGGGTGGCCAGCCCCCGACCACCGCGACGTTGGCCGTGCTGGCCGGAGGGCAGCCTGGCTTCCGAGGGGCTCAATCCAGTCACGCTTCATCCTCCTGCACAGCCTCGTCCACCGGCACGCCTTCGCCTCCTCCGTCGCCCGTCGTGCTCCCCTCGCCGGGCAAAGAGGATCGGGCAGCCAGCGTCTCTGGCGGCGCGACGTCCAGGGCATCCCCGGCCGTTCCTTCGGCTCCGCTCAGGACATGCCCTTCGGCTCCGCTCAGGACACGCCCTTCGGCTCCGCTCAGGACACGCCCTTCGGCTCCGCTCAGGACACGCCCTTCGGCTCCGCTCAGGACACGCCCTTCGGCTCCGCTCAGGACATGCCCTTCCTCGGATCCCGGGGGCAGGGCATCGGCTGCCAGCCGCACCAGGGCCCGAGGCGTACCCAACGCCCGGGCCAGCTCACTGGCCGTGGTTTCCAGGATGGCCTGCACGTCGGTAGAGGCCCGGATCCGCGAGGTGATCTCGCCGATGAGGCGTTCCCGTTCGGCCGAGCGTTGGCTGTCGGCAAAGAGGCGCGCCGCCTCGAGGGTCTGGGCCAACTGCTCGCTGACCGCCTGGACGAGGGCCAGGTCGTCTTCCGTCCATTGCCGGCTGCCGGGGGGCGCTTCGACGCCGAGCACACCCAGCGTCTGGCCGCGCAGCGTGATGGGCACGGCCAGGCCCCCCCGTCCGTCCTCGGGCAGCGCCGAGTACCCTCCCCCCAGCGCGCGCTCCATTTCGGGACGCCACAGGTCGGGCACGCTGGCGACCTTCCCGGCGGGGCCTTTGCCACCGCCAACGGCCCTGCTCGGTGTCTCGCCCCCCTCCTCCTGCCTGGCCGGTGCCAATCGCTCGTAGAGCAAGCCGCCGGCGTTCAGCGCCCGGTACTGGCGCAGGTGCTCCTGCCAGGCGCCGCGCAAGTAGCCGCGGTGCGTCTTTTCCACCTCGGCCAGTGCGGCCTGGGTCTCCTCGAAGAGGCGAGCGTTCTCCAGGGCAATGGCTGCCTGGTTTGCGATGGCGAGGAGCAGATCGCAATCCCGGGGACCATAGTGCCGTGGATGGTCGTAGCTTTGCAGGGCCAGCACGCCCAGGACACGGTCGCCGACCTTGATGGGCACTCCCACCCAGGAGAGCGCCATCGGACCCACGCCCATCACCCCGATCTCGCGGAACCTTTCCGGCAGGTTCTCCTCTATGAGGAGCGGCTGGCCGGTGCGGATGACGTACTCGGTGAGGCCCGCTCCCTTCCGGCGCGGCGCGGCGGGCCGCCGCCGGTTGCCCTCGACCATGATCGGGAACCAGACCTCTTCCGTCTCCGGGTCGTAGCGTGCGAGGTAAAAGTTGGTCGTGTCCAGGAGACGCGACGTGTTTCGATAGACGGTCTCGACGACGGACTCTACGTCCAGGGCAGCGGCGAGGGCCGCTCCCATCTCGTTCAGCAGGGCCAGCTCGTTGGCCCGCGCCTGGAGTTCTGCGGCCAGGCGGCTCTGTTCCTCGGCGGCGGCCGCCTGTTCTGCCAGTTGCTGCTGGGTCTGCTGGAAAAGGCGACGGTTCTCGACGGCGATGGCCAGTTGGCCCGCCAGGGACCGGTAGGGCCGGATCTCGCGGGCCGTAAAATGATGGGGCTTGTCGGCCACGAGCATGAGCAACCCGCTCTGGCGGCGACCGACCCACAGGGGAAGGATGGCCAGCGCGCGGCTGTCCTGTTGCGCCAGGGCAGCGCGGGTTGCAGCGTCCAGGCGCTCGTCGGCATCGACGTCTTGCACAAAGATGGGCGCCGGGGCAAGGGTGAGACGAGCCGCCGGAAAGTCGCTGAGGGCAAAGCGCGCGCCCACGGGCAGGGGCCGCCTTCCGCGCTCCGAATGCCAGTTGGCGATGCACGAGAGGGCGATGGGCCTTTCGTGCTCGTCCCGTTCGATGCTCCACAGCACCGCGCGGTCGATCCCGGGCAGGAACATTCCCTCGGCAACGGCGGCCACGATGTCCTGGAGATCGCCGGCGGCGGCCAGGAGGCGGCTGACGTTGTAGAGGGTTTCGGTTTCGGCCAGGGCGTCTTCGGTTTCGGCAAACAGCCGGGCATTGTCGATGGCCGCTCCCGCCTGGTTGGCCAGCGATTGCAGGATGGCCACGTCCTCCTGGCTAAAGGCGTTGACGTGGTCGCTCTGCACCGACAGGACGCCGATGATCCGGCCCTTGACCTTGATGGGTGTGTCCAGCTCGGCGCGCACCGGCTCCAGGCCCTCCCCCTGGCTGTAACGCGAGTCGAGGGTGACGTCGTTGACCATGAGGGGCCGGCCCTGGTTGAAGGCGGCCACCGTCAAGCCAGTCCCGCCGAGGGGCATCCTCACCTCGCCGCGTTCGAAGCGCTGCTTCGAATCGCCCACAGCGCTGCCGCTGCGAAACGCCAGCTCATCACCTTCCAGGAGAAAGATGCCGACGAAAAAGTAGTCGAAACTTTCCTTGACCCTCTCCACGATCTCGCGGAGCACCGCGTCGACGTCCAGGACAGACGTCATGGCGCTGGCCACCTCGAACAACAACTGCTGGGCACGGGCCCTGCGACGCGATTCTTCCAGGAGGCGGACGTTGCGCAGGGCGCCGGCCACCTGGGCGCCGATGGTCAAGAAGAGCGCCAGGTCGTCGGGACCATAGGCGTTCTCCTTGTCATAGTCCTGAATGGCCATGACACCCAGCAGCTCGTTGGCGGCGAGAAGGGGCACGCCCAGCCAGGAACACGCGTACTGGCCCAGGATGCCTATGGCCCGGTCCTCGTGGAAGGCCTGGACCTCCCGGCGATTGGCAAAAAGCACCGGCGTGCGGTGGCGGATAATGTGGCCCGTCAGGCCGCGATCAATGGTATAGCGGGCCAGAGCCTGCCGCTCTCCACCCTCTACGTGAAACGCCGAAGTCCACGCCTCGCTCCCTTCCTCGTAGGTGGCAATGTAAAAGTTGCTGGCGACGTACAGACGGCTGACCTGCGCGTGGACAATCTCGAACAGGTCTTCCAGGCTCAACGCCAGGCTCAGGGCCCGCCCGATCTCGTTGACCATGGCCAGCTCTGTGATGCGGCGCTCGCGCTCGTCAAAGAGACGGGCATTCTCGATGGCATTCCCCAGTTGGTCGGCCATGGTCTGCAGCACGGCAACGTCCTCGGGGCTAAAGGCCGAGGGCCGATCCGACTGGATGGTCATGGCCCCCACTACCCGGCCGCGACTGTTGAGAGGCAGGGCCATCTCCGAGCGGGTCTCGGGCAGGAAGGGATTGTCAAAGCGCACCGCCTCGGCACCCACGTCCAGGGCGATGCGCGCCCGGCCATCGGCCAGGCAAGCGCCGATCATCGAGCTGCCGCCGACGGGCAGGCTGTAGTCCTGGTCGAGCATGGCCCGGCCGGCCGGCCCCGTCCCGGCGCGCAGCACGGCCCGGCCCCTTGCCTCGGCGCCCTCCGCCTCGTCGCCGGGAGAAGGCGTCGTGTCGAGCAAAAAGATGCCCACGTAATAGAGGTCAAACCGCTCCCGGATCAGCTCCACGGCCAGGGGCAGGAGCTCGGCGACGCTGAGCACCGAGGACGCGGCGCTGGAAATGGCCGCCGCGGCCTCCAACTGCCTGGCTCGGCGGCGGGTCTCTTCGGCCAGGCGCCGGCTCAGGGCCGTCTCCTTCTTGCCCCCGGCGCGGGGTGTGCGCCGCTCCTTTCTGGCCTGCTCAGGCACCGGCCTCACCTCCTTCCTGCGATCCGCCGCCATCGGTCGGGCCCGCCTCCGCGGCGGTCACAGCCCTGGCAGAAGATAGGAGCTGCTCCTCTGTGCCCAGGCGTACGTAGGCCCGCGGCGCGCCCAGCGCCCTGGCCAGCTCGACCACGGTGCTCTGCAGAATGGCTTCCACGTCGACGGCGCGGCGCATCTCCTCGGTGACCTGGCGGATGGCCCGCTCCCGGGCTGCACGGCTCTGCGTGTCGCGGTACAACCGGGCACTCTCCAGGGCGGGATCCAATTCTTCGACGATCCGCTCCAACAGCGCCACCTCTTCCGGGCTCCAGGCGCCGGCCGAGGCGGGCTTGTAGGTTTCCAAGACGCCGATGACCTGGCCGCGCACGCGGATGGGGATCGCCAGCGAGTGCCGGTCCCCGTTCTGAGGGGAGGCCGACTGCACGGTGCTTCCGTATTCCAGGGCGAGCCTGGCTTCGTCTCCCAGGGGCTCGTCGTAGGGGATCACGCCCCGCTCGTAGCTGCGATACCCGAGGCCACCGGCACCCTCCTGGGACAGGCGGGACTGGAGGAGCTGCCCCCAGGCTTCGCGGCTCAGCTCACCGTACGCCCGTTGCGCCGCCTCCAGGGCCTCCTGGCGCTCGGCGAAAAGGCGGGCATTGTCCAGAGCCACTGCCACCTGGTCGGCCAGCGTTTGCAGCGCGACAACCGCCTCGGGGCGAAAAACGTCGGGTTCGGTGTGCTGCACGGTGATGGCGCCCAGCACCTGGCCGCGAGAGCGCAGCGGCAGCGCGGCCTCGGCGCGCGTTTCGGGCAGCTCGGGAGCCGCCAGGCGGGCGACGTCGGGGCCGGCTTCCAGGGCCCCCATCTCGCTGATGTGGGCCACCCGGGCCTCGCGGTTGGCAACGCACCAACCCACCATGGAAGCGCCCCCGATGGGCAGCTTGTGGCCGCGGGCGAGCATGGCCTTGCCTGCCTCGCCGGTGGCGGCGCGCAGCACGGCCCACTCGCCCGTTTCGTCCACGAGAAAGAGGCCCGCGTAATAGAGGTCAAACTCGCGGCGAATGAGGTCGACCACCTGCTGCACCAGCACATCGACTTCCAGGATGGAGGCTGCCGCCCGCCCCACTTCGGCCGCCGCTTCCAGGTAGCGGGAACGCAACCCCAGCTCGCGGGTCCGCTCGGACACGCGCTCTTCCAGGCCGCCGATGAGGTCCCGCAACTGGGTCGTCATGCTTTCAAAGGCGCGAGCCAGCATACCGATCTCGTCTTCGCGCCGGGCGCCGGCCGCTGCCTGGCCGCTCAGCCCGGCATAGTCCCCCAGGTCTCCGCCGGCAATCCGCGTCGCCGATTCGGCCAGGCCCGCCAGGGGTACGGCAATGCCCCGCGTGAAACGAAGCGAGACGCCGACGGCCACGAGCACCCCCAGGAGGCCGACGGCGGCCGCGATTGCCAGGAGGGTATAGACGGGACGAAAGGCCTCGTCTTGCCGCTGCTCGGCCACAAGCACGGCCTCCAGCTCGGGAAGCCAATGCCAGGCCCCCACCACCGCCTGCCCCTCATAGTTCTCGTATAGCCCGGAGCCATGCCTCCGGTCCGCAATGGCCCGCCGGATGGCCTGGCTGTCAATCCAGACGTTGGTCACGCCCGCTCGTGTGGGTGTGAGCAGGGTTTGATTGCTCCCCACGAGATAGGTTTCACCGGTGACGCCCAGCCCGGTACGCTCGGCCATGATGGCCGTCAGCTTGGTGACGCTGGCCCGGCCAACCAGGACCCCCAACACCTCGCCCTGGTAGTTGACCACCGGGCGCGACGCGTACACAGAGGTGCGCCGCAGGCCGGGCGAGAAACGCGGCGGCTGCAGATACGGCCCCTCCAACCCCTGGCGGAAATAGGACTGGTTAGAGACCATCGCGTCGGTCTGCGTGGGATCGGTAGACAATGCCACCCGGCCGTCCAGAGCGACGAGCATCAGCTCCTCGAAGCGGCCCGTTTGCAGCATCACCTGCTGGAAGCGAGACTTGACGACGCCCTGGGCGAGGATGGCGGTGGCCGGATCCTGCACCCTTTCCAGCAGCACAATGGCGCGGCGCATGACATCCTCGCCGGTGAGGGCCAGCACCAGGTCGAATTGCAGGTCCGCCCGCCAGGTCGCGATCTCGGCCTCTTTCAGGATGGCGACCGACGCCAGGTGATCCGTCATCTGCTGCTGAAAGCCCCGCGAGCCGCCAACGCCCATCGCCAACCCGAGGACGAGCACGGGCAACAAGACCAGAAGCACAAAGGCGACGAGCAACCGGGTGCGGATGCTGGCTATCCGGATACGAGGCATTGCTTTCCTGCCCGATCTGGCCATGCTACACCCCCTCTCCGCCGTTGGCGCCGGCCTCGCCTTGCAGCCGCACCACCACTTCCGGCAGGTCGAGAGCCTGGCGTATCTCCTGGGCAGCGGTCTGAAGGACCGTCTCCAGCTCCAGGCTCTCGCGGATGCGGCCTACCACCTCGGCCATCAGGCGGTCGCGGAAGGCGCGATGCTGAGTGTCCTGGTAGAGACGGGCACTGTCCAGGGCCACCTCCAACTGGGCCGTGAGAGACTCCATGAGAGCCCTTTCCTCCACGGTCCAGCCACCGGCGCGGTCCCGCTTGCGGAGGGCCACGGTACCGATTTCGTGGCCTCGAATGCGGATGGGCACGACGAGGGTAGAGCCATCGGCGACCGCGGGAGCCGCGGCGCCGGCCTCTCGTCGCCCATCCCTGGAAAGTGGCCGCACGGGCTCGCCGGGACGGCTAACGTAGCCCATGTCTCCGCGCCCGCGTACCAGGTCGGCCCACGCATCACGGCTGATCTCGCCATACGCCCGGCGCTCGGCCTCGAGGGCCGCCTGGCTCTCGGCAAAGAGACGGGCATTGTCCAGGGCAACTCCCACCTGGTCGGCCATGGTCTGCAGGGCCGTCACCGTGCCGGCGTCAAAGAAACCTTCCTGGGTGTGCTGCACGGTCAGGGCTCCGATGATCTGGCCGCGGGAGCGCAGGGGCAGGGCGGCCTCGGCGCGGGTCTCGGGCAGCTCTGGAGTGGCCAGGCGGACGGCATCCTGGAGAGCATGCGAGGCGACGCGTGCCTGGCGGTGGGCAATGCTCCAGCCCACCATGCCCTCGCCCACGGGGATGCTGTGGCGGCGGGCCAGCATGGCCCGCCCCGCTTCGCCGGTGCCGGCGCAAAGCTCCGCTACCTCCTGGCTCTCGTCCAGGAGAAAGAGGCCCACGTAGTAGAGGCCAAATCGTTGGCGGATGAGCTGGACGACTCGCTCCATGAGGAGGTCGACCTCCAGCATGGAAACAGCCGCCTGCCCCACTTCGTACGAGGCCTCCAGGTAGGCCGAGTGCTTTTGCAATTCTTCGGTTCGGGCCTGCAGCTCGTCGCGGCTGGCGGCCGCCTCCTCGTAGGCCCGGCTGAGGGCGGCCGAGGTACGAGCCGCCTGCTCCAGGCTTTCGATGCCCTGGCTGATGGCAGTGTGCAGCAGAAGCGACACCAGCCCGAGCATGACCAGGAGGGCGATGAGCTGCGAAAAGGGAGCCACGGGTTGCACCGTGACGACGAGCAGTCCGTTGATCTCGGCCAGGTAGACGGCGATGGCCGTCAGGCCAGAGACAAGGCCGGCCCACAGGCCACCACGCCGACTCAGGAGCAGGGCTGCCAGGGCCACGACGACAAAGTAGCCCGTACTGCCCAGATCGCGAATGCCCAGGTAGGTGACGAGGGAACCGGTAATGATAAGGTAGAAAGAGACGACCAGGATGATGGAGACGAGCTGCACGTGACCGCGCCGTAGGAGCCAGAACGAGCCCAGGACGATGGCGCCCATGAGGGCGGCCAGGCCAAGGATCTCGCGCAGTTGCGCGGGAATGGCAATGGCCGCGACGACAGGCACCACGATCAGGATCGCCAGGATCAGCAACAGGGTTCTGTTCGCCAGTTGGGCAGCCCGGGTCTTGGCCATGTCCGGAAAGACCGGTGCGGCGAACGTGCTCTTGGACAAGAAGCGGCCTATCATCTCGGTCCTCTCATGGGTTCCGGCGCTCCCCCGCCCTGCCCGGTGACGTCTCCCACCGGCTCCAGATCGTCGTCGCCATCGTCCTCAGGCGCCGACGGAGCCGGCCCATCGGGTTCCGGGGTCTCGGGCATCCCCGCCCTCGATTCGCCGCCCGGCTCCGCCCCACCCCGAATCCGCAGCTCGACTTCTGCCAGATCGAGGACCTGGCGCATCTCTCGCGCCGCCGACCGCAGCACCGTGTCGACGTCGAGGGTCTGCCGGATGCGTCCCGTCACCTCGCCGATGAGGCGCTCGCGGGCGGCCAGCCGCTGCGTGTCCTGGTAGAGGCGGGCACTCTCCAGGGCAACGCCCAACTGGTCGACGAGGGTCTGGAGCAGCGCCATCTCCTCGTCGCTCCAGGTGCCCGCCCCCGCCGCCTTGTGGGCATCGAGGACGCCGACCACCTGGTCGCGGACGCGGAGGGGGACGGACAATGCCTGGCCGTTTTCGCCGCCCCGGGCCACCACCCTGGCCTCCAGGGCAGCTTCCTTCAGCTCGTCCGGCCAGCAGTCCGGATCGGGCAATACGTCGTCGGGATCGTAGCGCTGGCCGAGCCCCGGCCGCGCCTGGAGTACCTGCTGCCAGGTCTCCCGGGTCAACTGGGCAAAGGCCCGCCGTTCGGCGTCGAGGCGCTCGCGGACCTGGCGGAACAGGCTGGCGTTGTTGATGGCCACGGCAATCTGGTCGGCCAGAAGCTGGAGAACGACCAGATCCTCCTCGTGAAACGCGGCCGGCTCCTGGCTCTGCACGTCGAGGACGCCGATGATCTGGCCCCTGGCGCGCAGCGGCAGCGCGGCTTCGGAGCGCGTCTCGGGCAGATCCGGATTGTCGAAAAAGGCGGGATCTTGGCCCACGTCCAGGGCGATGCGCTGTTCGCCGCCGGCGGCGACGCTGCCCACGAGACCCTGGCCGAGGGCCAGGCGGTGCCTGCGCTCGAGCATCCGCTGCCCGCCCGACGACGAGGCCGCGGCCAGCTCGGCATAGCCACGCCTCTCGTCCACCATAAAGATGCCCGCGTGGTAAAAGCCAAAGCGCACGGAGACGAGGCGCACGGTCTCGTTCAGCAATTCGTGCAGGTCCTGCAACTGGGCCGCGTCGCGGGCAAGGGTGGCGGCCATCTCTAACTGGGTGCTGCGTCGCGCCAGATCTGCCGTCCGCGCGGCCACCTCTTCTTCCAGGCGGTCCCGCTCATCCTGAACCTGGCGCGACAGGCGGTAGCTCCTGTCCAGGGCTGCCACCAGGGGCCGCAGAAGGTGGTTCTGGGCGACGACGATGAACGTGCCCAGGCACAGCAGGATGAGGGTGTTGCTCAGCCAGCCGCTCAGGTTCGTCGACAGGATGGGCGGGGCAATGAGCACCCCGGCGATGTGGAGCCATCCCATGCCCATCATGGTCGCCATGCTGAGGACCAGCATGCCGATGGCGGTTTCCAGCCCGAACAGCATCCCACCCATGAGGGGCAAGAGCAGCAGAAACAGGCGGCCACTGCCACCTCGCCCATCGCCCACCAGGTCGAGAAGGCCCAGCATATATACGATGGACACCAGCAGGCCGGCACGCACGACGTAGGGCACGCGCCGCCAGTAGGCAACCGCCAGGATGACGAGGTAGGCTGCCCAATAGCTGGGGATCGTCCACAGGATGCCCCGCGAGTAGTCATAGTACGAGCCCGCTGCGGCCACGGCAGGCACGATCACGACGAGGGCGCGCAGCCCGCCCCGGACCAGTCGCTCCCGCAGATCCTGGATCTGGCGTGGATCCGGCGTCGCTCCGCTCTCTTCCGTCATTCCCTCTGGCATCCGTTCTGTCACTAGATCCTCGTTGCCGTCATGCCCGCGTGCAGAGCCGTTCTCCATGTCCATCGTCACCTGGTTCGCCTATCACCCCTGGACGTCCCCGGCGGGGACGGGGCCGTGGCTTTGCGGGGCGTCTCCGCCGGGATTCGCTGCCAGGTCGCCGGGCAGCAGCCTCAAGTCCAGGGCCGCCAGGCCCATGGCGTCGGCGATCTGGTTCACCGCAGTCCTCAACACCGTCTCCATGTCCAAAGTCTGGCGAATGCGCGCCGTGACCGCGCCGGCCAGCCGCTCCCGGGCGGCCCGGCGCTGCGTCTCCTCGTACAGGCGGGCGCTGTCGAGGGCCACCCCGAGCTGATCGAGGAGGGTGCGCAGCACGTCCAGCTCTTCGTCGGTCCAGCCACCGCCGCCCTCCTTGCGAAAGCTCAGGGCGCCGATGTTTCCCTCGCGGACGCGCAGGGGCAGCGCGACGCGAACCGCGCCATCCTCGTCCTCGTGAGCAAACGCGATTCCCTCCCCCAGGGCCTGCTGCATCTCGGGCGGCCAATCTCCCTGCGATGGGACGAGGCCATCCTCGGTGGAGCGAAAGCCCCACTGCTCCCTGGCGGCCGCGAGACGATGCCAGGCCTCGGCACTCATCTCGCCGTAGGCGTGGCGCTCGGCCGCCAGCGCCTGCTGGCTCTCGGCAAAGAGGCGGGCGTTGTCGATGGCCACCGCCACCTGGTCGGCCATGAGCTGCAGGACGGTGACGGTCTCCGGGTCAAAGGCGCCTCCCATTTCGTGCTGCACGGTGAGGGCGCCGATCACCTGGCCGCGCGAGCGAAGGGGGAGCGCGGCTTCCGACCGCGTCTCTGGCAGCTCGGGGGTTGCGAGGCGCACGATGTCGCGGGCTGCCTCGCCGGACACCCTCGCCTGCCCGCGGGATACGGCCCAACCGATCATGCCCTCGCCCACCCGGATGCGGTGGCCGCGGGACAGGAGCGCCTTGCCCGCCGTCCCGGTTCCGGCCCGCAGCACGGCCCAATCGCCGGCCTCGTTCAGCAAAAAGAGGCCCACGTAATAGAGGCCAAAGCGCTCGCGAATCAGGTTCACAACCTGGCCGATGAGGCGATCGACGTCCAGGATGGAGGCGGCCGCGCGGCCCACCTCCGCCGAGGCCTGGAGATAGTTCGAGCGGCGCTCCAGATCCCGGGTTCGCTCGGCCACGCGGGTCTCCAGGCCAGAGACCATGTTGCGGAGCTGGGCGGCCATGCGGTTAAAGCCGGACGCCAGCCGGCCGATCTCGTCCTGGCGGGCCACCTCCACGCGCCGAGAAAAGTCACCGGCGGCCACGTGCTCTACGGTAGTAGACAGGGCCTCGATGGGACGCACGATGCGCCGCACGGCGACCAGGCCGGCGGCCGTCGCCAGCACGATGCCTCCCAGGACTGCGACGGCCGTGATAAGCAGGGTGTTCATGGCCAGCCTGAAGGCTTCGGACGTGGCCTTTTCGGCGACGACCAGGAGCGACTGCTCGCCAAAGTGGATGGTCTCGAAGGCCAGCACAACCTCGGGCGCGTCGAGGCCAGGATAGACGCCATCCTCCGCGGGCACCTGGAACCGGGTGCCGCGCAGCACCACCGACGGGTTGCGATGGGCGACGAGCCGCCCCTCCTGTGAGACAATGTAGACGCTCTCACCCTCGCCGACGGGCATGCCGGCGATGACGTCCCAGACCCTCTTCAGGCGCGCGTCGCCCACCAGCACGCCCCTTAGCTCGCCGCTGGTCCGATCGACCACCGGCAGGCCGATGGTGATGATGGGCTCGCCGAGCACCTGGTCAAAGCGCACCGGACTGTAATAGATTTCGCCGCTCCTCGACGGCACCCAGTACTCGGGCTGGCTGGCGCGCGAGCCCAGATCCTGGCGGCGATAGGTCCGCAGCCGCGAGACGCGGACCAGCTCCCGTCCGTCCCTGCTGAGGAGGGCCAGGTCGGCAAAGGCGTCCTGGTAGGCGAGCAGCTCGGACAGCACCTCGTGTTGTGCGCCCATCGGCAGCGAGTCAAGCCCCTTGACCTCGACGACCATGTGCAACTGCCCTTCCAGGCCCTCGACAAACGACTCGACCGCTGTCGTGACCCTCTGCACCATCGCCCTCTCCAGGCCCAGGACCTGCTGCTCCTGGGCCTGGAAGCTCTGCCGCGCCATGACCAGGCCAGAGAGCAGCAAGGGCACGATGGTCAGCGCCAGAAGGGTAACCGTCAGTTGTGTCCGCAGACTGTCTCTCATGCTGTTCCCGATCTTTTATCCATTCGCCCGGTCAAGGGGTCATGCCCCAGGACCGCGCGCCTCAAGGCAGCCAGGCTTTCCAGATGTCTTCGTTTTCCGCCAGCCAGTCCCGGGCAGCCTCCTCCACGCTCTTGCCGTCCAACTGGACAGTGGCGAGCATGGCAATCTGATCCAGGTTGGTGTAGTTCATGTTCTTCAAGAACTGGTACGCCTCGGGTGCATACCCGCTCAGGCCCGACCAGAACACTTTGAACAGCAGGTCGGGCGGATAATCGCAATCGACCCCGCCCTCATCAATCCTGGCATAGCACTCGTCGCTGTAGGGCGGCAACTCCACGGGCACGAGATCGTAGATCGAGTGCGCCCAGTGAGGGGTCCAGAAGTATATCACGATGGGCTGTTCTTTCTGGTAGGCCTCTTCCAGGGCCTCCAGGAGTGCCTCCTCCGTATCCAGCCGGACCACCTCCATGTCCAGTCCCAGGTTGCGAATGATCTGCTCGTCGTACTGGACCCAACTCGGGTCGCCCGCCAGGAAACGCCCCTTCCCGCTCGAGCCCGGTCCTGCAAAGAGGGCCGCGTTGGCCGGGTCCTGCCATCCTCGCCACGTGGCCAGCTCGGGATGGGCGCGCACGACGTAGGAGGGAATATACCAGGCGATCTTGCCGATGGGCCCCAGGAGGCCCCCGTCCTCAACGCCGCCCCCCTCGACGTAGCGCCTCAGGTTTTCGCTGTGGCCCGAGGGCCAGATCTCCAGACTGGCGTGCAACTCGCCGCTGGCCAGGGCATCCCACTGCGCGTATCCGTCAATGGTCACCGCCTCGACGGGATAGCCCATTTCCTCCTCGAGGATGATCTCGGCCAGCGCCACGTTGAGCTCGCTGGCCACCCAGGGAGACACGGCCAGCTTGACCACGGGCCGATCCGAAGCCGATGGGCCGGGGGGCTGCCCGCAAGAGAGCAAGGTCAAAGCGGGCACCAGTGCCAGGACCAAGACCAAATGCTTGATGAGCCGATTTGATGTCACGTTGTTCCTCTCACCCCTCAGCCGAATTTCCGTCTCCGTCCGCCGGAGTGACGGCCGGCCCCTTCGCTTCGCTCTGGACACGCCCGTTCGCTTCGCTCAGGACACGCCCGTTCGCTTCGCTCAGGACACGCCCGTTCGCTTCGCTCAGGACACGCCCGTTCGCTTCGCTCAGGACACGCCCGTTCGCTTCGCCCCGGACATGCTGGCCCTCGCCCCCGGGCATGGGAGCCTTGCCGATGCGCACCTCCACTTCGGAAAGAGAGAGCGCCCGGCGCATCTCTTGCACGGCCGACTGGAGGACGGAATCCACCTGTAGCGACTCGCGCATGCGCCCGGTAACGCCGGCGATCAGCCGGTCTCGCGCCGCACCGCGCTGCACGTCCTGGTAAAGCCGCACGCTCTCCAGCGCCTGGACCAGCTCCTCCGCCAGCCTGGCCAGCAGGTTGAGCTCGTCCTCGGTCCAGTGCGCGTCGCTACCGGCCTTGTGAAAGCGCAACAGGCCGATGGGCTCTTCGCGGAGGAGGAGCGGGACGGACGCCGTGCGACCGCCGCGATCGTCCTCGACCTGTACCTGAAGGGGAAGGCCCGGCGCCGGGCCTTCCGCCAGGGAGAGCACGCCCCCCGCGTCGCAGCGGTAGCCCCGCACCGGCCGCGCGCGAATCATGGCCGCCCACGCCTGGCGTTCGAGCTCGCCATGGGCGCGCCGCTCGGCCTCCGCCGCGCGCTGGCTGGCCACGTAGAGCCGCGCGTTGTCCAGCGCTACGGCCACCTGGTCGGCCATCGCCTGGAGGACGACCAGCGTGTCGTCGTCCAGCGCCTGCGTGCCGCCCGCACGCACGACGATGGCCCCCAGGACCTGGCCCCGGGAACGGAGCGGAAGGGCAGCCTCCAGGGGCTGCTCCGGCCCGGCGTCCTGCTGTCCCTCCCCCGCCAGGCTGCCCGGCTGCTGCTCTTCGGCCTCCTCCAGGTCATCGCGGCCGGGCGCGCCCGGCTCTGCCTGCCGGCTCACCTCCCAGCGGGCGTCGAGGATGGCCCGGCCCACCGTGCCCTCGCCCACCCGCAGGCGCAGGTCCCTGCTGGGCAGCGCCTGGCCTCCGGGTCCGGCTGTGGCATGGAGAACGATCCACTCGCTGTGCTCGTCGAGGAGATAGAGCTCCGTGGAGTCCAGGTCGAACTCCTGGCCGATGAGGCCCACCACCTCGCGCACAAGCTCGTCGGGGTTCAGGATCGAGCTCGCCGCCCGGCCCACCTCGGCCGACGCCTCCAGGTAGGTACTGCGGCGTTCCAGCTCGCGGGTGCGCTCCGCGACGCGCGCCTCCAGCGTCCCGATGAGGTCCCGCACCTGGCTGCTCATGCTGTTGAACGCCCGGGCCAGGGTGGCGATCTCGTCCCGGCGCGACAGCCAATCCGGAGATCCTTCGGCGTCGAGGGCCAGGCCCAGATCGCCGGAGGCGATGCGGCTGGAGCGAGTGGTCAACTGGGCCAGCGGCCCGGTGATGGTCCTCGTGACCACGAGCGAAATGCCAATGGCCAGGAGGACGGCGATGAGCCCCGCCAGGCCGATGACCAGGATCAACCCGACGCCAAAGCCAAAGGCTTCCTGCCTGTCTTGCTTGGCGACCATGCCGGCCTGCAGGGCGGGCAGCCAGCGGTAAGCGCCCAGGGCCATCTCGCCCCGGTAGTCGGCGTACAGGATGGAACCGCCCTCCCGCCGGGCCAGGGCCAGCCGCGCCGCCTCGGTGTCGACGACAAAATGCTCCCTTTGTTCCAGGCCTCCGGCCGAAGCGACGGGCGTGAAGCGGAGACCGGTTAACAGGACGCCGTTGCGATCGACCAGGTAGATCTCGCCGGTCTCGCCGATCCACGCCTGCCGGTCCAGCATCTCGGTCAGCGAGGCGGTCCGCACCCTGCCGGCCAACACGCCCACGATGTTGCCCTCGAGGTCGACCACCGGGCGGGCGGCCATGATCACGACCTCGCCTTCGTCCCCTGCCCCGGCCTGCCAGGCCGGCGCTTCCCTGTAGATGGGTGGTTGCAGGTAAAAGTCGTCCAGGCCGCCCTGGAAGTAGAGCTCGGTAACCTGGTTCAGTCCCTGGTCTTCGGGCCGGGTAGAAAGGACCACCCTGCCTTTCGCATCCAGCAGAAGAAGCGACTCCAACCGCTCCGAGCGCGCCACCATCTGGTCGAGATAGGTGAGGGTGAAATACTGCTGGGCCTCGCTCGTCTCCGGGTCTTGCAGCAGCACCAGGATGCGAGGCGTGAGCTGGCTTTCTTGCAACACCAGGTCAAGGTCCTCTTCCAGGCCGCGAACCCAACGCCCGATTTCGACCTCTTTGATCCTGGCGACGGAATCGAGCTGGTTGACGACCAGCTCTCGCCCGTTCTGATAGACGATGGCAATGGCCGCGACGAGGATGATGACCGCGGTCAGCATCTCGACCAGCACAAAGCTGACGGCCAGGCGCGTGCGGATGGCGACGATGCGCCGGTAGCTTCGGACGATGCCCGCAGCGACGCCCGCGAGCAAAAAGGCTACGATGAACACGGCAAAGACGTCGCCGCTGTCGCCCAGTTGCTGCATGTCGTAGCGCTGGAAGGGCAGCCACGCCTCCATTTGATTGACGAACCAGGCATAGCCCACGTAGGCGGCCGTCAGGAGCGCCACCTGCGGGAACCGCCGCGGCAAGAGCAAGATGCCGGCGACGAGGAGCAGCAGGGCGGCGCCGGGAGCCAGGTAGAGGGTGACGCCCTGGTGAAAGAGCTCGGCGGAGGCAAAGGCCACCGCCGCGGCCGCCAGCACCCAGGCACCGGCGGCGTCGAGCCTCTCCCGTCGCCGATGTATGGCGGCCACCACGAGACAGGCCAGGGCCAGGGCCAGCCCCCCGGCGACGGCCAGGAACTGCCAGGCGCCAATGGAGACAAAGAAGAACAGGTTGAAGGCGGCAGTCAGGCAGGCGCCCGTCATGCCAAAGACCAACAGCCAGCGCAGGGTAGACTGGCGCTCGCGCACAGCTTCCGGTCCCATGCCGGGCGTGCCTCCCGGTTCGGCGGAATGCTTTTCGGGATTCGGCGACAAAGCACGGGGGTCCGCGGGCATGGTCATCCTTCCACCTCGCCTTCTTGCTCCGCCGAGACACGCGCATCGGGCACGTCGAGCCACAGCTCGACCTCCGGGATGCCCAGGGCCTGGCGCATCTCTCGCACGCCAGACTGGAGCAAGGTGTCAATGTCCAGGGACTGGCGCATGCGGGCCGTCACTTCGGCCAGCATACGGTCGTAGGCCGCGCGGCGCTGCGTGGCGTCGAGGAGGCGAAGGTTTTCGGCGGCGAGGGCCAGCCGCTCGGCCACGGCCTGCACCGAGGCGACCTGCTCCGGCAACCAGGGGCCTGCCGCCGCGCCCCGGTCTTGGCGAAAACGACTTTCAGTTGGCTGCGCAAGGTCTGGCGGCTGACTCCGAATGTACTTGCGACCGTGTTGAGGTCTTGGCCCTGGCAGATTGCAGCGGCCAGGCGCGCTTCGGCGTTTGTAAGGCCAAAAACGATGCTGAGCAATGCCTTGTCGGTGATTGATGGGTGGGCGAGATCGCTCACCATGAGAATGGCCCGGCAGCCTTCAAAGAGATCATTTCCCGCAGTCGTGACAGGCATGGCTTCAATCAACAACCAGGGCGCGCCGCGA
>ERZ1026796.1007-NODE-1007-length-20251-cov-3.163288_pt1 | contig 20251 bp, 13 predicted proteins | sample MGYA00520874_ERZ1026796 | MGnify/ENA primary metagenome ERZ1026796 (study PRJEB33270, sample SAMEA104284474) | anaerobic digester metagenome | biome: Anaerobic digester microbiome; feature: mesophilic sludge digester; material: Anaerobic digester biomass...
CCTCTACTACCGTGTAACTTTTCGCCACCTCAACAAACTACCTCAACGAATAGGGTTAATTGTTGTGTTACCGGGATTGATATTTCTATTCAGAGACCGGGTTCAAAGTTTCTTTGTATTTCAGGGATTCGGTGGTTATTTATGACTGACCCTGCAACCTTTGAAAAACTGAAATCTGAAAGACTTTCTGCAAAGTGGCATAATTCAACTTTGGATATTCAGTTCAGGGAAATTTGTCATTCAGTCAGAAATGAGTATTTCAACCCCCGGCACAATACAACAAGGGCAATAATGAGGTTAAGTCAATACCCTAACCTTTTTGATAATTACCCGTTGATCCGGGAGGACAAAAGACAGATTGCAGGGATAAACTGATAACTGGCAATGATGACAAATTCAGAAATAAAAGAACTGTTTAAGTATTATGAGGGCAACCCGGAGGGATTAGGTGACCGGCAAAAAGAACTAATCAAAGGGATGCGGAAATACTACCGGAGGAACAAACAACTATCTGAACGGCAAATCAAAGTATTAATTGAGATCAGGGCCGAACTCACAAACCCCGGCAATTGAAATAATAAAGTGGGTTTTGCAGACTATTCCGGCATAAAAAAGAAATGAAAACAACATTCATTTACATTGACAGGACAGAGAAAAAATTGAATGAATGAAACACTATAATACAATTTTAACCATAAAAAAGGCAACGAATTGAACGAATCGAACCCTATAAAAAGAGGGAACCTCAACATAAATCAGTACTGGATTGATTTGCACGCCTAAAAAAAGAACCCGGACATAACCTCAACCCGTCACGTGTAAACAAGTGTTAAGATTCAAACGGCCAATAAATATGGCAAAATATGGCAACCGGCCGGTTAATAAAAGTGGTTTTTGTGACATTCCCGGCATAAAAAGGGATTTACTGAAGCGTATTCAGACATCATAACACGTGTGAAAGGTTACAAAAGTTTACACTATAAAAAGGGGGTGCATTTTGAAAATATCAAATTAATTCAAAATGAATCCCGGGTTTTCGGACACTATAAAAAAGGCCTATAAATAAAGGTAAATTAGTGTTAAGGTAACTAACCTTTGCTAACCTTTGCTAACCTTTGTTAAGGTTACACAACAAACCGAAATAATAAAACCGGTTTTAGTGACTATCCCGGCATAAAAAAGAAATTGTTTTTCGCACATAAAAAAGGCGAGTTTTCGCACTCGTGGGGAAATAGTGGGGAAAAACAGACATTAAAAAACCTGATTGCATTGATATTCAGCGCAATCAGGTTTTAAATTGTGGTGCCACCGGGAATCGAACCAGGGACACACGGATTTTCAGTCCGTTGCTCTACCTACTGAGCTATGGCACCAAATTTTCTGATGAGCTATGGCACCAGATTTTCGGTTTGCAAATATATGTTTCAATTTCGAGTAAGCAAAACTTATCATGAAAAAATTACGTTTGGATACAAATTGCCGTTATGGTACATTTGCATGCTCATTTTTAGCTGAAAATGAATCTTATCTTTCATACTCTTGACAACGGTATCAGACTTGTTCATTACCCCCTGCCGGGAATAGTAGCTTATTGCGGACTGGTTATCAACACCGGATCGCGCGATGAAACACCTGCCGAACTGGGAATGGCTCACTTCCTGGAACATATGCTCTTCAAGGGTACCAGGAAGAGAAAAGCCTATTATGTGCTTAGCCGTCTCGAAGATGTTGGCGGAGAGCTGAATGCCTATACTACCAAGGAAGAAACTGCCGTCTTTGCCTCCTTTTTGAAGGATGACTATGACAGGGCCATCGAAATACTTCACGATATTACTTTCAATTCCGTCCTGCCCGAAAAGGAGATAGAAAAGGAAAAGGGCGTCGTTATTGAAGAAATAAACTCCTATCGCGACAATCCGGCTGAACTCATCTTCGACGATTTCGAGGAGCTTATTTTTGCCGGCCAGTCGATCGGACACAGTATTCTCGGCACTCCTGAAACGGTAAGATCCTTCAGCAGACAAAGCCTGCTCGATTTTGCTTCACGAAACTATAACACCGATCAGATAGTTTTTTGCTCGGCCGGTAATATTCCCGAAAGGAAGCTGATCAGACTTTTCAAAAAGTATTTTGAGAATGTTCCGGTGAATATCCGGACATTCACGCGTCCGGAAGCTAATTCCTATAAACCATGTTCAGTGACCAGGAAGATCGATACCTTTCAGAATCACTGCATTATAGGGAATGTCGCCTATAATCTCAGGGATGAAAGAAGGCTGGGCATGTTCCTTCTCAATAATATCCTCGGAGGACAGGGACTCAATTCACGTCTAAACCTGTCGCTCAGGGAAAAGAACGGTCTGGCATACATCGTTGAATCCTCCTATAATCCTTACTGGGACACAGGTGCTTTTTCAATCTATTTCGGGACCGAAAGCAATCATCTTGAAAAGAGCATCGGGGTGGCAATGGGAGAACTTGCAAGGCTCAGGACTGAAAAGCTTGGAAGCGTTCAGCTTAGCAAGGCGAAGAACCAGATCAAGGGTTATCTTGCCAGGGGCTATGAGAATCATGAAAGCCTGATGCTGAGCCTGGGCAAGAGCCTTCTTATCTTCAACAGGATAGAAGATCTGGAGGAGACTTACAGGAAAATCGACAGGATAACATCATCGGAATTGATGGAAATGGCAAATGAGGTCTTCGATCCCGGACGCTTGTCTACCCTTATATACAAATGATCATGGACAGCGAGTTGGAAAAATACATCCTCGATCACAGCACTCCTGAGGATGAAATCCTGGAGGACCTGTTCAGGCAGACACATATCCGCTTTGTCAATCCCAATATGTCGTGCGGCTGTCTTCAGGGTAAATTCCTTGAAATGATCTCCCGCATGATCAGTCCGGATTGTATTCTCGAAATAGGAACCTATACGGGATATTCATCAATATGTCTTGCAAGAGGGCTGAAGCCTGGAGGAGTTCTGATAACGGCCGAACCTAATGACGAGATTTCAGAGTTCACTGATCAATACCTGAAAAAGGCCGGTGTGTATGAAAGGATAATCCGGATCACGGGACGAATTCAGGATGTCATCGGGAAAATTGACCGGCAACCCGACCTGGTTTATATCGACGGAGATAAGAGGGAGTATATTGAATATTTCAGGATAGCAATTGAAAAAGTGAAGCCGGGCGGATTCATTATTGCCGACAATGTGTTGTGGGGAGGAAAGATAGTTCAGACTGACACAAGGGATCCGCAGACCAGGGGCATAATTGAATTCAATGAAATGATACGCCGGCAGGAAAACATTGAGAATATAATACTGCCGCTCAGGGATGGCATTATGCTGATAAGGAAGAAATACTGATATTCTTCAGGAGCCTATAATAAAATTAATGGTCAGCAGTATGATCCGTATGCTAGAGGACAACACCGTGAGAGAAGAATTGACATTCATTTAATACCATGCTGTATTTCCGGTACAGCACCCAGCGGTGCAAAAGAATAAAATAATTTCATTCTTTGCAGATCAAAAAAATATCTTAATTTTGCCGTGATTTTGCGGGAGTAGCTCAGTTGGTAGAGCACGACCTTGCCAAGGTCGGGGTCGCGGGTTCGAGTCCCGTCTCCCGCTCAAAAAAAGGCTGTATCAACAGCCTTTTTTGTTTCAAGCCCTTCGTTGAAAAGAACGGCACGCGGCGTCCGGCGCGGGGCTAGCCGCTAGCCGTTCTTCCGCCCCGTTGCTACATCCACGGATCAAAATCAGCCTTCACTTTCACCAGCCTTGGCGAATTCTTTTCCCCGAAAACCAGGTAAGGCTTGTCTCCTTCATAGTTAAGATAAATCCGGTCGCTTGTCAGGGTGGGTTTCCTTATCTGGACAAAAGATTCTGTTTTGAGATTCCTGTTGATATTGCTTTTGTACACCAGCCTCACTTCCCTGAGTTTGTGGACTGATTCTGCAATAAATTTTCCTGATTCGGGATAAGCGGCATATCCTTTCAGGGTGTGTCCTTCGATGACGACTTTCATCCAGAGTTCCGCGCCCGGTTCGGTATAGGCCCATGTCCCCTGAAGTGATTCCATGAAGGAATCATCGTCTGAATGTCCCTGGGAATAAACATAATAACCCGGGAAGGATAAAAACACGGCAAACAGGAAAAGTACTCTTTTCACAACATTGGTTTTTAAGTAGTTGGCAATGCCTTATACCGGTTGAAGTTTTATTCTTTTCAGGAAACAAAGTTCCGGTACCAGGGCAGGTAAATATATCGTCATATTTATAAGAAAACCCGGTTTTCCAGGTCCGAATTATTGACATACAGTTTAAGTTTTCCACATATGAATGATTCTTTGTTTAGCTAAAAAATAAACCTTCTGAAACGGACTGAAAAGATAAATAAGGATAAATATTTTGAAAATCCTTTATTTGATAGCTGTTATCACGGATTTTTCTTAATTTCGTTACCCAAAAATCCAAAACAAAACAATACTCCATCAATGAAGAAATCATTTTACATTTTTATGCTTATGGCATCAATCGTTATATCTTCCTGTTCGGGGAAGAAAAGTGATGCAGGATTTACCGTGCCATTTGAAAAATACAAACTGTCAAACGGACTTACCGTCATCCTTCATGAAGATAAGTCTGATCCGATAGCTGCTGTGGCAGTTGTCTATCATGTGGGCTCAAGCCGTGAAGTCCCGGGCAAAACCGGATTTGCACATCTTTTCGAACATATGATGTTTCAGAAGTCGGAGAACGTGGGAGAGGATGAGTTGTTCAGACTTATTCAGGGAGCAGGAGGAGAGCTCAATGGCGGGACGAGTTATGACAACACGGTCTATTATGAGGTGGTACCCAAAAATGCACTTGAAATGGCCCTATGGCTTGAATCCGACAGGATGGGTTACCTGGAAAACACTGTTACGAAGGCTGCATTTGCCAATCAGCAGAATGTTGTTATGAACGAAAAACGACAAAGTGTCGACAACGCGCCTTACGGACACAATAATGCTCTGATTCTGGCAAATGCATTTCCCGAGGGTCATCCATACAGCTGGACCGTAATCGGTGAGATGGAGGATCTGATGAATGCCACCGTTGATGATGTAAAGGCTTTCCACCGTAAATTCTACGCGCCAAACAACGCGACCCTGGTGATTGCCGGAGATATCAACAAGGATGAGGTAAAGGCGATGGTCGAGAAGTATTTCGGCGAGATCCCTGCCGGTGAACCTGTTGAGAAGAGAAGCCCGATCCCTGCATCGGTATCATCGACTGTAAAGCTTTATCATGAGGATAATTTTGCAAGGGCTCCCAGGCTTACCATGGTTTTCCCGACAGTTGAGCAATTCACAAAGGATGCCTATGCGCTGGACTACCTTTCACAGCTCCTTTCGGGCGGCAAGAAGACCCCCATGTACAAGATACTTGTTAAGGACAAGAAGCTGACTTCCGGAGTAAGTGCCTATAACATGGCGCTGGAACTTGCCGGTATTTTCCAGATATCTGTGACGGCAAATCCGGGTGTCAGCCTTACTGAAGTTGAAAAGGCAATATTTGAATCCTTTGATCTTTTCGAAAAGGAAGATTTCACCGAGGAAGACCTTACAGCCCTCAAGGCCAGAAACGAAACGGGATTTTACAATAACTTCAGCAGCATCCTTGGCAAATCGTTTACCCTTGGCGAATATCAGATGTTTAAGGATGATCCCTCATTTTACGCGGACGACTTTGCTGGTCAGCAGGCAGTTACTGCTGAGGACATTAAGAACGTTTTTCAGAAGTACATCAAGGGTAAGAACTATGTCATGACAAGTTTTGTCCCGAAAGGTGAAGTAAATCTTGTTGCCGAAGGATCGGTCAATGCTGGCATCGTAGAAGAAGATCTGGCTTCTGCTGCCGAGGTTGATCAGACGGCAGTGGAAGAGGAGCCGATAATAAAGACACCCACAAAGATCGACAGGTCGGTTCGGCCACCTCTCGGACCCGATCCTGAAGTGACACTTCCATCAGTATGGACCGGTTCATTGGATAACGGCATGAAGCTTTACGGTATCATATACAATGAATTGCCTCTGGTTCAGTACTCAATCATAATGCAGGGCGGTCACTTGCTTGATCCCGTTGAAAAGGCAGGATTGGCAAGTCTGACAGCTTCCCTGATGAATGAAGGAACGGCAAACAAGACACCCGAAGAACTTGAGGATGCCATACGTCTTCTTGGCGCCAGCATATCATTTTCAGGAGGAAGTGAAAATATTACAATAAGGGTAAGTTCCCTGGCACGAAATTTTGAAAAGACACTGGCGCTTGTGGAAGAGATGCTGTTTGAACCCCGCTGGGACATGGAACAGTTTGAGCTTGCAAAAAGCAGGGTCATCAATAACCTGAAGAGAAATAAGGCCAATCCCAGCTATCTTGCTTCCAACACCCTTAACAGTCTTATCTTCGGTGAAGGCAATATTCTTGCAATTGAAACGGCAGGTACCGAAGAATCGGTAAGCTCAATAACTATCGATGACCTTAAGGATTTTTACAGCAGGACTTTCTCCCCTTCGTTAGCCAGCTTCATTATTGCCGGCGATGTTGATCAGAAGCGGGTGGAGACTGCCCTGGCAGGATTGAATGAAAAATGGCATCCCAGGGAAGTTGATTTTCCCCAGATAAATATCCCTGAAGCTCCCGAAAAATCGCGGATTTATTTTGTCGACGTACCCGGAGCCAAGCAGTCGGTAATTTATATTGGCGCTCCTTCGATACCCAGGACAGATCCCGACTTCTACCCTGCAACTGTCACCAACTATAAGCTTGGCGGGTCCTTTAACGGGATCTTCAATCTTATCCTTCGTGAAGAAAAGGGATTCACCTATGGCGCCAGGTCAGGTTTCAGCGGTGCAAGGAACTATGGAACTTTTTTGGCAAGCTCCATGGTTAGTACTAACTCCACACTGGAGTCTGTCAGCATCTTCAAGACCGAGATGGAGAAGTATCGCGGGGAAATACCGCAGGAGTATGTCGATTTCACGAAATCGGCCCTTCTGAAAGGGAATGCAAGGAGTTTTGAAACACTTGGCGGATTGTTGAATATGCTTAACAACATGGCGTCTTATGATCTGCCTGCCGATTATATCAAGAAGGAAGAAGCATTTGTCAGGGATTTGACAAGCGACAAGGTTATTGAACTGGCCAACAAGTATATCGATCCTTCCAGGATGTATTACGTAGTTGTAGGTGATGCAAAGACACAGCTCGGGCCGCTTGAAAAGGCAGGACTTGGCAAGCCGGTGCTTGTAAAGAATTAATTGCTAATTTTGCACCGACCAACCCTTTCAGTAAGTCTTGCACGACTTATTAAAGGAGCCCGGATGGTGGAACTCCCGCTAAGGCGGGACAGGGTCCGACACGCGGGACTCTGGTTAGGGGAATGGATTTTAATTCCGCCCGGATGGTGGAACGGTAGACACGCAGGACTTAAAATCCTGTGGCCATAAAGGCTGTGCGGGTTCAAGTCCCGCTCCGGGTACTGAAAAAAGAGTGAGAGTGAGAGTGAGAGCGAGCACTCTCATTCTTTTTTCCCGTTCCCGCTCTCACACTTCAAACTGACTCAGGGCACAGGGCACAGGGCACAGGGCACAGAGCACAGGGCAAGAGAGGGATCTTCTACCGTACTAATTGTCACAAGTCAGGATTCAATGAGCGTCAAAGCTGCGTTCTGCCGGAGGATTACTCTTTCATGTCTTTGGCAGAATTGCAGCTGTTTTTGTTTTTACTGATTTTTAACTCTTAATTCGTGCAATAATTCAGGCCGACGATTATTTTTGCCGAAAACCAGTGAAAGATGAATTAATTAAAACAGTGTCCCGAACAATAGGATTATTTTATTAGTTAACCAAAAGTTCTCAGGGATTTTTAAAAGTTACCAACGAATATTTTATGCTGCGAAAAATCAGAGTTTATCTTGCACTTTTATGCTTCTCGTTTATCACATTGCTTTTCCTCGACTTTACGGGAACGCTTCACCTGTGGTTCGGATGGTTGGCAAAAATGCAGGTTGTTCCTGCAATTCTTGCCGGAAATCTAGTTTTGATTACTGTTCTGTTTGTATTAACAGTTTTGTTCGGACGTATCTATTGTTCGGTGATATGTCCGCTGGGAGTTCTTCAGGACTGTGTTTCCAATGTATCGGCACGACGCAAAGGAAAGAAAAACCGTTTCAACTATTCCAAAGCTATGTCGTGGATACGTTATGGCATTTTCGGTTTGTATGTAGTAGGAGTTATCGTGGGAATCAGCGTTATAGTAACCATGCTTGACCCTTACGCGATTTTTGGACGAATAGCTGAAAACCTCCTGGCACCGCTGTACAGACTGGGAAATGCTTTTCTCGCCACCCTTGCTGAATCGGTGAACAGCTATAGATTTTATACTACGGATGTATGGATAAAGAACGGCCTGGTATTTGGTATAGCGATTGCAATGTTGATCATTGTAAGTGTGATGGCGTGGTATAACGGCCGTATCTATTGCAACTCGGTTTGTCCGGTTGGAACTACCCTTGGATTCATCTCCCGTTTTTCGATCTACAGAATTAGATTCAACGAAGACAAGTGTACCGGGTGCGGGCTCTGTGAGAAAAGATGTAAAGCCTCATGTATCGATTCCAGGAACAAGTTAATTGATTACAGCCGATGTGTAACTTGCTTCAATTGCATTGATAACTGTAAGTCTGGTGCTATTACCTATACTCCTTCTTTTTCTTTTGGCACCCGGAAAGTTAAAGTCTCTGATTCCTTATTAAAGAAAGAACATGCAATGGTCAGGGAAAACACTAAGGGAATAGAACGTGCAAGTTTTCTGGCTATATTGGGTTCGCTTACCCTTGCCAATACCATAAAAGCCCAACAACTACAGGTAGATGGCGGTCTTGCTGACATAATTGACAAGAAGGTGCCGGATCGTCAAACCCCTGTCGTTCCTCCAGGTGCAGAAAGTTTGAGCAACATGAAGAGACGTTGCGTTGCCTGTCAACTTTGCGTTTCGGCCTGTCCTAATAACATACTTCGGCCGTCGGGTAAACTGTCAACTTTTATGCAGCCGGAAATGTCGTTCGAACGTGGCTATTGCCGCCCTGAATGCGTAGAATGTTCCAGGGTATGCCCTTCCGGAGCTATTAAAGAGATAACTACTGCCGATAAATCCGCTATTTCAATCGGTCATGCGGTATGGATCAAAGATAATTGTGTGGTATATACTGAAGAGTTGGTATGTACCACCTGTGAGCGTCATTGTCCTACAAAAGCCATAACCCTTGTACCGGTCAATCCTGAATCCGAACAACCACAGGGTCCCTCGATGGGTTTTCCCGGAATGAATCGTCGACCGGTACTTAAGTACCCCGTGGTGGATAAAGAGTTGTGTATAGGATGCGGAGCCTGCGAATATCTTTGTCCGGCACGACCGTTCAGCGCTATGTATGTAGAGGGAAATGTAAGACATCACACCGTTTAATGCTTTATGAATTTATGAAACGAGATATTAATAAAAAGATTAATCGCCGTAATTTCCTGAAAGTAACAGGAATAGGAGCGACTGTTACAGCCGCGGGCCTTATGGGCTGCAAGCGGGATAACAGGGTGTCGGCAGCCGGAAATATTCTGGGTGAGATACCAACGGATAAAATGACCTACCGTACCGGTCCTAAGGGTGACAGGGTGTCCCTGTTAGGATACGGATGCATGCGCTGGCCTACACGCCGGAAACCAGACGGCAGCGGCATGGAAATTGATCAGGAGACCGTTAACTCTTTGGTGGATTACGCCATCAGTCACGGTGTTAATTATTTTGATACTGCACCTGTCTATGTACAGGGATGGTCGGAAGCGGCGACAGGTATAGCGTTGAGCAGACATCCCCGCGAATCTTACTACATCGCGACAAAATCATCGGGCAGAAACACGTTGGAAAGCGGCATTGCTATGTATCACAAATCGTTACAGGACTTGCAGGTCGATTATCTCGATTATTACCTTTTGCACAATATTGGCCGAAGTATGGACGATTACAATAGCAGATTTATAGATAATGGTCTTCTTGATTTTTTCCTGAAAGAACGTGAAGCCGGAAGAATCCGTAATCTAGGTTGGTCATTCCATGGTAATGTTGAGGTATTTGATGAGATTCTTAACAGTCGCAATGACTGGGACTTTGTACAAATCCAGTTAAACTACCAGGATTGGGAACATGCTGTAGAAGGAAGGAATGTAAACGCCAAATATCTATACGAAGAGCTGACAAAAAGGAATATTCCTGTTGTTGTAATGGAACCCCTGTTGGGTGGACTTTTGGCACGCGTGCAGCAACAGGTGCTGATAGAGTTTAAAAAGGATCGACCCAATGATTCCGCGGCACAGTGGGCTTTCCGTTTTGCCGGAACACCTGAAAACATCTTAACTGTCTTAAGTGGTATGGTTTACATGGAGCATTTACAGGAAAATGTCTATACCTACTCACCTTTACAACCGATGTCCGATCAGGAATACTCAATACTCGGGGAGGTAGTGGAAATCCTTACGAACACTGATTACATTCAATGTACAACCTGCGAATACTGTATGCCTTGTAAATACGGACTGGATATACCTGGCATTTTCGCTCATTACAACAACTGTGTCAGCAGCGGGAGTTTGCTTAAAAGCTCCAGTGACGAGAACTATAAAAAGGCACGAAGGGAATTTCTTGTCGGCTACGATCGTAGTGTTCCTAAACTCCGTCAGGCCGCGCATTGTACGGAATGTGAAGAATGCTTGTCCAAATGTCCCCAGAGAATACAAATTACTCGGGAATTACAACGAGTGAACGCTTACGCTGAATTGTTAAAAACACGATCTGAATTTTAATGCAGGGATATCAAAGAGGGTTTCGCCGTATACCTTGACACATTCTCTTGCAGCTTCTTTTGCCCCTGACCACAAGCAACATTTCTCCGGCAGGGTTGGCAAGCCTGAAGACATTGCCAGGGCTTGTTTATACCTGACAACACCCGGGAATGATTTTATTACTGGCACCAACATTATTATAGATGGAGGTATGACCAGGAAAATGATTTATGAACCATAAGTAAGATTTTTGCCCGGCGGAGTTTCTTCCACAGGTATGTGTGATATATTATCCGAGATGGAAGCCCTGTATTCCAATGATTCCAAAGACCTGTCGGATATCTCTTCATCGGTATGTTCATCGCCGACTGGTTCTATAAGATGTACAAGTTTCAGGTCAGAATCAGGTATAGCTGCCAGAGTCGCCCTTCTCTCATTTATGTCGAATCTGGTATCTGTGCCTTCTGTTAACCTTATTGAATGACTTTTAAACCACGCCACTATTTATCCAACGGATCAACACGCGAATACATATACCTGGATCGATACCTGTTACAGTAGCTCCGACGCTCATTGTTGCGATAATCTGTCAACTGCAAAAGCAGGTCATCTGATATTTTCTTTGTAATTTGCTTACGTTCCTTGAAAGTCATGCTTGTAAGTTTTTGATTAGCGGTGTAATACTATTAATTAACTGTGGTTTTTAAACTAATGCACCCCTTAAAGGTTTTACATAAAAATAGTTTTGTATGATTTTTTTAAAATTCTGATGTGGTTTTTTTGTTGAGAATCGTCTTTAACATGATTAGCATGATTGATAGTTTTTTAAAATAGGTGGTTTATAGGATAAAGGGTTTTTAAATTTTAATTGAACAGGTTGGCAAAACAGGTAAGTTAGATTAGAGATGTGAAATGCTTAATGGGAGTAAGCATTTCACATTATTTTAAAGTTATGAAAGATCAAAACTCCACAGTCATTGATCAAAGAGCATCACCAGTACTTTCTGGTAATGAAGATTATTCAGCCAATGTTGAAAGGAATAAGGATAAAGTGAATGGTTCATCTTCCATATCCCATATAGAGAAAGTCATACTTAAAAGATTACAGAAAGGAGATTACAATGCTTTTTCAAATATTTTTAATGCATATTATCGTGACCTGGTGATCTTTGCATCAAGATATACCAATGATATAGGATATGCTGAGGAGCTAGTCCAGGACACCTTTGTTATGTTATGGGAAGACAGATCCTCTATCAGAATTAACACTTCATTGAAATCATACCTTCTGAAAACTGTTCAAAACAAATGTATTGATTGGTTTCGCCATAAAAAAATTGTCGAAGCTCATCAAAATTATGTTTTGAAGAAACCCCCACAGCTTTCATCAGACACTGATTCCTACCTGCTTTATTCAGAATTGAATGAACGGATTGAGTGTGCACTTAAACTTTTGCCTGATTCGGTTTCGGAGACATTTAGATTAAATCGGCAAAAAGGTCTGAAGTACTCTGAAATTGCTGAGATATCAGGTGTCTCTGTCAGGACGGTTGAGGTTCGAATTGGGAAGGCATTGCATCTTCTGAGAAGATATTTGAAGGATTATTTTATTGAGATATTAGTATTGGGATGTTTCGGATACTTGTTTTAAGTCATTTATTAATGAACAGGAATAGAATGCAACGCATAATCAAAATAATGTCATCGGTTTTAATACATTATAATTGAAAAAACAACGATGTGTTTAGATTACTAAATGTTTTTACTAAGAGAATTGGATTAAATGGAAACTAATTATCAGGAAAATATATTAAGCCTAATTGCAAAAAACCTAAATGGTACTGCTGATCTGGAGGAAGTGTTTCAATTAAACATATGGCTTGAGAGCTCAGAGGAAAATAGAAAATACTATGAACAGGTAAAAAATATCTGGGATGTATCTGATAACAGGATGAATTATGCCAATATAGATGAATCTAAGGCTCTAAAAGATACTTTAAGAAGGATAAAGCCAGCACCTGTACGAGAGACTTTCTGGTTTATGTGGCAGAGGGTAGCAGCCATACTCATTATTCCATTATTAATTGGTTCTCTGTTTTTGATAAGAACTATACCTCTTAGTCAGAAGAATTCTGCCAGTGAAGTGGTCTATAATGAAGTCCATGCCGCCTTCGGGACTCGTTCACAGTTGAGATTATCAGACTCATCAATAGTATGGTTAAATTCCGGGAGTACCCTAAGATACCCGGTTAAATTTGACAATAATCAACGAAAGGTTTTTTTAGTAGGAGAGGCTTATTTTGAAGTTGAAAGCGGTGAATCAAAACCATTTATAGTTGAGACACCTACTTTGCAGATAAAAGCAACTGGAACAACATTTAATGTTCAGGAGTACTGTGCTAATCCTGTATCAGAGGTAACGCTCCTTTCCGGAAAGATTACGGTAAACACGGGTAATAATTTGAATTCGTCAGAGGATAATCTCTCAATTTCTGAACTAAAGCCGAACCAGTTTTTAACCTACAACCGGGAAACCAGGGAAAAACACATTATAAACGAAAATGTGCTTAGATATGTGGCGTGGAAAGATGGAAAATTGGTTTTCCGGAATGATCCACTGGAAAAAGTTCTGGCAAAATTAAGTCTTATGTTCAATGTTGAAATTGATTTGCAGGGCGATCAACTTAAGAATTATAGATATCATGCTACTTTCCAGGATGAGTCACTTGAAGAAATTTTAAAGCTTTTAAGGCTATCAGCACCATTAAATTTCAGAGAAGTTAAGCGCAGTCCACTCCCTGATGGTTCATTCCCGAAGAAAAAAGTGATAGTATTTTTTGACAAACCAAGATAATATGTATAACCAATAAAATATAATTAGATATGGCCCCAACATGAAACCATGAAACCAAGAATTGACCTTAAAAAAAAGGAGGAAAAGTGCTGCAACACCTTTCCTCCTGTTCCAGGTCAGCCGAATGTCTTTGTTTGACAAGTAACATTCTTTTTACTAACCGCAACACTTCAAATGTATGAAAAAAAATCTTAATTATGAATTGTTTTGCCCTTATGTCCAGTGGCGAAAATTGTTTTTAACTATGAAAATAGCTGCATTTCTGCTTTTTTGTGGTGTTTTGAACTTGATAGCCAGTTCATCGTATTCACAGAATACAAGAATATCCTTAAATATGAAGGATGCAACAATCGAAAATGTTCTTAATAAAATTGAGGATGAAAGTGAGTTCTATTTTCTGTTTAATCACAAATTGATTGATGTAGAACGCAAAGTAGATGTGTCAGCAACTAATAAGCCTATTAAGGATATCCTTGGAGAGATTTTTGCTGATAAGGTCAATTTTATTGTAAGCGACCGGCAAATCGTCCTTACACCAAGTCCGGTGTCGGGTATTCTGTTTGAGCTATCAAATCAACAACACAATGTTGTTGGCACAGTAACTGATGCAGCAACTGGGGAAGCTATGCCTGGAGTTAATATACTCATAAAAGGCACTTTAGTTGGAGCATTATCTGACATAAATGGACGATATACCTTATCAGTTTCAAATCCCTCGACCGCCGTATTGGTATTTTCTTTTGTCGGATATAAAAGCATTGAGATACCCTTATCTAACAGAACAACCTTGGATGTATCACTTGAATCTGATATTACAGGGCTGGATGAGGTTGTAGTGATAGGGTATGGAACTGTTCAGAAGAAAGATCTGACCGGTTCTGTTGGACAGGTCAGTGCCAGCACAATAAAAGAATTGTCTGTAGCAAGGGTTGATCAGGCTTTGTCTGGTAAAGTTGCTGGTGTCCAGATTATGAACACTACCGGTGAGCCGGGGGAGGCCCCGGCAGTACGAATTAGAGGTGTCGGAAGCATATCTGCCGGATCAGATCCTCTTTACGTTGTTGATGGTTATCCTGTTGAAAGTATTCAGTTTATTAATCCCAATGATATTGAAACTATTGATGTACTCAAAGATGCTTCAGCAACAGCGATTTATGGATCTCGTGGAGCAAATGGAGTTGTAATTATTTCAACAAAAAGAGGCAAGGCTGGTACAGCAAGAATTGCCCTTGATGCATATTATGGGTGGCAGAAAGTTCTTAGAATGCCGGAGTTTTTAACTGTAAAGGAGCAGGCATGGTACTATTATTATGGAATAGAAAATCAAAACCTTGACAGGAATTATGATGTTTCAGGTGATCCTTTAACATGGAAGTACATGGTTCCTAAAACCGTCATGGATGTGATTAATGGTACAAATACCACTAATGTGGATGCTCTTGACCAAGTTTTAACAGTTGCACCACAACAGAGCTACAACTTGTCTGCTTCAGGAGGTAGTGAGGGTCTTAGGTATAACATAAGTGGAGAATTCCTTGATCAGGATGGGATTATTAAAACCAGCAATTTTAAAAGGTATTCTATAAGAGCTAATTTTGACGCTCAGTTAGCTAAGAAATTATCACTTAAGTTCAATTTCAATTCTGCTTATTCGACCTCAAGAGATTTAGCTCATTCAGGCGGTCAGGCAGATTCGGAAGGAATACTTGGAGCAGCTCAGACATGGCAATACTGGTATCCCCTTGTAAATGAGGATGGCAGTTATTTCAGCGGCTATGGGCAGGATGCAACTAATAACGTCTGGAATCCTCTTGCACAAATTGATTTGATAAAAAGAAGAAGTGAACAGCATAGAACACTCGCGAATGTTAATACAGAATACAAAATCTCTGATGCTCTAAAGCTTAACGTTATGTTAGGGACGAATATTAATAATAGTCATTATTATAGTTTTATCCCTAAAACACCTGTCTTTGCACGTACAATAGCAGATGGCGATGATGACCGATCGAGTTCTCTTAACTGGATAACAGAAACTACATTGAACTACAATAAAAGTTTCAATGATCATAATTTAACTGGTTTAATCGGGTATACTACCCAAAAACAGCATGGTGGCGGTAATTATGTCAGAAGCAGAGACTATCCCAACAACCTTGTTTACACTCTAAATGCTGTTAGTAACATTATTTACCAGGGAAGTTCTGATGAAACTGAATGGTCTCTTATCTCGTATTTGGGCAGGATTAATTACAATTTCAAGAACAGATATTATGTAACTGCATCGTTAAGATCTGATGGATCATCAAGATTTGGAAGAGATAATAAATATGGCTTCTTCCCTTCTGGCGCTCTTGCCTGGAGAATCTCAGACGAAGATTTTCTTAAAAATCTGTCTTTTCTTAATGATATGAAATTACGAACAAGTTATGGGGAAACCGGCAATAATAATATTGGTAACTATGCCCACATTGCGACTATCAATTATGAATCATATCCTTTCGGCGGGAGTGCTGTTGGTGGCTATGCTCCCTCACAATTTGCAAATAATCTGTTAACCTGGGAAAAGCAGAAGTCATTTAATGTTGGAATGGACGTGAGCATGTTTGAAAGCAGGTTAAGTTTCAATGTTGATTATTTCAAAACAACAAACCACAAACTCTTACTTAATGTTTATGTTCCCCTTATAACGGGTTTCAATACTTCTTTACAGAACATAGGAGAGGTTGAAAACAACGGATGGGAATTTACTCTGAACTCCCGAAATTTTGTTGGTGACTTTTCTTGGACGACAGACTTCAATATTTCCAGATTTAGAAATAAGGTAGTCAAATTAGGACCTGAAGGAGCTCCTATAATATCGACAAGTCACATAACTCAGATAGGTCAACCGATGGGCATGTTTTATGGCTACAAACTTGATGGTGTTTTTATGAATCAGGAGGAGCTTGAAAGAGGACCAATTTATGGTATTGGTACGGTTTCTGAGTCGCGTGTAGGTGATCTGAGATTTGAAGATATCAGTGGTCCTGATGGAAAACCCGATGGATTAATTAATACTTACGACAAACAGATAATAGGATCTCCATATCCGGATTTCTATTATGGAATGACGAACACATTTTCCTATAAAAATTTAAGTCTTAGTGTAACTCTTCAAGGATCTTATGGCAATGAAGTAATGATGGTAAATGATTACCTGTACTATACAAGGGCTCGTTACAAACAGCTTGCCGTAAACAGAAATTACTGGAAATCTGAGGAAGAGCCTGGAGATGGGTGGAATCCCAGACCGAACAATAGTCCTACCGGAGGCAACAGGGAAAGATCCAATCGTCATATTGACACCGGAACCTATCTAAAAATCAATAACATAAATCTGGGTTACACTTTTGATGAGCAGATGGCAAGGAAGCTATATCTTAGCTCATTGAGGGTTTATCTTAATGCAAATAATCCTTTTATGTTTACGAAATTTAGGCTTTATAATCCAGAGGTAAGCCATAGCTCTAATCCATTGCAGCCAGGAATATTTAACTCAAATTATCCTGTAGCTAAGAGTTTATCCATAGGATTGAGTGCTATTTTTTAATATAAACCATGTATAAATAAGAGCTATGAAAAATATATTAGTTGCTATTACAATATTTTTGACATCTCTTTTGATGTCATGTAGTGAAGATTTCATCAATCTGGATCCAATTTCTTCTGTCAGTGTTGACAGACTGTACCAGACTGATAAGGATTTTCAGGATGCCTTAACAGCTGTTTACAATGCATTTCAGAGTCAATATCAGAATTTCTATATATTTGGAGATGTTCGTGCTGATGATTTTTGGCAGGAGATTTATAAAGGTAACAGCTGGTCATTTTCTGATACTTTTGCAACCACAAGTTCTGACGGCTTGATGAATTCAACCTGGCAGAACTATTACACGGCAATATTCAGAATTAACACGATCCTTTTAAAGATCGCTGATATTGACAATAGTGTTGTCCCAAATAAAGAGAGATATATCGCTGAAGCAAAGTTTCTAAGAGCATTAGCGTATTTTGATCTGGTCAGAATCTTTGGTGATGTTCCAATGGTAACAACACCGTTGACTATTGAAGAAGGATATACCACGGGGAGAACAGACCTGAACGTTATTTATGATCAACTAATAATACCTGATTTGCAGGCTGCTGAGAATGGATTGCCCGCCAATTACTCTGCATCTGATATTGGTAGGCCAACTAAAGGCGCAGCCAAGGCCATTCTGGGAAGGGTATATATGACTCTAAACAGATTCGAGCTTGCCGAAGCCAAGCTTTTGGAAGTGACAACGATGGGGTATGAGCTTCTCGCTGACTTTAATGATGTATTTGATTATTCAAATGAACATCATAAAGAGTATATCTTCGATATTGAATATGAAGAAGGGATGGGAGAAGGTTCACTTTTTACAAATAGATTTCTTCCCAATTTCAACGCAATGGCCACCTTTTATGGTGTCGGAGGATATGGAGATGAACAGATGAGTCCTACCCAGGCTTATATAAGTCTTTTCAGTGATGATGATGCAAGAAAAGATATTACTGTTGGAGTAACTGGTGGTTTTTACGACAATGAAGGTACATTTTTTAGAATACCAACGAATACCAGTCAAACTTACACAAAAAAATACCTGACACCAGTAGCAGCTGCGAACGACAGTAAAGCAAACTGGAAAGTTATTCGTTATGCAGATGTTATTCTAATGTACGCGGAAGCATTAAATGAAAACGATAAAACCGACCTGGCTATTCCTTATTTGAATCAAGTTCGTACAAGGTCAGGACTTGAAGGTTATCCACTCGACATGACACAGTCAGAAACACGAGATGCCATTGTACTTGAACGAAGATTAGAATTTGGGGCTGAGGGATTGAGGTGGTTTGATTTACTGAGAACAGGCCAGGCATTCAATGTAATGAAGGATTTTGACATGCTTGAATACATGACTGTGTTTCCTCTTCCTTTGAGCCAGATTCAACTAATTAATGATCCGGCAATATTTCCACAGAATCCGGGATATGAATAGAAATGATTTCCATCTCTACTAAGAGCAAATATACTATTTGTGTCTAAACAGAATCTTATCTGAATTAAGCCAGGTTTTTCTAACCTCCTTATGCCGATAAACAGTTATCTTCTTTAATAGAATCCCTTCCAAGTTTTGCGGAAGGGGTTCTGAAGAAGGTAAGCCTGAAAGAATTATTTTGAAAATACCGTAAACAGCTTTCAACTTTAGTTAATCTCCTTCAGTAAAATAAAACCTTATGAAACGTTCAAAATTAACTCCACTAAATAAATTATCTGAAAATCATAGTTCAGATAATAGCCGCCGGTCTTTTCTTAAGAAGGCTTCAGCAGCCACATTTACCATTGCCGGATCAGCCATTATCCCATCAACTCCTTCTTTTTCTCAAAGCCCTGTTTCGGGAAAGGCAGAAGAAGAAGAGAATATTCCTTGGTTTCGAAAGATTACCAGATGGGGGCAAACTAATATTACAGAAAAAGATCCCATAATATACGATATAGAATGGTGGCGACAACATTGGAAAAACACCCAAATACAGGGAGTAATTATTAATGCTGGTGGGATCGTAGCATATTACCCTACAAAAATACCGCTACATTACAAAGCTCAATTTCTGGGAGACAGAGATTTATTCGGGGATCTTTGCAAGGCAGCACACAAGGACGGACTTGTTGTATTTGCCCGCATGGATTCCAACAGGGCAAATGAAGAGTTTTATAAAGTCCATCCTGATTGGTTTGCAATTGATAAAAACGGGAAACCTTATCGAGCAGGAGAACTTTATATTACTTGTGTAAACAGCCCCTATTATCAGGAGCACATACCTGCGATTCTCACAGAGATTTCAAACCTTTATCATCCTGAGGGATTTACTGATAACAGCTGGAGTGGTTTGGGAAGGGAATCTATTTGCTATTGTGAAAATTGTAAAAAGAGTTTTTTAAAGAAAACCGGAAAAGCACTTCCAAAAGAAAAGAATTGGGACAATCCTGTTTATCGTCAGTGGATTAGGTGGAACTATGATCGACGGCTGGAAATATGGGATTTAAATAATCGTACAACCAAAGCTGCAGGAGGACCAGAATGTACTTGGTCAGGAATGAACAGCGGTTCTATAAGCAATCAAGCCAGAAGCTTCAGAGATTTTAAGGCAATATGTTCAAAAGCTGATATAATTATGCTTGACCATCAGTCCCGTAACGATTCGTCAGGATTTCAGAATCTGGCTGATGTTGGGAAGCTGATACATGGATTACTAGGATGGGAAAAACTTATTCCAGACAGTATGGCAATGTATCAGGCCGGACGGCCTACTTTCAGAGTATCTACAAAGCCGGTTCCGGAAGCACATATGTGGATGATAGAAGGTTTTGCAGGAGGAATTCAACCATGGTGGCATCATATTGCTGCATATCATGAAGACAGAAGGATGTATCATACTGCAGAAC
>ERZ1026796.1008-NODE-1008-length-20231-cov-4.149871_pt1 | contig 20231 bp, 14 predicted proteins | sample MGYA00520874_ERZ1026796 | MGnify/ENA primary metagenome ERZ1026796 (study PRJEB33270, sample SAMEA104284474) | anaerobic digester metagenome | biome: Anaerobic digester microbiome; feature: mesophilic sludge digester; material: Anaerobic digester biomass...
GCCGGGGAATGCGGCGGCATCCCCGGCACGGCGGAGACGCTCCGCGCATTCATCGCTGCGCGCCGCGGCCGCCCCACCGCCCCATGAGCCGCCGGACGAGGGGGGGGGCGCATTCCCGTTCGAATTTCGCCGCCAATGATGTTATCATTCTCGCCGGGGGTTTCGGGAAGCGGTTGGGCGCGGCCCTCGGAGGGGCGCCGAAGCCGATGCTCCCGGTGATGGGGAGGCCGTTCCTGGAGTGGACGGTCCTCCGCCTGACGTCGTTCGGCTTCCGCTCGATCGTGCTCTCCATCGGCTACCGCCGCGCCGTCATAAGGGATTATTTCGGCACCGGGGCCCGCTGGGGCGCGGAGATCCGATACGTCGAGGAGGAGGAGCCGTTGGGGACCGGCGGGGCGCTGGGGGCCGCGTCGGCCGAGACGCGGAGCGCCGACGTCTTTGTCCTGAACGGCGACACGCTCTGCCTCTGCGACCCGGCCGGCTTTTTCGAGTTCCACCGGGCCTGCGGCGCCGAGGCGACCGTGTGCTGCGTCCGCGCCGCAGACTCCTCGCGCTACGGTTCGGTCCTGCTCGACCGGCGCGGCAGGGTCGCCGGCTTCTCCGAGAAGGAAGCCGCGGGGAGCGGGTGGATCAACGCGGGGGCCTACTGGATGACGAGCGGGTTCCTACGCGCGATGTCGGGCAGGGGCCCGCTGTCGCTCGAGCGGGACGTGCTGCCCGGTGCGGCGGACGGGCGCCTCTGCGCCTACCGTTCCGACGGGGATTTCATAGACATCGGCACGCCCGGGGACCTCGCGCGGGCGGTGGGGTTCATGCGGAGGAACCGCCTCGATCGGCTCGGGCGGGGAGGCGGGGGGGGCGAATGATCATCTCGCGGACGCCCGTCAGGGTGAGTTTCCTCGGCGGGGGATCGGACTATCCGGAGTACTGCCGCGACCACACGGGGATGACCCTGTGCGCCACGATCGACAAGTACTCCTACATCACGGTCAACTCGTTGAGCGGCTTCTTCGGGCACAACATCCGCATAAGCTACTCCAAGACGGAGCTTGCCAAGACGGTCGGCGAGATAGAGCACCCCTCCGTCAGGGAGTGTTTGCGTTTCATGGGGATCGAAAAGGGGATAGAGGTCCACTACGTCGGCGACCTCCCGGCGCGCACCGGTCTCGGCTCCTCCTCCTCGTTCACCGTGGGGCTCCTGCACGCCCTCTACGCGCACAGGGGGCAGATGGTGGAGAAGCGCCGGCTCGCCGAGGAGGCGGTCCGGATAGAGCGGGAGATGATAGGGGAGCGGGTCGGGCTCCAGGACCAGTACGCCTGCGCCTTCGGCGGATTCCTCCATCTCACGTTCCGCGGGGGGGCGGGGGTGGAGGCGCGCCACCTGGCCCTCTTGCCGCAGCGGATCAGGGCCATCCAGGAGCGCCTCCTGCTCTTCTACACGGGCCTTCAGCGCTCGGCGCACGAGATCCTCGAGGAGCAGATCGAGAGGACCGAGAAGGGGGACGTGGACCGCCAGCTCGAGGCGCTCGCCGCGCTCGTCCCCCGGGGGATACGGATCCTCTGCGAGAGCGACGACCTCTCGGAGTTCGGGTCGCTGCTCCACGAGAACTGGAAGCTGAAACGCGATCTCTCCCGCGCCATCACCAACCGCGCGATCGACGGATACTACGACGCGGCCCGGAAGGCGGGGGCCATCGGAGGGAAGTTGTGCGGGGCGGGCGGGGGCGGCTTCATCCTCCTCTACGTCGAGCCGTACAACCGGGAGAAGGTGCGCAGGGCGTTGGGGAACCTTCTCGAGGTCCAATTTTCATTCGAGAACGAGGGGAGCACGATCATCTTCTACAGGCCCTGAGATGCCGACCACACCGCCGTTGAGCGTCATCATCTCCTGCTTCAATGAGGAGGAGAGCATCGGGGAGTGCCTGCGGCGGACCGCCGCGGCCGTTCCCGACGCCGAGATCATCGTCATCCACGGCGGGGGGGATCGGACCGCGGAGATCGCCGAGGGGATGGCGAGGGGGAACCCGAGGATAGCGGTCATCCGCAACCTCGACGACCGGGGGAAGGGGCACGCGATCAAGGTCGGGATCGAGAGGGCCTCATCCGACACGATGGTGCAATTCGACGCCGACCTCCAGTTCATGCCCGAGGAGATCCCGAAGGTCGTACGCCCCATCCTCGCCGGCGAGGCGGATCTTTCCTTCGGCGCCCGCTTCATGGAGGGCTCCGACGTGGAGAATTACGATTTCAGCTTCTTCCGGGTCATGGGGAACCGGATCGTGAACCGCTACATCAACCTCCTGACCCGCCAGAGGTTTTTCGACATCACCACCGGTTTCAAGGCGTGGACGCGGAGGGCTATCGAGGGCGTGGGCTTCAAGGACGACCGGTTCATCTACGAGGCGGAGATCGCCGTCAGGGCGGGACTCAAGGGATACCGGATCGCCATGGTGCCTATCACCTATTTCAACCGATACGGCGGCATCTCAGGACACGGGCGCGGCTGGAAGGAGCCGTTCAGCATCGTCTGGACCGGGATGAAGATCCTCCTCTTCTCCACCCTCATCCGACTCTCGCTCTGGTAGCGGACCCCTTTTCTTCCGAGACGACGCACGCTATTATCCCGTCTTCTGCGGGGCGCCGTTCATGGCGCCCCCGCATATCCGGATGGCGTATCTCGCGGCACACAGCTTGATCGCCCGCCTGAGAGGCGAGATCGCTCCCTTGAGATTCTTGGTTGCGGTTGTGAGCGCACCCTGAAGGGTGCGCTACAAAGGAGGATCCGATCGACCTCGGTTGGGATCTCAGCTGCCGAAGGCATACACGGAGAGCTCGGCGATTGACCAGGGGTAGAGATTGTCCATCCTCGTGAGGGTCATCCTGACGTAACGCGCCCGCGTGGAGGGGAAGGCGATCCTAAACAATTTCTCCCGCGGATTCGCGAGTACCCTCTGTATGAAGTCCAAGTTGGCGCCGTCATAGACGAGAGCTGTCCAGCGTTGCCCGTCTGCGGAAACTTCCAGCCGGGGATTCTTCGGGCACTCGTCCGCGCTTCGGAGCAGCATCCCGACGCCGTTGATTTCATAAGTTCGCCCCAGGTCGACCTGGAAGAAGAGGCCGGAGACCTGGTTACGCCCCGTCGTCCATGCCGTTTCCTCCCTCCCGTCGATCACCAGGGGGGCATCCGACGGATTCGCATTCGATGAAAGCGCCCATCCCTGGCGGGGCAGGGGAGAGCCCGGCGGCCTGGGCCGAGGGAGCTGCGCTCCTGGGAGTATCTCGTAGAGGCGGTCCCTGCCGTCCTTTATCCTGAGGGCGAGATCGTCCCCTGACCGGTCGAGCCTTTCCAGCGTGGCCCCCCAGTCGTAACGGGCCTCCGGGTGCCTGCGGACGAGCGCCTTCTGCCACTCCATGCGGGGGAGGACGCCGGCGTGCACGACGACGTACCGGACGCCGAGGGCGCGCAGGATGCCGATGGTCTCGTGCGACGGGAAGAGCCTCATCTGGTCCACGATGATCTTGTACTCGGGGAAGGAGAACGCCGTCTGTCCGTTGACGATCCTCCGCCCGTGATAGGGGGCCCAGTACATCGCCCACGCATCCTCGCCGAGGGAGCCGCCGACCTCCTCCGGCTCCCACGGCATCGGGAGCTCGATGATGGGATCGCGGTCCCCCTGACGCATCAACCAGCGGTAGACCGCCGGCGGCTCGCACGGCACGAGATAGAACGGCTCGCCCCATGTCGTCGGGGGATAGGCGGCGTACTCCATGGCCAGCACGGCGAGGAGTGCGGCCCCGAGGATCCCGCGCCTGCACAGCCCCGCCTTCAGCAGGCGGCCTGCCAGCCATTGCACGCCGAAGCCGGCCATGATGCAGACGTAGATGAGCGCCGCCATCCCCAACCCCCCGAACGTCCTCAGCGCCGGAAAAAAACGATAGACGAGCATGGAGGGCCCGGGACAGAGCTTCACCCCCGGAGTGAGACATATCCACGGCCCGAGGGAGAGCAGGAAGGCGGCGATACAGATCGCGAGCGCGAGCGGGGGCATGTACGCGGGGAGGAAACGCGCCGTCTTCCGGGCGGCAAAGAAACCGATGACCGCGAGGATCCACGCCGCCGCACCGAAGAAGTTGACCTGCCGGGCGTTCAACGAGAATCCCGCTGTAGCCCTACCATAGAGGATATTCCCGGGAGATGTCGAGATGTAACTCGATAACGCCGGGCATATCTCCTGAACCGTCTCGGCATCCCACCCGGCGCGCCCCTCTCCTATCTCTTCCCGGACGGAGCGGAGGGGTGCGGTCGCAGCCGCGAGGCAGACGGCGAAGACGACAAGCATGGCGGCGGCCCCCGCGAGCCCGCCGGCGCCCAGCCGCCTTAGGTTGGCGAGGAGGACGGCGGCGAGGAGGGGGAAGAAGGCGAGGCCCAGGTAGAGCCCCCCCATCATGTCGGAGAGGCACTGCGCGAGGTAGAGCGCGAGAGAAGAGGCAAGGAGCCGGAAGGCAGGCGCGCCCCCCCCGGAGAGGCGTTCCTGGAATTTGAAGAGGAGGAGGATGGCGAAGACGACCCAGTAATTCGTGACGAACGGGGTGTATTGGAAGTTGGCGGCCCTGACCGGGCAGAAGCCGAAGATCACCCCCGATACGACGGCCGGGAGCTCCTCGCCGGTGAGATGGCGCACGAGCAGGTACATGGCGAATGCATCGAGGGCGAGGGTGAGGAGGTGGAGGATGTTGAAGGCGCCCACGGGGCTCCGGGTGAGCGCGTAGATGGGGATGAAGGCGAGGCCGACCATGTAGTTGTGGAAGACGAAACGGAGCGTCCGGCCGTGGGGGTGGTAGAACGGGGCGTCGAGGAGGTCCATGGGGCTGGAGACGACGTTTTGGGCGAACGAGTGAAGCAGGGAGGCGAACATGAGGGCGTCGAAGTCGTTGTCGAGCGCCGTGTCCATGTGCAGCGGCAACGGCCAACAGAAGGCGGCCGCGCACAGAAGGAACGCGCAGAGGACAAGGAACGACCGCATACTGCTCCTCCATGGCGGGACGTGTCCGCATTGGCGCCGGCCGATCCCGCGCCGTGCACTCCGCGAGGGTAGAAGTTAAGCACGAAACGAGTCGCAAGTCAACGAACCGCCGCCGGCCGGGAGGGCCGAGGGCGCGGGGGCGGGCTTTTTCCCGTCTTTTCAAGTGCCGGGGGCAGGGTCCTATTCGGCTTGTGTGCGCGGGCCGGCCCTGTAGTATACTATCGCGGTGGTGATCTTCCGCGGGAGGCGCCGCGGATCGGCGGCGGCGTGAAGCCACCGCTCCACGGCACGTTCGCCGCCGGGCGCGGCGGCATATCCATGGCCTATGCCCGCCTGGTCGCGACGCACGTATCCGTCATTAGCTGCCGGCGCGGCTTTTCGTACGGGGCCGTGCCGGTAGCGGACCGGGATATCGAGTTCGGGCCGATGGCGATCTGGGAAGACGCCCGGATGGGGCGCCACCCCGTTGTCCTGCCCGGTGTGCGGATCGGGAGGGGGAGCATCGTCGGTCCCGGGGCTGCGCTGACCTCCGATCTCCCGCCGTACAGCGTCGCCGTCGGAAGCCCCGCCCGCGTTATGCGTAAGCGATGACGCAGGCGGAGGGAAGCCGGGACCCCAGCCGTAGAGGGTGCGCGGCATCGAGCGCACTTCGAGGCGCGTTCACGGGCGCGCTGCATACCGTCTGAACCCCCGTGAGGCAAGCGGGGCAAGGGGCGATTTTGCCCCCGGCATATGGTATCATTGCCCCCTGCGCGCTGCGGCCCTACGGGGCGGGGCCGGATGAATGGTCTGATCTTCTTTTCACGCGCGCGACAACCGCGCGCGGCCTCATGGCGCAGAACCCACTGCAATGAATATAGCGCTGGTGTTCCCGAGGATACGATCGAAGTCGGGAGACCCTCCCCTGGGTCTCGGCTATCTCGCTTCCAATGTCCCCGAGGGGCGAAGGGGGGATGTGACGATAGTCGACGGCACCTTCATGCGCTCCCTCGACGAACTTCTCGCGCGCCTCTCGGCCGCGCGCCCGGATCTCGCCGGGATCTATTTCGACACGATGAACTACGACACCGGGGTCAGGATCGCCCGGCGGCTGAAGGAGGAGGGGGTCTTCGTGCTGGCCGGCGGGCCCCATGCCACGGTGCTGCCGGAGACGATCGCCGACTTCGTGGACGGCGTCGTACTCGGCGAGGGCGAGCGCACCTTCGCCGAGATCGTGCGGAGAGAGGAGTTCCGTGACCTCTCGGGCGTCGCGGGGGCGCTCTACAGGGGGGAGGACGGGATCGTCCGAAACGCCGACCGCGAGCCGGTCGCGGACCTCGACTCGCTCGCCTTCCCCGCCCGGCGCCTGCTGGACATGGAACGCTACATGGCGGCCTGGCACTACCTCGACATATTGGATATAGGGATAAGGGGGACGACAGTCGTGGCATCTCGGGGCTGCCCGTTCGACTGCACATACTGCCAGCCGACCCTATGCCGCATCTTCGGGAAGAGGCCCAGGATGCGGAGCGCGCGCGACATCGTGGCGGAGATCATGGAACTCAAGCGCGATTACGGCGTACAGGGGATCTTTTTCCACGACGACACGCTGACGGCGAACCGGGCGTGGCTCAACGAGCTGTGCGACCGCCTCATCGCGGATTCGCCCGGGGTCCTGTGGGCGTGCAACGCCCGCGCCGACATCCATGACGACGATATCTTCAAGAAGATGCACCGGGCCGGCCTGCGATACATGCACATAGGGGTCGAGTCGGGCAACCAGAGGATCCTGGACGAGATCTACCGGAAGAGGATACGGCTGGGCGACATAGGGAAGACGATCGCCTCGGCCAAGAGGGCCGGGATACGTGCGGGCTGCTTCTTCATGCTCGGTGCCCCGACCGAGACGCGCGAGGAGCTCAGGCGGACGATCCGCTTCGCCGCCTCCCTCGACATCGACGAGGCCACCTTCAACATCACCACCCCCCTCCCCGGGACGCACCTCTTCGAGATCGTCCGGGGCCTCGGCTACCGGATCAGCGGCGACTATTCGGATTTCAACTACTACTCGAGGCGGGCCTTCGAGGACCCGAACCTGAGCAACCGCCTCCTCGGCTTCTACCAGAAGAGGGCCCTCTTCAGCTTCTACCTGCGCCCGCGGCGATGGCGCTACATCCTTCGGCATTTCACATCGCTGCGCGGTTTCAGGAAGCTGATGATCAAGGTCGGGAGGTTCTTCAGATGAAGGTGAAGTTCATCAACGCGACCCTCGGCGGGGACTACAGCGCCCTCGACATAGCCATCACCTGCCTTGCCACCTACCTGAACGCGAGGACGCCCCACCGGGCGACCATCACGGACCTGACGTTCAGGCGGAAGGCGTGGAGGGAGAAGATAACGGCCGACATCGAGCGGGACAGGCCCGATATCATCGGCATCTCCTGCAATACCATGTATATGCAATACGTCAGGGAGGTGCTGGGGCATATCGGGACCCATTGCGGCCTTCCGATCATCCTCGGCGGCTACCACGCATCGCTCAAGCCGGAGGAGACCTTGTCCCTGCCCGGCGTGGAGGCGATCCTCATCGGCGACGGCGAGTACGCCCTCGCCGAATACCTCGACCGCCGCGAGGCGGGGGGGGACCCCTCCGACATCCCCGGGGTGTGGACGAAGCGGGACGGGGGGATCGTCAGGACGGCGAAGGGATGCTTCATCAAGGATATCGACGATCTCCCCATACCGGATTGGGATCTCTGGGAGGACCTCGACCTATACTTCTACTTCCTCGGCATGCTCTACATCATAGGCACGCGGGGCTGCCCGTACAAGTGCACCTACTGCGACGCGCACGGCATCAGCGAGGCGGTGGACGGCCAATATTACCGCATACGGGATCCGGTCAAGTACGCGCAGGAGATCGCCTTCCAGTGGGAGAAGTACAAGGGGAGGAATATGAGGCTCGCGCAGCTCTTCGACCAGATCCCGACCGCCAGCATCAACTGGCTGCGGCCCTTCTGCGAGGCGTACATGCGGACGAGCGCCTGGGGGAGGCTCAAGTACAGCATGTTCGCCAGGATCGACCAACTCGACGAGGAGAAGCTGGGGCTGCTGGGGAAGTCGGGGTGCGCCCTCCTCCGGGTGGGGATCGAGGCCGGGAACGACTTCATCAGGAACGAGGTCTACGGCAAGCACATCTCCAGGGAGAAGATCAAGGAGATCTTCAGGATAGCCCGCGCCAACGGCGTCGGTTTCACGGCGTTCAATATCCTGGGCGGGCCGGCGGAGACGCCGGCGACGCTGCGCGACACCATACGGCTCGCCATGGAGCTCGACGCGAACCGCACCGCCTTTTTCATCTACAAGCCGTTCACCGAGGAGGGGTGCCGCCAGATATACCAGTACGGGGGGTGGATAGACGAGAAGCGGTGGAGGGCGGCGGACAATATCACCTTCGGCGCCGTGGTGGCGTCGAAGGCGCTGAGCGTCAGGAAGGTGGAGCTCTACCAGAAGGTCGCGTACTTCCTTACCTTCGGCAGGCGGCTCCTTAGGATGATACGGCGCCAGAAGCTCAGGTACTTCCGCAACCTGGCCGTCTACCTGTCAAGGGGGATCCGCTACGGCCTGGATTTCGGCTACACGATGATCTACTACCATATATACGGCTACGACAACGTCGATAAATGAGAATCGCGTTCGTCCACAGCTTCCCGCAGGAGTACCACGGCATCATGTACCTCGCCGCGGCCCTCAAGGCGGACGGGCACGAGTGCGGGGTGTTCGTAACCTCCCTGGAGAAGGATATCATCGGGGCGCTCTCCCGCTTCTCCCCCGGGCTTGTCGGCTTCTCGTGCACAACCGGGGAGCATCTCCAGACGGCCGGGCTCGCCGCCCGCGTCAAGAAGGCCCTGGGCGCGGTGACGGTTTTCGGGGGGCCGCACGCGACCGTCTGCCCGGAGATCGTCGAACGGGAGGGGGTGGATATCGCCTGCGTGGGCGAGGGGGAGGACGCCGTCCGCGAGCTCGCCTCCGCCGTGGAGAGGGGGGGCGACATATCCGGGATACGCAACCTATGGGTTAAGCGGGGAGGGGCCGTGGTTAAAAACGAGCCCCGGCCGCTTCTGGAGGATCTCGATGCGCTCCCGCGCCCCGACTGGTCCATCTATTACAAGTACCCGTTTCTCAGGGGGAAGAGCACCAAGACGTTCATCGGGAGCCGGGGCTGCCCTTTCAACTGCACCTTCTGCACGGACCCGTACTTCCAGGCGCTCTACAGGGGGAAGGGAAGATATCTCAGGATGCGGGCCCCCCGGGGTTTCGCCGAGGAGATCCGCGAGCAGAAAGAGATACTGCGTTTCTCCACCGTGACGTTCGACGACGAGGTCTTCGTATGGAACCGCGGGTGGCTGCGCGAATTCCTCCCCCTGTACCGCGAGATGGTCGGCCTCCCGTTCTTCTGCGGCGTCAGGGCCGACACGCTGACGGAGGAGATCGTCGGCGAACTGCGGGATTCCGGCTGCTACGGGATGTCGTTCGGCATCGAGAGCGGGAGCGAACACATACGGAACGAGATCGGCAAGAAGGGGATCACGAACGAGCAGATCCTCGCGGCGGCGCGGTGGGTGAAGGCGCGCGGGATCGTCCTCCGGACAACGAACATGTTCTGCCTCCCGGACGAGACCCCGGAACGGGCTTGGGAGACCGTCGCGCTCAACGTCGCCTGCGGCGTGGATCACCCGTTCGCCTACGTCTACCAGCCGCTCCCGAAGACCGGGATGTACGAATACGCGCGCTCGCGCGGCTTCATCGGGGGGGATTTCAGCTTCGACCGGCTGGAGCCGATGCACCTGAACGACAACCCACTCGCGCTCGAGAAGAAGGGGCAGATCCTGAACATACAGAAACTCTTCTACCTGGCGGTCACCCGCCCGCGCCTCATACCGCTGCTCCGCCTCGTCGTGAGAATCCCGCCGAACCCGGCCTTCACGCTCATCTTCAAGCTATGCCTTGTGAGGAACTACTCGCGCTACAAGAAGCTCGGGCTTCTGAAGACCCTGGCGCTCGCGATGAGGTCGCGCGCGATAGGACAGGAGGCGCGGCCGCAATGACCGTCGAACGCTGCGACGCGATACTGCTCGGGGGGGGGCCGGCCGGGCTCGCCGCCGCTGAGAGGCTCGCCGCGGGGGGGATGCGCGTCGTCCTCCTCGAGGCGGACGAGGAGCTCGGCGGGCTGGCGAAGTCGTTCTGCCAGGACGGGAAGTGGATCCCGATGACGTACCACCACGTCATGGGGATAGACACGGTCACCCACGCCTATCTGAAACGCTTCGGCCTCTGGGATTCGATGGTATGGAAGGGGATCAAGGTGGTCTTCTGGTTCCACGGCAGGGCGTATCCGCTCACGCAGCCGTGGCATATCCTCGGCTTCGCCCCGCTCACGTGGCTGGAGCGGCTTCGCCTCGTGCGCTTCGGCGTCGTCTGCTACCTGAAGAAGGACTGGCACGCGTTCGATGAGGTCAGGAGCGACGAGTGGATAGAGCGGATGCTCGGCAGAAGGGCGCGGGAGGCGATCTTCGAGCCGCTGGCCGAGATGGAGTTCGGCACGCCGCTCTCGGCGGTGAGCAGCGGGTGGCTCGGCTACCGTCTGCACGAGAGCGCCCGGAACAGGGACCGCTACGGCTACCCGGCGAAGGACCTGAAGACGCTGATCGACGGGATCGCGTCGGCCGTCGAGAAGGCGGGCGGCCGGATCATGCGCGGGGTCGAGGCGGTAGGGGTGGGGCGGGGTACGGTGGAGGCGGTCGGCCGCGGGGGGGAGCGGTACCGGCTGGAGGCGCCGAGGATCGTGAGCGCCGTCCCGCCGGAGATCCTGGCGCGCATCCACGCGGAGCCGGGGCGGCTCGACCCGGAGCTCTCCACGATCCGCTATCGCCCCCTCGTCTGCATGTGCTTCGGCTCGCGCCGGCTCATCTCCCCGCACTACTGGAACGTCTTCATGGAGCCGGTCCTTCACTTCGGCGGGATCTTCAACCACACGGCCCTCTTCCCCGAAGGGGGGGCGAGGGGGGAGTACGTCTACTACCTCTTCAGCTACGCCGACGAGGATTCGCCCCTTTACCGGGAGTCCGAGGAGGGGCTGGCGGAGATATACCTCGCCGACATACGCACCATCTGCCCGGGGTTCGAATACCTCTGGCGCCGGATTTTCAAGATACCGTTCAGCACCCCGCGCTACGGCCTCGGGTACCGGAACCCCCCGATCGAGAGCATCTACCCAGGGCTCTTCCACGCCGGCGTCTATCGCCGCTACCCGTGCACAAGGACGATGCATACGGCGCTCCTCAGCGGCTGCGAGACCGCGGCGGCCGTGCTGAAGAAGGGATGAGTGGGAAGGGCTTATGTCCGCGCCCTCCCCGCGCCCACGAGGGAACGTGAGCAGCCACACCGTGCGTAGACCGTACCTGAAGGCGCTCGGCGAAGGGGCGGCGATCCTCCTGATCTCGCTCCTCGCGGTTAGACTCTTCGTCCGGGTCCCCTATCACATGACCGTCTACAGCATGTATTGCAACCTCGCGTGGATCTACTATCCTCTGAACGGCATGGAGCCGCTCTCTCGGCTCTGGGACCTTGCGCTCTTTCCGGATTTCAAGTTCCTCATGCCGGCCGCGGCCCCGCGCTGGATGACCGCGCTGTGGGACTCCATCCCTTTCGTGGACGCCTACCTCCCGCTCCGGGCGGACTCGTGGGTCGGGAGCCTGCAGTCGCTCATCTACCTCCCGCTCTTTCTCCTCTGGCCCTCCCCCGACTCGGTGAGGTTTCTCGGCCTGCTCTTCCTGGCGCTCCAGGCCCTCCTCATCCGCAGGATCACGGGTGGGGACACGCTGCTGATCTTCGCGATGCTCCTCGCCTTCATGCCGTACTCGTTCCAGCATATTATCGATGTCAGCATGGTCGCGTATCAGCTCACATGCCTATACATAGTCGTCTGGCTTGTCACAGCGTGGGGCAGGCGCGCCGCGCAGGAGGGGAGGCTCCACTGGCGCTATCCGCTCGGGGCGGGGGCGGCTACCTTTCTCGGCATCTGGTTCAAGCTGTCGTTCCTCTTTTACCTCCCGGCGATCGCGCTCTTCGTACTTCGCGCCGCCGTCGTGCTGAGGCCGCTCCTGGCGCGCCCCGCGGGGCGCCGGCGATTCATCGCGCAGTGCGCCCTCATGGCCCTTGCGGCCGGCGCTCCATCGGCGGCGCTGCTCGACGCGCAGCCCCGCGTCGGTACGGCGCGGCACATGAGATACTACGGGATCAGTGAAAGTTGCGTGAGAATAGGCATGGAGGAGGGAGGGTTTCGATACGCCCCGCTGGGGCATCTCATCTCCATCTCGCGCTACCTGACAAACCCGCTCCAAACCGCCCAAGACATCTACATTACCGACGTCCTCGTCACGCCGAGCGGCGTTGCCGCCCTCGCCGCCGCCGCCCTGCTGTTCCCCTACGGCGCCGTGCGGATCCGACGCCGGGGCGGGGGGCTCGGTTTCCTCGCCGTGAACGCCATCGCCCTCTCCTTCACGACGCTCGCCATCGTCTCCCATCCGGCCGCCGCCGCGATGCGCCATGTGATCCTCGCGTATCCGTTCGGCATCCTCGCCCTCTTCTCCATACGCGCGGAACTCCGCGGGGATCGGGTCGTCACCGCGCTCTTCGCCCTCCTCGCCGCCCTGGGGCTGTGGCACTACCACTCGCTCTCCGGCATGGATTGGCGCGAGTGGATGCGGAGGCAAGGGACGGGCGGTGCGCTCGTGCCGAACTTCGCCTGCCTGCAAGAGGCGCTTGACCCTCATTCGGGGAGGTACGTCTTCGTGCACGCGGATTGGGGCACATATCATATAAAGGCGCTCTACGGGCCGCGGGACCAGTGCAACGTGGCGGCATGGCCGCTGGACTCGATGGGGACGGTGCTCAAGGTGCGCGAGATCTGCGGCCGGACCGGAAGAAGGCCGATGATCATACGGATGAAGGAGAATTCGAGCTCCGATATCCGCTTTCTAAGGCGCCATTTCCCCGGGCTCGTCCGGCTCCGGATGGATTGCGACGCCGACCCCTGGGAAATCTGGTACCAGCCATGGCCGAGGTCGAGGAGATACCTGTATCGGGGATGAGGCCCGCGAGATGAACGGCGCGCCGCTTGCCAAAAGGCCGGCCGGACCCTGTCCTGTCCGCCGTTTCGGGATTGGGCGCACGCTTTCAAACGCCGGCCGCCCCATGATATGATGCCCGTGGGGTGGTTGCCCGGGGGGACCGCCGTGCGCGCTAGAGCCGAGTACGCCTGTATCGCCGCCTTCTGCGCCGCCTCCCTACTCATGCTGCGGCGTGCGCCGTTTCCGGTGTTTCACAGGGCGGCGTTTGTCTTCGGCTACTATGTACGTCACGAGTACAGCGTGCTCACGAGGCCGTATGCCCTGTCGCTCCTCTTCCTCATGGTCGCCGCGGCGCTCTACAGGGACCACTTTCGAAAGCCGGCTGCGTCGCTCGTGGTATGTCAAGTGTCACCACCCCCATGGGGGTGGGAGGAAGCAGTAACACCCTGGGTTTACTCCAATTTGGAAGTGGTACAATGAATAGTGAAAGGTCAGGATTCGGGATGAGGCCTCCCCTGAGATTGAAAGCGAAGCATACTTCTCCATAAACGTAAGCATGGTTTGGCACCCTATCGAATAGCATTACGCTGAATTGCAGCGGGGGGATGAAGCAGATTGCGTCTAGTGTAATAGACAAGAAAGTTGATATTGTTGAGGCGGATTGGAAATGAAGCGCATGGAGTGTAATTTTTGCGGGTCAAATGACAAAAGAGTTTTCCCGCCCGGTTCCGAGAATTCTTTGCTTATAAGCTGCAGTAAGATAGTCAAGTGCCTGAATTGCGGACTTGTTTACGCGGATCCGCAGCCGGATGCCGCAGCGCTCGACACCATCTATTCGCAGGATTACTATGGCGAGAAGAATATTAGGTTCCTGCCCGCCATAGAATCGATAGTCCGGTTTTTTCGGAGAAGAAGGGCACTGTCGATCCAGAAATATAAGAAGGGGGGTAAGATACTCGATATCGGTTGCGGGAGGGGTTACTTTTTGGAATGTATGGAAAGACTGGGTTGGAATGTATTCGGCACAGAGATAAGTCCGATCGCAGCGAGGAGAGCCAAGGAAATATTCCCCCGGCAGGTATTCATAGGAGACCCGCTCGAGCTGACTTTCCAGGAAAACGATTATGATTGCATAAGCATTTATCACGTATTGGAACACACTCAAAAGCCCAAGGAGATCATTGAAAAAACATACCGCTTGCTCAAGCCTGGAGGGCTTTTGTTGGTTGCGGTGCCGAATATAGACTGCCTCTCGTTCAACCTCCTCCGGTCCAACTGGTTCGGTTTCGGGCTGCCGCAGAATAACTACTATTTTTCACTCGGCGTGTTATCCCGAGAAATTCAAAAGGCAGGTTTCAACATAAGCCACGTAAGACATTTTTCGATGGAACAGGACCCATTCAGTTTACTGCAGGGCGTGCTCAATCGCTTTGTAGGCAACGACATATGGTTTATATCACAGTCTACATAGGGGTAATAGGCCGAAGCAAAATGCGATGATTCGGGCCTGCATTTATTCCCTGGCGGCTTCGCTTTTTATCCCGTGCTTGGTAATGGCATGGATATTTTCGAAATTGAGCGACGGTGCCACAGTCGAGATTTACGCATTCAAACCGCACTCGTCGTAAGAACGCGCTTACAGGGCCGGTTCAAGAGTGTGGGCTATCTATTGGGGATGAGCGATATCCTGCCTCTTTTATGGATATATTATCTTCACTGCATTCCCGTGACGTGATGCCGGAGTGAAAATATCCAGGAGGGGACCCACCGTGCGCCTGAAAATGGAGCATGTGGTTATCGCGCTATTCTTCCTCCTCTCTCTATACATGATTGTCCACCATGAGGCATGGAGGGACGAGGCGCAGCCATGGCTCATCGCGCGGGACAGCCCGAGCTTCCTCTCCGTGGTGCGCCAGATGAACCGGGAGGGGACACCGGGGCTGTGGTTCTACATGGCCTACCCCCTCGCCAGGGCCGGGCTCCCGTTCTTCGGGATGCAACTGGTCAATCTCCTGATCGTTCTGTGCATCGTGGCGATCGTCATGCGGTGCGCGCCGTTTCCCCGCTATCAGAAAGTGCTCTTCATTTTCGGATACTACATATTCTACGAATACAACGTCATCGTGAGGACGTACGTCCTCTCAGTGCTGTTTCTCGTCGCGATAGCGGCCCTCTATAAATATCGTTTCACAAAACCGGTCGCATACTCCCTCTTGGTCCTGCTCCTGGCAAACACAAACGCGCACGGCATCATCGTCGCCGCGATCCTTGCCGGAGCCTATCTTCTCGAGTCGTTGATGTCCGGAGGTGCCTGGTCGAAGAGAACCGTCAGGCTGGCTTTCTCCCTGATGGTGATAGGCCTTGTCGCGGCGATGTGCCAGACGGTAACCTTTGAAGAACGGGCGGAATGCTGGGCCGGATGGCATTGGGAACCGTCACGCCTGAGAATCAGTGAGGTATTTTATGCGTTGGAGCTCGCGTTCCTGCCGGTTTCGGGACATCCGTTCTTCTCGGGGCCCGGCGAGGTCAACTTCTGGGGATCGGTGCTCGTGCGATACCCTGCCTGTATTCCGGTCGCCGTGCCCCTGTTCGGCGCGTCGGTGGCGTTGTTGATGAGGAAGCGCGTTCCCCTGGCGATCTACCTGGGTTCGACCCTCGGCCTGTTGAGCCTCTTCTGGCTGAAATATCCGGGCGCGCGGAGGCATATCGGGTTCATCTACATATCGTTTATTGTCGCAACGTGGATTTCCGAATGCTATCAAGATGCGCCGTCCCCGCCGCGAGGCTTTCTGCGCACAAAGTGCCCGGCCTGTGTATTTACCACATTGCTCATTCTGCAACTCCTCGGCTCCGCCCAGGCGGTCTACCATGATTTGCGCTACGATTTCTCTCCCGCCAAACGGGTGGCCGGGTATCTCGAGGAGCACGGATACCTTGGGGACGACTTTTTCATCGCGGCGTTCCACTCGACCAAGGCCCAGGCGGTGGCGCTGTACCTGCCGAAACCCCATTCGCGGATCTTCCAGGTCGAGTGCGAGCGGTTCGGCACTTACACCGCCAACACGAAGGAGTTCATGCGCGACCAGGCGGCCCTGCGGATCGAGGATGTCGTGCGCAGGGTCGACAGGGGGATGCAAGGCGGACACTACCGCGCGGCGGTGCTCATCCTGAACGAGAGGATGGACGGCAACGCCGGATTCGCGGCCAGATACGAGCTGATCGCGTCCTTCGAGCGGCACATCGCGGAGGACGAGCCGCTATACATCTATCGCCTTAACTCTCCTCCACCGCGCGCAGATGCCGTGACGAGGGGTCGTGTCTGAAGCGGCATCCGGGAATGGCACGCGTTAGTGACGGACACCGTTGGGTGCGCTTCTGCTCGGTGAGGGAATGAAACAGGATCGGCGGTCGGATCGCGTTAAAGAATATCTGTTCTATGTCAGCGCGGCCCTTCTGGCGCTCGCCGCCTTGATCGCCGTTGATCCGGACGCGCGCCTTGCCTTTCTGTCCGTGCTGATGATCGGACAGACGATCTGCGGGATCCGTCATCGGTATGGCGGACAGGCGGTGGTCTATTTTATCGTCACCTATGTGATGTTCGAGGTGATCAGGCCGCTGAATCTGAATATACTGCGAAATCACACCGTCCTCTTTGCGCCGTTTTGCATGTGCGTGTACGCAGCAAGCGTGGTGGTGGGGAGATACGGGTTTGCGTTAGATCCGCCGCGAGGCAATAGCAGGAGGGAAAGGATCGGCACAATCCTGCCCTGCGCAATAGTCTTGCTGTATCTCGTGTGTGCCACCAGCAGTTCCACTTTTTTGAGCGGACCCTATCCGATATTCGGATCCGAATACAGGATAGTCGTGTCCATTACGTCCGCCATCGCAATTGTCTTGATCGCCATGTGGTTTATTCCATGGCTTGGGTTCGTCTTGAAGGCGTTCGATCGGATTGGAATCCTGATATGCCGAAAGACGCGTTCACGGAGGCTGGATTTTGCCGGGCTGTTGTTCATGGGGCTTCTGCCCGGGTTGGCGTATCTATGGTTGTTTTCCCCCGGCATCATGTCTGAGGATTCATTTGTCCAATGGGACCAGGCCATAGGCAGGACGCCGCTTTCGGATTGGCACCCGTATATGCATACCCTCCTTATCCGGGCGCTTGCCAATATCCACGCGTCGCCGATTATGCTTCCGCTTCTGCAAATCGCGCTCTCGGCATTCATCTATGCGTCATGGGGCGCGTTTCTCATGGCGAGAGGAGCCCGGAGGGGCTATATCTACGTGCTGCTCTTGCTGTTCTCCATCGTGCCTATCCATGCCATGCTCAACATATCGCTGTGGAAAGACGTCTTGTACACGTTGGCATTGGCACACCTGACCTTGCAATATGCCAAGATCATCGCATACAGGGGGGTCTACTTTGCCCGTGTCCATAACATCGCCTCGTTCGTCATTTCGACGATAGTGGTGTCGAGTGTCAGGCATAACGGTTTTATTGTGGGAATCTCTTCCGTTATCTCACTCGCCGTGTACACGATCGCATGGGCGAGGTCGCGTCATTACAGGGGGAAGGGCATTATTCCCAATCTGTGCAAGGGGATGCTGGCACTATTGCTATCGGAAGCCGTTATTACGTGGGTCATGCCCGGCGTCATGAATGTCGCCCCCAATGCGCGAGGGACGGCATACCCCACATTTTTATCCCCTCTTGGTTCTCTCGCGAAAGACAAAGCAATCATAGACCCCGACACGATGGCCGTGATGAAAGGGATCATGCCGCTTGAGCGATGGGAAAGCCAATATTGCAGATATTCAGTAGGCGGATATATATGGGATGACGGCGGGTTGTTTATCCCCAATGCCGGAAAGTTGAGTATGGCGGAAGTATTCGCTCTTTATCTAAAAACACTTCTGGGGCACCCAGGGCATGTTATCGCTGATAGAATGAACCAAACGAGTCTTTTGTGGAATATAACCGATGTCGACATCGAAATCTATAGCTTGGCGTATACCCACTGGAAAGGCGGCGCGGAACATCCGCTCACCACGCACAATTCAGCAGGGCGCATGCTAATCAAATTTCTTCAACGGTATAACGAACTGATATTCAGGGTGGGGGTATACTCCTTGATCCTCGTGCTGTTGCTGTACTACATTCTCGTGAAGAAATGCTACCGGTTGTGCGTGTTGTATATACCCATCATTGCCAATACGGTATCGCTCATGCTCGTGATGCCATCACAGGATTACCGGTTCGTATATTATGTGTTTGAGCTGGCCCCTTTTGTAATGACCTACGTTTTGCTGGAGGTAAAAAAACAAGGAGAACGACTCGATCACCAGCGCCCCACCCCGCACGGATGTGACGCGATAAAATCGGCTGCGACGGGGCGCGCCGCCGCGATTTGATCTGTTTCTTTCCCCCTCCGATGGTGTATACTGCCCTCCGACCGATCCCCTCCGCCTGAAGGGGTATCCCATCGGGAGTGTACCGGCTCCCCACGGCCGGTCATCCGCCGCGAAGAAGAGCCGCTCATCGGCGTGGAGGACGACGCGGCTCCGTTCGACATGAGGAGGTAGCATAGGTAATGAGGATATCCCAGGCGATTCGGGCCGGGAAGGGGGTCCTCGCGGCGCGGCTCCTGGGCAGGCGGCTGCCTCTCGCGGTCTGGATCGACGTCACGAACCGCTGCCCCGCCGACTGCGCGTATTGCGACATCTGGAAGAGCGGAAAAAGGGATATGCCGCTCGACGGCCTTTTGCGCATCATTGACGAGCTGGCGGATATGGGGTGCGTGCGCCTCCATCTCACGGGTGGCGACCCTCTCATGCGGGACGACATCGGGGAGATCATCGGCCGCGGCAGGGAGAAGGGTCTCCTCGTGACCCTCTCCGTCCGCGAGCACCTCGTCCAGAGGCGGTTGGAGGCGCTGGAGAGGGCCGACATGGTCTTCCTGAGCTTCGAAGGGCCCCGGGAGGTCCACGAGGGGCTAAAGGGGAAGGGAAGTTTTCCCCTCCTTATGGACGCGCTCGACGCCCTCAGGGAGCGCGGAATCGCCGCGCTCACCACAACCACGCTCACCCGGCGCAACAGGGATTCCATACCGTTCATCGTAGAGACGGCGCGGCGGCACGGTTTCGTGGCCAACTTTCAATGCCTGCACTATCCGCTGGGCTCGGAAGATGGGGGCGGGTTCCGCGCCGATCATCAACTAGCCGACCTGCTCCTCGACGAGGAGGAACACCGCCGCGTCGGGCGGGAGCTCATCGCGTTGAGGCGCGCCGGCGCCCCGATCGCCGACTCAGAGGCGTGCCTGCGGTATATATGGCTGGAGTGGGAAGATCACCGCAAGGTATTCCTCCCCTCCCTCCCGCGGGGGGGGGCGCGCTGCCGGGCCGGCAGGCTCTTCTGCCAGATCGACGTGGAGGGGATCGTCTACCCGTGCGGCTCGACGTTCGAGCGCGCCAGGAAGTCCCTCTACAAGAACGCCCTCGATGTGGGGATGAGGGAGGCGTTCCTCTCCCTGCCCGAGAGCCCGTGCAAGGCGTGCGTCCAGGCGTGCCACGTGGAGCTCAACCTGCTCTTCTCCATGCGGCCGGGGACGGTAGCCCATTGGGGCCGACAGCTCCTCGGGGGCAGACGATGACCCACGGCGCAGGGAAGAAGAGGATTCGGGTCGCGCTCGTCAACCTGCCGCAGGCGGTTCCCGATCTGATGTACACGCCGCGCGTGAGGAAGGCGTACACGAGCACGGCCCAGATACTCCCCAACCTGAGCCTTGCCTATCTCGCCGGACAGCTCGAGCGGGAGGGGTTCGAGGTGCTCTACGTCGAGGCGTTCGCGCTCAAGCTCTCCGCGGCGGAGATCGTGGAACGGCTCCGGACGTTCGATCCGGCGGCGGTGGGGTTCAACCTCATCACCGAGAACTTCCTCGACTCCCTCCCGTATATCAGGCTGATCAAGGAGGCGCTCTCCATCCCGGTCGTCGTCGGGGGTATGCACCTCTCGCTCTACCCGCGCGAGACGCTCTCGCACGGCTTCATCGACTACGGCATCGCCGGCGAGGGGTGGAGGAGCTTCCCCGCCCTGCTT